>UOGE01000109.1_pt1 | contig 22190 bp, 21 predicted proteins | sample 1989811 | NCBI WGS metagenome assembly UOGE01 (sample SAMEA4712198, study PRJEB27164) | hydrothermal vent metagenome | biome: marine basaltic hydrothermal vent biome; feature: marine hydrothermal vent; material: mineral | place: Pacific Ocean | collected 2011-06-14/2011-07-23 | depth 1691 m | reverse complement strand
ATTGTGGCCGTAGAGCCTTCGAGCTGTCCTACGCTCACTAAAGGGATATACGCCTACGACTTTGGCGATACAGGGCAGATGACACCTCTGATCCCTGCTCACACGCTGGGGCACGATTTTGTTCCGCCAGGTATTCATGCGGGGGGGCTTCGCTATCACGCGGTCGGGCCGATCATAAGCCAGCTACTGCTTGACGGGATCATCGAAGCACAGGCGTATCAGCAGATCGAATGCTTTGAAGCGGCGGTGATGTTTTGCAGGACGGAGGGGATTATCCCCGCTCCGGAGGCCTCCCACGCGATTCGCCACGTGATAGTGGAGGCTTTGAACGCGAAAGAAGAGGGAAAAGAGAAAACCATCCTTTTTAACCTTAGCGGGCACGGCCATTTCGATATGGCGGCCTACGACAGCTATTTCGCAGGAGACCTTATGGACGACAGCATGGATGAAGCCGGTATCGAGAGCGCGCTGGGAGCCATCGAGGCTTTGCCTAAACCGGAAGGATATACCGGCCGCCCCTTGGCATAAGCGGAAGCCGTTAACAAAAAAGAGTCGCAGGGCAATCGGCGCAATTATTGCGGTTTGTCGGGTCGATTCCCGTGTGTTGCCTAAAAGGGTTAGAATAATAGCGGCAAAAGCGCGGCATGATTTTACTTTCTTTGTTGTCTTCGCCAGTTTTTACGGTCTGTGGCGCCATTTTAGCCCCGGGCGCGATGTTCCATTTGAAAGGTCTGGCTTCATATGGGGGGCATGGCCCATATGGAAAGTTTGAATTATGGATTGATCTTTGTTATAATGATAAGTTTGGTCAGTGGATAATAACAAGGGGGTTGGCGAAAGATGGCTCAGCAGGATGTTATGGATTGCTTTGAAGTTGGAGAAAAAATAATTTACCCCTCCCATGGGCTAGGTGTGATCGAGAAAATTGAGGAGCAAAGCTCGTCCGGAATGTCGGAGCTATGCTACGTTATACGTTTCGAAAATAGCGGTATGAAGATCATGTCGCCCATCAGATCGGCCAAAAATGTCGGTTTAAGACACATTATCAGGAAGCAGGACGTCCCTAAAATCATTAGGATTTTACAAAGTGACGAAACAGATAATATTGAATCAAACTGGAATAAACGTCAAAAAATTTATTTGGAAAAAATTAAAACCGGCTCCATCTTCGAGGTTACTTCGGTTTACCGCGATCTTTTTGTCTTAAAAGAAAAAAAGGGACTCTCTTTTGGTGAACAACAGGTGTTTGATAACGCCCACAGGCTCGTTGTAAGCGAGATCGCCGAAGCCAAGGGTATCCTTGAGGAAAAAGCATCCAAGCTGTTAGATAAAGCCTTGACCCGTTAATCGCCAGTTGTTTATACGCATGTGGCGGCGGGCAATTTATCAAAGTCGGGGAAAATATGAGTGACGCATCCTCGCTTCGCGAAGTGGCTATCCTGGAAGGGCTTTCAGATAAAGACCTTGAGGATATGGCCAAACGGCTTATCCCCGTCCGCTATTCAAAAGGGCAGTATCTCTTCTATCGAAACGACAAGTCGACCGGACTTTATTTCGTGGTGGGCGGCTCTATCCAGATCATTATCGATAACGAATTAAATAAAGAGATCGTCGTTTATACTATCTCCAAGGGGGATGTCGTTGGGGAGATGTCTCTTTTTAGTAATGAGAAACGGTCGGCGACCGCCGTGGCCCTGGAAGAAAGCCATCTTTTCAAAGTCCACAACGAAAAATTTATAGAGCTTATGCACAATCATCCGTCGATAGCGGTAAACCTTGCGCGGGTTTTGATCGACCGGTTACTTGCGGCAAACGAGATGATCGAGCGCCTCGGCGCCATGGACGGGACGGAGCGCGTGATACATTTCCTGAAATCGCTGGCGGCGCGCGAGGGGGTGCAAAACGGCGATGTGAGCCGGCTTGAAAACAGGCCCACATACAGGCAGATATCCCAAAGGCTTGGTGTGTCCGAAAAAACCATATATCGCACCATGCGCGCCCTGGTTAAAAAAGGGGACATAGAAATCCATGGCCGGCAACTGACACTAAACCCTTCTATCGTCAACATGGAACCGTTGTAGCGTTACTGTTTGCGATGCGTTTTATCCCTATTGTTTTAATCGTTTTCGTTCTTGGATGCCAGGGTAACGATAAACCAAACGAAACCAAGCTCGATAAAAAGAGGGGTGAAATTTTAAAATCTATTCTGAAAGGGGACGCAGGCGCCGATAAGGGGGGGCTAACCATATCCGGCCCGGATGAAGGCTCTACTTTTACACTCTCTGTCTCCGGGGCGGTGACACCCACCGGCCTTCCAGAAAATCTGGAAAAGATGATAATCATACCAGGGGTAAAGGTTCTAAGCTATATACAGGGGATCAATTATAACACCATAAACGCGAGCCTGACGGAGTCTCTGGATGTGATGGAAATTAAATATGGCAAAATTATGCTGGACGCCGGATATAAAAAGATTGAATCGACGCATCAGGACGGGCTCCTTTCCACGAGATGGACAAACCCCGAGAATGAGGCTCGCCTGTTTTTGTACGCGTTTGAGGATGGGAAAAACTCCAGGATTTATCTGGTGTTTACACCTTTGCTATAGCGCCACCTGCGCCGCTACAAGGGTGAGCCGCAGGAAGAGCAAAATTTATGTTCCGTCTTTATGGCGTTACCGCAAGAGGGGCAAAACCGCTTGTCTGTCTTGCTCCTTTTATTGGCTTGGCCTGACCCCTCTTTTCCGGTTCCTTCTTTACTATAATCCTCTATCATCTGAAGGGCGGTCATAGCCTCCGATTCGAGTTGCGCTTTCATCGAGGCATAGTCATTGTCATCTATTTTTCCTGTTTTGAAATCGAACTCAAGGTCTTTAAGGGCGATATAGGACGACTCCTTTTTGTATAAAAGATCCGACAGATCGCTTTCCAGCAATTCATCACCAGTGGCTCCCGCCATTTTTCTTCTAAACAGCGGATATGAAATGAAAAACAGCATAAGCGAAAGTATCGCAATCTCAAACATAAACAACATTTTCTAAAAGCTCCAAAATTATTTTATTCGACGCCACGGCTGTTGATGGTCTGTCCGGCGCAAAACGTCTTGATAAAGCCGGCCATGGCCAGGCGCTATCAATGGATGGAATCAGTCATCAAAATCATCCAGCTCTTTTTTCATTCTTTCTTTAAGTTCGTCGTCATAAACGGCAACGGGGCTTTGTCCGTGTTTGAAGCTCTCCGACTCTGCCGACCCCTTGCTGGCCCACCTCGAAACGGTCTTGGCGACAAGCGACCCAACCACAAGAATGGCGAGAAACGGGGTGATGTAACCCACGAGATTAAATCCCTTTTTCGTGGGAGCGGCCAGAATTCTTTCTCCATTGGCCTTAACAAAATAGGTGATAACTTCATCCGGATGTTTACCCTGCTCCAGCATGGCCCGCATCTCTTTTCGCGCCGGTATGGCAAACCCGCAGTTGGCGTGGGGGCACTGTTTGAGAGTGGAGTTACACCCCCCGCAAAGGCACATCATATTACTTTGGAGCTTATTGAAGATTTCATCGATGCTTTTGCCCTCTGAAACAGTCGCCTCGGACGCTGTCGGGGCGAAGAGCATGAATGAAAAAACCAGTGCGATAATTGTAAATCTCATTTTATTCTCACTACAAATAATTCAAGGGTTATCTACATGCGCCCCCCCATATTAGCATGCCCGATATACAGGGAGGCTCTAATAATTTCTCAGGGAAGCTGTTTATCGCCGGTATTCTGATTCTAAAAGTGTATAAAACCAAAAAATACAGGGGAATCGGTATAGTTATGACGAGCAAGGCAACGAGATTATTCCCGGATATCGATTTTGCGGCGCTTCGCCACCCATCTTTATCCCTCTATCCATCTCTCCCAAAGTTCGACAGAGCCCCACACCAGAAAGGTAATGGCAGGGAGATATACATAATTAACGTTTTCCTCCGCCAGCCCGAACACCCCCTCGGCAAAATGGATTATTGGTAGCGCCGTTGAAACAATGGCCGCAACGATGGCTATGGCCGCCAGAGCGAGGGTGTGTGAGATGCGCTCTTTATCGATATGGATTATGGAGACGCCAATTCCGATCGGAATGGATAATGTTAAAAACGCGATCAGATCAAACGGGACGGTTGTTTCATGTTCGATAGAGTAAATTGTATATGCCTCATTAAATAAAAACCCCAGATATCCCATAACAGAGCCAACAGCCGCCCCCGCGAGCCCCATCCATCGGTCAAATTTCAGCCAGGCCGGAACCGATATTACGATAAGGCAAATCGCAATCGAGGAAAACATCGAATAATTCTCGGCATATTCAAAATACATAATTTTTCCGTCGGCAATCATCGCGCCAGTAAAGGCCGCCAAGAGGCCGGCCATGGCCGCCCCGCCGGTTAAAAGCATTTTCCCCGATTCAACTTTCGTCTGATCCTTCATGACATCCATCCATCCCCTGCTTTTCGGGGTCTCAATGGCCAGCATGCCAGACTGGTCGGTATTGGTCTCCTTGAATTTGCGTTTTTCCCGCTCCAGCTCTATCTTTTTCTTTTCAAGCTCGCGAATTTTCCTCGCGACGTTACGTTTTTCGATATCCACAGCCCCCTTCAATCGAGACATCTTCGCCCTGTCGTCAAGATCGAGATACCTGGCCAACGCTCCCGCCAGATCTTTCGCGGTCTGGAATCTTGCGTTAGGTTTTTTTTCTATGCACTGGAAAATGATTTTAGATAACCGGCTATCCACCCCCGCAAGTGGCTCGGGAACCGTGTTGTTATGAAGATCTATGATCTCGCTGGCGCTTTTCCCGTGAAACGGATGCCTCCCGGCGGCCAGCTCGTATAACGTCAGGCCGAGCGCGTATATATCTACTCTCCTGTCAGGCGCCGCCCCGGCAAACACTTCGGGCGCAATAAACGCCAGTGTCCCGGCGATCTTCGGCCTTTCAACAGATTCGCACACAAGCGTTCTGGCTATTCCGAAATCCATCAGCTTAAGATGGGAAAGCCCGGGGTCAATCATGATGTTAGCTGGTTTGATATCGCGATGAATCACGTTTTTATTGTGCGCGTATTCCAGCGGGCCACACATTTTATAGCCGATACCGGCGACTTCAATCCCTTTAAATTTCCCCCCCCGCCTGCTTTTTCTGAAAACAGACAGGTTGGAGCCTTCCACATATTCCATCAGAAGGAAGGTGTATTTTCCATCCTGTTCAAAATTGATAAGACGCATAATCCCGGGGTGGGTCAGCATCATCGAGACTTTCGCCTCCTGCCTTAACATTTCAACAGAGACTTTATTTCTGCTCAGGCTCGGTTTCACAAGCTTGATGGCTATTTTTCGTTGTAACTGTTCGTCGTATCCTCCCAGAACAATCCCCATACCTCCTTCGCCCAGTTTCGAGTCGAGCCTGTACCTGTCGGCCAGAAAAAAGCCCTTTTGTATTTCCGGAAAATCATCAGAGCCAGGCGCCGTGTCACCTTCAAGAGCGTGATCAATCTGTGTGCCGAGTTCCTCGCTTCTGTCAAAATTCATGGCGCCGTTTTTTACTGTTTTAAACCATGCCCTGAAAAACACAAGTTATAAAAACTTGTATAAGGTATTTTATCAGGGTCAATTTTAGCATTATAATGGGCCCTGCAAACGCAATTTGTTCTCTCAAAAAAGTGGCCCTGATTTTACGATAAAATTTCCACATTATGAAAAAAGAGCTGATAACGCTGGGGATAGAAACATCGTGCGACGAAACCGCCGCCTCTGTTGTTCGTGGCCGGTTTACCGAGGTGTCATCGGTTGTCGCCTCCCAGGATGATATACACGGTAAATTCGGCGGGATAGTGCCGGAGCTTGCATCCCGGCGCCATTCGGAGCTTATCGACCCTGTGGTGAAATCGGCCCTGAAAAAGGGGGGGGTCGGGCTTAAGGATATCGATATTGTGGCTGTGACCCGTGGGCCGGGGCTTGTGGGGGCTTTGCTTGTGGGGCTCTCATATGCAAAGGGGCTGGCCTGGGGCCTTGGCAAACCACTGGTCCTTGTGAACCATCTGGAAGGGCACATATTCTCCGCCCTGCTGGAAAGGCCGGAAACACCGCTACCACTACTCTGCCTGGTTGTGTCTGGCGGTCATACGGAGCTTTTTTGTATGGAAAAAACAGGCGATATAAAATGGCTGGGGGGGACGAGAGACGACGCCGCCGGCGAAGCCTTTGATAAAGTGGCCAAGCTTCTGGGGATGGGATATCCCGGAGGCCCGGAGGTGGAAAGAATGGCCGCTAAAGGGAAACCTTGCATACGGGTTCCGGTGGCCCTTATGAAATCGGGCGTTTTGGAATTCAGCTTTTCCGGCCCCAAAACAGCCGTGAAGCAAATTGTGCAAGGTTTTGACAGCAGGGGGGAAGCCAGGCCGGTTGCCGATATATGCGCCTCCTTTCAAAAGGCTGTGATAAAGGCCCTCACGGTGAAGATGGAGGCGGCGGTGGAGAAAATATCGCCAAAGGCGATAGCTGTTGCGGGGGGGGTGGCGTGTAACGGGGCGCTAAGGGAAGAGATGCGGCTTTTGGGCTCCAGGCTTGGTTTACCGGTCACGATTGCGCGCCCTTACCTTTGCTCTGATAACGCCGTGATGATTGCGGCGGCCGGGGCGAATCACTATTTAAACGATCCGGCGGCAAAGGAATGGACAGATTATATGGAAGCGGACGCCGACCCTGGTTGGATGCCAGGGCTATAAAAGAACGCTCCCCTTTTTGAAACCGGCCTATTTCGCGGATTCGCCTTTCGAGACCTCGATAAACTTCATCTTGATGTCGTATAAAATGCTCTCGATAAGTTTTGTTTCGCTTTCATCAAGGTTGCCGGTGGTTTTCTCTTTTAGCACATCGATAATATCGATGGTCTGCTTGGCCAGATCAAGGTTTATGGAAGTTTTGCCTGAAACCGGGTCTTGAAAACCGCCCAGATGATAAAGAGCGCTGGAAGAAAGGGAGAGAATGAACGTGGTGAAATCTATAGGAGGAGCGCCAGCCTGGCTTTTATCTTCCTCTGGCGTTTTCTCAGCCACAGCTGTTTCATCAGCCTTGGCTGTTTCATCAACCTCGGCTGTTTCATCAGCCTTGGCTGTTTCGTCAGCCTTGGCTGTTTTGGCAGATTTTCCCGGAGATTTTTCCACATCAGCGTCGCTACCGGCCAGCCGGGAGCTTTTATCACCGTTCTTTTCTTCGGTATCGATACGGCGCTTATCCACAAAAGTGAAAGATTTTTCTTCCTGTTCGTTTTCTTCGTTCATACGTCTCTTTCTTACCCGAAAAGCTCTTCGCCAGTGGCGATTTCTTCTTTTCTTGGCTCGATCATTCCTTCAGCGATTTCTTTTAACGCAATATCCATCGGCTCCATCCCATCAGCCTCCACCAAAGGCTCCGCGCCGTTAATGATCTGACGGGTTCTCATAGAGACCACGTTAGTAAGCAGATATTTGTGAGAAATTTTCTTGGACGCTAAAAGATATAATTCGGTATTGAACATTTATATAAACCTCCGGTTATCATGAAACCTGCGGACAAAGGACGCAGAAATAATGGCTTTAGCCATAAGTTAACAATTTATTAGTTTCCATCTTTTCCTGACACTCAACACAATATATGGAATAAGGCTGAATTTCCAGCCGTTTCTTGGAAATCTCTTCATCGCACTCGGCGCAAAGACCATATTCACCCTCGTCTATTCTGCTTAAGGCCTGTTCAATCTGCCGAAGCTCACCCTGCTTTTTTGTCATAAAGAAAAAAGCTTTTTCCTGTTCCTGCGAAGTTTCAGCGATATCGGCGGTATCGCCATGCCAGTCCTCTCGGGTTTTAAGATTTTCCTTGCCGATGTCGCCCTTCGAATTTAGCAAAAACGCTTTTTTGCGCATCAGCACGTTCTTTATGTCGTTGTATTTCATAGAGTTCATATCGTTCCACCTATCTTTATAAACTGGTTATTTCTTTAAAAAGGCTGTAATTGTAGCACGTTTTATGAAAATGTCCATAGATTTTGCAATTTTTTTATGCGCGAAAGGCAAATTCCTGCGATTTAGCTCAATTTGTCTATTTCTTCGTACAGTTTCTGGATCAGGCGGGCGGTCTCTTTGTTATAGATATTCTGTTTGCTTTCAAACTGTTCTATATAATTCGTGCGGATATGCCGGGTCATCACTTCCCGCAACCGGCTGAGCAGGGCTCCAAACACCGCTCTATGAGAAAATTCACGGTATTTTGTGGAAATATCGGCGTTATCCTCGTGCTTTTCCACAAGCTCCGGAAGTGGAAGCTCCGATGAGAGGAAGATTTCGCCGGCGCCTGTGGCGCAAGACCCGGCCCACCGGATAAATGCTTCATCGCCCCCTTTATTAAGGTTCTCAAGGGCTCCTTTCGCCTCCTGTCCGAGCCGCTCCCATATCGGCTTTAGTTCGGTTTTCCTTAACCTCTTCACCAACCTGTCGACTATTTTTTCCCACTCGAAATTTTCGAGAACATACTCACGCCCCCGGTTTCCCATTTTTTCGGCAAGCGCCTTATCCGAACCGATTTTATCCAGCCCATCGGCCAGTTCATCCGCATCGCGATATAAATATCCTCCGCCGCAAAGGAACATATGCTCTCTGGCCACGTTGCACATCCCATGGGCGATCACCGGTTTCCCTTGTATCCACGCTTCCATCATAACAATAGAGAAGCTTTCTTTTAGCGAAGGGAGGATAAAGGCGGTTGATGCGGCATAAGCGTCTATTTTGTCTTGCTCCGGGAGGAAACCCAATACCCTGATCCCATGCGCCGGGTCGTCTTTGAGTTTCATATCCCCTTTGCCGATAAAACAGAGTTTCATGGGAGCTTTTGAGCCTGAAGCATATTTTTTGAAATCCTCCACAAGGGCCGGAATATTTTTTTCCGGCTGGAACCGGCCGACGTACAAAACGAAATCCCCTTCAATTCCATATTTGGCCCTGAATCTTTTAGCGTCTCCTTTTGCCCCTGTCTCCACCCCCTCACCGGTTATCAGCATCGCTTTGTTTTTTATTTTCAATGTTTTCTCGGCCAGCCGCTTTTCGGCCACGGTGTTAAAGCAGATGCCGGCCATCCACTGTGCGTTTTGCCGTAGCGGCCGCATATAGGCGACCGCCTCGTTGTGATAGCAAGGGATAAGCCAGCTCTTTTCCGGGGCCATATGGCTCCCCCAATATGTGGTCCCATACAGGTACGGGATGAAAAAGAAATAATCATATTCATCGGCTTTATCCCCGATGTATCTGTCTAGGGGGGTGGACCGAATGCCCGAGCGCATCCACCGGGTCTCCTCGCTCCACGACAGGTTGTCGCGCATGTTAATCCTGTGCCCGAGTTTGTGATGATCCGACGGGTCGAGGTTATCGAGCGCAAACCTGATTATTGTCATCCCATTATCACAGGTTTCTCCTGCGGGGAGGTCGTTGTTCCAATCGCCCATACTGCTGGTTCGGGTTGTGATGATAGTGGCGTTGTGCCCCGCTTCGTTTAAACTCTTTGCCAGATGGGCCGCGTGGGTCTCCGCCCCGCCTCCGGCGGCGCCCTTTATATATCGGGGAACCACCACCCCTATTTTAAGCTTTTCCTTTGTCGCGCGTTTTGGCCCGGGCCTCCTTAAAACGGATAGTTTCAGCAAAAAATCTTCTTTGGAGGCGGGGTCAAAAAGTAGCGCGCAATAAAAAATCGTCCGCTCGAACGCCGTTATCCCCGGGGCCACAATCGGCAAACCGGTCGCCAAAGCCCACTGGATGAGGGGCCACACCGCAGGGTCGTATTTCAAAATGACAACCAGCGAGCCAGCCCCAACCTCGGCGGGATAGTTTTCCCGAAGGCAGGTCACATCCAGCCCTTCGAGCCATTGGTGGTTTTCGAAAAGAGCCGAAGTAAATATTTTGGGGGCGCCTTTTTTGGCGGTTCGGGCGCCTTGCGCCTCGCCGCACGGATAGGGGAGCAGCACCAGCCTGGAATCGACAGGGCGAACCTTTTCTTTTATAAACCGTTTCGCCTCGAGGTCGTGGATAATGATTGTGGCGCTGTCTAGATAATGAAAAGGGCGCTGGCTAAACGAAGTCTCGTAATCTTCGCGGTAATGGAAATCTATCGCCATACCGTTTGTCGGGAGAGATTCCACAAGCCCCCTGTTGTTATCAGCCACGTCGAACCCGGCTATCACAAGCTTATCGTTATCAAACGAGCCGGCCGGCTTTTCAACGCGCGCATCCCAGCCAAGATCGGTGAAAATGGAGATGTATGCGTCGGTGAGCCGGTAGTCAGGCTCGGAAAGGATGATGGCCACAGAGGGGCGGTTTGTGTTCATTTTTATCTGTCTGTAATCTTCTGTTTTTGGTTTAAGACTATATCATAACGGCTATTGTCTAATATTTCTCCTTCTGCCAGGCCCCAAAGCGAGATACCGGCTCAAGGGGGTTTTCTTCAAACCTTTAAAAGAAAATCGTCTCCGTTTCGATTATAATGATCCGATGTTAAATACCGAACAGATAGCGCTTCATGGCCTGACGGTGGAAGAGTTCGACCTGGCCATCGAGATAGTGAACCGCCCCATAAACATGGTGGAGCTTGGCATCCTCTCCGCCATGTGGAGCGAGCACTGCTCATATAAAAGCTCGAAGCTCCATCTTAAAAAGCTCCCCACGAAAGGACCGCGGGTGATTCAGGGGCCCGGGGAAAACGCGGGCGTTGTCGATATCGGTGATGGGCTTGCGGTCGTGTTCAAAATGGAATCGCACAATCATCCATCGTATATAGAGCCATATCAAGGCGCCGGAACCGGCGTAGGTGGTATTTTAAGAGATATATTCACCATGGGGGCAAGGCCGATTGCATCTCTTAACTCGTTGAGATTTGGCGAGTTAACCCACCCCAAAACAAGATACCTTGTTGATGGAACTGTCGCGGGGATAGCCGGATATGGCAACTGCATGGGTGTGCCGACTGTCGGGGGGGAGATATCCTTTCACAAAAGCTATAACGGCAACTGCCTGGTGAACGCTTTTAACCTGGGCGTTGTGAAAAAGGATAGGATTTTCCTGGGCAAGGCGGAGGGGGCCGGAAACCCTGTGATGTATGTCGGCGCAAAAACCGGAAGAGATGGCATACATGGCGCCACCATGGCCTCGGAAGAATTTGGCGAAGGAAGCGAAGAGAGGCGGCCCACGGTTCAGGTGGGAGATCCATTCACTGAAAAACTGCTGTTAGAGGCCTGCCTGGAGCTTTTTAAAACAGACTATGTGGTGGGAATCCAGGATATGGGCGCCGCCGGGATGACTTCGTCATCTTTCGAGATGGCCGGGAGGGCCGGAACCGGTGTTGAGCTCGATCTGGACAAAGTTCCCCGCCGCGAGGAGGGGATGAACGCGTATGAAATCATGCTTTCGGAATCGCAGGAGCGGATGCTCCTTGTTTGCAGAAAAGGCGTCCAGGGCAAGGTTAAGGAAATATTCGCCAAGTGGGACCTGATGGCTGAGGTTGTGGGGGTGGTGACGGATGACGGAATGGTTCGCCTTTACGAAAATGGCGAAGTGGTGGCCGAGTTGCCCGCCGCCCCGCTTTCCGAAAAAGCCCCGGCGTTTAACAGGCTCGCCCTCGAACCAGCTGACCTGGCGGCCAGAAGAACATTAGTTCACAAGGACATTCCCCAGCCGGACGATTTGACAGAGACATTGACCATGCTCCTTGGCTCTCCTGATTTATGCTCGAAAGAATGGGCCTATCGGCAATACGATCATATGGTCCGCACAAACACGATCGAGGGGCCGGGGTCTGATTCAGCGGTGGTGAGGATAAAAGGGACAAACAAAGCTATCGCCATGAGCCTCGATTGTAACAGCGGATATTGCTATCTCGATCCATACGCAGGGGGAATGCAGGCGGTGGTGGAGGCGACGAGGAACGTTGCCTGTTCCGGCGCGAAGCCTCTGGCTGTCACCGATTGTCTCAATTTTGGCAGTCCCGAAAATGAAGAGACAATGTGGCAGTTTAAAGAGGCTATCAGGGGAATATCAGAGGCTTGCCTTGCGCTTGAGACTCCTGTGGTCTCTGGCAATGTCTCTTTTTATAACCAGACAGGTGATCAGGCGATCTATCCCACCCCCACCATTGGGGCGGTCGGGCTTTTGGAGGATCACACAAAGGTTGTGAGCCGGTTTTTTAAAAACGAAGGTGATTCGATTATCCTGATAGGCGAAACTTCGGCCGATATTGGCGGATCGGAATATCTTGCCTTTATTCATGATATCGAAAAAGGGGCGCCCCCCTCTGTCGATCTGGTAAAAGAAGCCAGATTGCAAAAGCTTATGGTTGAGCTGGCCAATAAAAGGCTCGTTTTGTCGATGAGCGATATATCGGGTGGTGGCCTTGCGGCTACTTTGGCTAAATGCTGTTTTGGCCCCGATTCGCCCGATCTGGGGTTTGAGGTCTCTTTATCAACCGATATACGAAACGATTTCTTCCTTTTTTCCGAATCACAGTCGAGAATTATTGTTTCCTGTCCTTCATCCCGGGCAGGGAAAACGCTGGATGCCATCAGAAACTGTAATCTTCATGCGCATATAATAGGAAAAGTCACCACCGGGGAGGCGCAAATAAGGGTCGATGGTGACCTTTTGGTGAATTCGACGATAGCTAAGCTTATGAAAGCCTGGCGCGAAGCCCTTCCCAACTATATGGCTCGATAGCCGGCTTCCATCCATTCAATCGCTCCCCTTGGCGAAGCGCCCCCCTCTTTTACGATCAATTTATCTTATTGATTAATAACGCTATATGGGCTTTACGTTATTTATTTTTTCATTCGGCTAAAGTTTTTTGGAAATGCGACGATTACAAGGATAGCGAAAGTGCGGAAAAAAAGTGGTGTGGTGCAAAAATATATTTAAAGCGCTTTCCAGGATGATTATAAACGCTCGTGTGAGAGCGAATTTAGCTTAAAAGATTGGAAGCTATTTTAAGCGGAATGGAAGGAGGATAAAATGGAAGTCCGGGATGTAACTTCAGGTCAAAAAGTGGCGCTGGAGACGTCTGCCCGGCCGCAGGCCAATCGTAAAGCGTCCCAAAACGGGGGTAAGGAGGTTTCCAGCGCACCTGCTCAAAAGGTGGATAAGGTGGATCTTTCAAAGAAAACCGGGGGCGTCGTCATTGAAAAAGGTGATGCGGTGGAGAAAGAGCGGGACAAACAAAGGACGGAACCGAGGCCGGAAGAGGTTCGCTCGGTAAACGCGGAAAAGGTTAACGATACCCCTTTGCGCCGTGATTACGAAGTTGAGAATGGCAATCTTGTTGTGAAGTTTGTCGATACGCAGGATAACAAAATCGTGAAAGAGATTCCGGCGGAAGAATCGCGCCGTATAAAAGAGGCCATCTCCAAGTTCAGGGAGAACGAATCGGTCCACGTGAACACCTCCATCGAGGGTGAAAATGCAAAAGCGAAAGATGCTAAAGAGATAGACGTAACGTCGTAATCGTGGCCTGCTTTCATCCAGATGATCGCAGGCTCCTGGTGGCCCGTAAATAGGGCTGGCGCCTTGTGTCAGGGCCACCGCATGCTTTTATCCTTCAGATTCTAATTTTCTTCAGGTTCGCCGCAAGCTATTTCTTTTACTTCCACCCAGGCCGTGTAAAATATATCCCATGTCTCCAAAGCTTACGCTCCATCAGGGTAGCAAGGGATATCGGTTCAGCCGGGATTCCTTTCTTCTGGCCGATTTTTTTCGTTTTGAAGGGGTGAAATCGATACTGGACCTTGGCGCAGGGGCCGGGGCTGTGTCGATACCGATAGGGTTTTATAACAGCCGGATAGATATAACGGCCCTTGAAATCAATTTCGAACTTGCCAAACAGGCCAGGATCAACGCCAGCGAGAGCGGGCTGAAAAATTATCGGGTTGTTGTGGGCGATATTCTTTGCGCCACTGAAACATTCGGGGGAAAAGTTTTCGACGCCATCGTGTGCAACCCTCCATATAAAAAAGCAGGGTCGGGGAGGCTTGGCCACGATATCGCCAAGGCGATGGCCAGGCACGAGGTGAATATCAGGCTGGGCGATATTATCGAGGTATCCTCAAGGCTTTTGCGTGATGGAGGCTCTTTAAGCATAACCATGACATATGAGCGAAGAGAGGAATATAAAATGTTTTTGGCCAGGAACGGCTTTTTTGAGGTCAGGCTTCGCGAGGTCAAGGCCACGGCGGAAAGCGAACCTTACATATTTCTTTCCGAAGCCTTCTATGGGGCGAAAAGGCGCCTGGAGGCTCCGCCCCCGCTGGTTTTACGATCTTCAGGAGGGGGCGACTCTGAAGAGTACAATTTGATATCATCACGCTATGGGTGACACAAGACCGCCGCTGATTGTTTTAACCGGGCCCACGGCCTGTGGTAAATCGGAGGTCGGCGTGCGCATGGCCCTCTCCCTGGGGTCCGAGATAATCTCCGCCGATTCTGTTCAGGTTTATAAAGATTTTAACATAGGGTCGGCCAAGCCTTCGTCCAGCCTGCTGGCCCAGGTGCGGCATCATCTTGTCGGCTCTGTTTCGCCAGAAGAATCATATAACGTGGCGCGGTTTAAAGACGAGGCGGGCGCTATCGCCAGGGATTTGTGGACCAAAAAAAAGGTTCCATTGATAGTGGGCGGGACAGGGCTGTATCTTAAAGGGCTCATCGAAGGGCTCCATTGCGCCGTAAAGGTGAGCGACGGGGCGCAACAGAGGCTTGATAAAATATATATTGATGAAGGGCAGGGCGGCGCCTATGGCATGGCGCAAAAGATAGACCCGGGCTGGATGGCCAAGGTTCATCCGAACGATACTTTCAGGACAATGCGTCTTCTGGGGGTCTATTTCACCACCGGGGAGACGTTGACACAGATGTTTTCGGGCCCCGTGGGGGAGCCGGAGTGGGACACGCTGTTTCTTGTCCTCGACCTGCCGCGAAAGGAGCTGTACAGGCGGATCGAAAAGCGGGTGGATACGATGATCGCGCAGGGGCTTAAAGAAGAGGTAACGACCCTTAAAAAGATGGGTTATAATAACGAAACCAAAGCAATGCGTGCGCTGGGATATAAAGAGGTTTATGACGAAACAGAAGGAAAATTGAGACCTGATGAGACAGCCGGCCTTATTAAAAAATCGACCAAGGCTTTCGCCCGCAGGCAACTCACATGGTTTCGCAAGGCGCCGGGCGCTGTTTTTGTCCCGGTCGCCCCTGATGATGACGCCACCACCATCGCCAACGCCATATTTAACCTAGATGAGACCCGCGAATTTCTTCACCGGCGCGATATTGATTTTGCTTTGCGTCGCTGATAGGGGTTGGGGAGAGGACCAGCATTTTTCCGCGATGACGCACGCTCAATCGGCTAAAAACGATGGCGCTGGCGCCGCCGAAGGCGCTTCACAAAAGCCGCCTCATCCCCCGGCGCCCGCCACCGCCACAGATTATAAATTCGCTAAAGATCTTTTCGATTCCGGCAAAGTGGAAATGGCCAGGGAGAAGCTTGAGGCGCTGGCCGTAAAATCTTTTATATTGGGTGACTACGCGGCGAAAGACCTCGCCTCCATTTTAACCTCCGGCGCAATGAAGGAGGAGGCTTTAAAAACTCTCGACAATATCGGGCGTTTTTTTCCGCGAAGCCCCATTTTGAGGCAAGTTAACGAGCAAAGGCTTCGTTTGGCGTGCGAGGACCCTGTCTCCCGGAGTTGCGGGGAGCGGCTTAGGCATATCGGGAAAAAAAACGTGTCAAAAAGATTCCGCCCGCAAAGGGAGCTTTATCTGGCGAAAAGAAAGGAGGGGAAAGGGAATATAAAGGCCGCCTATGAGATGTATCAGAAAATTTATTACAATCATCCCGCCGGGCCTGCCGGTGTTGAAGCCGGAAAGCAAATCGAAAAAATAAAAACCGCCGGTGGAGCTGGCCTGAAGGGAAAGCTTCCATACCCCACATACTTCATGAGGATGAAAAGGGTCGATGGGTTGATGAAAGCGTATCGTTATAACGCCGCCGCGAGAGACCTTGATTTAGTTTTAAAAATTTCATATTCCAAAACCCGCAAAGCGCAGGCCTATATCCGCCTTGGCGAGGCGCGCTATAAAGCCCGGGATAAAAATGGATCGAAAGAGACGTTACTTTCTTTTATCGATAAATACAGGGATCACAAGAAAAAAATGGAGGTGGAATACAAGGTCGCCATTATCGACTGGAACCTGGACAAAAACGAGGAGAGCGCCAAGAGGCTTAGAAGGCTGATCTCTTCCGGAGCCAGCGCCTATATCAAAAAACTGGCTTACACTGTGCTAGGGAAAATATCCGAAGCTAACGAAGATTATGAAACGGCAAAAAAAAATTACAGCGCCGCGCTGGCGTTAAACCCCAAGCCGAGGCTGAAACATATGCTGGCATGGCGGCTGGGGTGGATCGAATATCGAAACAAGGACTATTCCGGCGCGGCCAGGGTTTTTGGCGAAGCCGCGAAAAAGATCGCCTTTAAATATCGTGACGGAAAATTGTTATACTGGAAATCCCAATCCTTGAAAAACACTGGCGACCTGGCTGGCGCAGACAAGACGGGCGAAGAGCTGGCGCGCCTTTTCCCTAACACGTTTTATGGAACAAGAAATTTTCAGAATAATATAGCCCTTGCCGGGGCGCCGGCCCCTGGAGAGATCGATTCGTTTTATGAAAAGGTGGAGAAGATAGCGGGCAAACTGAAATTCAGTGACAGGGCCAGATATCATCGCCAGCGGTTCGACACACTGATCGACATGGAAATGTTTGAACCGGCGCTGATGGAGCTGGGCTCGCTTCGAAAATTTGGCCCGAAGGGGGGGGATATGGCCATGTGGATGGCCTTGCAATATCGAAAGGCGAAAGCCTCGTGGCGATCGATACGCCTTCTCACAAACGCGTCAGGCGTCATAAAGCACAGCTTTAATTTCGATACTCCATTCTGGCGCGTGTTATATCCGGTGGATCACTGGGACGTGGCCCTGGCCCAGGCCAGGGAGAGCGCAGTCGACCCATTTTTTATCCTGGCGATTATCCGGCAGGAATCGGGTTTCAACCCGAAAGCCCACTCCCCGGCGAATGCGCGGGGCCTGATGCAAATCATTTCATCGGTCGGCGAAAAAGAATTCACAAGAAACGGTTTCGCCCGATATTCCAATGCTGTTTTTACCAGCGACCTGTTGTTCGACCCGGAATTGAACATATCCATCGGCGTAAAGCATATAGCTGGCCTGATAAAAAAGTATAATGGGAATATCGTATATGTGTCGGCGGCTTATAACGCAGGCGCCAAGCGTGTGGACGGATGGATAAAACGGTTTCCAGCCGCCACGCAAGACGAGTTTATAGAGCTTATCCCATACCCTGAAACAAAAGGTTATGTGAAGCGCGTTCTGAAAAACCTGGCCCTGTATCGCCTGATTTACGGAAAAGCTTTGCAGGCGGGGGCATAAAGGAGAAAGAGATATAATGAATATCGCGAAAGGATGCTTGCCCAATGTATGACGTGGTAATCAAGAACGGGCTTATCGCCGATGGAAACGGGGACGAACTGTATAAAGCGGACGTGGCCGTTAATGGCGATACGATCGTGGCGGTGGCTCCATCGATAGAAATAGACAACGCAAAAGATTTTGTGGACGCCGAAGGCAAGGTTGTTGCGCCGGGGTTTGTGGATGTCCACTCCCATTCCGACTATTACCTGCTGATAGACCCAAGAGGGGAGTCTAAAACCACGCAAGGGGTGACAACGGAGCTAAGCGGCAATTGCGGATATGCCGCGGCGCCGATGAGCGGCGAAGTGTTCGAAAGGCGCTCGAGAGACTATGAAAAGCAGTTCGATATCTGCGTTCGATGGAACGATCTTGAAGGATATTTTAAAACCCTTTCAGAGGCCAAACCGGCGCTTAATTTCGCCGCGCTCATCGGATATAACACTGTTCGCGGGTCTGTCCTTGGCCCCAACTCGACCCAGCCGGACGCAGGAAGTTTCAAATTGATAAAAGAGATGATCGCAAAAGGGCTCGATCAGGGCGCGTTTGGAATGTCTGTCGGCGTTGTTTATCCACCGGCGTGTTTTGCCGGTGAAGAGGAATTTATCGAGGCTTTCAAGGTTGTGGCTTCGCGGGGCAAGGTGTTCACCTCCCACATACGCTCCGAAGGGGCCCGGCTCCTGGAATCGCTTGAAGAGGTGATCCGCATCGCCAGATCTTCCGAAACGAGGCTTCAGGTGTCGCATCTTAAAACGGCCGGAAAGGATAACTGGTCCAAGCTCGATAAAGCTTTCGAGATACTGGAATCGGGCATGGAGGATGGTGTGGAGATCATGTGCGACAGATACCCTTATCTGGCTTCAAACACGGGGCTCCAGGTTGTTCTGCCCGACAGCGCTTTCGATGGTGGACGCGACCCGCTGATCGCCATGCTGAAAAATTCCGGCGAGCGCGATGTGTTTAAGGCGGATATCCTGAAGCGTCATCCGGAGCCGGAATATTGGGAGACAGTGATGGTTTCGCAAGTCGCCACCGGCAGGAACCGTGATATCGAAGGACTATCGGTGACGCAGGGGGCCCTGGTTCGCGGGAAAGAGCCGTTCGATTTTGTTTTTGATCTCCTGGCGGAAGAGAGGGCCGATGTCGAGGCGATCTTTTTTTGCATGAACAAAGATAATATGGATCGGATAATACAAAAGCCGTGGGTGGTGATCGGGTCCGATTCCGGCGCAAGGGCTATAGACGGGCCATTGGCCCTGGGGAGGCCCCATCCGCGCGGGTTTGGTTCTTTTCCAAAGTTTTTTAAAGAGTTTGTGCGGGAAAAAAAGATGTTCACAATTCCCCAGGCTGTGCGGAAAACTTCGACCGACGCATGCGATTTTTTTGGAATAGGGGACAGGGGGAGGATAGGCCGGGGGCTTAAGGCCGATATTGTTGTGTTTGACCCGGAAACGATCGGGGACACCGCCTCTTACATCAAGCCTATGTCATACTCTGTCGGGGTGAGCGAACTGTTTATAAACGGGACGCGCGCAATTAAGAATGGAAAACCGGTTGATGGAGCGGCCGGGCGGATACTCACCAATTAACTCTCTGGCGCGATCGTCGATCCGGGAACCACAGTTTATGAAAAAAATAGCAATTGTGACGCCATGCTTCAATGAGGCCAAGCGGCTTGACAAAGAAGAGTTTACGCGAATGGTGTCGAACAATCGGTGGATCAGTTTTATATTCGTCAACGATGGCAGTGACGATAATACAAAGGAGATGCTAGCTGGGCTGGCGCTGGCCAACCCTGAAAGAATGCGCCTGATAAACCTCGAAAAAAACGTTGGCAAGGCCGAGGCCGTCCGGCGGGGAATGCTGGAGGCATGCAAAGGAGATCATGATCTTGTGGGGTTTTGGGATGCGGACCTGTCTACCCCGCTGGAGGCGATAGACGATATGGCCCGGCTCTTTGAGCGGGAGAAAACAAAAATAGTAATAGGGTCGCGCGTGAAGCTTATGGGGCGCAAGATCGAAAGAAGAATTTTTCGCCACTACCTGGGGCGGGTGTTCGCCACTGTGGCCAGCATGGCGCTGAACCTGCCTGTTTACGACACCCAGTGTGGGGCAAAACTTTTTGAAAATAATGAAACGCTAAAAATAATATTTTCAGAGCCTTTCATGGTCGACTGGATTTTCGACGTGGAGATGCTCGCCAGGCTGGAACTGTATGAGCTTGAAAACAATTCGGGATCGTTAGACGAAGCTCTGATTGAACATCCACTCGACAGATGGAAAGACATCCGTGGATCGAAGGTGAACCTCTCTCATTTTATAAAGGCTCCATGGGATATGGCGAAGATCATAGCGAAATATTCACCCAGGATATACAAGCTGAAAAAGGGAAGGTGACGAACAAAGAGGGCGCCGGCTCCTTTTGCTGGTTCGGGCGACAGGCTAGATTGTGTCGATCAGTTTGTCGATATCATCAATCGTATTAAAAAAGTGGGGAGAGACGCGGATTCCGTTCCCCCGCTCGATCACCAGAACGCCGTTGTCCCGGAGCTTTTTGGCAAGGCCCGTGTTGTCGCCACGGTCGCTGGAGGAAAAAACCAGAATCCCGGAGCGTTCATTCTCCCCAAAAGGAGACAATATTTTGTAATTTTTTGAGAGCAGTCTCTCGGCAAGGTGATCGTTTAAAGCGAGCGCGTGACTAAAGTTGTTCTCCACTCCATTTTCCATCACAAGGCTCAAGGATTCACGCAGTCCGTATATCCCCACAAGGTTGGAAGAGCCCTCCTCGAACCTTTCGGCGGTCGGCCTGAGCCTGAAATCTATCGAGGCGAAATTGCGACTGTCTGTGACGCTGTTCCATCCGAGCCGGACAATATCCAGCGAATCGAGATTTCTTTTATCGCAAAAGAAAACGCCGATGCCTTCCGGGGCGCAGAGCCATTTGTGCCCCCCGCAAGAGAGAAAATCGACGTTCATCGCCTTGACATCCATGGGGATAAGGCCCAGAGACTGAATCGCATCGACAAAGAGGAGAAAATTCCTTTCCCGGGCAAGCTGGCCAAGCCGGGCGATATCGGAGCGGTGACCGGTGGAAAATTGTACGGTGGAGATCGCCACAATTCTGGTCTTCAGGGTCAGCTCCCGGACGATTGAATCTATCTCCACCCGCCCCTCCCGGCTTTTAACGGTTTTGACAATAACACCCTTTTTTTCAAGGTTGAGCCAGGGATAGACGTTTGATGGAAACTCAAGATCGTTGATTATCACTTCATCCCCCGCTTTTAAAGGGAGGCCGGAGGCCACCAGCGAAACGCCGTCCGACGTGTTTCTGATAAACGCCATCTCGTCATACGAGCCGCCGGTGATCCTGGCCGCCAAGGAACGGGTCTCGGCAATGGTTTTATCCCATGACTCCATGTTCAGATAGGCCTGTTCGGTAAGCTCCCCCAGCAAATTCGCCATTGCATTGCTGGTTTTAAGGGGTAAAGGGGCCATTGAGGCGGAGTTCAGGAAGGTATATTGGTCAAATATAGGGAAATTCCGTCTTATATCAAGCGATTTGTTTTGGTCGAACATAAATAATGGACGTAATAGCGGTTTACAGCATTATACCCTATAGTTTACTATTATAAGTTAATGCATTTTAGGAACTATTATAGATGGTTATGACAAGATTTGCCGATTTACATTTGCATACGACCCGTTCGGATGGCTATTTTAGCCCCTCCGAGCTTGTCAGCAAAGGGGCCCGGCTTGGCTTTTCCACCCTGGCGATCACAGATCACGACACTGTTGGCGGCATAGAGGAAGCCTCCCGAGAGGCCACTCGGCATGAGATAGAGCTTATTCCAGGGATCGAGATTTCCACAAACTATGGTGGCAAATCTGTTCATATCCTGGGATACATGATAAATATTCAAAATGCAGTGTTGCTAAAAACGTTATCGGGCATAATCGACAAGCGGATCGAGCGGCTCGAAAACATGGTTCACCGGCTGGCTGATCTGGGTTACCCGCTCGATATTTCTGATGTGTTCAGCTTTATTGGAAACAGGGTTCCGGGGCGGGCATTGCTGGCGAGGTATCTTGTCAAGGCAGGTTATTACAAATCTGTCGGTGAGGTGTTCGAGAATATTTTGGGGGATTCCGGCGAAGTTTATGAGCCTGTTTCGGTTTTGAACCCTGAAAACGCCATAGAAATCATCAATGGAGCGGGCGGAATCTCCTCTATTGCGCATCCCGGAAATACACGCGTGGACGAAATATTTCCCCGGCTTGTGGAAGCCGGGCTCGACGGGGTGGAGGCCTATAACCCGATACACACAAAGCCGGTGGTCAGCCATTATCTCAAGATCGCGCAAAAGTATGACCTTCTGGTCACTGGCGGATCTGACTATCATGGGCCGCAATGCCCGGCCCGGAATATCGGACAAATTAAACTCGATTACACTCATGTGGAGCGGATCAAGGAACGAGCCGCTTGTTTTGAAGTGTTTGGCTGGTGACAGGAGAAGGATAAAATGAAACTGCGTAAAGAGATGATTGATTATCTGGCCCACCGGCTGGTTGATGATTTAGGTGAAAAAGAACTGCTCGATGTTGGCGACGAGGTCATGGGAGT
>UOGE01000053.1_pt1 | contig 22315 bp, 23 predicted proteins | sample 1989811 | NCBI WGS metagenome assembly UOGE01 (sample SAMEA4712198, study PRJEB27164) | hydrothermal vent metagenome | biome: marine basaltic hydrothermal vent biome; feature: marine hydrothermal vent; material: mineral | place: Pacific Ocean | collected 2011-06-14/2011-07-23 | depth 1691 m | reverse complement strand
GAAATCTGTGTTCGAAAAAAGCCTGAAAGAGATGCGCTAGGAAATATTACGTATCCAAAGGGGCGCTGGCCTTGGTTATCCGCTCCTTTGACGCATCTTTTACTACTTCCCCTGGCGATAGCCGACGCCACCCAAAGCCCTATCCCGCAAGGTTAGAGGGTATCTATATTAGTGTAAGCAACGCTAAAAGTTAATAAATCGTATAATACACGTATGGCAAAAACTGGTAAAACCGCGCGTTTAAAGGTGGACGCTCTTATTATGTGCGGAGATAAAGGCGCCAGCCGCCCGGTGGTGGGGAAGAGCAAGGCTTTCCTGAAAATAGCTGGTGTCCCCCTTTTTATCCACGTATTAAGAGCGGTTGAAGGAGCCAGGGGGGTGGGGCGGATATTCATAGTTGGCGATAAAAAACGGCTCGATAGCGACCTTTTACAATATCGAAAGGGCGAACCGGGGGGGAAGCGTGTTGTCACGCTCGAGCAGTGGGGAAACCTGCTGGCGAACGTTTGGCACGGGTTTCTGGCCACCATAGACCGGTATGAACCGGGGCGGGAAGAGACCGACAAATATCTGAGAGAAAAGGCGGTCTTCCTGGTATCGGGGGATGTGCCGCTTTTATCGTCTGAAGAGGTGGATGAGTTTTTAGGCGCCGCGGACATGGAAAAAAAGGATTATGTGACCGGCATCACATCAGAAGAGACTCTTAAAAACTATTATCCCAGGGATGGCGCGCCAGGAATCCGGATGTCATATTTTCATCTGCGCGAAGGGCTTTTCCGGGTTAATAACATGCACCTTGCCAAGCCATTTATTGTGGCCAACAGGGGTCTCATACAATTGGCCTATGAGGCGCGCTATCAAAAAAAGCTAAGAAACGTCCTCTGGTTTGCATGGAAGCTCATTGCCATGCGGGCCACCGGGCGTTGCCTGTGGATATATTTTCTGATGCACACAGCCCTGACCGCCAGACGAATGGGGCTTACGGGGGTGGCCGAATTTTTGCGAAATCGTGTATCGACCCGCGATCTTGAAAAGGTGATAGGAAGCCTGCTTAAACTAAGAATGGGAAGCGTGATCACCTTGAGCGGTGGTTCGGCGCTGGATGTGGATAACGAGAGGGACTATATCGTAATCTCGGAAATGTTCGAAAAATGGAAAGCTATGCAAACCAGAGGGATGTAAAGGTTTTAGATTGAAAAAAACGATCGCATTAATTTCGGGTGTTGCGGCGGCCATCACGCTCTTTTTGCCTGGTGAGGCCCATGCATGGGGCGCCGGGATCCATGTGGCTCAGGGGAGCTTTATCCTGGATAACCTGCGGCTGACAGGCCCGGCGGTGGCGGCCATTTTGCAATCTCATCCTTTCGATTATATTTATGGTTGCATCAGCGCCGATATATTTATCGGGAAAGGGTATAAACGCCGGGACGACCATTGCCACAACTGGAGCGTGGGGTTTAACGTATTGGATGGAGCTTCGGACGAGGCGACAAAAGCCTATGCATATGGATACCTCACGCATCTGACGGCCGACATTATTGCGCATAACTATTTTATCCCAAACCTTTTGTACGCCACCCCAGCCACAAGGGGCCTTGGGCATCTGTTCTGGGAGTTTCGCGCAGACAGGTTCATCAGGAAAAAACATTGGACCCTAGCCTCTGAAGTTATTTCGATGCACAATAAAACAAATGATGACCTTATAAAAAGAGTTATGAAAAGGAGCCGGCTGAGGTTTGGCGCCAAGAAGATGGTGTTTAAGAGAGCTGTTAAACTTAACGATGTGATGTTGTATAAGGAGTATGTGGAAAAATCGCATAACAGCGCAAGGTTGATCACCCGCAAGGATGTGGCTCTGCTCAATAATTATGCGCTCAATCTTATTATCGAAATGCTTCTTCACGGCAAAAAATCACTGTGCATGAATTACGACCCGGTCGGCACCGATCACACGATATATGCAAAACGGCGAAGAAAACTCGACGGGTTATCACCAGGGATTTTTATAGGGGATAGCTTGTTCACTGTTCCGGAAGAGATAATAAACGTGAGGCATATAGATCAGGAGGCTGTGCGGCTATAAATCTTTCGCAGCTAATCGGCCAAGCTTATCGAGCCGTTCTTTTATCAGGCCCTCGTTGGGTATGTTTAACGCCACCTCGAACAGGGCCACGGCTTTTGTTTCCTCCCCCATCCGCAGATGGCTCAACCCTTTTTTATACGGGATGATATAGCTGAAGGGGAAATCCTCCTGGGCGCCTGAATATTTGCCCAAAGCCTCACTATAACGTTTTTGGGCGAAAAGCGTTTCGGCCTGCGCTATTTGTAGAAATGGATTTTCCTCGAAATCATTGGGGTTGACCATTTTCAGTCTGGCCAGATATTTATCCATATTTTCAAAGTCGTCAACTTCCAGATAGTAATGAAGGATTGATTGCAAGGCCTCTTCGTCATAGGGGTCGATTTCAAAAATATTCTCGAGGCGCCTGGCCCCGGCCTTTGCATTCCCCAGCCCCGCCAGCTTTTCATTCTCGATAAGATATCGCCCGATCTTCATACGCTTAAGGTCGCCTATGTTGCGAATCAGATTAATTATCTGTCTAAAAGCCCAGTAGACCCATACGGCCATATCGTCGAGCCTGGCGAATATCCACCCAATGGCTCCACCCATTCCCGTTTCCCGTTCCTTTGCGCCAATATCAGACGGGTCGCCCAGGGCTATGGCCTTCTCTATTTCCATAAGGGCTAACGCCTGAATTTTGATGACCGCCATTTCCAGCCTGATTTTGCTTGATATCAAATGACGCCAACCCTGGCCCTTCTTGACCTGGATGATGGCGTAAAGCGCCTGGAGCGAGATGTTGCCTCCATTGTCTTCGAGGGCTTCTTTGGCGATTTGTTCAGCCTTGTCTGTGTTTGGGTTGTTTAATAGAGCCAGGGTAAAATGTAAAGCTATGGCGCCGTTACCCCGGTATTCATCAGACAGGGCGCTGAAACACTCGTCGGAACGAAGCAAAATTGCGCGTTGCAACCCAACCCTGGGATCGGTCGACCCTCTTTCCATCGCCCGGTCAAGAAGCCCGATAGCCTTGCCTCGGTCGCCTCGAAGGATAAACCTGTGGGCTTTTCTTATGGCAAATCCGCTTAGCCATGTCATCTTTTACCGCCCGTAAAAAGGTTACCTGAGCATGTGGTTACGTAATTCAAAGTTCAGGGCGCGCATCCTGTCGCTTATGATAATCGCCAGGTTACGCATAATGATATAGCCGATGCGAGGTGTTTTTTCCATCAACGCATGCAGGTTTTTATGTGGAAGCCGCAAACAAAGAACGTTATCCTTGGCAACGGCGTTAGCGGTTCTCCTCGACCCGTCAATAAAGGAAAGCTCCCCGATCACCCCTTTGGAGCGTAGCACATCAAGCTTGACAGATTCCTGCCTCGCGACCGAGCGTTGAGCCTCGATATATACCCAGCCCTCATAGATAATGAAGATGTCACGGTTCGTTTCGTCTTCTTTTATGATTATGTCATCCCTGGAATAGCGCTCTTCAAAGGCGATTTCGGCGAGACTTTCGACCTCGGCGTCATCCAGATCGTTTGCAAGATCGCTTGCGCCGATTACAGTGTTTTTGTTCATACCGAAGGATTCCTCCCAAGTTATGCTATCACGAATCTGGCCACCCCGGGCGATACAGGGGTTAACTCTCCTCTTCAGCCTCTTCCTCGGCTGTCTCCACAGGGCCAGCCTCCTGCTCTTTTATGCCTTCGGCATCAGTCTCTTCCGGCTCGGCCACATTCTCTTCACCCTCTTCCGGCTCTTCCGGCTCTTCCGGCCGCACCTCGGCCTTGATGGTGGCGGTGACGTTTTTGTGAAGCTTGATGGTGATCTCGCACACGCCAAGGCTTTTGATCGGAAGGGTCAGGACTATCCGTTTTTTCTCGATAGAGTAGCCCCGTTCATTCAGGCTTCCCTCGATATCCGCGCTGGTGACAGAACCAAAAATTTTGCCCCCCTCGGAAGATTTGCGCGTATACAAAAACGCCTCTTCGCTATCCAGCTTTGCTTTAAGGCTCTCGGCTTCGTTGATGATCTTTGTTATCTTTCGAGCGCGTTGATTCAAATTGTTCTCATACGTTCGAAGGTTTTCAGGTGTGGCTTCGAAGGCCAGCTTTTTGGGGATGAGGTAGTTCCTGGCATATCCTCGCGCCACTTCAACCTTGTCACCCTGGTCACCTAAATGTTCCACGTAATCATTTAAAACGACTTTCATCTCTCAATTCCTTATAAGTTATTAATTACCGTCGCCAGGGCCTGGCAAATGTCCCGTATTGTTATCGGGCTTATCAGGTGATCCGAGCTTTCTGAAATCGGCCCAGACGTCCACAAGCCCGATAACCAGCGCTCCGCCTATTAGCAGAGGCTGTGAAAAAATTAAAAAATATCCAATGGCAAGCAGAAAAACCGGAATTTTCGACCTGACAAAGAAAAAATGAATCACCGCTATTCCCTGGATCGAGTATACGGCCAGACCCAGGATGAGAAGGTTCAAAGTGACCGTCGCCACCACCCCTCCCATAAAGGCGGAGCCAAAACCACCGACCACAATGCTCCACACAAACCAATCCGGTATATGCCATCGGGAAAGAAGATGATTGTGAAAATGAATGTCCCACCCGAAGCGTAAAGAAACAAGCCTGAGGGCAAATATGTTCATCATCACCATAAACATGATGCTTACAATTGTGATGGAAGGGAATATAGTGACGAACATCGACACAAATTCCTCGGCGCCGCCTTCAAGCCACGTCACCACCTCCGGATCCACATCCATGCTTTTATAAGTTTCAATTATGGACCCAAGGGTTGTGCGGCCCCATTCGGACAGATGCGCCGTAAGCCCCTGGCCATCTGTCGATGCGGAAAGAAAAAGCAGGGCGGAGCCAAGAGAAAAAGGGATAATAGAGGCCACCGCAACAGTTGTTTCAAAGTCGAGTTTTTTATAATAGGCGTCCGCCAGAACCCAGGCCATAAGGCCGCAGGAAACCAGGAAAAACAGGGAATGATCCACACCGCTTAGAAGAAGAGTGGCCACAGTGGCAGTGATGATCGTATATACCCCTGTCACCCGCCCGTGAGCCACCATCGCATAATAGAGAGGCGCAGGGGCGAATATCCCCATTATTGGCAGAAACGCCGCCGAATAATAGAGCGCCAGTGATAATGCAAGGGGACCGGCGAAAGATAGCGGATTAAGCCTGCCGTCTTGCCCCACAACGTGTGTCATCGCCTTTTTCCATGCCTCTTAGTTCACGGTGAAAGGGATAAGGGCCATATGGCGCGCTCTTTTGATCGCCAGCGTGGCCTTGCGCTGGTGATAGGAGCAGTTGCCGGAGATGCGGCTGGGGATTATTTTCCCCCGCTCGGTCAAAAGCCCCTTAAGGACTTTCACATCTTTGTAATCAATATTGTCGATTTTATCGGCGCAAAACCGGCAAGTCTTTTTTTGGAAAAAAGTCTTTCTTTGTTTCGGCCTTTCAGTTTTATTTCTTCTCATCGGTATTACTCCGTATATATCTAGAGTTTGAATTAATCTTCAGCTTAAAACGGCACATCGTCATCGGAAGGAGCAGGCGCAGAATCGATCCCGGCCTCTTTTGGCTGGCCACCATCGCCCCGGCCTCCGAGGAACAGAACCCGTTCACCCACCACTTCAAGCTTGCTTCGTTTCTGGCCGTCCTCGGTCTCCCACTGGGAGAAGCTGAGCCGTCCTTCCACACAAACAGACCTGCCTTTGCTAAGATATTCCGAACAGCTCTCCGCCTGCCTTCCCCACACGGTGATATCCACAAAGCAGACCTCTTCTTTCAGCTCTTCGCCTTTTTTGAATTTGCGGTTGGTGGCAAGTCCAAACTTTGTGATAGCTGTCCCGGATGGTGTATACCTCAGCTCAGGATCCCTGGTGAGGTTTCCTATTAATATAACTTTATTCAGGCTTGACATCGGCAACGGGCTCGGTTACAGGTTCGGAAGCCTTTTCTTTAACTTCTTTAACTTCTTTAACTTCTTTAACTTCTTTGACTTCTTTGACTTCTTTGGTTTCTTTAGCGGCCGGCTTGCGATATTGATCGCTGTTATCGACCCCGCTCGGAAGTGGTTTTCCAGCTATGGAGCTGTCGACCACTATGATCATCGCTTTTAAAACATTTTCGTTCAAAAGGAATTTGCGCTCGATAGCTTTAATGGACCCTCCATCAATGGAACATCGAAACAGTATGTAAAAGCCGTATCGTTGCTTTCTGATGGCGTGAGCAAGCCTTTTTTTGCCCCAGGCGCTCTCATCAGTAATAGAGCCACCATTGCTTTCGAAATACTCTTTGGCGGTTTTGATCTCTTTTTCGATAGTTTCTTCGGTGAGATCAGGCCTTAATATGAATATGAGCTCGTAATCTTTTGTCATCAACCCTCCCTTTGAGTTGTAGCTCCAATCGCTTAATAACTGGAGCAAGGAGAAAAATTATTTGAATAAGCAAATCTAACAGATTTAGCAAAAAAATCAAGGATATATTGATAAATAGAAAAAAGAACCCCAAAATGCTGGCGCCCCTGACGATCGCCAAACCCGGACAGCTCTTTCCGGGGAGAGCGCCATATCGACTTAAAATATACCCCATAAAAAGGGAGGGGAGAGGAGCAAGTACTTAATTATTAAATAGTTATCACCATATGAGACGCTCGCCCTTGAGCCAGTTTTTGTCGTCGAACCGCTCTATCAACCATTCCTGAAAAGCGATTTCATTCTTGGAAAGGTCGCGGCCATCGATAATTTCCCTTAATTTAGTGATTTTCTGGATATCTGTCTCTTTCCGCTTTCTTTTCCTGGTTTGCTGGACAGAGGCCATTTCACCATCCGTTTCGGAGACCGTCACATCATATATTTCCAAAAGGTCACTGATCTTGAAAGCAACACCCATCAAGGTGTTCGGGTCAACAATTTTCCGGTCTTTGAAATCGGCAAGTAAATTCATCACTTCTTCGTTTTGCAATAAAGCTTCTGTAATTGCATGGGAAAGGGCTTTTAGCTCTTTCGAGTTTTTTTTCTCATCCATGACTCACTCCTCCCTGTGCAAATATAACTCGTTAACATTCTTATCGGTTTCATTTTGCAATTTAATTAATTCATTATTGATACTTTGTTAATAAGCAAATAGGGCGCCACGCCATGATGTTATCCTGTCATATATCCACCTGTTATATAAAGGTTTAAAAAGTGACATGTGTCTATCTTTTGGCGGGTTTTGAGGCATCGTGTCAGTAGTGTCCAATTCATGACGATAATGCAAAAAAAATGTCGCATTTGAATTTTCCTGGTTTATGGTTATATCCAGACAAAAGGCCCTGTCATGTTTTAGAAATCGGTTAATATTACTGCATGAAGTTGATAATCGCTCTTTTAGTTGCTCTATTGCTTATAGGTGGCGGGGGTGTCGCCCTTATCGGGCCAGGAAATCTGATGACGCTGATCGCCCAGGGTGAGGGCGAACCCAAGCCGGAGCCGGAGCCGGAGGCCAGGGAACCTGAACCTGAGAAAACAAAAGAGAAAAAAAAGGAGGACAAATATGGCAAATACGATTATGAAGACCCGGAAGACAGGATGCGGGCTCGCTCCCTCGCTTTACATGACCTTGACGAACAGCGCAAAGAGACTATTAAGTTTTTAACAGAGATCGACACCAAAGAAAAAAGGAAAAAAGAGCGCGAGCGGGACATGCAAAAATGGCTGGATAAAAAATAACTTCCCGATAGTAAACTGGTGATCGTTTTCCGCTTATTTCGAAGTTGTATAAAAATCGCGCCGGGTATACAATCGCACAATCTGGCGCGGCGGGATATGTGTGGCGGGTTCATTCGATATTAAATATAAAAAAATAATAAAATACACTATTAAATCATGAAAAATATTTCCACGGCTGTTCCTTCAGGGCTTCAAAAGGTGGGCAAGGTTCCTCCACAAAACCTTGAACTGGAACAATTTATTCTTGGAGCCATCCTCCTCGACAACGAGGCCCTGCCAAAGGCCATAGAGGGGCTTTCAGGCTCTGTCGATTTTTATAAACCGGCTCACCGGAAGATATTTGAGTCCATACTCAGCCTCTACGAGCGCAATGAACCGGCCGATTTGATGACCCTTTCCGAGGCGCTTCGAAAAAAAGGGGAGCTTGAGGATGTGGGTGGGGGCGATTATCTGGCCGACCTCGTCGACATGATTCCGACCGCCGCAAACATACGGGCGCACTGCAAAATAGTTCGCGAAAAGGCGATTTTGAGAAAGCTGATCAGCGTGGCGTCGGAGGTCGGGGCGTTGGCCTTTGAAGATATGGAGGAGGTGGAGTCGCTTCTGGATCGGGTGGAGCGAATGATTCTTGAAATATCGCAGGATCGTTCCAGAAAATCTTTCGCCGCCGTTAAAAGCATATTAACGGGTAGCATGGAGATGGTTGAGCAACTATATAATAAAAAACAGTTGGTCACAGGCGCCCCCACCGGTTATAAGGAACTGGACGAAAAAACCGCCGGCCTGCAACCGTCCGACCTTGTGATTGTGGCTGGCCGGCCATCGATGGGCAAAACCGCTTTCGCCCTCAACATAGCCCAAAACCTGACATCTATTGAAAACGAGCGTGTGGTCGCCGTTTTTTCTTTAGAAATGTCTTCGGAGCAATTGGTCTTGAGGATGCTTTGCTCCGAGGCGAAGGTTTCCGGCCACAAGATCAGAACCGGGTACCTGGCTCAAAGCGATTGGCCCAAGCTGACAGCCGCCGCCGGGCGGTTGCACGACAGCAATATATTCATCGACGATAGCCCGGGCCAGACAGCCCTCGATATCCGCGCCAAGGCCAGAAGGTTAAGGGTGGAACAGGGGAGGCTTGACCTTATTATTGTCGATTATCTGCAGCTTATGAGCTCGCGGCAACGGGTGGAGTCGAGGGTGCAGGAGGTGTCGGAGATCACAAGGTCGCTAAAGCAACTGGCTAAAGAGCTTAAAGTTCCGGTGCTGGCCATATCCCAGCTCTCGCGAAAAGCGGAGGACAGGCAGGATAAGAGGCCGCAACTGTCCGACCTGAGGGAGAGCGGCAGTATAGAGCAGGATGCGGACCTTGTGATATTTGTCTATCGTGACGAATTTTATAATCCCCAGAAACCTGAAGCCCAGGGGAGGGCCGATATTATCATCGGTAAACAGCGAAACGGCCCGTTGGCGACCATGCGACTCGCCTTCCTGAAAGATTTTACACGGTTCGAAGACCTTTCGCATGTTGAGACAGCCGCATTTATGGAATATGATGACAACATTTGATACGAGCGTATACATAAACCACCCAAATTAAGCGTTGAAATTGAATTTTCCCGCGTATGCCAATATAAATCTCGACAGGCTAAACTCGAACCTTGACATTATTCACAAGCGGGCCAAGGTTCCTATGACCCCGGTTATCAAGGCCAACGCCTATGGGCATGGCGCCGCGCCTGTCGCCAAAGATATCTGGAGAAGAAAAGATGTGGCGGCCCTGTCGGTGGGGACAGTGGCCGAAGGGGCGGAGCTTCGGAAAGCCGGGATAAAGGGGCGAATAATAGTTCTGGATGGGTTTTTGCCTGAACAGGCGGGAGCTGTCTCTCTTTACAGCCTTGAAGTGGTGGTGAGCTCCTTTGACGAAGCGAAACTGCTGGCCCGAAAATCGGCCCGCAGGCCGATCCCGGTTCACGTCAAAATCAACACCGGCATGACCAGGCTGGGGGCGGACCCTGAAGGGGCTCTTGATTTTTTCAATCAGGTGTCGGGCCTTAAAAAGGTCGCGATTGTGGGGTTGATGACACATTTCGCCGCCTCGAACATTGCAAAAGGGGGCTCCACGACCCAGATTTCCCTGTTTAGCGACATAATATCGGCCATCCGTTCGTCGGGGCGCACAATCCCGCCGATACACGCCGCCAACACCGCCGCCATCTTTCGTCATCCTCAATCGCATTATGACATGGTGCGCCCAGGCATAGGGATATACGGCATCCAGGAGTTTGGCGGGAAAAATGCCGGGCTAAGTCCTGTTCTGTCGCTGTTTGCGAAGGTGACCATGATAAGGAGCGTCAAAAAAGGGACGCCGGTCTCTTACCAGAGCACATGGATAAGCCCCGGGAAGAGGCGTGTGGCGCTTGTTGCGATCGGCTATGCCGACGGATATTCGAGGAGCCTTTCAAATAGAGCGCATGCTATTATTAATGGGAAAAAGATTAAGCAAATAGGGATTATTTGTATGGATAATTGCCTTTTCGACGTGACCGGGGCCAACGCCAGCCCGGGAGACGATGTCACCCTGATCGGCGGAGATAAAAGAGCGATTATCACCGTCAACCAGCTCGCTCGAAAGATAGGCTCCATCACATACGAAACGCTCTGCTCTATTGGGCGGCGTGTCGCAAGGATATATGTGAAGAGAGGCAAAATCAAAATGGTCAGGGAAGGCTTTTAGTCTTGATAGCGATTCCAGGCGTCGAATACTTGGGCGCAAGGATTATCGAGATATCGTCCATGGTGGGGAAATCGACCCTGTTCACCTGGCAGGTGATGAAATGGATGTTCCGTCCTCCGTTCAGGGTCAGGGCTGTTTTCGAGCAGATGCAGGAGATCGGCTATAACTCTATCCCGGTGGTGGCGATCACCGCTCTTTCCACTGGCTCGGTGCTGGCCCTTCAAAGCTATATCGGGTTCAAAAGGTTTGGGGCGGAAAGCATGGTGGGAACCGTTGTGGCCCTGTCGATGACCCGCGAGCTTGGCCCGGTGCTGACCGGGCTGATGGTGGCTGGCAGGGCAGGGTCCGCCATGGCGGCGGAGCTTGGCACCATGAAGGTTACCGAACAGATAGACGCTTTATACACCCTTTCGGCCAACCCGGTAAAATACCTCATCGTCCCCCGTTTCATAGCGGCCACGCTGATGCTCCCCATACTTGTTGTGGTGGCCGACTCTGTGGGGATACTTGGCGGAGCCGCTATCGGGATTGGCGTACTCGACGCGAACCCGGTGGTCTATATGAAAAAATCGTTCGATTTTATAAAACTGGCCGATATATATTCAGGCCTCTTTAAATCGTTTGTGTTCGGGATGATCATCGCCATAGTCTGCTGTTACCAGGGGTTCTACACCGAAGGAGGGGCCGAAGGCGTGGGTAAGGCCACCACCCGGTCTGTGGTGATATCGTGCATCCTTATTCTGGTTATCGACTATGTGTTGACGTCGGTTCTGTTCCAATGATGAAGAAAGTAAATGGCTATGTCGAATGATTGCATAATAGAAGTGATCGATATCCATAAAGCCTTTGGCGAAAAAGTGGTGCTCAATGGGGCTAACCTCGACATAAAGCGAGGTGAATCGATGGTAATTATCGGCGGCTCCGGCACTGGCAAATCGGTGCTGATAAAACATATGATAGGCCTTTTGCAGCCCGACAAGGGGAAAGTGGTGGTGGACGGGAAAGATGTGCAAAAGCTTAGCGAACGGGAGCTAAACGACCTTCGGGGGAAGTTCGGGATGCTTTTCCAGGGCGCGGCCCTGTTCGATTCCTTGACAATTGGGGAGAACGTTGGGTTCGAGATGAAAGAGCACACAAACCTGGCGAAACGGGAAATAGAAAAAAAAGTGACAGAAAAGCTGAACCTTGTGGGTCTTTCCGGTGTGGAAAACCTGAAGCCGGCGGAGCTTTCGGGTGGTATGAAAAAAAGGGCGGGGCTTGCGCGGGCCATAGCGATGAATCCTGAAATTATTTTGTATGACGAACCGACCACCGGGCTCGACCCTGTTATGTGCGACCAGATAAACGAGCTTATAGTGTCTATCCAGGAAAAGGTGGGCGCCACAGCGGTGATCATCACCCACGATATGGTATCCGCCAACAAGATAGCCGACAGGATGGCTATGCTGTATGAAGGGAAATTCGTGGTGGTGGGGACGCCGGAAGAGGTTCTGTTTTCAGATATACCGGAAGTGGCGGAATTCTGTTACATTGGTAAAATTATACGTCAGACGGAGGCGATACAAAAAAGATGATAAATTATTCTGATCTGGTTTTTGAGGATATTGATAAAATGAAAAGCGCCTGTTTTGAAGGAAGAGGTTTTATATAGATGAAAGTTCTGACGCCGGAAACCAGGGTGGGGCTCCTTACGATTGTGGCGGCCGTCGCCCTGCTATACATCTCGCTTAAAACCGTGGGGATGTCCTTGTTCGGCGGGGGAGATTATATGAAGTTTTATGTGAACTTCCCCACCGTGTCCGGGGTGGAGGAAAGCTCCAAGGTTAGATTGTCGGGGGTGGAGATCGGCCAGATAGAGCTGATAGAACTGAAGGACGATCATGCCATGGTCACCATCCGGTTGACGAGAAAAGCCAATATCAGAAAAGATTCCATCGCCACCATACGCACAGCCGGGCTTCTGGGGGAGCAGTTTATATCTATAGAGCAGGGAAGCCCGGGCGTCCCCATTTTGCAAGATGGCGATACCCTTAAGAGGGTGAAAGAACCGGCCGACCTGGGCGATATCGCCACCAGTGTGCAATCTCTTATAGAAGAGAACAAGAACGCGCTCAGGGATGCGATCGCCAACCTTTCGACCATTACCAGTGAATTCGCCAGAACAGCCCCCAACCTGGCGGAAAACCTCGATAAAACCATGCAAGGGTTGAGAGATATAATAGAAAACAACCAGGATAACCTGACCGCCAGCATTTCAAACGCAAAAGAACTCACCGAACTGCTGAAAGCCATAATAAAAGAAAATCGCGGTAACCTGAAAACCACTATGTCAAACCTGGCCACAGCGTCGGAAAAAATTGACACTATGCTGACCTCCCTGACAAATATGAGTGATTCTTTTGGCGCCGTCGCCGATAGAATTTCAGAAGGGGAGGGAACCATAGGCAAGCTGGTTAGGGAAGATGACGTGTATGACAATTTGAATACCGCTCTTGTGGGGGCGAATACCTTTTTGAACAAGGCGGAGGGTATCGGCCTCTATCTTGGCATCAGGGCCGAGCAACAGATACACCAGAACGAATCGAAAGCTTTTGTGTCACTCAAAGTGCAAACCAGGGAAGACCGGTATTATCTGGTGGAAGCCACCCAGGATCTTCGAAATAAAAAGCGCGGGCGGCAGATCGCGATCAGATCGATACTATACACGGCCCTGGTGGCGAAAAGATTTTCCGACCTCACAATCAGCGGCGGGTTGATAGAATCTTCCGCGGGAATGGGGATTGACTATTACATGTTCGACGATGCAGTGCAACTGCGAGCGGAACTCTTCAACCTTTCCGGCTACGATGAACTGGCCCCCGATCCCCAGCTCAAGATTATGGCGAGGTGGAATTTCCTGAAATATCTGTATATGTATATTGGTGGTGATGAGCTGTTTAACCAGGAATATCGCACCTTACTGCTTGGCGCGGGAATAATGTTCGACGATGAAGAGCTCAAGATAGCGCTGGGGGCGTTGTAAAATCATCACAGATTTAATAGCGCTTCCTCTGACGCCGCCATCCGGGCCTATCGAGCTTTTGTGGACGCAAAACCTGTGGCGATGCACTTGTCTGGCTGGATGCAGGCCTTTGGATAAGATTGGGCGATCACTTGTTAGGAATAGAAATCAAAGCGTATAAATGCGGATAGCGGACCTGGGTCACGGCGATAAAAATTTATGGAAAAAACAAGATCACTCTCCCCCATCATAAGTGAAGAGGATTTTCTTCCGCTGGTCGAGGAGAAGTCCAGGGATTTTCTCTCTATCCTGAACGTCCTCACAGACGAAAAGGTGGCGGTCAACAGCGTATATTATTTCACGCTCATGCACGAGGCCGATAAACTGGAAAGTTTTCTGGATGATTATGGCGCCAGGACGAATTTGCGCTGGCTTTTTTTTTCGGAGCTTGTGGCGTGTGTGCGAAACTTCGCGTTGGCCGGATTCCAGATATATCACATATTAAACCGCTATCCCGATTACATAGGGAAAGAGGGGGATCAACTGTTGAAAGAATTTCAGATACGTTCATACGATGAGCTGGAATATTTTTCGCTGGTTCTTCGCGGGTTCTATGAAGCGATGGTGGAGGAGATCAAATCCCTTGGCGCCCAGGTCTCCATCAATCCTATAGATAAGGGGACGTGGGGTTTCAAGGTGACGCCTCAACTGCCATACACCATCACAGGGGAGCTTGCAAGCAACGAGGAGGAGAGAATAGTGTCCCTGGCGCAGGAATACAGGAAAACCGTAAAATATTTCAGGCAAAACGGGCTTGATCGGAAAATAAAAGCGACATCTCTGACAGAAATTATTCCCGCCAAGATCAATGAAAACCTGATGGCCGAAATGGAAATACGGCTCCATAACCTTCAAAGCGAATACGACACATATATACGAGGTGGCGCCCAGGAAAAAGAGAACGCAGAAGTGGCCTCTATCAGGGGGTTGACCGCTATCCCGATGCATCTTTTCGAGGCGCTTAAATGGCTGGTCCATTTTTATGAGCGGCACGAAAACGAGATCAGGAAAAACGATGTCACCGCAAAAATCCCCGCCCTTGCCCAAAATGAAAAGCTTTTGTCTTGCATTGTGGATTATTGCCTCCATTATTGCGCCAAATACCTGAACCAGGGCAACCAGGTGGCGGAGAACATTCTATCCTCGTTTGTGAAGCCTATAACCTATGAATTACCTATACCCAGGCCGCACGGGTTCCATGCCCGCCCGGCCACATACATCACGCTAATCGCGCAAGAGCATGGCACAGAGGTTAACATGATTGTGAACGGGGAACGGTTCGATTGCCGCTCTGTGCTGGAGCTTCTTCAGGCCGGGGGGATGCTCGCCGATTTGAAAGACCAGACGGTGATCGTGGAGGGGGACAAAAGAACGCTAGACGATTTGAAAATATTGGCCGACCACAACTATTGTGAAGACCAGGACATCCCGCAGGAGCTTAGCTACATTCGAATCATGAGAAACCTCTGACTTTAAGGACAACCAATATGCCTCCCGGCGCCAGAAAAACCAAAACAAAAATCGCCAGGGCCGTTGACGACCTGGCGGGGGACATTCGATCGATCAACAAATCTGTCTTCGAAAACCCGGAGCTTTGCTATCAGGAGATTTTTGCGACGAAGCTTGTAACCAATTATTTAAAGCCGCTGGGATTTAAGGTGGAAAGCGATGTGGCGGGTTTGAAAACGGCCTTCAAGGCCCATCGAAAAGGAAAATCGCCCGGCCCGAACATTGCCCTGATCGCGGAATACGACGCGCTCCCTAACCTGGGGCATGCGTGCGGCCACAGCATGATTGCGGCGTCGGCCTGCGTGGCGGCGGCGGCTATTGTAAAGGGGGCTCCCGATTATGCCGGTTCGCTTTGGGTTATTGGAACACCGGCGGAAGAGGGAGGTGGCGGAAAGATAAAGATGATCGATAAAAACGCTTTCAAAAATATCGACGTCGCCATAATGATTCATCCTTCAAACAAAACCAGGGTTGTATGCCGGATGTATGCCATCGCAGATTACGAATTCACATTTCTGGGCAAGGCGGCCCACGCCGCCGCCTTCCCCGACAAGGGAGTGAACGCCCTGGACGCCGGGGTTCTTTTTTACAGCTCCATATCGGCCCTTCGCCAGCAGATGAAAGACGAAGCCAGGGTGCACGGCATTTTCACAAGTGGTGGCGACGCGCCAAATATCATTCCGGAAAAGGTCGTAATGCGCTATTTTGTCCGCGCCTTGCATACAGGCTATTTCGAGGAGCTTAAGAAAAGCGTCCTCGATTGTGCGCGAGGCGCCGCAAAGGCGACAGGGTGCAAGGTGAAAATAAAAAAGATCGGCGATGAATACGCCCCCTTCTATCCCAACTACCCCATGGGCGACGCGTTCCGCCGGAACATGGATGACCTTGGAATAAAGGAGGAGGGTTTTGGCGAAATCGAGGAGATAGGCTCGTCCGATATTGGAAACCTCAGCCAGGCGCTCCCCTCCCTCCATCCGGAGTATGCCATCGGCTGTAAGGGCGATATCAACCACTCGCGCGATTTTCTTGGGGCCGTCATGTCCAAAAAAGGGGAGAGAGCGATGACAGGAATGACCAAGGCGATGGCGATGACTGTCTATGACTTGTTGTCGTCCCCGGAACTTGTTAAAAACGTTAAGGAGGATTTTAAAAAGCGGATGAAGGGAAGAAAATAGCAAGTGGTTATGGTTCTTGGCCTGATGAGCGGCACATCGATGGATGGGATAGACGCCGCTTTGTGCGACATCACGATGGCGCGAGGGGCGCCTCGGATCAGGCTCGTTTCAAGCGCGCGCTTTTCTTATCCAAAAAAATTAAGATCACGCCTTTTCTCCCTCCTCTCCGGGGAGGGGTCGGTCGCCGAAGTGTGCCAGCTTAACGTTGCCATAGGGGAAGCGTTTTCCAGGGCGGCCCTTAAGGGGATGGGGCAAAAAAGAATTGAGCTGATAGGGTCGAGCGGGCAGACAATTTTTCATTCCCCAAAAACCGGGTCGACATTGCAGATAGGCTCCCCTGCCGTGATTGCTGATAGAACAGGTGTCCCGGTCTGGTCCGATTTTCGTTCGGCCGATATGGCTGGCGGAGGGGAGGGGGCGCCACTTGCGCCTGTGGTTCACCTTCCTCTTTTTGTGGAGCAAAGAATAAACGTATCGGCGCTTAATATTGGTGGCATCGCAAACATTACGCATATCCCCGCCGGAGCGAAAACATTGTCACAGCTTGTCGCCTACGATACAGGCCCGGGAAATATGCTGATAGACCTTGCCACGACGCGGATGGGGGAGGGGTTGTTCGACAGGGGCGGGCACATCGCCCGTATGGGGAAGGTCAAGGAAAGGCTTCTTGACAAACTGCTGGGGCATCGGTTTTTTAAAAAGAAAACGCCCAAATCGACCGGCAGGGAACAATTCGGCGAAGCGTTTATCCGCTGGGCGGGGATTGACGGAAGGCGAAAATGGGATGAAAACATGGTCGCCACGTTCACCGAGCTTACCGCGCGCACTGTCACAAACGAAATCAAAAAACTGGCGAAAGCAAATCGCCCCACCGACCGGCTGGTGATCTGTGGTGGCGGCGCAAAAAACGGCTTTCTGGTGGAACGGATAACCGAGCTTTCAGGCGAAGCCATAGATGTGGTCACCTCGGACAAGCTGGGAGCGCCGTGCGATGTGATCGAAGCCATGCTCATAGCCCTGCTTGCTTTTTTTGCCGATAGCGGCATAACGCAGGATCTGAGGAGCATCACAGGATCTAAAAATTCAAACGCGCCACTTGGTTCTTATACACCGGCAAAACCTTTATGAATACCGGTTGTCGCCCCTGGTTTGTTTCAGGCTTTCCCTTGCGAGCTTTCTAGGGGAGTTTTATAACGGGGAGCCTGGCCACAGGCCGGGCCCTCCGCATTTTATTGCCGGAACAGGCTATTGTTGATATGATTACACCGATGCGTGTGGCCATATGGGGAGAATTTTATTGAAAAAAACAAAAATTATCGCAACTCTGGGCCCCGCCTGCGACAACCTGCAAACCATGAGAAGCCAGATCAGGGCCGGCGTCGATGTGTTTCGCATAAATTCAAGCCACGCATCCTTGGATGATATTGGCCGCCTCACAAAAATGGTTCATTCGGTTTCTAAAAGCTGTGGCAAGCCGGTGGCGGTTATCCTCGACCTGCAGGGGCCGAAGATAAGGATAGGCGAATTTATTGGCGGCGGTGTTGAGCTCAATCGGGGCGATATAGTCACCCTCAGGGTATCGTCCAGGAAAAGCGACGGGAGCTTCATCCCTGTTGCGTATCGCCGGTTCCACGAAGATATTTCGGTGGATAGCAGGATACTTCTTGACGATGGCAACATAGCCCTGGAAGCGACAGGGAAAAAAGGCAAGGAGATCACAGCGAGGGTTATCCATGGTGGCAGGTTGAAAGACCGCAAGGGGATAAACCTGCCGGACGCCTCTATATCGGCCGACCCGGTCACCGCCAGGGATATCAAATATCTTCATGCGGGAATAGAAGCGGATGTAGATTTTGTGGCTCTTTCTTTTGTGAAAAGCGGCTCCGAGATAAGGCGGGTTAAAAAGATAATACGCCTGGGTAAAAGCCATGCGGAGGTCATCGCAAAAATAGAGCGGCACGAAGCGGTGCAAAACATGGACGAGATAATAAAGGAGACCGATGGCGTCATGATCGCCCGGGGCGACCTGGGGGTGGAGCTACCGGCGGCCAAGGTGCCGGTTATCCAGGACGAATTTCTGAGGAGGTGCCACTATGCCGCCAAGCCGGTTATCATCGCCACGCAGATGATGGAATCGATGATCAAAGCGCCGCGGCCCACCCGCGCGGAAGTGTCGGACGTGGCCACAAGCGTGCGCGGCTTCGCCGACGCGGTGATGCTCTCGGCGGAGACCGCCACCGGCAAACACCCGGTGGAGACGGTGTGTCAAATGAAGCTTGCGGCGGTGGAGATGGAAAAGTTTGTTCACTCGCATTACAGCATACCGCCATGGGACTGGAAACCGGAGGACTCTCCCCCGACAGACAGGGCGATCGCCCACGTCGCCTGCAAACTGTCGGAACTATTGGGCGCCAACGCAATTGCGGCGATAACACTCACCGGTTGGACAGTTAAAAAAGTCGCCTCCTCCCACCCCGGGGCAAATATTTTTGCGTTTACGCCCACGGAAGGGGTATTGCGCAAGCTGTCGTTATTGAGGGGGGTGACGCCGCTCAGGCTCAAGCTTAAAAACGATGTCACCGGCAACCGCCCGTCCATTTTCTCGATGCTCAAAAGGAAAAAATATATCAGGCCAGGGGACAAGCTGATACTCGTATCGAGCACAAACCCGGGGGTCGCCAACAGCACAAACCTTGTAAGCGTGGAAGAAATTCCGTAAAATTTTAAACCATGCTCTATTTATTAACGTGGCGAGAGAGGAAATAAGATTCCTTACCCCATCCACTCCTTCGGGAACTTGCATGTTAGCCCCAATGACCGGGCCACCTGCGGGTGGGCCACATATCCCCGGGCCACGTTGAGCCCCGTTCGCATCAGGTGGCTTTCTTTCATGGTTTTTTCTATCCCCTTTTCCGCAAGCTCCAAAAGGCCGGGAAAGGTTGCGTTGGTTAACGCAAAGGTCGATGTCCGTGGCACGGCCCCAGGCATGTTGGCGACGCAATAGTGGGTGACGGAGCCGACCTTGAAGGCGGGGTCGGAATGGTTCGTCGGGCGGCTCGTCTCGACGCATCCCCCCTGATCCACCGATACATCCACAATCACAGAGCCCTGCTTCATCTCGCCCAGATCGTCTTTCGTCACCAGCCATGGTGTTTTTGCCCCCGGCAACAACACAGCCCCGATCACAACATCCGCCTCCCGTATCGCCTGCAAAACGTTGTGGCTGTTGGAATACATTGTCTCCACACGTCCGTGAAAAATGTCGTCTATATATCGGAGCCTTGGGAGGGAGGTGTCCAGGGCAAGGGTTCGCGCCCCCAGGCCGACAGCTATTTTAGCGGAGTTAATCCCCACAACTCCCGCCCCCAGTATCGCCACCTTTCCCGGCCCAACCCCCGGCGCCCCACCCAGGAGCACACCCCGGCCGCCATGTTCTTTTTCAAGATATGTCGCCCCCGCCTGCACCGCCATTCTTCCGGCCACTTCGCTCATCGGGATCAGCATAGGCAGTTCCCCGCTGGTTTCATCCTGGGCGGTCTCGTATCCGATGGCGCACACACCGGATTCGGTTAGCGCCCGGGTCAGCTCCGGCGCGGCGGCAAGATGGAGGTATGTGTATAGCACGAGGTCAGGGCGAAGAAATCGATATTCTTCTTCCACCGGTTCTTTCACTTTGGCGACGATCTCCCCTTGCCACGCATCATAGGCGGAGTCGACCATCAACGCGCCATCCGCTTCATATTCGACGTCTGAAATGCCGGATCCATGCCCCGCCCCTTTTTCGATATGGACCGTGTGCCCCCCCAGTGTGAGCTGGCGCACACCAGCGGGGGTGATGGCCACGCGATATTCATCCGCCTTGATTTCTTTTGGAACGCCGATAATCATCCGCTATTTTCCTCTGTTTACAATTATACCCACCAAGTATATACCAAAGCCGGCAAAATTAATGCGGGCTTCGGGGCGCTGCGCCCGGGGCCGCAAGAGTAACCGGGTCTTAAAAACATTTGGTGTTGGCTGGGGATAACGTGTATTATTCCCCTTTTATGTCTCGTGGGGCGATTGAAGGGACGGGCATTATCTGGGCTGATCCGGTTTGGCCCGGCGAATTTTCGTTATCAGTTTATTTCCGGCAAGGAGGACAAATTAATGAAGAAGATCGAGGCGATTATCAAGCCGTTCAAGATGGAGGATGTCAAGGAAGCTCTAGCGGAAATTGGAGCCCAGGGGATGACCGTTACAGAGGTAAAAGGTTTTGGCAGACAAAAAGGCCACACCGAAACATATCGCGGCGCGGAATATGTGGTCGATTTCCTGCCTAAAACAAAAATAGAGGTTGTGTTGAACGACGACCAGGTGGAACAGGCGGTCGAAAAAATCGTGGCCGCCGCGGCGACAGGGAAAATAGGAGATGGAAAAATATTCGTTATGCCGGTGGAGGAGGTTATCCGCATCCGAACCGGTGAACGGGGCGAAGAGGCTGTGTGACCTGTATCGAAGCGGTCCTTACAAGAACCAAACTTAAGCTTTCAAGCTTCTCTTAGGGGGGATGATGACGGAAATAGTCGAACTGAGAAATAGCTCAGACGTTTTGTTTTTAATGCTGGGGGCGGCGATGGTCTTTGCCATGCATGGCGGGTTCGCCTTTCTGGAGGTTGGCACGGTGCGAAAGAAGAACCAGGTCAACGCCCTTGTAAAAATCTTGTCCGATTTCGGTTTTTCCACCCTGCTCTATTTTTTTATCGGATACTGGGTCGCATACGGCCTGACCTTTTTTGCGCCGGCCAGCGAAATCGCCGGGACACTTAACGGATACGGGCTGGTCAAATTTTTCTTTATGCTCACTTTCGCCGCGGCTGTCCCTGCGATAATTTCTGGCGGCATCGCCGAAAGGGCAAGGTTCTGGCCACAGGTGTTGTCGGCGGCGATATTTGTCGCCATTGTCTATCCGCTGTTTGAAGGGATGGTGTGGGGGAGGTTCACATTCTTGGGGCAGGAGGAGTCGTGGCTGGCCAGGTTCGGCGGCGCTCCTTTCCACGATTATGCCGGGTCTGTTGTTGTGCACACTATGGGCGGATGGCTTGCCCTTGTGGGGGTGATCAAGCTTGGGGCCAGAAGAGGACGATGGGTGAACGGTCAATCGAGGCCGATCCCGGTGAGCAATATTCCGTGGCTTGCGATGGGTTCCTGGATGCTGTGCATCGGGTGGTTCGGGTTTAACGTGATGAGCGCGGGGAACATCACCGGAATTACGGGGCTTGTGGCCATTAATTCCTTGATGGCGATGGTTGGGGGGCTTGTGGCGGCGCTGGTGGTCTCCCGGCTTGACCCCGGCTTTGTCCATAACGGCGCGCTTGCCGGCCTGGTCGCCGTTTGCGCCGGGTCCGATCAGTTCCATCCGATAGGGGCCCTTGTGGTCGGGGCTGTGGCTGGCGTGATATTTGTTAAAGGGTTCACCTGGGAGCAGGAAAAATTAAAGATAGACGATGTGCTGGGCGTATGGCCCTTGCACGGGCTTTGCGGCGCATGGGGCGGCGTGGCCTGCGGCATTTTTGGGCTTAGCGCGATGGGCGGCATCGGGGACGTGACCTTCATATCGCAGTTAGTCGGCACAAGCATTGGGGTTGTGTTTGCCGTCACTGCTGGATTCACCGTATATACAATTGTCGATAAAACCATCGGCCTTCGCATGACAGAAGAGCAAGAAGCGATGGGATCGGACCTCGCGATTCATCACATCGGCGCATACCCGGAAGAGAGCATCGGACCCGAAGGGCGATAGCTTTTTGCGTCGCTTACGCTAGTAGAGATGTCATCGTCCTAAGGGGAGGAGGGTTATCATGAACGCGTAGCGCTGTCCCGCGTGTTGTCACCCCGGGCTTGATCCGGGGTCTCATTCTTTTAGAAATGAGCCGCCTAGGTTTGAGAGGATGCTGAAACGAGTTCAGCATGACATTTATTGCATAGAGTGGAGCTATTGAATGACGTAATGTCACCCTGGACTTGTTTGGGTGTCTCATTCTTTTTTCAGCCTTTCTATCAAATC
>UOGE01000048.1_pt1 | contig 22718 bp, 18 predicted proteins | sample 1989811 | NCBI WGS metagenome assembly UOGE01 (sample SAMEA4712198, study PRJEB27164) | hydrothermal vent metagenome | biome: marine basaltic hydrothermal vent biome; feature: marine hydrothermal vent; material: mineral | place: Pacific Ocean | collected 2011-06-14/2011-07-23 | depth 1691 m | reverse complement strand
GGCGCAGTCCGTCCCCCAGGCTGAAGGTCATGTCATATTCGCGGGCGATTTCGATCAGCCTGTCGAACCCGGTGAGTAACGGGTTCTCTTTTTTGTGATACTCCATCCATTTGGCGTGGATTGCGCCGCCACGGCTCACGATATCTAGTAGCCGCCCCTCCCCGGTTAACCGGCGGACAGATTCCTGCGTGACGCCGCAATGAACCGTGATAAAGTCGACCCCGTCTCTCCCGTGGCGTTCGATCACGTCGAAAAAATCATCCTCCGTCATATCCAGAAGGTGTTTTCCTTTCGCCAGGTTTTGCGCTGTCACCTCGTATATGGGAACAGTCCCCAACGGAACGGCGCAGTTTTCCAGTATGGTTTTGCGTATGCCGGGGATATCGCCGCCGGTGGAAAGGTCCATAATGGTGTGGGCCCCGGCTTCGATGGAGACGCGCGCTTTTTCTATTTCGTTGTCGACGTCCATATCGTCCGAGGAAGAGCCGATGTTGGCGTTGATCTTGGTAGACAGCCCCGCGCCGATGGCCAGCCCGTCGATATCGCGCCGGTTATTTTTTGTGATGACGATGGAGCCGTCAAGTATGCCGTCTCTTATAAAGGTCGGCTCAACATTTTCCGCCCTGGCGAGATTCTCCATCTCTTTTGTGATCTCGCCGCGTCTTGCGGCCAATAGTTGTGTGCTCATGACAAGTTCCTATTTTTTGATTTAAAGCAATCCGGGCGAGTCCAAAAACCGGTGACAGGAGGGTGTGACCTTATGCGTATTCCTCCGCCGGCATGACCCGGATCAGGTTCCAAGGGTTTATGCATCTCAGCTACGAAAGCAATAATCGTTCGCAACACCCCTTACGCCTAGGGACTCAGGGTAGCTTATGGGGGGGGAGGGTGTCAACTGATCGGCCGGGCTCCCCTGTTCGGGGGAATCAAAAACAGGCGTCCTTAGGTGTATAAGGTGTTTTGGTTGGGGAGGAGTTAGACTAAAGACGCCTGTTACACATAATTGTTGATCAGCGATTTTACCTGGTACGAGGCCAGCTGGCCCACCCCGGCATATAACCCGGAACCCATTCCCAGCCCGCCTGTCGGTATCAGCGAACCCATAAGAGGGTTGATCCCGCCGATTTTAAATTGGGATGTGATCTGGCTGATCAGCGCGTCACGATCGCTCTGGTTACTGAGGGTCACCCGGTCCAAAGCCGGTTTCGCCACCGTCTGGGAAGATTTTGGCTCTACCTTCGGGGAGGAGTTAGACGAATTTCTATTGTTATTTGTGGCCGTGGGGCTGTTGTCTGAATAACGAATGAACTCGTTATATGCCGTAAATTTGTATTCCATCAATCTTCTCCCAAAGATTTTATCTTCTCTCTTACATGTTTTATCGGTATTTGCCGAAAATTACATTAGTCTTTTTTATGATCATCGCGGCCGGGAAAAGGATCGGGGGAGTGTTTACTGTGGAAAGGTTATGATTTACGAATAAGCTACCAATACCTTTTAAAACAAGCTCTGGACGCGCCTTGTCGCCCCTTGCATCGTTGCGCGCCAGGCAAAATATTTTTCGCGGAATGTCGCCTCGTCCACAACAGTTACCACGATCCCGCCGGAACCCTTTCCTGTGGAAACAAAGGGGCGCACACCTACGCGATACCTTTTCCGGACGTTATCGTACACAACCTGGTTGCGATCGTAATCCTTGGCGTCGTACATTCCATATTTGGCTATATATTGATCCACCATCACATCGGGGGGGACAAGGCCGGTTGTGTCGCAAATGATATGCTCGTAAACAAAGAGGCTGGGCGCAGAGCCCGCCTGCCCGGGCGGACCCGCCAGAAAAACAAGACGGGGGGTGGAGCCGCATTCTCGCTTTGGCCCGGAGACCTCTGTCACAGGCATCCTGCCCAACACCCTTTGCGACAGGGCCATACCGGATGGGACGGGAGTCCATATCCTCTTCACGTCGTCCGGTTTTGCGAAATCGATCCATTTAACCGGATCCGATTTTTTATATCCCTGGCTGGAGCCGAGGAAGAGCTTTAATGTCTGCCCCGATTTTACAGGCCCGAAGGAGACCCTGTTAAACCTCGGTTTTGGTTCCCCGGCGCCGCTTGCCGATATCAGCGCTGTGACCAGAAGTATTGTAGCTATTTTCATATGTCATCTAAAAAATTTTGCGCCTGTGCCATGATAGCCAAAGCGGTCAGTGGGAAAAACGATAATATTTTCAACCGTTCGGAATCACCCTGGGGTGAAAGAGGCCCTTGTCCATAACAAGGAGCGCGAACTGGGGGAAAAAGATATAGCGCTCCGGCACCTGGAACCGGTAGAGCGCCAGCGTACCCGGAGCGTGCGGCCCGATAGATACCTTTATTCCCTCCTGATTCGGGTTATTCACAAGGTAGGCGGCCGGGGCGTTCCCGTGGCCGTATACCCATCCGAAAAGGTTGCTTATCGTGTGTTCCCACTTGTTTAGCACAATGAAATATACAAAACCCTGGTTCCTGTCCACATATGCCGGTTTAATCTGCTGGGCCGCGCCGAACCCGTATGCCGGAGAATTGACACCAGCGGCAAGGATTGCCCCGATTAACAGGAACCCAACTGCATATTTTGTCACCATTTCGCACATATCCCGTTGTTTTATATACTTACGCATGTATTACGCAATTGGTGTGCCAGAAGGGGTTTAGTGTCGCTTCGCTCGTTTACGCATCACAACCGCCAGCGCAGACGCCCTTTCTCTTCGAGCAGGGGGTGAAAATAACGCCCCGGCATTTAAGACCTGACTCCCTGCGCAAACATCATATATAATTATCCGATTAATTTAGCGCTGTTTAATCAAGGTTAATAGATGTCCGATTTTTATGATTTCAAGTCTATCGAGGCGAAGTGGCGGAGACTGTGGGAGGAGTCTGGCGCGTTCAAGGTAAAGCGCGATCCAGACAGGAAAAAGTTCTATCTGCTGGAGATGTTCCCATATCCCTCTGGCAAACTGCATGTCGGCCATCTGCGCAACTATACCATTGGCGAGGTTATCGCCCGCCATAAACGGATGATGGGTTTTAACGTGCTTCATCCCATCGGGTGGGACGCCTTTGGCATGCCGGCGGAAAACGCCGCCATTCAAAACAGGACCCACCCCGCCAAATGGACAAAAAGCAACATAGAAGAGATGCGCCGCCAATTCAGGATGATGGGTATCTCTTACGACTGGGATCGCGAAGTGGCCACTTGCCATCCAGGATATTATAAATGGACTCAATGGATATTCGCCCGGATGTTCGACGAGGGATTGGCCTACCGGAAAAAATCCTTTGTCAACTGGTGCCCCTCGTGCGAAACGGTCCTCGCCAACGAGCAGGTTATCGGGGCGCAGTGCTGGCGGTGCGACAGCAAGGTGACCCAGCAGGAGAGGGATGGATGGTTTTTGAAAATAACGGACTATGCCGAAGATCTTCTGGATGGGTTGGAAGAATTAAAAGAGGGTTGGCCGGAGCGCGTTGTGACCATGCAAAAAAACTGGATCGGCAGATCGTATGGCGCAGAGCTTGAGTTCGAGATAGAAGATGGCGGGTCGATCACCGTCTTCACCACCAGGCCAGACACATTATATGGAGCCACATTCATGGCCCTCGCCCCGGAGCATCCCCTCAGCCGGGAGCTTGCAAGGGGGAGCGAGCTTGAAAAAGATGTGGAGGAATTTGTCGCCCGCGTGGCCCGGCAGGATACGATCAGCCGCTCATCGGAAGGGGTGGAAAAGGAGGGGGTTTTCACAGGCCGCTTTGCCAGAAACCCCCTTAACCACGAGCTTATCCCGATATGGATAGCCAACTTTGTTCTGATCGAATATGGCTCCGGCGCGATAATGAGCGTGCCGGCCCACGATCAACGCGATTTCGAATTCGCCACAAGATACGATATCCCGATAGTAGAGGTCATCAGCCCCACCGGCCCGGTGTTCGATGGCGTGGCGGAGAGCGAATCGTTGCTTGAAGCCTATAGCGGCGACGGGATAATGATAAACTCCGGCCCTTTCAACGGCTTGCACAACACAAAAGAGGGGATAGCCAGAGTCAGCGCATATCTGGAGGAAAAGGGGATAGGCAAACGGACGGTTAACTATCGTTTGCGCGATTGGGGAATCAGCCGCCAAAGGTATTGGGGCGCTCCGATACCTATCGTCCACTGCAAAAAATGCGGGGCTGTCCGCGTCCCCGATGGCGATCTGCCGGTTATATTGCCGACTGATATGGAGTTTGTCGAGGGGGAATCCCCCATTGCGGACAATAAGGATTTTACAGAGACGATATGCCCGAAGTGCGGCGGCCAGGCCAAACGGGAAACCGACACAATGGACACGTTCATGTGTTCCTCATGGTATTTTTCACGGTACCCCTCCGCCCGATGCTCCACCGCCCTTGCCAATAAGGATGATGTCGATTACTGGATGCCGGTCGACCAGTATGTGGGGGGGATAGAACACGCGGTTCTGCATCTTCTGTATGCGCGGTTTTTCACCCGTTTCCTGCAGAAGATCGGTTCGCTTAAAGAGAAAGAGCCTTTTGCCAGACTGCTGACCCAGGGAATGGTGATTAAGGATGGAGCGAAGATGAGCAAGAGCAAAGGAAACGTTGTGGCTCTCGACGATATGGCCACAAAATATGGGGCCGACGCCACAAGGCTTTTCATTTTGTTCGCCAGCCCCCCCGAACGGGACCTCGAGTGGGACGATTCGGGGATAGATGGATCGTCACGCTTTTTAAACCGTGTGCACAGGCTGATTACCGGCTCTCTCGATAAAATCAAAAACGGAGGCGCAGCGCCTCCTCCCCTCGGCGGTTTGCCAAAAGATCTCGCCGATATCCGAAGGGCGACGCACAAGACCATCGCCAAGGTGACCCTCGATTTCGAGCGGATGCAATATAACACAGCCATCGCATCTGTGATGGAGCTTGTGAACACACTAACGTCTGTAAAGGCTTGTGACGGGGACGATTATAACGCGGTTTTGCGCGAGGCGGTCGAAACCCTGTTATTATTGCTTCAGCCTATCACCCCCCATTTCTCGGCGGAGTTTTGGGAAATAACGGGACGTGGTAGCGACATCATCAATGAAAAATGGCCAGTGGCCGATAAGGCGTGCCTTGTTCAGGACGAACTGCTTATCATTGTGCAGGTGAACGGGAAACTGCGCGGCAGGATGACCGTGCCTGCTGATATGCCTGATGACGAAATTAAAAAAATGGCGCTGGCGCAAGAGAAGGTGAAAAACTTTCTGGAAGACAAGGAAGTGCAAAAGGTTATTGTCGTACCGAAAAAACTTGTTAACATAGTTACTTAACCGAGGATGGATAAAATGAAATACATATGTAGCGTCTGTTCATTTATTTATGACCCGGAAGTGGGGGACCCAGATAGTGGCCTCGCACCTGGAACCTTGTTCGAGGATATTCCCGGCGATTGGGTCTGCCCGGAGTGTGGCGTAGGCAAAGAGCATTTCGAACCGATGGAAGAGTAGGAAAGCCCCCCTTTTTCTGCGTCAACCGGGCTTGAGGGTGGCAAGCCATTGGCCACCAGGAAAAAGAAAAATTATTTTGCCGTGGCGGCGTTTATCCTGGGGGTGACAACAGGCATATGAAGTATCATCCCCGGGCGCGCTTTCTCGAAGTTGAGTTTCGGGTTGTACATCCGCACAAGCCACAGCGGGGTGTTATACCCCTTCACGCTCAGGTTCCATAGCGATTGCCCTCGAAGCAGTTTCACAGATGTTTTTCCCTCGATGCTATAGGCTTCAAAAAAATCTTCCATCAGGCTCATGTGGAACTCTAGCCGCTTTTGCTCGAACCGTTCTTTGGAGACGCGGGTCATAGGGATTTTCATTTTCCGCCCCACCTTTAAATGCCGGGGAAGGCGGCGGTTGACCTTTCTGATCTTGCTCGCCCTGACACGCGCCCAGTTGGAATAGTGCCCCAGGGTCTCTTCCCATTCCACCGTCAGTTCCGCCGTGGAATCGTTCAGCATGGTGATCGCATAATCACTCGCTTTTATCTCCAGTATCTTCCCATCGACAGCCACAGTTTCACGCGGACCCAGAATAACCGGCGCCTGCTCCGGCTGTGTTGCGGCCAGCTTTGCATTACTGCTATTGCCAGGCGCATCGCCACTATTTCCCGCTTTGGCTGGCTCTGGCGCGGGGTCGGGGTTTTGCGATTTTATCGGAATGCTTTTAGTGACCACCGGGGCGACCACCGGGGTGAGGCTGGCCACCCGTGGGAAATCGTTTGATTCGCGTAATCTGAGCTTCTGGTTAGGATAAATCACGTCTCGCAGGGAAAGATTGTTCAGCCGGGCCAGCTTGCCAACGCCCATGCCATGGCGCGTGGCGATCCTGTCGAGGCTGTCTCCCCTTCGAACGTAGTAGAACCCGTTCTTTTTGGCCTCCTGAATCTCTTTCGGGGGGGTGTACACCGCTGTCCGAACACGCCGCTTGGCGGAGGCCGGGATGCGCAACTTCTGGCCGACATGGATGATGTGCGAACGCAGATAGTTCTCCATCTTCAACTGGTTGAGGGAGACCTTGTAACGCCTTGCTATAACCCCCAATGTATCGCCCCGCCTGACAACGTGGTATCCGTTATGTTTTTGAGAGGCAAACCGCTGATTGGCCTCTAATGTGGCAAAAGCCACCTTGGCGACCTCCCCGTATCCGGATGGAACCCTGAGCATGTATCCTTTGGGGACATACCGGCTACCGTTAAAAACGCTGGGCCGGAGCGCCGGGTTGAGCTTTTTAAGAAGCCCCACCGTGAGGTCCATCTGCCGGGCCAGGGTGTGAATGGGGGTGTAATGGGTCACCAGCGCCGTGTCCGTAAGGAACACCTGGGCCACCTCCACAGGGCCGAAATAGCTTTCATAATCACGGGCGATCTCCAGGGCCGCAAGAAATTCCGCATAGAAGTTTTTAGAAGCGAACCCGAACGATCTGCTTTTGTAATTTTTTATGATGGTGGGGAAATGGGAGCCGTGCCTTTTTTTGGCCCGTTTCATCCCGTTAAGCCCGTGGTTGTATGCGGTGATGGCCAGCGGCCACGATTTAAGCGCTTTATAGTTGAGCTTCAGAAGTTTAGCCGCCGCGTGGGTGGAGGTGATGGGGTCCCGCCTTTCGTCCACGGTATAGTTTATTTTCATAAACATCCTCCCCGACCCGCGTGTGAACTGCCACACGCCGGCGGCTCCCGCGCTGGAGTAGGCTTTGTAATCGAAAGACGATTCAACATGGGGCAGGGCGCAAAGCTCTTCCGGAACGCCATAGGAACGAAATATTTTCCGCATCGTTTTTAAATAGGAGCCGGAGCGGATAAGCCCTTGCTTGAACCGGTCCGCCTGCCCCAACTGCGCGCGGATGCGTTTGTGGGCTGTGCGCCGATCTTTCTTTTTAGGGATCAGCTTAAGTTTTTCGGCGATCACCTTTTCAGTATAGTTAGTCGCCTTCCCCTTGTTTTTTCTGATTTTTTTTATAATTTTTGCTATATACCTCTTCCTGGCCTTAACATATTTGCGGACTTTTCTTGAATATGGATCGGCTCCCCTGAATTTCTTGTCTATGTCGACAATGTCGTAGATCACGTTGACATGGTTAACGTCGTGTATAATATAATGTCTTGTTGTATATTTTGTGTAAATCCCTTTCCAGAACTCTACACGGAGTTTCAGATCATCGGGAACGGGGAAGAGCGTTTTCTCCTGATAGACAAGGTCGCTTCGCATACCGGAGCCAGACAAAACCCTGGAAGAGGAAGAATCCTGGGCGGCGTTTATTAATCGGGATGATTCCGCGTTCGATATTGCGCTTGAAAATAAAATTGTGGCGGCGACAGCGGTTGCAACAACAAAACGCTTTTGACCAGCGATCATTAAACGCATAATTACATCTAATTAAAGTAAATTTAAATTAATTTGTCTTTCCCCATATAAGGGTACAGCAGGGGGTGGTGGTTTTCAACAATAAAGGATAAAGATTAAGCGGCGGCCACTGCCTGGCTTTGAATATCTGGTTGCGTGTCGTATCAGTCGGTTACTAATTGCAAAGGATGCGGCAAAGGTCCGGGGGATATATTACGAAATCCGGTCAGTCGAAAATTTTCCCTTTTTCTTCCACTTTGAGGCTCAACGCTTCAAGTATTTTTCGCTGAGTGTCCACGCGGCAAATTTCGCCCCGTTCTATTCTGTTAAGCGTCTGGACAGAAATACCTGCTTTTCTCGCCAACTCCGCTTTGGACATCATTAAATTCTCACGAAATTCCTTAACTTTATTTGGAGCTTTCATAACCTTATAAATCAATTAGATGTTTAAAAATTAGCCTCGTTAAATTCGAATCAAAGACCTCGACTACAACTACTAGACTATTCATAATTGAAGGAATGTCAATATAATTTAAAGCAAATTAATGCAAACTGTAGGCAAAATATACCAAGTTTTAGCAAATTAGGTGGAAAGCCTTATAATATAGACACAAAGAGTGTAAAACCTAGAAATTTCAAAAGAAAGCCAATGCAACTAGTTGATAATAAAGATAATATGCCACAAAACAGCCCTGGTTTGAGCCTTTCTCACCATAAAAATCGATAATTCCATTTAACAGGCTGTTGTCGATTCACTTTAACAACGCCGCCCCCCAACCGCCGAAAAATATCGCGGGAGAGAGTAAAAAACAACCGGGAATAATGGATTCTCACTCTCGGCATCGTTACAGGGGTTCGGCAAAGTGGCGGCGGCACACCCGGCGTCAGAAATGACCGATAGGGGTGATGGAACATTTTCAATTGTCACACGGTCTGGGCGCTCAACAGTTTTACAAGCACCGAGATGACTTCTGCGTCGTAGGATTGTTCTTCTTTCTGAATAAGGCTAAGGGTATCGAAGGGGGAGAAAGCTTTTCTGTATGACCGTTCGGTGGTAAGGGCGTCGTAGAAATCTATCACGGCGCTTATTCTGCCGAAAATATGTATATCGCTCCCTTTCAGGCCATTGGGATAACCTTTTCCGTTGAGTCTCTCATGATGTTGCATAAGAGGTATAAGTGACAGCCGGGATAAAAGCTTGTTTTCCTCAAGCATCTCTTTCCCGTAATTAACGTGGTTTTTCATTTGCGTGTATTCATCATCGGTGAGCTTGCCCGGTTTATCGATTATTTTCTTGTCCACTCTTGCTTTTCCCAGGTCATGGAGCAGGGCGCCCAGGCCCAGGTCGGCCAGTTCCCCTTTATCCTCTATTCCATATTCCGTGGCAAGGGCGATGCAAAGGGTGGCCACGTTTACCGAATGGGTGAATGTGTAATAGTCGTGGTTATTGATCTTTAACAGGCTGTAGAATGTTAACGGATCAGTCAGCACAACCTGGGTTATATCCTCCACCGCGTTTTTGGTGTGCCGCATAAGCTTTTCCGATCTCGGATTTTTCGACAGCTCTTCTGTAATCAGTTTCGAATCCTCTATCACATAGGAGGCTTTGACTTTTTTGTTTTTGGAATTACGGGTGTGGCGCTGAAGATACAGCTGATACTGTTCGATCTCCCTTTTACGAATGAGCAGGTTTGTATTCTCCTCCTCCCACCGGCCCAGGGTCTCCACTTCTATCGTTATTCCTCTGGCGAGGGTGAGGGCGGGCGCTTCGTCTACGCGCGCAAAAATATCGACGTTGTTTTTTGTGCCAGGCACCAGTGAATCAGGGTTCAGCGGATAGTAGTTCTCCTTGAAATCTATATATTGCTTCACCACCTCCGGGTCGACATAATGATCGCTGTAACCGAGCTCTTTTCGGCGCCCCCTCTCTTTTTCGATAATGGTTATATATCGATTGTATTCGGCTTTCTGGGTTGTCGGCACCCGCACTTTTGTCATCCCTTTATTCTTGAACAGATCCTTTACCTCGATACTGTAGGTGGCCCCTTTTTTAAAGGTAAGCTTAAGGTTCGGGTTGTCGCCCGCATAAAGGTCAAAAGGGATGGAGCTGTTGATCCAGAAATCGCAAACCGTGGCGCTGAAGGTCTTCTCGAACGCGATTGTGTCCGCATCGATATATTTTTTTTCTCCAGACACCATGTCAACCCCTTTATCGGTGTCTATGGTCACATAACCTATGCCATATTTTTTTAACTGGTCGATTTTCGTTTCGGAGTTGACGGCAAAGTGATCCATTCTCATGGGGGAGTTGAGCCAGGAGCTGTGGATTGTGTCGACAAACATTCCGACTTTAAGATCAACGATATTGATTTTCTTTTTCAAAGGCCCGCCTTGCTTATCGGAAAAGAGAGAATACGCCATACCCTGAAGGATTACCGCGCCCCACGCGTGCAGCCCCTGCTTACATTGTAAACTTTTTGAAAGATAATTGCCCTCATCGGGGGGGGAATATCATTACTTTATTTTAAATGCAAGTATATCAATTTGATATATTAAGGTTGTGCCAAGAATACTTACGTTTTAGTAGATTTCCGGTGTGGACCAAGGGCTATTTGGCTCTATGGCGCTTTATATAAAATTCAATATTTGCCCTTTTAGTGGGCAAACTGGTAACCTGTTTAGTTTTTACTAGTGAGGTTCAAGTGGCGAAAAAGATAGCGATAATTCCGGGCGACGGGATCGGTGTGGAGGTCGTGAACGCGGCTCTGAAAACGCTCGATAGAATAGATGACAAATATTCGTTGGGGATAGAGACCCAGAGGGCGCTAGTTGGCGGCTCGGCCTATGAAGAGCACGGAACCCCCTTGCCCGACGAAACGCTGAAACTGGCCAAAGAGGCCGACGCCATCTTGCTTGGCGCCGTTGGCGGGCCCAAGTGGGAGCCGTTGCCATATGAAGTGCGCCCCGAGCGGGCGCTTCTGGCCCTCCGATCCGAGCTGGACCTCTTCGCCAACCTTCGTCCGGCCAGGGTCTACCCCGCTCTGGCGGATGCATCTTCCCTGAAAAAAGAGATCGTCGAAGGGATAGACATCATGGTCGTCCGCGAGCTTACGGGTGGAATATATTTCGGCAAGCCAAAAGGGGTGGTGAAACTGCCAGACGGGACGAAGCGCGGGATTAATACGCTGGTCTACACCACACCGGAGATAGAGAGGATCGCAAAAGTCGCCTTCGACGTGGCGCGAAAACGGAGCGGGCGGGTGACCAGTGTTGACAAGGCCAACGTGCTGGAATGCACCGAGCTTTGGCGCGAAACGGTGACCGGGGTTCATAAAAATTATCAGGACGTGGAGCTTGGCCATATGTATGTGGATAACTGCGCCATGCAGCTTGTTCGCGCGCCGAAACAGTTCGACGTGATTGTGACCACCAACTTGTTTGGCGACATACTGTCGGACGAGGCGGCGATGCTGACCGGGTCGATAGGGATGCTCCCCTCCGCGTCGTTATCTGGGGCGAAGGGGATGTTTGAACCTGTGCACGGCTCGGCCCCTGATATAGCCGGCCTTGGGAAGGCGAACCCGTCGGCCACCATTTTATCGGTCGCCATGATGCTGAAATACAGCTTCGGCGAGGAAGAGGCGGCCAATGATATCGAGCGGGCGGTGGAGAAAACCCTGGACGCGGGATACCGAACGCCAGATATTTTCACCGAGGGGCGCACGCTGGTTGGCACGGACGAGATGGGCGACAAGATAATGGAGGCGATCGGGTAAGCGAAGATGGGAAAAAGATTTGTAAACATTGCGGTGGTAGGGGCTACGGGAGCCGTGGGGGAAGAAATGCTGAAAATACTGGAAGAGCGCAATTTCCCCGTGAACAACATTCTTCCCCTTGCTTCGTCGCGCTCCGCCGGGATGGAAGTGAAATTCAAGGACGATTTGTATGTTGTGGAAGAGCTCACGGCCGATTCGTTCGACGGGATAGACATCGCCCTCTTTTCCGCCGGGGGGGACAGAAGCAGGGAGTTTGCGCCCGCGGCGGTTGATGCGGGGGCCACGGTTATAGACAATTCCTCCGCCTTCAGGATGGACGCGGGGGCGCCCCTCGTTGTGCCGGAGGTGAACCCCCAGGCCATAAACAGGCATAACGGGATTATCGCCAACCCGAACTGTTCCACGATACAACTGGTGGTGGCTCTCAAGCCGCTCCATGACGTGGCGAAAATCAAGCGGGTTATTGTCTCCACCTATCAATCGGTCTCCGGGGCGGGACGTGTGGCGATCGAGGAGCTTTCGCAACAGGCGAAAGATATTTTCAGCTTTCAGGATGCCCAGCCGCAGAAATTTCCACACCAGATCGCTTTTAACTGCATCCCTCACATTGATGTTTTTGTCGATGGTGGAGACACTTTTGAAGAGGTGAAAATGGTTAACGAAACGAGAAAGATCATGGAAGACGATTCCATACTGCTGTCGGCCACCTGTGTGCGCGTTCCGGTTTTTTATGGTCATTCGGAATCGGTGAATATAGAGTTCGAGCGGGAAATGCCGCCAGATCTGGCGCGGGAGATATTGATGACTGCGCCGGGGCTTGAGGTGGTGGACGAACCGGGGGAGCAAAAATATCCGCTTGCCATAGACGCCGCCGGGAAAGACCCGGTGTATGTGGGGAGGATACGCCAGGACAAAACCGTGAAGCACGGGCTCAACCTCTGGGTCGTGTCGGATAACATTCGCAAAGGCGCCGCCCTGAACGCGGTGCAGATAGCCGAATTGCTTACGGAGGAGTGAGGGGTTTTTACCCTTATGATTCTGGTACAATAAAATGTGGTTATTTACGAAATGGTGGATAGAATAATCGAATGACAGCGCAACCGAAGTTAAAGCTCAACGAGATTGTTGAAAAAATAAACAAGTTGTCATTGGCAGACAGGAAAAACACTTTTCTGCTTGGTCAGATTAAAAGGGATGCGCAAACTCTGCGAAAAAATGATGCTTTGTCAGCTTCTATTATCCTTGGGATGGTTGCAAGTATTGAAAACAATATAGATGAAATGCGCTCACATCACGAGAACGCTCTTCGGATTAATGAATCAGACTTTTTTGCCAATATTAATTATGCCGCTTCCCTTTGGAAAACCTGGTTTTTATCTGAGGCCAACGATTATTATTTGAAAGCTTATGAGACAAATCCTTCTGATTATAGAGTTATCCTTAATTTAGTTAATAATCTACTTTTCATGGGGAGGTTCAAGGATGCTAATAGTTGGCTGATAAAATTGGAAAAGCAATTTCCTGATGGACAGCGTGACGCTAAAAAATTCATTGAGGAAGCCCTGGATTTTTTAAACGAAAACAAAATATCAGAAAAAGATATTAAAAGCTATCTCGATTTAGCCGTTTCTGTTTTACATAGCCAGGGCATATTCTTTACTGGTCGAGATGTCTCTTTTTCGGAAGATGAGGAGTCTCGCTCTATCAGTTATGAAATCAAGCTCGATTTGCCTGTCCGGCAAATTGTCGATTTAAATTGGAAATTTGCGGAGAAACTGGCCGAAAGGGATGATCTTCTGGATTTGGTTTGCAAAGTAAATGTATCATATACTCCGTGGAGAGAGAGATGACGGTAACTCCAGATGATTTCATTGCTTCCGCAAAGGAATCTCTGAAAGCTGAACATGAGATAGACCATCGAAATTCAGCTAGCAGGGCGTACTATTCCATGTATCACGCTTGTAATATCTTTGCAAATAAAGCAAATCTTCCAAAGTCAGACCGGAAAAATATCGGATCTCACGTGAAATTGATTCTGCAATATACCGAATATTCGGGTGACAAATTGGCTGAAAATGAAATGAGAGAAATCGGGAAAGTTTTGAGCGATTGTAAAGTGATCAGGGCTAAAGCGGATTATGAAATAGATCAGGAATTTTTTTATGACAATGCTGAAACAGTTCTTGAATATGTAAAGGATGTAAAAGGTAAATTAACAGCGCTGGAAAAATAATGTAGTTCCCATCCCACCTTCGTTAATCCGCCTCGATCTCTATATGCACGATGTTGCCGCAATGCTTGCAATGGCTGGCGTCATATTCGTGGCGTTTGAGCCCGCAATGCTCGCATTCATAATAAATTTTCTGCGGCCGGATGACACTTTTTCCTAGTTTCACAAACAGCGTTATACCGAACACCATTATCAGTATAGCCAACACCTTTCCGGTCGAGCCATGCAGGGTTATGTCGCCAAAGCCTGTGGTGGTAAGTGTCCCCAGCGTGAAATAGAGCGCGTCGATAAAATTGCTGATCTCATCGTTTGACTTCACCTGCGTCACATATACGATATCTGTCATGATGAAAATGAAGACACCCAGGTTTACGATGTTTGTGATCAGCTCCTCGTGTTGCGCAAAATAACCCGATTTCTTTTTAAGCCGTTTGAGCACGCTGTAGGAGCGGAGAATCCTCAAGGAGCGGATAATGCGCAGGAACGCGAAGTTGCCCAGAAGGAGCGGCGCGAAAAGGGACGCGATAACTATCAGGTCGAGCAGGCTTAGCAGATCGAAAATAAATCTTAACCGTTTGTGCGACACCCACAGCAGGATGCAATATTCGGCCAGAAAAAAAACACCGAACGCCATTTCGAGCGACCGGAACAATATGTTGTTGCCCAGCAGTGGGTCGAGAACGAAAAGAAAAATAGCCATGATGTTGGTGGCCAGGAGAAACCAGTTGAAATAGAGGCTTTTTTTACTGTTCGAGAAAAAGAGCTTTCGCACCCTCTCTTTCGCTTCGTGATGGCGTTCTGGTTTCATTTAAATTTCATGCCCGGCTTGACCCGGCATTTCGATTCTGTCTTTTGCCGATTGTAGCGCAAATTCGATTATAGAGTTTCTCTTTTAAGTCGGTGGAATTTTCATAAACAATATGATTAATTTGACGAGTATCAAAATGTACGTTTTCTAAGTCGTCTTTTCGAACGCACCAAATAACGGGGCGATCCAAGCCATGAGCGAATCCAGCCTCAAAATAGACTCCCTGATTGTGGTGTGTAGCGTCTGCCACAAGGAAAATAGAGTTTTTGATCTCCATAATTATTTTGTCATCTATACGCTCATTATGTTCGTCTTTGTCAACACGATAAGCGCCACATATAGGACATTTGTATCTTTCTATGTTTCCATGATCTTCTTTCCCAAGCTTTTCAGCCCAAGAGTGTTTGCAGAGTGGGCAATTTGATAATTCACTCATAACTTTAAAGAATAAACACGGCCAAAGCCACAACTGTGGTGTATTGCTTTTTCACGATGGCGCTTTGGGTGATGTTGCGTGTTTTGACAATTTTGTTTGAGAGGCGGAAGACCTCCTTTTTTTTGTCCCAGTCTTTATCTTCGTTAAAATCTATCCCCAGGGTGGAGGCGAGCATGGCGGCGGCCAGATCCTCGGCAAAATCTCCGGCGTGTCCGTCGGTCTGGCCAAAGCCGTGGTGTTCGCTCAGATATCCGTAGCTGTGCTTGTTGGTGGGGATGGCGCACCCGACCGATGCGAACAGCAACCTGTGTGGCTCGGCGCTGGATATCCTGGCCTGAACGCAAAAGGTGATGGCCCCCGGCTGCAGAAGTTTTAGCCCCTCTTTTCTGGAAATGATTTTGCAAAGGGGAGGGAGGATGGATGAGACATTGACCAGATTACACTTTTCTATGCCGGCGTCTCGCAATGCAAGCTCATAGGAGCGTAGCTCCGCCTTGTGGATGCCAACTCCTTTTGTGAAAAACAGTTTTTTGGGAACTATGTTCATTTGCCTTTGTCTTTTCATCCTTTAATAGTAAGCGCCAGCAGGTTCAGCCCCGTTTAAACTGGTTGGTGATAGGCAGTCGCCAATCCCTCCCGAACGCCCTGACGGTTATTTTTACGCCGACCGGGCCTTGGCGCCGTTTGTATTCGTTCCGGTCGACCATTTCCATGACCTCCAAAACGAGGTCGCCACTATATCCCATTTCAACTATTTCATCAACATCGTTTCCGCGTTCGATATATGCTTTCAGGATGGGGTCGAGGGTTTCATAGGCGGGGAGGGAATCGGTGTCTTTCTGATCTGGTTTCAGCTCGGCGCTCGGTTCCTTTTCGATGATTTCCTTTGGTATGATGTCATATCCCGCCTGCTTGTTGCGCCACCGGCACAGGTCGTACACTTTTGTTTTAAACAGATCCTTTATCACCGCAAAGCCACCGGCCATATCTCCATAGAGGGTGCAATATCCTGTGGCGAGTTCGCTTTTATTCCCCGTGGCCAGCACGAGACAACCGAACTTGTTGGAAAGGGCCATGATAAGGGCGCCCCGTATCCTGGCCTGGATGTTCTCCTCGGTGGTGTCTTTATCCCTCCCCCTCAAGGCATGGGAGAGCGCCTTGTCGTATTGCGCTATCAACCCGTCGATGGGGATAGACTCCATCTTCACCCCCAGGTTGTCGGCCAGTTTCCGGGCGTCCTCTATGGAGCCTTGCGAAGAGTAGGGGCTGGGCATGGATAGGGCGTGAACCCGCCGGGGGCCGAGGGCGTCGACAGCGAGGGCCAGAACAAGGGCGGAATCTATCCCGCCCGACAGCGCAATCAGCGCTCCTTTAAAGCCGTTCTTGTTCACATAGTCCCGGGTCCCCAGGGTGATGGCTTTGTATATCTCTTCGTTCTCGTTTTCAATGGAGTGCGGTTTCCTTTTGCGGGTGGCCGGTTTTGGTTCGCCCGACTGGGCGGCCTTTATGACCATTCTCGCATCGCCCGGCCCGCTCCCCCTGGCGTTAACATCCACAACCAGAATGTCCTCCTCGAACGCGGCCAGGGTCTCCAGGGCTATAGCTCCCTTCCCCATAAGGAACGATCGCCCGTCGAACACCAGCTCGTCCTGCCCGCCGACGATGTTTACATATGCAAATGGGACGTTATGTTTTTTTGCGAGCGCCGCGGCGATTTCGCCCCTTACCCTGCCGGCATCCACCCTGTATGGCGATCCCGCGATGTTGACAAGCAGTCCAGCCCCATCTTCCACCTGGCGCCTGACGATATCGTTGGCCACCCATATATCTTCACAGATTGTCACCCCCACAACATGCTCCCCTATCTTTACAAGGGGCCCGTTATCACCCGGAGTGAAATATCTTTTCTCATCAAACACGCCATAGTTGGGGAGTTCCTTTTTATATATGGAACCTAGCCACTTCCCGTCGGCCAGTATTAGCGCCGCGTTTCGCAATCCACCGTCAAACACCGGCGCCCCGACTATCACCGTCAAACCATCGGCGCTGCTGGCTATCTCGTCTACCGCTTCCCCGGTTTTCTTTATAAACGCTTTGCGGATTAAAAGATCCTCCGGTGGATAGCCTGTTATGCAAAGCTCGGGGAAAACAACGAGGTCGGCCCCCTGGGCTTTTGCTTTATCGATGCAGGAGAGGATAATATCCGTGTTTCCCTTCAGGTCGCCGACGGTCGGGTTAACCTGGGCAAGGGCCAGGCGCAAAGGAGAGGTCATGCTCAATTTTTCTTTAGCGGCTTCTCATAGGGGATGAAATTGATCTTAACTCCCCTATGTGTGCGTAACGACGCCAGAAACGACCCGACGGCGATTTTGGAGCGAATTTTCACAGGGGTGAGGAATTCGTCGTCGGTGAGCCATATATACAAGCTTCCTTTCCGCAGGAACACGCCGTCGGTTTTCAGCTTTGGTATAACCATGATTGTGTCCACCATTCCCTGCGGCAGTTTCAGCCGCTCCTTTTTTATCACCTTGACAACAAGGTCATAGTTTTTCTTGGAGTCGAAAAGCGGTATCGATAACGATTGGCCGACATTGATTTGACCTTTTAAAGTTCGCAAAACAAATAAAGCCGACAGTGGATCCTGGCAATTTGGCGTGATCGTGAACTCTTCCGCCGCCTTGTCGTTCACCTTGTAGGAGACAGTCAGCCGCTTCTGATCGAACTCGATAATTTTATCTTTTCGGTGGCTCCCCTCGCGCAGGCGTATTACGGCGCGGTGGCTGTACAGGTTGTTGATGTCAAACAGTGAAACGGTCCTGTCGTTCACCGCGTAAAAATCGCGCAGCCACCCGGTTGTGCGGCTAGTGATGGAAAGCTCGAACACATCGGAGCCTTTATGAATAAACTGCCTGTTTACGTGTAGCCCCGCCTCTCCGGCGATGATCCCCAGCCAGGAAATATCATAGACGAGATGTTCACCCGGTTTAAAAGGGAGGACTGGCCCCTTCCGGGCAATGGCGGCGCCGGAACTCGCGCTGATAAAGGCTGTGATGATGAGCGCTATAAAAGCCCTCGAAGATGAGGTTTTCAATTCGCGGCGCCTTAAAAAAAGGTTTAGCCAGTTTGCCCGTAAGGTATTTTGTTGTTATTGGCGTGAACAATCTGCCACAGGTCGATTTTTTTAAGCTTCATCACCTGGTAAATCTCAAGGTTTGTTGCGGAAACAAGATCCTCAAGCTTCATGTCCATTCTCCATCCCACTCTCCTGAAAACAGGATCGAAAAAATTCTCCACTTTTGCGACGGTCGGGTTGGAGGAGACGAAATGGTTTACAATGACGATTTTTCCGTCAGGTTTTGTGACGCGCCGCATTTCCTCAATGGCTTTCAAAGGCTCTGGCACGACGCTGAGGATGTGGGTGGCGACAACATAATCGAAGGCGCTGTCCTTAAATTTAAGGTCGCACGCATCCATCTCCAGCAGAGTGATGTTGGTGAGGGAATGCTTCGCAACTTTTTTTTTCGCCTGTTTGAGCATGTCTTTGGAGATATCCACACCGGTGACCTCGCAAAATTCGGGATAGAGCGGCAGGGTAAGCCCTGTCCCCACGCCAACATCCAGAACCTTGTCACCCTCAATGAAGTCCAGGCTCGCGATGGCGCATTTCTGTCTTGGATGGAAAAACTGCTTAAACAGAAAGTCGTAAACATTAGCATAAGATTTGTAAATCTTTTTGATTTTTTCTCTATCCATTGGTCAACAATCCCCTTTTGCGCAAAAACTATTCAGCGGTTTTCTTTTTTTTAGAATCCGGCTCTTTCATGTTTTTAATTATGGCTTCCACTGCTATCGCAGGTAACATTATAAACCTTTTTAAAATCCCAGCAACTCCCATGGCGATCGACTGAAGCGGAATAGCTTCCACTTTGGCCCAGCTTATCGGGCCCGTGACAAGATAGTAGCTTGCGATGAAGCTTTCTTTCTCGCCAGCGAAAACATATCCCACAACCGGGACAGCGCTCACCACCCTGTCTATCGCGACAAATGGCATCACGCCAACACGCATATCGACCTCGCCCGTGGCGATATCATAGTCACCCACAGACGAAATACGCATCGCTTCGGAATCAACCATAAGGTCGTCCGTTGTGGCCACACCATCCTTCACCGCGAAATTCGCCGTTATACCTGTGTAGGGCATCCCATCCACAGATAAATCAGGAGCTTTCAGTCTAAAGTATTGCGATACGTTTAGCAAAGAGAAAATTTTCGACAGGATTTCGAACCTGTGTATCACCCCCTCGTCGGAATGGATTGCGATGGAGCCCTCCATCCCTCTTTTAATTTCTTCCCAGCTTTTACCAGCGGAACTGATCTTCCCGTTGAGATTCATTTTGCCCGTTATCTGTTTTTCGGAATGATAAACCTCTTTTAAATAACCATCTATGGCGAAATCCTGGATATTCGCCACCGAATCGATCAAAATCATCTTGTCAGCGCCCAGGGCCACATCACCATTCCATTGCCATGTCCCGCCATATGCGCTGAAATAGATTGGCGAAATGTGAAAGTTATTGTTATTTATCGATATTGTGGTGGAAAGATCATGGTATGTGATATTACTGATATCCCCGGTTTTCGATATGCCAACAATATTCCACGATCCCCTCTCAAGATAGCCGGGCAGTTTCTCTATTCCATCTGAAATATCAATTTCCTCTGTTTTGTCGAAAAACTGGTCTTTCCCTATGAAATCGTCGAGATAAAGGCTGTCGGCTTTCACATTCAGGTTGAATTCGGGCGGATCGTCCAACCGTCCATGGCCTGTGACGGTGAATTTTCCCTTCCCGAACCGTCCTTTACCGTTAGAGAGGAATATTCGCCCCCCCACCAGGTCGAACTGGGCATCCACCTCCCTGAATGCGGCGGCGAAAATCGGCAGTTTGAAATCGGCGTTATCCATAATCAGCTTACCGTCCAGCTTAAGGCGCCCTTTGGTTGTCTCGTCCGATTTTTCCTTGACTATGGAGAGCCACCCGTTTATGTATCCGCCACCATCGATATTCTGGAAAGGGACCAGAAACCTGTCCAGATCGTTTAGCAACACCCCGTCTGTGCTGAAAGTGAGGTTAAGCTCCTGCCCGCGCAAAAATTCGTCCACTTTACCGGTCATCACCACCTTCGATTCGCCCAGTTGAAGGACAAGCCGATCGATCTGGATAGAGTCGATATTCCGGACCGACCCTTTGAATGTGAATATGTTCTTTACCCCCTTCTCTTTTCGGATAAGGTTTTCAAACCGGTATTCCGCCTCGGTGGCGTCGAGCCACTGGAATATTTCAAACTTTTTGAAGTCCCCCTTGAGCTTCAGCTTCACCAGGGCCTGCCCCGACTGGTCATAAACATCGCCAAAAGTTATCAGCTTTGTTTTGTTTATATCGTCGAGAAAAATATCGGAAAGAAGGGTGAAATCGAAAGAGGGATCCTCTTTAAACACATCTTTTAATACGCCACTTAATTCAAAGGGGGACGATCCCGCTTTCCACGTTATAGATTCCACCTGCATGTCGTTCAGGTCCATCTCCATCAGGCCCGTCAGGTCGTATATCGGCAGGCCGAACGATGGGTGATAAAACCCGACCTTGTCAAACAGCACTTTCCCGTCGAGGGCGACAGTTTTGATCGGGTCTTCCGCGTTTCCGGTGACCACAATATCCCATTTGATCGACCCTTCGATATCTTTAAGCGCATTTATGTGCCACCTGAATTCGGGCGATGTCACCCGGAGGGCCAAAAGCTGGCGCGCTTCTTCCAGGTCCAGGTCGGCGATTATACGAACATTAAAATCGGGCCAATCGTGGATGCGGCTGATCTCCCCCGATATCTCCTCTATCTTGCTTTTGCCATACTTCCCGCTTATCTTCGATAGCGCGAGCTTATTTTCTTTAAGCGAAACGAAACCATGGATATCGTCGAACGGGAAAGACAAATCGTGAAAAGCGAACCTCATACCGGAGACAAAAAGAGCTCCGGTGAAGGCCCTCAGGGAATCGGGGTTGTCGAGGTTGCGAAGTTTTTCCAGGTCGCCTTTGAATGAAAAATCTCTCAAGGCGACTTTTCCCGAGATGGTGTTGCTGGTGATAAACGTCGATTGTTGCGGCGTCAGAACCTTGTCTGGTAACAGCTTTTTAAGTTCAGACACCTCCATTTCGTTTGTGCTGAAACTCGCGTTGATAACCGGGTTAAAGGTGTCGAGCCTTGATATGTTCCCTTTGGCTTTCACATCGAGTTGTCCCATTCGCATTCTCATGCTCGATATGTCCAGCCTCTTTCTTGTTCCCGTTAAAACATAATCTATAAGCGCATCCTGAGGTTTCACATCTTCCGAGAACGCTTCACGGTATCGAATGCCCAGCGCAAACAGCCCCAGCCTCCCCTTCGATTTAAACCCTCGCGAAAAACCGCCGCTAAAAGTTCCGTCCCACGAGAGAATGCAATCGAGCCTTTGGAAAGGAAGAAACCCGCTTATATAGGGCCAGATGTTTTGTACATCCAGTTTCCCAATAGACGCCCGGCCGTTAAACCCAATATCCGCATCCCCCGTTGCCCCCTTGTCCAGGTGGGTCACCCCTCCGGCAATATTAAATTTCGTCCTGTTCCCTTTGCTTTTTAATTCGCCGGAAATGTTGATCATGGATGGGCCGCGAAAATCCCCTCTGGCCAGACGCGCATTAAGCTTGGATAGCGATATCCTTACAGGGGATAAAGACGCATGCCTGTCGACCCATTCTATAGTCGCGTTATCGAGCGTGACCATTTCGAAAGCGTGAAGCAATGTGGCGGCCGCCAGCATCACCGCAGGCTGTTTGGCGCCGGCCTTTCGATCGAGCGCCGGGAAATTGAAAGAGCCATCCCTCCGCCTTACGAGCCGGATCACCGGATCCTCGACCTTAAGCCGCGTAATAGAGATGTCCCCCTTTAGCGATTCCCATATGTTAATATCCGCCTTGATTTTTTTGACCGTGGCGATCGGACGATTCCCCCTGGATATCACAATGTTATCAAAGGTGATCCCTGGCCCGTCTAATAGATGCAAATCGATATTCTCCGCGGTGATATCGGTTTGAATAGCTTTGGAAATAATGTCGAGAACGAAGGATTTGTATCGCTCCGCCTCAAACATGGCGGGGAGAACGTAAAGAAAAGCGATTCCCAGCGCCACAAAATAGATGAAACCGGCCGCAAGAGGGGTTCTTTTAAACCAATACTTTTTCGGATCGGGCCTTTTGGCGGAATCGCCTGGTTCTGGCTTCGATTTCATCAAAGACCCCCATAGCCGTTAGGGAGCGCCCATTCGCCGGGAACTCAGGATATTATGCCCGGCCAACATCGTTTATCAGGAGTATGTTAAAAACGCTCCGCCAAACGGGCCGCCTTGCCTTTGAGCTTCCTTAGATAATAAAGTTTTGCGCGCCGGACCTTACCCGATCGGACAACCTCCACCTTTTCGACCCTCGGTGAATGTAGCGGGAACACACGCTCCACGCCGGTGCCGGAAGACAT
>UOGE01000011.1_pt1 | contig 22863 bp, 19 predicted proteins | sample 1989811 | NCBI WGS metagenome assembly UOGE01 (sample SAMEA4712198, study PRJEB27164) | hydrothermal vent metagenome | biome: marine basaltic hydrothermal vent biome; feature: marine hydrothermal vent; material: mineral | place: Pacific Ocean | collected 2011-06-14/2011-07-23 | depth 1691 m | reverse complement strand
AACAACATTCCCACAAGGCAAAGTTCTCGCGCTTTGACCGAACGTGTGGTCAACCTCAGGTGCGGCGACCCGGTGATGATAGATATCGAAGGGAAAGACAGACTCCGTTTTGAAAGCAACAGCGTGATGCTCGAAGCGGCGACGACTTCGTTTCAGGCCCAGTTCCAGGTCGCCCCAGACAGGGCCACCCGGTGCTATAACGGGTTGATCATCGCCTCCGCCCCCATCATCGCGGTCTCGGCCAATTCCCCTTTTATGTTTGGCAAGGATTTGTGGGACGAGACACGCATACCGGTGTTCGAGCAATCACTTTCCGGATGTGAAGACACGCCTGACAATTCGACCCCTCCGAACCGGGTCACACTGGGAAGCTCATATGCCAGTGGGTCTTTATTCGAGGTCTTTAAAGAAAACCTCGATTTATATAAAATCCTTCTGCCAATGGTGTGCGACGACAGGCCGGAAAAATTTTCGCACCTGAGGTTGCATAACGGCGTGGTATGGAGATGGAACAGGCCCCTTATCGGCGTTGAGAATGAAAATTCGCCGCCGCATATAAGGATTGAGCATCGCGTTATCCCTGCCGGCCCTAGCGTGACAGACGTAATCGCCAACGCCGCGCTTCTTTACGGGCTATCGGAAGAGCTGTCATCAAGCGAAGAACCGCCAGACCAGAAACTTGCGTTCAAAGATGCGAATGATAATTTTTACAAAGCGGCGAAGCATGGAATGCGGGCGGAGATAAAATGGCTTGACGGGAAGACTCGCCCGGTGCGCGAGGTGATATTAAACGAATTGTTGCCGATGGCCAGGGCAGGGCTGACCCGGCTTGGCATACACGATGAGGATATCGGCAAGTATCTGGGAGTGATAGAAAAAAGGGCGGAAAACGGCCAGAACGGAGCTGTGTGGCAGAGGAAATTCGCCCGGAAAAACAATAACGATATGCGCGCTCTTTGCGAGGCGTATTACATCCGTCAACAGGGGGGATCGCCAGTTCATGACTGGACGATTTAAAATGTGCTGACCACACTAGATCACATTCCAGAAGGAATGCTCGATATCGCGCCAGACCAACTCGATAAAATATTATCGGGCCCAACGCTGATACATCTGCCGGGCCGGAAGGCGAGCCCCTTGTTTGTGTCGGCCCTTGTTCATGGCAACGAAGTGACCGGGCTTATGGCCATACAGTCGTATCTTAAAAAATGCGCAGGCAAAACCCTGCCCCGCGCCCTCTCTGTTTTCATCGGCAACGTGAAAGCGGCGAAACATGGGAAACGGATGCTGGCCGATCAGCCCGATTTCAACCGGATATGGGGGGTGGGCGACACGCCGGAGAGCCTCATGGCAAGGGAAGCCTTGGAACAAATGAAAAGGAGGGATGTTTTCGCCTGTATCGATATCCACAACAACACCGGCCTGAACCCGCACTATGCCTCGGTCACAAAAAAGAACGACCGGTTTTTTCAACTGGCCACGATATTCAGCCGGATGGTGGTTTATTATATCAAACCGGAGGGGACACTGGCCGGGGCGTTCTCGCGGCTGTGCCCTTCGGTGACGGTGGAATGCGGACTGCCCGGGACCGACTATGGGGTCACCCATGCCAGCGAGTTTATCAAGGGCGTTATGCGGCTCGACCATATCTCCAGCCAGCAGGTGCATGATCACGACCTGGAGCTGTATCGCACAGTGGCCATCGTAAAAACACCGTCAGGTGTGAGTTACGGGTTCGGCGGCGAGGAGAACGTAATTAACTATCGCGACGACCTGGACCGGCTGAATTTCCGCGAGCTTCCCCCGGGGACGAGCTTTGGCAAAGTGAAGGCCGGTTTCGATTCGCTCCCTGAAGCGTGGGATGAAAATTGGACCGAGGTTACGCATAAATATTTCGCCCTCGTAAAGGGAGAGATAGCGCTGACCCAGCCGGTGATGCCGTCGATGCTGACAAAAAAGATAGACATCATCCGGCAGGATTGCCTCTGCTATTTTATGGAGCGGGTGAACGGGGGCTAAGGCGGCTCACGCCGTTTCCACCCTGAACATTATCATCAAGGGGGCCCTCGCCCCGCCAGGATTCCATCTAAGGATATATACCTGGTTCTGGCTATCGTCCACGTGGAAGAGCAACACCCCGCCAAAGGTGTCGCCCGGCCCAAGCTCTCCTTCCGGGAGGAGAGATTTTTCGTCTATCGCCATGCTGGAATCCCACCTGGCGTAATTTGACCGGTCGTTATTATTAACGTCGTAGCCGTCATAATACAGGCCCCCCCACCAGAAAAAAAACGGAAAAGGGGAAACGCCGTAATAATGAAAATTAAATCCATGCCCTCCGAAATTGAACCAATACCCGGCCTGTTCCCACTGCCGGCGCCTCATCCTCCATTGATCGGTCAACCCGAAATCTGACCGGCGAACGGAAATCGGCTTGCCTGTTTTGTTGCCGACCAGTATTTTTAGTGGCAATAGCCTCCCCTCAAGGTTTCTGGCGCCGGGTGACCAGGCGATTGGTTGTATGGAAAGGGAGACACCACGATCTTTCACCTTGTAATAGGCCCCCGCCCGGTAGGCCCCCCACGTTCCCAATGGTGTGAGATATCTGGAGGCGCACCCGGAAGTGAAAATGGCCAGCGCGATGGCGACCACGAAGGAAAGCGACATGGGCGCGGAGCGATTCATAACCAGTCCCCTTTCATGGAACCTCTAATTTCCATTATATTCTATCGTCATCTTGCAAATCGATGGTGGCCGCGTTATTCTGCCACCTTACTCAAGGAGATAAAATGCTTTTTCAGGACGTGATATTAACCCTTCAGGATTTCTGGGCCAAACGTGGCGCCCTGATCCTGCAACCGGCCGATATAGAGGTGGGCGCGGGGACATTTAACCGCCACACGTTTTTGCGCGCCCTGGGGCCAGAGCCGTGGATGGCCGCATATGTGGAGCCATCGAGGCGCCCGACCGACGGACGATATGGCGAAAACCCCAACAGGTTACAACATTATTACCAGTTCCAGGTGGTGATGAAGCCGAGCCCGGAGGAGACGCAGGAGCTGTACCTGGAATCTTTATACAGCCTTGGGGTAAACCCGAAAGAGCACGACATCCGGTTTGTTGAGGACGATTGGGAATCGCCCACTCTTGGCGCCTGGGGCCTGGGGTGGGAGGTGTGGCTCGACGGAATGGAAATCACGCAGTTCACCTATTTTCAGCAAGTAGGGGGGATAGACCTGAAGCCGGTCACCGCGGAGCTTACCTATGGATTGGAACGGATAACCATGTATCTGCAAAACTGCGATAATGTCTATGACCTTGCATGGAACGACAATGTGACCTATGGCGACGTGCATCATCGGGATGAGGTTCAGTTTTCCGATTACAACTTTAATCACGCCGACGCTCTACTCCACACCAGATGGTTCGACGAATATGAGCAAGAGGCCCTCAGGCTGTTGGAGAAGGGGCTTGTTTTGCCCGCCTACGATTTTTGTTTGAAATGCAGTCACACCTTCAACATGCTCGACGCAAGAGGCGCCATATCTGTGACGGAGCGGACAAGATATATAGGCAGGGTGCGCGCTATCGCCCGGAAAACAGCGGAAGGTTATCTGGCGCTCCGGGAGGAGATGGGGTTTCCTTTGATGGAGAAGGCTATTGATTAATAACCGCCATGTAAAATTGTTCTTTTCCTAATGCGCCCCGCCCATGTTCAGCCCCACCACTCCGGCGACGATCAAGGCGATCGACCCAACTTTTAAAGCTGTCACCGGCTCGTGGAACCAATAGATGCCGATCATGGCGATCAGCGCGGCGCCAAGCCCGGACCAGGTGGCGTATGCCATCGACACGTCGAGCTTTTTAAGGGCCATCGTGAGGGCGGCGAGGCTTAGCCCGTAGAAAGCGAAAACAAGAACCGATGGCAAGATTTTCGTAAAACCATCGGCCAGCTTCATGCAAGTGGTGCCACTTACTTCCAGCAAAATCGCAAGAACAAGATATACCTGGCTCATAAAATCTCCTTTTGATCCGATAATCGACGTTTATCATATGTGAACATTTGATATTTTATTTTTTGGAACTATATTATTATAAAAGGAAACAATACAAGGGGGGAACTGCCAGCGTAAACAAACAAAAAACAATGACATTGATGTATTATCCATGGCGTGGTCGAGTGCGCTGTGGTTTTCGTTTTGCTCTTGGGATTAACGGCTTTAAGAGGAGGAACGATGATGAGACAGTATAGTCCGGTATCTGCCTTGTGCCCCGCAATGTTTCTAGTAGCGTTATTCACCTTTTCGTTTTTATTCGTATCTACGCAAACAGCAGAGGCCACATCCCAGTGGTCGAGAAAATACAAGACACCATGCACAACATGCCACACGGTTTTTCCGAGGCTCAACTATTATGGTGAGCAGTTCAAACGAAACGGCTACCAGGACCCCGACACGGAAGAGCCCGACGGGAACAAACTGAAAAAAAACATAAACAAAAACATGGTGATCGACCGGGTGTCGAATCTTTTCGGGTTCAGGCTTAACGTCACTCCAATCAAAGTTCAGGAAAACAAGCTGAAGCAGGCCGGAGAAACGAAAACCAAGACCACCATAGGAGACGCCAACTGGATCCAGCTTTTCGTGGCCGGTTCGGTGTTCAAGAACGTATCGTTCTTCACGGAAATGCAGTTTGAGGACGAAAAATTCCATTTTTCGTGGTGGAGCCTCGGGTTTCATAACATATTCAAAACCAAGGCGATAAACTTTACCATCGGTAACGTGTCGCCGCTCGATTACGGGAGCCATTCCAACCGGCTCAGGATTTTCGCGCCGATCAAAAACGCGGTTTATAACATCAAAACCGCCAATGGCACCGGTGACGACAGCTTGGGCGTCAGCGGCTATCGCCCCGCCATTCAGTACTTCGGATATGGTGGGCCGGTGGTCTGGTGGGCAGGTGTGAGCCCGGGGAGCAAAGCTGGCGATGCGAACGACAAGCTTTTCTCATGGGCCGGTGTGCGGCTGGAGGTGACCGGTGATAGCGAATCCAATTTTGAGGGTAGCAGTGTCACTCTTTGGGGTTTTCAGGGTGACGATGGAAGAAACATCGAAGCCACAGACACTTCATCCGCCCTTTTCCGCACTTCCACAAGCAATCGCTATCAGGCGGCGGGTAACCTGAGATATCAATCGCTGGATATCCAGGCGGCGTATGTCTGGGGCGACGACGAGGATGGAGACCTCACCACAGAGGCCAGGGACAAATTTGAATTTAACGGTGTCGCTGTCCAGGCCGGATATTTCATCGATTCGAAATGGTATCCTGCCGTATCGTATGATCTGGTGGAAATAGACGCAGGCTCCGGCTCAAAAGTGACGGCGCACTCTATCACGCCAGCTTTGTCATATCTTGTGATGGAAAATTTCCGGGCGGGCCTCTATGTCACTCTCGATTTGAATGATGAGGAGGGCTATACAAAGTCCAATACGTATCTGATAAATTTAAGGACGATGTTCTAGAGGAGTGAAACGCGATGAAAGAGACTGTTGAAACATTTCTGGCTACTTTCTTCGTGATGGCTTTCTCGCTCGCTTCTCCGGCAGTCGCCGGGGAAGCGGGCAAAACAATATTCCTGGAATACGAGTGCGCCAGTTGTCACGCGGTAAGCGCTTACGGGATATCGATTGCAAAATCGGAAGAAGAGGAAGAGGATGATGATTACGGAGAGGAAGAGGCCATAGAGCCGCCAGATCTTTCCAATGTCGGTTCCAAACTGGACAAGAAATTCCTTTCAAAATTTCTTAGGAAAAAAGTGGCCATAGATGGCCGTAAGCACAAGAAGAGGTTTAAAGGGACGAAACAAGAGCGTAAGGAGCTTGTTATTTGGCTCTCCACCCTCACAAAATCCCCGACGGTGGGTGAGGACAAAACCAAATGAGCCTGGTTCTGGCGGTGTTTGGAATTTCCAACATTATCTTTTTGCTTGCCATTGTTTCCCAGTGGCGCAATCTTCGTGGATGGACGGGCAAGACCGTTGTTTTTACGGGTATTCTGGTTTTTCCGCTTTTATGGGGGACCATAGTCGCAAGCCATAACCTGGAGGTGGGGAAAGAGACCGGTTTTTGCGCCAAGTGCCATGTTATGACCCCGTATGTGGACAGCCTCAAGGTCGATGACGACGAGCCATTGTCGGCTGTTCACTATCAAAACAATTGGGTGCCAAAAAAGTATGCCTGCTACGCCTGCCATACGCAGTACACAGTGTTCGGGCCGGTAAAGGCGAAACTATCTGGCCTGAAACATCTTTACATCTACTATTTTACGGACCCCCCGGAAAAGCTGAAACTCTACGCCCCCTACGAAAACAGGGAATGCCTGCGATGCCATGGGCCGTCCAAAAAGTTCCTTGAACACAAAAAACACAAACGCCCCAAGGGTTTACTGCGGAAGATTATGAATGGCGACAAATCGTGCATGGCCAGGGGATGCCACGAACTGGGCCACCTGCTGGCTTCCGACCTTGAGGATGACGAGGATGATTTTTAACAGAACCTGACCATGAATAAATATATGAATCATCGGAAAATAAAATGGAGGCATGTAACATGTACATGAAAACATTGTGGTGGGCGGTTTGGTTGAATTGTATGGGGACCCTTTTGTTTGTCGCCTCACTTTATGTGGCGAGCCCCCTTAGTTTTATTGTCACCTTTGCTTTCGGGAGCATTTTTATAATAGCGGCGATTGTTGTCTGGGGCTATTTAGTCATAAACGAGGCGGCTGAAAAAGGGATGTTCAGCTAGCCCTGGCGCTCTTGCTTCTTTTTTTTCACCGCTTTGGCCCTCCGTTTTTTGCACGCCTTTTCTTTTTCGATATATCGGGTCAGGTCGTCGGGCGTATCAAACACCACGTCGTATATCTCTCCATACCGTTCGCAATCTGGCGGCATATGTTCCCGGCAGGTGCTATGTCTTTTTTCGTATATCGTGCAAAAGTTATCGTCCCCAAGATACATGCACCGCCCCAGCGTCAGCAGGTACCACCTGCTGTTGCGGATAAAAACCTTCATCGATTCGAAATGAAGTTGCCACCTGAGGTTTTCTACATCCTGGTTGGTTGTGGGCCTTAATATCGATTCCTCAAGATCACTGCAACAAAGGGCCGGGCATCCTTCACACCCGGCCTCTGTCATCTGTTTTTTCTTGTCACCGCTCATTTTCAATCTCTTTTTGATAAAAACTAAACACCATAGTATTCACGATACCACTCTATAAACTTCGGTATCCCCTCGCTGATAGATGTCTTCGGCTCGAACCCCGCCTCATTTTGAAGCGCGTCGATATTCGCCGCGGTCGCTTTCACATCGCCCGCCTGCATCGGGAGCATGTTTTTCTCCGCTTTTTTCCCAAGAGCTTTCTCTATTTCCTCTATCATGCTTGTCAACTGCTCCGATTTATTGTTGCCGATGTTAAATATGCGATAGGGGGCATAGCTCGAACCTGGGGTTGGCTCTTCGCCTCTCCATTTCGGGTCAGGTTTGGGGATTCTATCCATCACACGCACAACCCCGTCGACAATGTCGTCAATATAGGTGAAGTCCCGCCTCATGTCTCCCCGGTTATAAACGTCGATAGGTTTCCCTTCAAGGATAGCTTTCGTGAATTTGAATATCGCCATATCAGGCCTCCCCCACGGCCCGTAGACAGTGAAGAAACGAAGCCCTGTCATTGGAATGTTAAATAGCGAGCTATAGGAATGGGCCATCAGCTCGTTCGATTTCTTTGTCGCGGCGTATAATGAGACCGGGTGATCCACGTTGTGCCGTTCGGAAAAGGGCATCGTCCTGTTCGCGCCATAGACCGAGCTCGACGAAGCATACACAAGGTGAGGCGTTTTGTGATGGCGGACGTTTTCCAGAATATTCACAAACCCCACCAGGTTCGAGTTGACATATGCCATCGGGTTTTCCAGGGAATAGCGGACGCCGGCCTGGGCCGCGAGGTTGACCACCACGGAAAAATCGTTATCTTCGAAAAGTTTCCTTTGCTTTTCACCATCTTCAAGCGATATCCGGGCAAATTCGAATGACGAGCTGTCCCGTAAAACGCCCAGCCTGGCCTTTTTGAGATTCACATCGTAAAACTCGTTCAGGTTATCAAGCCCCACCACGCTTTTTCCCTCCCGCAGGAGCCTTTGGCATAGATGAAACCCGATAAAACCCGCCGCCCCTGTAACCAGAATTTTGCTCAAAACCTTTATTCCTTTAAAATTGAAATTATTAGATCGATTGAAGGATTTTATATTAGCGCTTTCGATAAATACAGAAAAAACAACTTTACAGGACAGGTTTTATGAGAGGGGATCCTGCTGATCGTAAATGATCTGATACTTTATCGGGCGCGTGCTGGAATATTTCGAATTTGGGATGAGGAGCTGATTCTTGATTCGGAGCCATTGCAAATCTGGTTTCAGCCCGCGCAGTTTGCCGTTTACCGGTGGTTTGGAATGGCTGTTAGAGTTGTATATCACCTGAAGCTTCGCCACACCCATGCTCTTGGTGGAGTTGATGAGAAACTTCTTCCTGAAATCGGGGTCGCCGTTGGGATGTTTTTCGATCCACTCTATAGCGTGTTTATCAAGCTGAATCAGTGCGCTTTTAACAATGCCTCTTTCGGTGATCATGGTAAGGGTCCTGCTTTCCGCAGAGGAGACAAACACCGTGGAATAATATGGGGTGTTGCGCAACATCTGGGCCGCCAGCATCGCCGCGGTTCTCCTCCCGGCCACAGAATGATGAAACGAGTAATACTCAAAAAGTTTCTCCACCATATCCATGGCGTATCCCTCGCCTTTCTCATAAAGGTCTTTGGATATATAGCGAAGCTCCTTCCCCAGGGCCTCGGCGGCGCTGTCTATCAGCCAGTCTATACGCACATGAAAATGGCTCATTACAAACCGGTTTTTGTTTTTGACGGAGGAGTCCCTCTGAACCAGAAGGGCATAGTCGACCGGGAGAAGAGTTTTAATCAGGTCATAAAATTTCGTCGTCTCGAAATATTTTTGTTGCGCCTTGAACCTTTCCGCAATCGGCAGGCCATCAAGCTTCACCTCCCCCAGGTTTTCCTTCGTCACCTTGTTATTATCGAAATAGCGAATGTTTTTTTTCAGCTCCGGGGGGATCGGACCTTCGTTGAAAATCAATATAAAACTGTTGACCAGTGTGTTCTCGCGCTCGCTGACCTTCGCGCGCGGTTTTAGCTCCCTTTTTTCCACGAAAGGGTATGACTGCCTGGCCTTCAGGAAGTTGTGATACGACTGGTCCAGGGCGAGTTCGGATAGATAATGATGCAGATCACTTCGCAGATATTCATATAACGAGCGAATTTGCTTCTCTTCCCTGCTTAGCTCGCTATTTTTAAGCCACATTATTATCTGATCTTTTCAGGCGGTTCATGAATTAATACAAGCTCTGAGTGGTTTATAAAAAAAGTGTATTGAACCCATACATTTTAGCAGGTTCCACCGGCATGAACAAGACAGTGGAGATTTATTTACATGGTTTTGAGCATATGTTTTAAGATATAATGTAATTTGTAACGATCATTTGCCCCCAATTATTTTATTAAAAATGTTTCTTAAAGAACCCGAACTTAAAAAAAAGCTCAAAAAGCTGATCACCAACCCCCTTTCGATGAAGGAAATCCTCACAAGGCTTGAGGTTCCCAGCAAGGAAAGAAGCGTTGTGCGCAAGATGATTCGGAACGTCGCCAAAGATGGGGTGATCGTGCGTATCAAAGGGGGGCGGTATGGCCTGCCCGATAAAATGAGCCTCGTAACCGGTGTCATATCGGGTCACCCGGATGGATACGGTTTCGTTATCCCGGACGATCCGACCGAAAAAGATGTTTTCATCGGCCCGCGCGCATTCGACGACGCCATGCATTCCGACAGGGTGGTATGCCGCGTGGAGAGAACCACGGAAGACGGTAAACGAGATGGCAAGGTTATAAGGGTGCTGGAGAGAGCCTTCGATAAGATCGTTGGCTATTTCGACAAAACCACCATGGGCGGATTTGTGGTTCCCTTCGATAAAAGGATTATCCACGATGTTTATATTCCCCGTGGCCAGTCTATGAGAGCCAAAGAGGGGCAGGCGGTGATCGCCGAAATTATTGTTTTCCCGTCCAAATCGCGTCAGGCCCAGGGGAAGGTGGTGAAAATATTGGGGCATAAGGACGACCCCAAGGTGGAAATAGAAATCGCCATGGCAAGGTTCAAGCTCCGTTCCGTATTCCCGAGGCAGGCGCTGGGTGAAGCAAAAAAACTTTCTCCTCCCCAGGAAAAAGATATCGAGGGCAGGCTGGACCTGAGGGATAGGCCGATAGTCACCATAGATGGCGAAACGGCGAAAGATTTTGATGACGCGGTGGAGGTGGAACGGCTGAAAAACGGCGGCTGGCGGCTGGGGGTGCATATCGCCGATGTGACCCACTATGTGAGGGAGGGAGGATCACTCGATAAAGAAGCGTATACACGCGGGACAAGCGTCTATTTTCCCGGCGCGGTCATCCCTATGCTCCCTTTCGAGCTGTCCAACGAGCTATGCTCGCTAAAACCAAATGTAGACCGGCTGACATTAAGTTGCTTTATGACCTTCGATAAAAATGGCGAACTTGCTAAATATGAAATCGCCGAATCGATAATCCGCTCTGTCGAAAGGATGACATACACAGCCGTCGCCGCGATACTCGATGGAGACGACAAGGCATTGGCCGACCGGTATGGCGAGCTTGTCGAAAAATTCCGTAATATGAAAAAGCTGGCCGAGGCTCTGCGCAACAAGCGAAAGAAAGACGGAGCCCTCGATTTTGATTTGCCGGAGCCGGAAATCATCCTGGATGTGACCGGCAGGCCGGAGGCGGTGATATTGTCCGAGCGCAATATCGCACATATCATCATAGAGGAATTTATGCTCGCCGCCAACAGGACGGTGGCGGGGCATTTCCTCGATCGCAAAACGCCGGCGATATACAGGGTTCATGACGAGCCGGATATCGCCAAGGTGGAGTCGTTCCGCGAATTTATCACGGCCTTTGGTGTCCGTTTCAAATCGGGAGAGAAACTCTCCTCCCGAAAAATGCAGAGCATCATGGACAAATTCGCCGGCAAACCGGAAGAGAAATTAATCACCCACACGTTGCTTCGCTCCATGAAGCAGGCGCGGTATACCACAAAGAACATCGGGCATTTTGGCCTGGCGTTCGAAAAATATACGCATTTCACATCCCCCATAAGGCGCTATCCCGATCTCATCGTTCACAGGTTGTTAAAGATGATCGCCCAGGGGATACGGCCGGACGAAAAAATGGAGGAAAAACTCCAGAAAATCGCTGATCATTCCTCGGTGACAGAGAGAAACGCAGAAGAAGCGGAACGGGACATGGTGAAATATCATCAGACGCAATATATGGCCTCCCACATTGGAAAAGAATTCGATGGAGTGATATCGGGGGTGGTGGCGTTCGGGTTTTTCGTGGAGCTATTGAATCCGCCGGTGGAAGGGTTGTGCCGGTTGTCATCCATTACAGACGATTATTATAAATATCACGATGACAGGCAGATGCTGGTGGGCGAGAGGAGCGGAAAAACCTTTACACTTGGCGATAAAGTTCGTGTGGAAGTGGCGCAGGTCTCCCCTCTGAAGCGTCAGATAGATTTCGAGCTTACCGGTTTCGTTTCATCGACAGGCAAGTTTATTTCGATTAATAGCAGGAAAAAAAAGTCGGCGCCGCGCCGCTTTGTCCCCGGGAAACCACGCCGCCAGGGCAAACGAAGAAGGAAATAGTCCGGGTGTGCGGTTTGGCTCATTATAAAAATCCCGCCGGGCCGGGTAATGCGGATAAATGGCTGATCAATCGGTCCAATATCTTCCCGGTGTTCCTTCCGGAATTTATGCTTGACGATAGACTTTGGCCGCAATAGACTCCTTGAATCAGTATTATGCGAGAAAAATGATGAAAAAAATTGTATTAGGGTTTATCCCTGTGTTCATAGCCGCCACCTTGATGGCCGGGTGCTCCATGCTGACATGGGACAGCAAGCAAGGTTCAAAAAAAGAGCCCAGCGTCTCTGATGAGAATATGCCCGAGGTGGCGCCTGAAGGAATCGATAAAAACCAGACAAACCCGATATCCCCACCGGAAGAGAGCCGGACTTCCGTGAGCCGCGCCAAAATCGTAAGCGTACAAAAATTTGGCGAGGACGAGCAGGGTCAAAGGCAATATTTCGAAGTGATCGACGAAACAAAAAAACAGATAGGCAAGGCCAAGGCCGACCCGCTGGCCCAGCCGGTGCGCATCATTATTTACGACAATAACGCCATACAAAAGGATTATCCGATGAAGTTTGGCGTGGCCTGGGGCAGGACGCTGGAGGCTATGCTGGATATGCCGCTTAGCACCATAGATAAATCTAGCGGTGTCATCACAACGGCCTGGGTATACGATAAAGCCAAGTTAGATTCCGGCTCTGCGACGATGAGTTTTTTAACAAGTGTCTCCGCCCCTGTAAGATATAAATATACTGTGCGCCTGTTGAGCCGGGGAGGGATGACCCAGATCAAGGTTGTTTCCCACGCCGAGGTGCGCGAAGCCCAGCAGTGGGCCACAGTTCGGCCCAAGCTGGTGGTCACCGAAAAGCTTTTCGACAGAATCGAGCTGGAGCTTAGAACACCGATATTTTCCGACCGGTTTTAACCGTGGGGCCCCGCGCCGGGTTGGCAGTGTGAAAAAGATAATCCTCTATTTCGTCTATGCCGCTTTTATATCGTTCATCTGTGCGGCGGCCACAATCGCCCTGCCAGCTTGCGACCCGGTGAGCAAGGCGGTCTCTGAAACCATTTTATGTCCCGATGAGGACTATCCTCTTCTGTGCATCAATTCGCAGATTTGTTGCGCCGAGACTCATCCGTTTGAATGTAATGAAAAATGTTACAGAACAAAGTCCCAGGCCCAGAGCAGTTGTGGTGGCCAGGTGAATAATTGCCAATAACCCTCAGCTCGTCCTGGCCGGGGCCGACCAGAAACGCCATGCCCTTGCCGCTAACAGGCGCCGGGCAAAATGAAGCCAGATGTGGGGGGCGCTGAACCGAAAAACTGCCCGCTTAGAAACTTGTTATAAACAGAAGGGTGAAGGCGCTCTCCTCTGTCAGGAACGAGCTGTTTTCCCCGACAGTCGTGTATTGGGATTCAATCGTCATATCTTTCGAAAGGCTGACCCATGCGCCGATGCTGGCCAGGTTGGTCTGGGTTGGGTCTTGCGCATCTTTGCTTTTATATGTGCGATAGGCGGCGCTTAAACCGAACACTTTCCTGATGTTCAGCCTGGCCGCGGCGCCGAACCCTTCGGAAAGCTCCTGGGCATATACAGTCGCCTGCGACCTGCCAGTTCTCATGCTTGTGGCGGTGACGTAGCTGGAAATAGAGTTCAGATACATCGCTTTAAGGTTTAGCGTCACGTTACCGATCTGACCTTTGATTTTTGCGTCGAGACCTATGGTGTCGGTTTCGTCATCGGTTCCGCTGGCGGATGCCGCCGAGGTTCCATCCAGGCTGACCATTTCGCCGAATACGCCAAGGGCAAGGTTAACCCCGCCGACCTTGGGGGCCACCCCAAAACGATACCACACCGTCATAGGGGAAGATTTTCCTTCAGGATCGGCCATTTTCTGATCCAGCGAGAAAAGGCTCAGATCAGCATAAAAACCTTTTCCATTAAAATATCCTGAAAGGCCGTTTAGCCCTTGATCATATTTGTCCCCTTTTGTTAAATAGAGCTCCGTCACCCGCCGCGAGCGAATGCCGGACACCTCCGCGTTGGCCGCTTCGCTTCCGGAAGTGTGGGCTTCAAGCTTGGTCTGAATTCCTTTGTCAGGGGCGGATAGTAGATTGTTAACGGAATCTTTGGAATCGGCCGAGGCGCCCAGTGTGCTGGCCGGCTGGGAATGGCATGTGAAGCACGAAACGTTGCTCTGCCTTGCGTAGTTGGGCATGGAAAACGCCGTCTCCGACAGGGGGAAGTATAGTGCAGGTATCGATAAAATTATAAACCAGACAAACTTCTCGCCCATGATACTAAACCCTAAAATAAAGTTCTTGAAAGTGTACCATTTGGAGACGATGAAATCAAGAATAACATTAAGTACCGGAGTGCAAGAGCTTGATACCTAAGGGCGATTACATTATGAAAAAATAATTTATTTATATGGCGTTAAGCCGCGACACAGCCTGAATAGCATCTTCCACAGCTATCCGTGTCATGCAATGATGGCCCTTGTGGGGGCACCCCTTTTGTTTGCATGGCATACATTCCATCGGCGGATTGGCGGAGATGGAGATGTTCCTGTTTCCCACGGGGCCCCATATGATCGGGTCTGAAGGGCCGAACAAAGAGACCGTCGGCGTTCCCAACACCCCCGCCATGTGCATCGGACCCGAATCGTTGCACACAACCATATCGGAAATTTTAATCAGCGCCGCCAGTTCCCCCAGGCTTAAATCGGCGAAATAGGGGAGGGCGTATCTGGAGGCTTTGCGGATAAGCTTTATCTCCTCGAAATCATTTTTCGATCCGGCCAGCGCCACCGCCACCTGTTTCTCGTCCACAAGCCACCGGGCCAGCGCCCCCATCCGGGCGGCGGGCCATCTTTTCACCTGTATCCTTGCGCCCGGGTGCAGAAGGACCAGAGGCCTGTCGAACCTGAGTCCGGCCTTGTCCATTTTTTCCACCATGGATAGTTGCGTCTCTTCCGGTATCGAAAGATGAAACTGAGGTTTTTTAGGTAGCGAAATCGCCAGAGGCTGGGCGATCATAAACTGCACCTTCCACGTGTGATCAATGGGTGAGGCGATCTCGGGGCGGAGGTTATACAGCATTCTGTTACGCGCCTTCAAATGGTGCCCCACCCGGATCCCTGCGCCGGTGAAAAACGCCGTCCATGCCCCTCGCGGGCCCCCCTGCAGGTCGACCACCAGGTCATACCTGTTTTTACGGAGCTTTAACAGCATGCTGATATCCGCAATCCATTTCATCCCTTCGGGGTTTCTGGTGTGGAGGATCACGTTGTTAACATTCGGGTTTTCAAATAGCAGTTCCTCGAAAACATCGTCCACCACCATATCGATCCTGGCGTATGGAAATCGATAGCGCAAGGCATGCAACACAGGATTGGCCAGCAATATATCGCCTATAGAGCGAAATCTTAATACCAGAATTCTTTCTATGGATGTTAAATCTAAATTCATAATCAGATGATTGTCGCGCCTGGCGCCTGTAATTTCAACCGGAAGGTCTCGTTAATGCGGGAGGCTGTCAGTTATCTCCTTTTCGTCTTCAACAAGTCGTATATCGAGCCGGAATAGGTCCGCCTCCACCCGTCCCGCCACCGGGGGGCTGATCTGGCGAAACCATCTGGCCAACTGGTTCGGGTTCATACTCGAATGTTTTATGGCCACCGAGACCGAGGGAATATCAGCCTGCGGAGCGGCGCCAGAGCCTGCGCGGCAGATATCGTCTATCACCGTCACCTCCGCCTCCTCACCAAAAAATGTCTCCATTGCTCCGGCCACCTTGGTGGCCACGCGCCGTATGTCCTTTATATCGCGGGAAAGAGCGCGAAGGGTGGGGATATGGCGGAGCGCCAACTCCGGATGTTGATATAAACGCAATGTCGCTTCAAGGGAGGCGAGGGTCATCTTTCCGCATCGCAGGATCCTTTTCAGGTGATTTTTCCTTATCCGGTCGATAAGTTCCCGGGCGCCGGCGATAATTCCGGCTTGTGGCCCCCCCAAAAGTTTATCGCCAGAAAAGGTGACGATATCAGCCCCCATCTCCAGGGTTTTCTGAACCGTCAGTTCGCGCCCTAGCCCCAAAGGCTCCATATCGATAAGCGCCCCAGAGCCAAGATCGACGATGAACGGGATAACTTTCGATCCTGCAAGGTTGGCAAGCTCCTGATAGCCAGGTTGCGAAGTGAAGCCGACGATGGAAAAATTACTGGGGTGCGCCCTCATTATAAGGGCCGTGTCGCCGGTGATTCCGTCTTCATAATCGGTTAAATGGGTGCGGTTGGTTGTCCCCACTTCGCGAAGCAGGCACCCGCTTTTGCGCATGATCTCCGGCAGACGAAACGATCCTCCGATCTCGATCAACTCCCCGCGGGAAACCAGCGTCTCTTTTCCTTCCGACAATGTGTTAAGCGCAAGGAAGATGGCGGCGGCGTTATTGTTGACCACTGTGGCCGCCTCGGCTCCTGTAAGCCTGGTTATCAACCCCTCCACCAGTTCGTCCCTCTCTCCCCGTTCTCCTTCGTCAATTCTATATTCCAGGTTCACGCTATGCGACCCGGCCAGCGCCGCGGCTTGAGTGGCCTCTTTTGCAAGGAGCGCGCGCCCCAGGTTCGTATGGACAACCACACCCGTGCAGTTAACCACCTTTGTCATGTTCGACCTGGAATCCGCCTCAAGCGCCAGGGCCGCTTTGGCGATGAAGGCGGAGGGGCTGTCCAAAAGGGGCGTGTAATCACCGGCCTGAGCTTTTTTGCGCGCCTCATCCAATATATGGCGCATCATATCCAGTATTTTTGCGCGGCCATACCGGCCCACGAGTGGTTCACAATCCTGGTGGCTCAATATTTTGTCGATCGACGGCAATCGGCGAAGTTTGTCCTGTATGGTCATTTTTTCATTATATTCGATATTTTCACTATTCGTTTCGGCCCCATCTCCATATCGGGAAAGATGGCGCGATAGACCTCCGCAGGTTTGGCTGAAGCGCCATTTTTCGCCATAATCGTGAACTGTATCATCAAAGGAGACTCGTTAACCGAGAGATTTTCTATCATCGGCCTTATATCGAAAACCTTTTTCTTTTTTCCAGTTCGCTCCACCATGTGCGCATCGACGGCGTTAAAGTGATCCACAGCCTTTGTGGCGCGGGCGATTGTTATATTTTCATCAAGGGAGATCTCATACCCTTTACCGATCACCATTTCCGAAATAGATTTGGCTTTGTCAGGTAACGGCGTAACAGATTTAAACCGGATACCTTCCGGCATCCCCTTGTTGATCTCGGCCAAGAATTTTTCGCTGTCTGGTTTTGCGAACAGGGTCAGGTCGATAAACTCTTCACAGCTTTCCACCCCCACCCCCAACGCCCCGCCATATGCTATTTTTGGATGAGGTGAATGCCCTTCGGAATATGCCAGCGGCGCCTTTACCATCCGAAGTATGCGATTGATTATCGACTGCAGTTCCAGATGGGAAATATACTGGCTCAGCCCCTTTTTTTCATATATGACCCTGTATTTTTTTCGTTCTCCAGCGGGCCTGGGCCGCACCTTTTTCTTTTCGGGCGCGCTCCACTGGTACTTCTCGAAACACGTTTTCGGATCCAGTCCACATCCGAGGCATTTATCAGTTTTGCAGTCTTCGGTGACTCTGTTATTGCGGGCGAGGTGAAATTCCTTTAAAAGGTATTTGCCGGTGACGCCGGTGTCGATATGGTCCCAGGGGAGAATTTCTTCAGTCGAGAAATCACGGTTTGCATGGAACGCGGGATCTATCCCGCAGTTAAGAAACGCCTCTCTCCACAGTTCCCAGTTAAAATTCTCTGTCCATGCGTCGAGGGTCGCCCCCATCCTGTACGCCTCTTCCACCACCGCAAACAGCCGCCTGTCACCCCGGCTGAAGATCGCCTCCATGTGGCTCATCTTCGCGTCATGCCATTTCAGCTTCAGTTTGCGGTTTTTCCTGATCAGCCCGAACAGCCGTTCTTTTTTTCTTGTAAGCGATTCCACGCTGTCCTGCCCTATCCATTGAAATGCCGTGTGAGCCTTTGGGACAAAATTGGAGACGCTCACGGTAACGTTTAAAAACCTTTTCCCATTAACGTTCAGCCTGGATAGCCGCTCGCTCAAATCAAAGATAGATTCAACATCTTCATCACTCTCAGTTGGAAGCCCCAGCATGAAATAAAGTTTCAGCGATCTCCATCCATTTTCCAGTAGCGACGTGGCCACTTTAAAAATATCATCATCAGTCACTTTTTTGTTCAGCGCGTTTCGAAGGCGCTGGTTCCCCGCCTCGGAAGAGATAGTGAACCCTGTTTTGCGCACTCGCCCGATTTCATGAACGATAGAACCGGTGACTGTGGCGGGACGCAAAGAGGGCATAGAGATCGAAACCCGTTCATCGGCGTATCTGTCCATGAGCGTTTTTAGCAATGGTTCTATTTTCGTATAATCACCCGCGCTCAATGACGCCAGCGAAACCTCGCCATAACCGGTTTCGCCGATGGTTTTGTCTATGATATCAATCACCTCGTCGGGCGTTCGTTCACGGGCCGGGCGATAGGTTGTCCCGGCCTGGCAGAACCTGCAGGCCTGTGTGCATCCCCGGTCCAGCTCGACTGTCATCCTGTTTTGAGTCGCATGAAAAGGGACTACCATCCTTGTCGGGAATTCCGATTCCCCCAGCGTGGGCAAAAACACGCGCTTTGCCTTTTTATAGCCAGAAAGCATTGGCGTTATCTTTTCAATCGTTCCGTCACTTTTATATGAAACGTCAAAAAGCGATGGAACATATATCCCCGGTATCTTCGCCATTTGCTTCAACACATCCACGCGGGCAAGCCCACGCATGGCTACCACCTTGCGCAATATCATCGGCGCCAGCTCTTCGCCATCTCCCAAAACGAAAAAATCAAAAAACTCCGCCACAGGCTCCGGGTTATAGATTCCCGCCCCGCCGCCAACCACAAACGGGTCGTCATCGCCTCGCCGGGAAGCCCTGGAAGGGATGCCCGCAAGGTCGAGTATCCAGAGGATCGTTGTGTACGAAAGTTCGTAAGGAATGGTGAACCCGACGATATCAAAATCTTTAAGGGGCCTTTTGGATTCCAGGGACATTAATGGAATACGCTCGTTCCTGATCGCTTCGGCGAAATCGGCCGCCGGGGCGAAAGCGCGTTCCGCCGCGAGGTCCTTTTCCGAATTGATAATGTTATACAGGATTTTCAGCCCCAGGTGGGACATGCCTATCTCATACAGATCGGGGAAGACCAGGGCGATGGAGCCGGCCACACTTTCGTAATTTTTGTGGACAGAGTTTTGCTCATTACCAAGATAGGTCGACGGGCGCCTGACGCCCGCGAGTATCCGGCCCAGCTTTTCGCCATAAAGCTTATTCAACGCGAAACTTTCTTAAAGATATGTTTATGGCGAGCCCGATGCCTATAAAGTTTGTGATCAGCGAAGAGCCGCCATACGAAATGAACGGTAAAGGAATGCCGACTATGGGGAATAGCCCCAGCGCCATTCCGATGTTGTACAGAATGTTAAACGAGATCATCGCGCATATGCCGAAAACCGCAACCGACCCGAATTTGTCCCGCGCTCTGAGGGATATTTCCAGAAGACGCATTATGAGAAAAAAGAAAATTACGATAAGGACAAAAGATCCAAGGAAACCGACCTCTTCCGCCACCACGGAAAAAATAAAATCGGTGTGCTTCGCCGGAAGAAAATTAAGCTTGCTTTGTGTCCCCTCAAAAATACCCTTCCCCCAAAACCCTCCGGAGCCGACGGCGATCTTTGATTGAATGGTCTGATATCCGTGCCCCATAGGGTCCGCTTCCGGGTTTAGCGTGGTCAGTATTCTGCTTTTTTGATACGGCTTGAGCATGAACCAGAATATCGGGGCCAGCACCGCCAAACCTCCTGAAATAATAAAAAAGGTTCGTTTCGCCAATCCGGTGAAGAGGACTATGGAAGCGAACACCAGAAGATAGAAAGATGCGGTGCCAAGGTCCGGTTGTCTCGCCACCATCAAAAACGGAATAGCGACGAAAAAAGCGGGCTTGAGCAATTCGCGAAACCCGAGCTTCTCCTCCTTCTCCAGGTCGTCCATCATTCGCGCCAAAAGGATGATGATCACGATTTTTATAAATTCAGATGGCTGTAAATTGTAGCCACCAAGGGAGAGCCATCGCTGAGACCCGCTGGCCACCTTCCCAACCATGTCCACCACGATAAGGGAAAACACGCTCACTATGTATAACGGATAGGCTATCCTCTCCAGAAAATGGTAGTCGATGAGGATGACGATAAACATGGCGGCGACGGACAGGGCGATCCAGTACATCTGGCGGATGTACAGCCCTTGCTGGAACGTCGAACCGGTGTTCATGTTGGCGCTGTAAATGCTTATCACCCCGATAAGGCAAAGGAGAAGAGCTATCCCCAACAGCGCAAAATCGAAATTACGCCAGATGCCTTTCTCTAGATATTCACCGGTGTAATCACCCGTCACCATCTGCCTTTTCCTTTTTCGTGGCGACGGTTTTATCCATATTGTTTCCAAGATACGCGTCGATGATCGATTGGGCGACAGGCGCCGCCATCTCGCCACCATGCCCGGAGTGTTCGGCGACGACAGCAACCGCTATCCGGGGGTTATCGGCCGGGGCATACGAAACAAAGAGGGCATGATCCCTGTGTTTTAATTTAACCTTCTCCGAATCCCATTCTTCATTTTGTTTCATCTGGATCACCTGCGCGGTGCCGGTTTTCCCTGCATATTGATTGGGGCCCTGTTTAAGGCGCCATGCCGTGCCATGAGCCTCATACACCACCCCCTTCAGGGCCCGGCGGAGGATATCGAAAGTCTCCCTGGAGATAGGAGACATTGCCTCTTCCTCCTTCACTTCGTCACCCTTTCCTTTAACCACTCTTGGACGAACTATCTTCCCACCATTGGCCACAACAGCCACCATCCTGGCCATCTGGAGCGGGGTGGCCAGCATATAGCCCTGCCCAATGGAACAAGAGACCGTCTCCCCGATGATCCACGGCTCGTTTCGATTTTTTTCTTTCCACGCGGTGGTAGGGATCAATCCCGGTTTTTCACCTTTAAGGGCGATCCCCGTTGGTGTCCCCAGCCCAAAAAGCTTCGCATATTTGGCGATGGTGTTTATCCCCAGCGTAAGCCCGACATTATAGAAAAACACGTCGCACGATTGAACAAGGGCGGTGTGCACATTCATGGCGCCATGCCCATACTTTTTCCAGCAACGATAAGTCCGCCTCCCAAGAGTATAGCTTCCGGGGCAGAATATTGTCGTCTCCGGTGTGATAACGCCTTCGCTCAGCGCGGCGGCGGCGACGACTATTTTGAAAGTGGAACCAGGCGGATATTGCCCCTGTATGGCCCGGTTCTGGAGCGGGTGAAATTCGTTGGTGACAAGGTTTTTCCACTGTTCGTGATTGATACCGAATGAAAGGAGGTTGGGATCGAACGATGGCTTGCTCACGAAAGCCAGCACGTCTCCATTGTTCGGATCGATGGCGACAACCGCACCCATCTTGTCGGCGAAGGCCTCTTCCGCCGCTTTTTGCGCATTATAGTCGATGGTGAGCTGAAGGTCCTGGCCGCTGGGGGCCGCCACCCTTCCTATCCTTTGAAGCTCCCGGCCGGCGGCGTCCACCTCCATAAGTTTCAGCCCTTTTCCGCCGCGTAACGTTTTCTCAAAAACTTTTTCAATCCCGTATTGACCCAGAAAATCGTCTCTTGAATAAATCGAACGCGATGTTTTGCCGAGCTGGCCCGGGGTGATCGCCCCAAGATAGCCAAGCATATGGGCGCCAAGCTCGCCGTATATATAGCGCCGGATTGGTTTGACCTCCAGAAAAATTCCGGGAAGGTCTATCCTTCGCTCCTCCACAAAGGCGACTTCTTTCCTTCCGATGTCGCGCTTGAGGGTGATCGGCCTGAAAGGGTTGGCCTGTTTCAATATTTTTAGCGTCGCTTCCACGTCTATATCTATCACACCACTTAAGATCGTGAGGGTTTTCCTTGGGTCGCTCATATCCTCCGGGATCATGGAAAGCTGAAAAGATGGCCGGTTATCGACGAGAGCTATTCCATTTCGATCGAGAATTTTGCCGCGAAGCCCGTCGAGCACAACCTCCCGCACGCGGTTGTTTTCCGCCCTGCTTTGAAGGGTGGCGTGTTGCATAATGGCAAGATGCCACAACCGGACAGTGAGGCCAGCGAACCCGACGGTGACCAGCAGGGTGAAAATAAGGATTTTCTTTTTCAATCCTTCGAAAAATACATCAGATGTGAAATTTGGAACGTACAATATTTGTAATACCTGTTCGAATGCAATAAAACCGAAAGCTGTCTAATTGTCGATCGGGTAGAGTCTACCACGATGCCGACCATGTAGGGGAGGGTATTGGAGCCAGAAAACGGGTTATGCCGATGGGCCGTTTCTCATCAGGGGCCTTAACAACGGGGGCTTATGAAGATGGGCGAAAACCGGGGGATGGGGCGCGATAATCGGCGCCTGATCTGTTTATTCCCTCCCCTCTTGGGGGTGGCGGCGGAATTTACAGGACAGACTCAAATCGGTTAGCGATCATCATTTCGGCGTCAACAAATAATAATATTCTTCCCCGGGGCCTGCTTGCGCGGCTAGAACTTCGCTGTATCCTTCATCGACGGGTATGTAGCCAGTTTATCATGAAAGAGCTTTTTCAATTCATCAAGGCGCTCCATGGATTGCGCTTCAAAGCGGAGCACCAACACCGGCTGGGTGTTCGACGCCCGCACCAACCCCCATCCGTCGCCAAAGGTCACCCGCGCGCCATCTATATCGATAACGTCATGATCTTTCTTGAAGAAAGCGGTGATATCTTCGATGATGGCGAACTTTTCATCGTCGGGGCAATCGACCCGTATCTCGGGCGTGTTATAAACTTCAGGCACGTCGGCCAGAAACTGCGACACTTTTAAATCTGTCTGG
>UOGE01000102.1_pt1 | contig 24147 bp, 21 predicted proteins | sample 1989811 | NCBI WGS metagenome assembly UOGE01 (sample SAMEA4712198, study PRJEB27164) | hydrothermal vent metagenome | biome: marine basaltic hydrothermal vent biome; feature: marine hydrothermal vent; material: mineral | place: Pacific Ocean | collected 2011-06-14/2011-07-23 | depth 1691 m | reverse complement strand
CAAACCCGGGCCGATGAGGATGGCTGTTTTATCCCGGGCGAACTCGATGAACCTGTCGGCTGAGGTCGCCGCTATGGAGCCAGCTTCGGTTGAATCGAGGGAAACGGTCATCACTTCTTTACATCCCACTTCGAACGCCTGCGCGAGGCCTTGCGGCAGGCAGGCTGTTACCAGGCCGGCGCCGATGCGAAGAGCCCCCATACCGGCCAGGGCGGCGGCGCCCCCCATCCCGGAGGAGCCGCAAGCCAGGGCAAGATGCCCGAACACCCCTTTGTGCCCATCGGCCGGGCGACCAGGCATGAGGCCCCGGATGTCGTCATCTTCTATCAGCCATGTGGCGCAGGGCGAATCGTCCACCACCTGCCCCGGTATAGATATATCGTAGAATCGCACAGAGCCAGCGGCTTCCCTGGCCGGAGACATGCACAGGCCCAGCTTGCGGGCGCCCAGGCATGCGGTGACGTCGGCCACGAAATGTTTCCCAAATATGGAGCCATTATCGGCGTTTATCCCGGTGGGGATATCGACGGCGACTTTATACTCCCCATATTTATTCATCAGATCGACAATGTCGCCATATAATCCTTGCGGCTCGCTTTTCAACCCGGTTCCCAGCAGGGCATCGACCACCACTGTCGAATGCATGAATTTGAGCTTGAAATTGCCCAGGTGTCTGGGTTGTGTGATCTCTTTTAACGCCCCGCCGATAGAGACGAAAATATCGGCGTTGAGCCTTGCGTCTCCTTTAAGCTCGTCTCGTTTTGCAAGGAGGAAGAGCGTGGGGTTGGCGCCCAGGTTGCGCAGAAGCCGGGCGGCGACCGACCCATCCCCCCCGTTATTTCCCTTCCCCGCGAAGACGCTCACCTTGAGATTGGTTAAATCGGGGTATCGTGATCTGATGGCGTCGACAATGGCAAGCCCGGCGTGTTCCATAAGGATTGTTTCCGGTATGCCGATTTCTTCAACCGTTACACGGTCAATCTCCCGCATCTCGGCTGTGTTTGTTAACTTTTTCATGCCGTCATTTTACCAGAATTTATGAGGCCTTAAGAAATTGCTTTTACAGGGAGAAGCTATTTCGCATGCCTGTGGCGCGAGCATGGCTATTGGAGCTCACCTGCCAAAAGGGGGAAAACGTCCTGTAAAAACGGTAAGAGAACCGTTCACTCGCTCTCTTTTCTGTCTACCTCGGAGAGCTTTTTCTCGATTTCGCCAAGCAGGAATTTAAGTTCCACGATCTGCTCACCCGCTTTTTCGATGGTTCGCTCCTCGTCCATAAGAGCGCCCACTTTCGCTTTCACATCTTCAGCCATAATGTCGAGATCGTCTAGCCTGCGTTCCACCTTGGAGATTATCGTAAGCTTCGACATAATGTTGTCTGTCTTCGCCTCCTCCTCCAGAAGCCTTTCCTTGATGCCGTCTATCTTGTCGGTGACGGTGTTCAGGCTTTGTTTATCGATTTCGAACTGGTCGCGCTGGGTGGAAATTTCTCTCATCAGCGCTTGAAGCCCGGCCACCTCGTCAGCCGCATTTTTAACGGCGCCTTCATCTTTTTTAAGTCCTTCGATCCTCTCCTTGATAGAGCCGTAGAGGGTGTTCAGATAGGAGAGTTTCTTTTCTGTCTCCACTATCCTCTCCTCCTGCTCCCGGATATCTTCGATCCGGCGCGACACATCCCCCACTTTGTCGTCGATCGTTTTAACTTTCGATTCAACATCGACCGTCTTTTCAAACAGTTCGTCAGCCGATTTGAGCTTCTCCTTAATTTTCGCAAGCGCGGGTTCAAGGTTCACCTGGGCCGATTCAATTTCTTTTAGCTGGTTGTGTCCCTCTTTCACTTCGCCGAGTTTGCTATCGATAGACTCTTCCGATTTCCTGAAGGACTCCATGAGAGATTTCATCCTCCCCTCAATCGACTCCACATTCGCTTTCTCTTTTGTCATATCAAGGATACGGTTTTCCACATCGCTGGTCACTTCGTCGAGTTTGCCGATCTTCACTTCAAGGGCTTCAACAGTCTCCACCTTTTTATTGGCCTTTTCGGTTTTCAAGCCGACGTCTTCTATCACAAACCCCAGTTGATCCAGTTTTTTCTCCAGTTGTTCAACGAGGTTCCGGCGCTCCAGCTGGTTTTCCATCTTCACATCGAGGTTGAGCACCATATCGTTGAGAGAATTTACTTTCTTTTCGACCTGCTCCACCATCGCGCGCCGCTGTGAAAGCTCGTCCATGCGGCTGTTCACATCATCAAGGCCTCCGCGCATTTCGCCCAGATTTATTTTTATTTCATCGGAAATTTTCATCTCTTCACGGAATCTGGCAAGCTTTTCTTCCAGCTGGGCCGCTTCGGAATAGAATTTTTCGACGCTACCTATCATATCGTCAATATCTTTAACCCGCTCGTTGACGGAGAATATCTTGGTGGCGACATCTTGAGAAAGAAACGAGTTAAGCTCGTTTACTTTTCGTTCGATTTCTTCCGCGTTTGCCTTTTCGCTGTCGAGCCGGGCGAAACGGGCCTCCACATTCTCTGTCAGTCTGTCGAGCTCGGAAAGTTTATCGGTCACTTTTTTAAGCTGATCCTCCTTGGCGAGGGCGTTCCTTGTCTCGACCCGGAGGCTGTTCACGTCATGCATAAGGGTGGATACTTCTCGTTGAGTTTCGTTCACCTCCACCCTTTGTTTCAGCAGTTCGGTTAGCGACCCCTGAATGGAATCGACGGCCTGGCGCCCGCTCCTGGCGTCTGCCGAGAGGACCTCCACCGCGCGCCTGTGGGCCTCGAGCGATTCTTTTCTCTGTTCGAATTCTTCCAGTGATTTTTCCAGCGACGATGAAAGAGTTTCGGCGTCTTTCCTCAGGGCTTTAAATTCCTCTACCTTTTCGATCCCTTCGGAGACGCTTTCAAACATATTTTCAAGGCGGACAATATTTTTTTCAGACTTTCGTACAAGTTTATTTTCATCCTGAAGCTTTTTTACACGAGATTCCATATCCCAGAAAAGAACGTTAAGCTTTCCCGCTTCTTCGTTGGCTCTTTCCACCACCACGCGCTGTAGTTTAAGATTCTTGATTTTGTTGTTTATATGTTCCACCAGCGTGTTTACATGCTCCACATCCTTTTTATAGCTACCTAGATCTGTGGAGAGAGTGGAGCTCTGGCTGTTGAGCTGGTTAATTTTGGAGCTGACCGTGTTTACTTCCGACAGCTTGCCATCGAGCTCCTGGGCGATCTGGCCAATCGACGACAATTTTTCATCTATACCTTTGAACTGAGCGACTTTTCCTCCGATAGACTCCTGATTTTTAGAGAGATACTCCACCAGAAGTTGCATGCTTTTTCTCTCTTTGGCCGCCTCGCCCAGAAGCTCTTTAAATTCTTCTATATCGGATTTTGACAGTTCTTTGTTTCTGGAACCAGATTGAACGTTTTTGGCTTCGTCTGTAGATTTTGAATCGCTCATAAAACCTCTCCGGATGTAGCTACGATGTTATTGGTGTCTCTCAAAAATTTCCGCAGGCGCCATTATAACCTAATTTATGAATCAGGACGAAAACATCTGGCTTTTCGCTAAATCCGCCTCTTTACTAGTCAAATGTCCTTTTAAAGTGATCATTATTTCCTTACCATTTATTATAAATTCGTATTCAGGGCAACAAATTTTTTCAGATTGGAATATATTGCTATTAACGCTATGAAATCTTCCATTTGAAGGGTTTTTGTGTTGAATTGTCGATGAAACTTTGTTACAAACAACGCTATTACTCGTTTTTGGGTAAAATTGAATAAATTTTAGAGGAGATAAATTATATGGCCGGTGACAAACCTATGACAAAATCACAAGTAGCCGAATCTATTGCGACTTCGGCCGACATTACGAAAAAGCTGGCTGCCCAGATATTGGAAGATCTTGCCAAACTGGCCTACAAGGAAGCGCCTAAAGGATTCACACTGCCAGGGCTTGGAAAGCTTGTTTTGGTGCATCGCAAGGCGCGTAAAGGCAGAAATCCGCAAACTGGCGAGGAAATCCAGATTCCTGCAAAAGAGGTTCTCAAGTTTCGCATAGCTAAAGCGGCTAAAGACGCCATACTGTAAAATAACTGGCTTTTGTTGAGCGATATTTAAAATCACTTCTACACTGTTATTTATAGAGCGCTAATGGAAGGGTTTTGGGGGCGTCCGCCTCTCGAAAATTCGGGGCTGATTGCATAGATAGATGCAGTCAGCTCTTTTTTCAGTGGGACATGGTATTAGTGATAACAGGTTTCGCCAAATATTCTATGGCTCGTGTCTGGCTGTGGAACCGCATATAAATTGAGATAAAAAACAGACCAGACCCCCTGCAAATCGGCCTGTGCCATACCCTCAACTAGTCCCCGGTTTTAATCTATCAGGCTTCAACCCGATTAACGAACGCCACGCTCTTCATGGCTGTAAGCGCCTTTGGCGGCTGGTCATCTTAGACGGCGCCCACCTTATGTGTCGAACCACCTTTGGCGGCAAACACCTTGAGCGGCGCCCCACCTTGGGCCGTAAACCCTTTGCGTGTCGAACCACCTTGAGTGGCGCCCCACCTTTGGCGGCAACCCGCTTCGAGTAGCGAACCACCTTGGGGGCGACCCGCTTCGAGTAGCGACCCAGGATGGCCGATTATTGGCGAACGCTACCGCTTTTTCCTGGAAGCTTTTTTCCTGGCGGTGGTTTTGCCATCTTTTGGAAGAATTTTTTCCAGTATTCCTTCCAGAAGCGAAATATCTTTTGTCTTTCGTGAAGAGTACAGGGTCTTCACTTTATCGATCGAGCTTGCCCTTCTGATGTTCATCTCGCCATACACCGGCTGACTTTCTCGCACCATCGGGAGATTGTCCAGCTGATCCACATCCACGGCTTTTCCGGTTAACAGCCAGTCTAAAGAACATCCGGAATAATTCTGAATTTTAATGAGGTTATCATATGTGGGGATTTTCCCCTTTTGCCAGTAATATTGGAATAAACCCTTCTCTATACCGACTTTGCGGGCCCATGTGTAAGGTTTGTCCCCCTTCATCAAGAGTCTTAGCCTGTCTTTAAATGTATCCTTAGCGCTGACCACTGCTATACCTCCAGCTCAATATATTATGATTCAGTTAAAACATTTTACGCGCATCCCAGCGCAAAACATTTATGGAAGAGGTGGCAACCTTGCGATTCGCCACTCTTTATCTTTAATTTATGTTCATTTTTTTACCACGAAATAGAGGTAAAAGGCAATCATAAAATTTAGTAACCAGATTCGGGCCAGATTTTGAACGTATGGTAATTTTATATGTTACCGAAGAAACGGGAATGAACGTAACGCCGCAAATTGTGTGGTTATAACGCTTTATTTATTAAAGCTTTATCAAAATAATTGACTTCCATTCCAGCGTCCACCACAACCTTTTGCGCGTTTACGCCACTTGAGGCCCGGCTTAATAAAAACAACCCCACCTGGGCCGCTTCGGCCGTGGTGACCGCCTTTTGGCGCAGGGTGATTTTTTCCGCGTACAGGTATGAATCGACATATCCTGGAATCCCGGCGGAGGAGGAGGTTTTCAGCGGGCCGGGAGCCACGGCGTTGAACCGGATCTCTGAAAATTCACTAAAACTCTTTGCCAGGAAGACCACCGCCGAATCGAGAGCCGCCTTGACAGGACCCATATAGCCATAATTCTCCGCCGCCATACGGACGGTGGATATCGAAATTGTCACTACAGAACCGTTTTTATCCAGAATATCCTTGAAAGCATTGGAAACGGCTATCAGCGAAAAACATGAGATATCAAGAGCCTCCAAAAAATCTTTCTTTTCGATATCATGAAAAGGTTTTACACCGGTCGAATAGTTTGCGAAGGCGACCGAATGGACAATGCCATCTATCACCGGATGTTCCGCGCAGACATCCCGGGCCAACCGTTTGATATCCTCTCCGCTGGCCACATCGCATATGTGCGACCGGGCGCCGGGGAAAAGCTTTTCCACAGCCTGTTGTTTCGCCTCATCCTGAACCGAGAAGATCACCTCTCCCCCTTCTTTACGAATAATATCCGCTATGAAAGAGGCGACGCTCTTTTTATTGGCGACCCCAATTACAAGATATTTTTTACTTTCAAACCCCAAGAAACTCATAACATAGAGCGTATAAAAAGGTGGGGTGTTATACAAGGCTTTTATTTCCTGGCATCGGGGCGACGGCGCAGGTGAAGCTGATCATGGCGGCGGTTTCGTCTCCCACTTTGGCCCTGGCCTTCAGGAAAAACGCTATATCGATCCGGTCTGTCAGTTCAACGGATATTTTTAAGGTCTCCCCCGGTTTTACCATTCGCTTGAACCGGGCGTCACGGATGCGGGTGATCACCGGAGCCCCTTTCATATTCTCGTTTTTCATTATCTCCGAAAGCAGTATCGCCCCAGCCTGAAAAGCGCATTCGCAGGTGAGCGCCCCTGGCATAATGGGAAAACCGGGGTAGTGCCCCTTGAAAAAATCGAGATCGGGCGTCAGGTCTTTTTCTGTCACGATCTTGTCTTTCGTCACTTCGATCACCCTGTCGACAAAAAGGAACGGGGGCCTGTGCGGAATAGCTTTTTCTATATCGATCATGATTAACTTTGTTGATGTTTTTATTGGGATGAATTGTAACATGATGTTGAGTTTCTGTTTGACGGTTCTTCACTTGGCGCTTTGGGATGGAATATCGGTTTGCACTTTTTATATACACGCAAACAATGTCATGCTGAATCTGGTTCAGCATCTGGTTTTCATTTGAATAAGGCTAGATCCTGAAACGAGTTCAGGATGACGACATTCGGATGCAAAATGATTTTTCAGAAAAATTACTTTGCTTCGCTCTTCTTGCGCAGGAGTTTATCAACTTCGTTGGCGACTATAACCCCATAGTTCGCCGCCCCAAGCCAGCCAGACATGATAATCGCCACCGACCCTGTGTGAAAAAGCCCTGGCGCCTCTTCGGGCAACCGTTTACTTATTTCCAGTCCCTCAAACTTCGTTCCAAACGAAGCTCCCCCCTCATGCAACGTATACCGCTTGAACGTTCGTGGAGTAGAGACCTCCACATGATCGACGATTTCCCTGATATTCGGCACATATTTGGACAGCGATTTAAACGTCTCTTCGGCCAGCCTCTTTTTTTGGCCGATATATTCCTCCTCCGGAAGATCGGCCCAATCCTCGTACCGGGCGTTGGACGAGGCGACGATGGAGGCTGTCGCCCTCCCCTTCTCCGGATCGCTATAATAGACGGAGTATGTCCTGCTGGTCACATTTTTAGATAGCATCTGATCGGTGTCAAATTTTTCCGCCGTCGATGTGAAAATGAGATCGCCGATATAATCGACGTTTATCCCCTCCCTGATCCCGAAATAGACCTGGCACGAGCTTGTGTTCACCCGCACTTTATTCGTCTTTTCCCGAAACTCTTCCGATATGTCTCCATCACTCACCAGTTCAAGAGCCGTCGCCTTGAGGCCGCTGTTCGACACAACAGTTTTTGATCGCACCATTTTCCCGTTAGCGATCACGCCCGCCACGCGGCCATTTTCGAAAACGATTTTTTCGACCAGTGTTTTCACGCGGATATCGACTCCGTTTTTATAAAGCTCCTCCTCCATCATTTTAATAATGATATCGGTGCGAACTGGAAAGGTGTACACCCCATGGCTCATGAAATTAGAAAAAACTATGCCATAGGTGATCGCCGGATCTTCCAGGGTGGAGCCGTTGGCGTATGTGATAGGTTCCATCAACAGCCTCCACACATCCTCCCTGCCCGGGAAAAATTCCTGGAACAGATCCCGGATAGACCTGCCATCGTCATCGAAGAAATTCATGTTGGCGGTGGTGTGAAAAAATCTGTCGACCGTTTCAGCCTTGATTCCGAATTTCTCGATAAGTAACCGTGTAAAATCCGCCCGATCGTAGGTGGTCTCCAACTGAAACTGGGGGTTGTCGAACCTGATTCCCTTAAGCTGGGTTATTTGAGAGGCGATCTCTTTGCTCCAGTATTTTCTACATGTTTTAATCATCCCCACAGGGAAGCCGTGCAGAGCCACATCAAACACATGCTTTTTGCGCCTGAACCACGCGGCCAACCCCCCCAGGTGGATATGATGCTCGAGCGCCAGGATTCGCCATCCGTTTTTGGCGAGGCGGTTGGCGCAGGTCAACCCCCCCAATCCGGAACCGATCACAATGCAATCGTATTCCTCTTTTATCCCGTCCAATCCTCGTTTAGGCATATAGTTTTAATAGGTAAATAAATGGAGCAAACACACAAGCCGCGCCAGGCTAATCGCTTCTCAGCGCCATGTTGGCCACCACAACACCGCTCAGCATCGCCCCCACGATACCGCAAAAGCCCTGGTCGGTTCCGCATAAATATAGCCCGTCCACCCCCATTTTAGCCGTTCTCAATTTCTCGGGGGAACCATACATAGCTCCGTTTATGTGGCCGGTGAATCTGTTTATCGTTCTGGGGGTGAAGACGTCGCTGAATTTGGTGTTGGCTATAAGGTCCGGGCCATATTCGCCCGCCTGTTTCATAGAGCGCTCGCGCCACTTCTTTTTTTCGCTTTCATACAGCGCCTCATCGGCGTTCATCCAGAAATCGGAATTGGCAAGATGTGTGAGCCGGACAATGTTTGTCTCTTTAGGCTCGTCATATTCATAGTTATCGCAATAGCAGATCACCCCGCTATCCAGGTCGACAGGCTCTTCGGGCTTGCGATAGCTCACCCGTTCTTTTTTATTATAAAAAATGGAGGTGATATCGGTTCCCAGCTCGTAGGCCGGTTTATTAATTACGTTGATCGATTCCATCAGCGACAGCTCCCCGGCCCGCGGCGCGCCACCGGGCGGAACCGCCTCCGGGCAAAGCTGGCAGGTTTCGGGAAATCCGGCGGAAGATATCACGGCTTTCCCCTCCACAATTTCTCCATCGTCAAGCTCCACCCCGGTCACTTTCCCATTCAGGGTCAATATCCTTTTCACCCCCGCTTTCACACGCAGTTCGCCCCCCTCATACTTATACTTGTCTGTAAGAAGGTTCAGGATATGCCGTATGTCGGGAGGTCTCGACAATCCTTCCATAAGAACGCTTCTGTACAGCGTCACAAAGAGGGAGAAATCGATATCATTTTCCTGGGGGGAGCCATAAAAAAGTATCGGCGCCATTATCATTTCCAGTAGCAAGGGTTCCTTTATGATATCCCCCACCACCTTTCGCGCGCTCACCCGGGGCGCATTGAAATCAAAAATATTATATTCCCGCACAGCATTTGTAAAACGGAGGAAGTTGTCTATCCGCCCAGGAAATTTTGATCTTATCTCTTCGGTGAACTTTTCGTAATCGTTGGAAAATTCAAGCTCCACCCCGGGGAAAATGATCTTGCTCGATTTTTGAGGCGCGAGCTTGAACTCCGGAAATTTTATGCGGAGCTGGCGCGCAAGCTTGGCGATCGGGGCGGACCTTGGAGGATCGGCTATATAGTTGGTCATGGCGTGGAGCCCAACATCAAAATTGTAGCCGCCAAGCGTGTAAAAGGAGTTCAACCCCCCCACCCGGTGGTGCCGTTCCAGGATGAGCGCCTTCTCGTCGAAATGGGCCAGGCGTATCCCGGCGGCCAGACCGGACATACCGGCGCCTATGATCAGGGTGTCATATCGCAAAGCGTTCGTTATAATTATTCAAAAACGGGGCCTTGACTAAAGGGCCGCCACTTTTGGAAGCAGGTAGCTTACGGAGCTATTTAGTGTGGCCAGCTCTATGTAATCCTTTTCGGGAACTTCGATGCTATATCGCTTGCGAAGCTCCATCACGATGTCAAGAAAATCCATAGAGTCTATATCCAACTGCTCGCGCAGTGGCTTATCCGGATCAACCTCGGTCATATTGTCGTCTTGCACGATTTCGGCCATGATCTCCAGCAAGGCCTTTTTGATACCATCTCCTGTCATAAAAACTTTCCCTAAAAGTGGACTGATTGTAGCGTTAACATTATCGCTGAAAGCGAATTAATTTTCAAATCGTTTCACGATCACCACAGAATTTATCCCCAGCATCCCGAAAGAATTGTTCATTATACTATCAATTTTCCCTATGTGAAGAGGTTTTCCGGTGATTATGTTTGGTATTTGGCAATCAGGATCGATATTCTCGAGATTGATAGTGTGATGGACATATCCATCGTCAAAACTACCGAGGTTTCCGGCCAGCTCCAGCCCGCCGGCCGCCCCCATCGCATGGCCGATGAAGCTTTTGGTATTATTTACATAGGTTTTTTCGGCGCCGTCGAACACATCTCTTATCGCCTCGCACTCATGTTCGTCCCCCTGGGCCGTCCCTGTGCCGTGGGTGTTCACTATGTCTATATCGTCTGGCGCCATTCCCGCCCTTTCGAGGGCGAGGCGCATACACTCCGCCTGACGCGCGGGGTTTGGGAGGACAAAATCTTTCGCGTCTGAATTATAAGCATATCCAGCGATTTCACCATATATTTTTGCGCCGCGCGCCAATGCGTCCTCCATCCTTTCCAGTGTATAGAGCGCTCCCCCTTCGGCCACAACGATTCCGTTTCTGTCCCTGTCGAACGGGCGCGAGGCCTTTGTGGGGTCTTCATGCCGCGCGAGGGCGTTTTGCGCATCGAAACTGGCGAAAATCCCGAATGTTTGCACACTTTCAGATACTCCGCCGCATATAGCCATATCGACTTCGCCCAGCCTCAGCATCTGCGCGCCATATATCATGCCGATATTCCCCGCCGCGCATGCCGCCCCCAGGCAAAGGTGCGGGCCGGTGATTTTCATGTTAAGGGTCACTTCTCCGGCAGGATTGTTGGCGACGGTGCGGGGGTTATGGTGATGCGTCCAGAATTTTGTGTCATAACCATACTGGCTTATGTTGTAGATCTCCTGCTCCGTCTCCACATTGCCATGCTCTGTGATGCCTATAAACACGCCGATCCTCTCTTTCCGGCTCAACTCAAAATCATAGCCCGAATCGGCCACAGCTTCGTTGGCGCAATATATCGATATCCCTCCGGCGCGGGTTCCACGGCGAACCTCTTTTTTATTTTGATATTTGCGGGTATCGAAATCGCACAGACCGGCTGGGACCGGCTCCATATACCTGACATCCTTCATGGTTACGCCAGATTTACCCGCAAGAAGAGCCTCGCGAAATTCCGTGATGTTGTTGCCATTAGGGGCGGTTAAACCGACCCCCGTGATAACAATTCGCGATAGCTTCACTATATTGGTGTGTCCTTCAGTTTTTTGGGTCCCGGCTCATGAGAAAGGGCCAAGATTCTACGCTAACAAAAGCAAAGCAAGCATTCTACGTACAATCAAGACGCAATATCAAGCTTTTGTTGCAAGCGGCTATTGCTGCGCTGGAAGCTCTCATCCTTTTTCGAGGGCCAGCATCCTTTTTTTCATCGCCACGCCGCCGGGGCTTGTGAACCCTCCCAGGGTTCCGTCTGACCTTATAACCCTGTGGCAAGGGATAACGAGAGGAACCAGGTTTTTAGACATTACAGCTCCAACAGCCCGGGCGGAATTAGGGCGCCCCGCCCTTTCGGCAAGCTCGCCATAAGTCACCCGCTCACCCCAGCGCACCATCGACAGTTCATGCAACACTTTAAGCCCAAAGGCCTTAAGGTCGCCATACGCCACATTATTACCGATAGATACAGGCTCTCCGTTAAAGTAATTTATCAGCTTTATCGCAAGGCTTTTATCTGACATGATAACGTTGTTTCCCGCCCATTCATGCGATATCTGTTTCAGCTTCGGCGCCTGATGCCCAGGGAGCCACACACGCCCTATTTTCTCCCCGACATAGCCAATCGCCATCGGCCCGAACGCAGTGTCGACCGGCATGACAGATTTTTCACTCATTCGCTTTTGCCTTAAAACAGCCATCGAGGCCAGCGCCCTAGCTCTTTTCGTTGAGAAGCATTTCGATTACTTTTTCAAATCGCGCTTGCGGAACCGCTCCGCGGATTTTGACGCCGTTCACAAAAAATGTGGGTGTGCCGGAAATGCCCAGCTTCTTCGCCAAAGCTTTATCTTTGTCTATCTTTGTTTGATACGTTTTGTTCTTGATATCTTTTTTGAACCGCTCGATATCGAGCCCCAGATCTTTTGCATAGGTGATGAAGAACGCCTGCTCGTCCCCATTACCCCATTCATTTTGTTTTTCCAGAAGAAGGTCGCGGTATGGCCAGAACTTTCCCTGTTCATTGGCCGCCATAGCCGCCTTGGACGCGGGCTCCGCCTTGGAATGGAAAGCAAGTGGCAGATGCTTGAACACCACCCTGAGATCTTTATCATATTTTTTTATCAGGTTTTGCACCGTGATGGATGCTTTGGCGCAGAACGGGCACTGAAAATCTGAAAACTCGACAAGAGTGACCCTGGCGTTTTCCGGGCCGATGGCGGGGGCGTCACCAAGCGGGATAGTCTCCCGTTTACCGAGGGACTCCTTGAGGGAGGCCTCTTCATCGAGTTTCCGTTTTTGGTCGTAAAATTTTTGAAGAGATTCAACGATCACCTCGGGATGTTTTTCAATGTAATCCTTGATCAAGGCATTGATCTCCTGTTCATTAGTATCGGCGGCTTTAGTGTCGGACGGCATAGCCACAGCCAGGACAAACCCAATGATAATCGCAATAGTAACCAGAACTTTTTTCATTTAAACAATCTCCAAATCGATTCTTTTAACACTGGAATTGATGATATCACGTTAACCAAAATAAATAACCACATTGCGGTCAATTACTATTCATAAAAACAGCCGTTTCAGATAAAAGGGAAAAAGTGGTCATTTTGCCATACCGCCCCCCGGAAATTGTGATAAAAAAGGTTCATAAATGGCGGGAACTGTTATCAGGAGACAATGGAAAAGATAACCAGGTGGCAAAAAAAGATTATTATTTCAAAGCTTAAGGAAATGGGCGCTAACCCCCAACTGCTTTCAAAATATGAAAAAGATGGCGAGGAGGGAGTGGACGACAAAGAGTGGGAGAAAGCGAGGAGAGAGGTTTTGCGGGAAGCTTTATTAAAAGAGGATGTGCCGCTATTTTCGGTCGCCCCTCTTCTGAGCCAATCGATACAGAAATCACCAATACTCATCTGGATGTGCGACAACCGCAAAAATATCGCCGTCACATGCATAGCGCTGGGCGTGGTGATGATCGCGACCGATCCGGGCGCATTGGCCCAGCGGGCCGTAGCCACTTTCCGATGGAACGATAGCGGCCTTTGGGAGGGGTTTACAACAATCGGGACCTGGCTGAACTGGACTTCGTCTGGCTGGGCCGGGCTGGTCTCTATTATTTTTGGCTCCATATGGGGAGGGCTTGCGGCGCGCTTTTTTCGTTAACAAGGGTTTGGTCACGCTGGAAAAAATATAAATTGGCGTAATATAGCTAATTACTATATAATTAATCGATTGTGCAAAACCGCCTGATGGGATCGCGGATATTTGCCGGATAACACATTTGTCGATTCTCGTGTTTTTCACCGTCAAATGATCTTCAAAAAGCTTGTAAGGATAGGCCTGTGAGACAAAAAGAGGTCGAATATATTCTCGGCGCCATGCTAAAGAGCAGGGACCGGGTCTCTGATATTAATCTCACTGTAGGAAAGCCGCCACAGGTGGAAGCGGATGGGGAGCTAATTGATGTGGCTTTGAACCCCCCTATCTGGAGCCTTACACCCTTCCAGACAGAGATGATAGCGCTCAACATTATGCGTAACGATCCTCGCCTGATAAAAAATCTGCTTGAAAACGGTTCGGCCGACTGTTCCTTCGGCATCACCGACAAAGCCCGTTTCCGGGTCAGTATATTTTCCCAGCGCAATACGTTTTCCCTTGTTATGAGAAAGCTCGAGACGATAATCCCGACGATCGAGGAGCTCAAGCTTCCTCCGATTTTCAACAAATTCGCGCAAGATAAAAACGGGCTGATCCTTTTCACCGGCGCCACCGGCAGTGGTAAAAGCACCTCCCTGGCGGCGATTCTGGACGTGATAAACAGGGAAAAATCGGTTCATGTGGTCACACTGGAAGATCCTGTGGAATTTATGCATACCCACAAAAAAGCGACCTTCAACCAGCGTGAACTGGGGATGGATTTCGATCATTTCGCCAGTGGATTGCGAGCCGCCCTTCGCCAGGCGCCAAAGGTGATACTAGTTGGTGAAATGAGAGACAGGGAGACTGTGGAAATCGGGTTATCGGCGGCCGAAACGGGGCATCTTGTGCTCAGCACTTTGCACACCGTCGATGCCGGGCAGACGATCAACCGTATTATAGGTATGTTCGATCTCGAAGAGGAAAAACTTATCAGGATACGCCTTTCTGAATCTATCCGATGGGTGGTCAGCCAGCGATTGCTTCCCAAAGAGGGAGGGGGGCGCGTGGCGGTGTTCGAGATTATGGGGACTAATCTTCGCGTGAAAGACGCCATCCTCCACGGTGAGGAGGAGGGAAAAACGTTTTACGACATTATCACCGCCGCAGAGCCTTTTGGATGGCGCACCTTTGATAAAAGCCTGGTCGATAGTTATAAAGAGGGGGTTATATCCGAAGATACGGCTTTGGCCTATGCGTCGCGCAAATCGGTGGTCGGCCGGGGGCTCGACAGGATCAAAGCTGTAAGAGGGATCGAAACGTCCTCGATTAAAGGGGACGATCTTTCGATCGATGACGAATATGCAAAAGAAATGCGCATCGGGTTTAAAAAAAATAAAAGGTGAGCGCGGATGAAAATAGTATGCCCCAAATGTCATAAAAGGCTGAATATTCCGGATGGCAAGGTTCCTGAAGATCGCGATGTCTCCATTAAATGTCCCAATTGCGATAATCCCATAACAATAAGCAAATCTGTTAAGGCGCCTGTCCTTACGAATATGCCGACCTTCGAGGGACTGCCCGATTCCACCCCTCGCCCAAAAGAATTTATGGATAAGACGCAAACGGTTGCGTCGACCCGTCCGCAGAGGGAATCGGCCCGGGACATTAAAGCCGCCGCCGAAGCGCTGGAAGACGAGATGGAGATATTGGCTGAAGGATCGCTTCGCGTTTTGGTGGCCGATACTGAAAACCTGGAGTTTATCTCGCCTATACTGAAGAAAATGAATTATCTTATCAGCGCTGTCGGTTCTGTTGATGAGGCGATCACAAAATTGCAGTTTAATTTCTACAATCTCATTATCCTTAACGAACGGTTCGATAATAGCGACCCGAAAAACAATGCCGCGCACAAGTATATTGAAGATCTGAAAATGGATGACCGTCGGCGAATGTTTGTCGCGCTGATCGGGAAAAATTTCAAAACCCTCGACAACATGACCGCGTTCACCAAAAGCGTGAATCTTGTGGTGAACGTATCTGATTTTTCCAATTTCGAGCTTATCCTGAAAAAAGCGATGAACGACAACGACAGCTTCTACCGAACTTTTAAAAAGCTCCTCGTCGACACCGGGAGAGAGCTTGAGATCTGAGAAGGCTTTTTGGACATGGAAAATGCAATTTAAGGATATTTAAAGCATGACTGTTTTTCAGTACAAGTTTGAAACAAAAGTTGGCTCACAAAAGGGCGAGATTGAGGCCGAAACTATTGAAGCGGCCAAAACAATACTTTCGCGCCAGCGAATTAAATATGTATCCATCAAGAAAAAACCGAAAGACATCGTCCTGTTTGGCGGCGGCCCCACATCGAAAGACCTTGTGGTCTTTACTCGTCAGTTCGCCACCATGATCTCTGCCGGTCTCCCGCTGGTGCAATGCCTTTCCATTCTTGGCGGATCGCAGGATAACAAGATATTCGGAAGAGTGATTGTTGATATTAAATCAAAGATCGAATCGGGCGAAACATTTGCCGACGCCCTTAGAAAACATCCAAAAATTTTCGACGAGCTTTTCACCAATATGGTGGAGGCGGGCGAAGTTGGCGGTATTCTGGACAAGATACTTATACGTCTGGCCGATTATATGGAAAAGGCGATGGTGCTCAAGGGGAAGGTGAAATCGGCGATGGTCTATCCTTCCATAATTGTCACCGTTGCGGTTGCGGTTGTTATCTTCCTGCTTGTGTTTGTCATCCCGATGTTCGGCCAGATGTTCGCCGATTTTGGACAGGCTTTGCCGTGGCCCACCCAGGTAGTGTTGACAAGTTCGAATTTTGTTATCACATACTGGTACATAGTTTTTCTTTCGCCTGTGGCTTTGGTGAGCGCCATAATTTATATTCGTAAAACAGAAAAAGGCCTGCATATCACAGACAGGATGCTGATCCGTTTGCCGGTGCTTGGTGTGTTGATACAAAAAGTGGCCGTGGCAAAGTTCACACGCACCATGGGCACCCTGATCTCCTCCGGCGTGCCGATCATTGAAGGGCTCAATATCACGGCCAGAACCGCTGGGCAAAAAGTTATCGAATCGGCGGTGATCGAGATTATCGAGGATATCAAACAGGGCAAAGGCCTTTCCGAACCTTTGCGCGAGCAGGGGGTCTTCCCTTCTATGGTGACGCAGATGATTGAAGTGGGCGAGCAGACAGGCGCCCTGGACGATATGATGACCAAAATAGCCGATTTCTATGACCAGGAGGTCGATACGGCTGTGGAAGGGCTCACATCGATGCTGGAGCCGATGCTTATGGTGTTTTTAGGTGTTGTGGTTGGCTTTGTTGTTGTCGCCATGTACATGCCTATTTTCATGCTTGGCGATGTTCTTGGTTAAATGTTGTTTTACCGGTTCGGCCTGGCGGCAGAGGGGGCTGGGGGCCACTTGTTTGTGGCTCTCCATATAAATGCTCCTCCATTAATAACTGCGTAAAAAAGATTTAAACAAGGGGTGGTCTATGCGTTCTCCGAAATATAATCATGTTCGAACGCTTCTTGCCGCCCGGCTCGCGGTTGTCTCTTTTTTCATGGGTCTTGTTGTTTTCGTTCATGCGAAATACGAAACCCTTGGTGGATCTATCCTGGTTCTATACCCGGTCACCGCCGCGTACGCGCTTTCGATCATCTATGCGCTTGCCTTGCGCCGCGTCACCAACCTCCGTTTATTTGTCCACATTCAGCTTGGGTTCGATCTTCTCCTCGTAAGTTCCATCATATTCTTCACTGGCGGGGTGAACAGCCCATTCTGGTTTATGTATATTCTGGTGATTTTTGCGGCCCCGTTTCTCCTCGGCCAATCGTCGATATACATAATCGCCTCCGCCGCCAGCGCCTGCTATGGTCTGCTTCTCAATCTTGAATATTACGAGCTGATCCTGCCATACAACATATTCACGCCGACTTATGACCCGGAAGTGGGCGGATTCATTTTGATGAAAGCGGTGATTAACATAGCCGTATTCTATCTGGTGGCGCTCCTTAGCGCCTCTTTCGACATTATTTTGAAATCGAAAGAGAGACAACTCGAAAAAACAAGCGAAGATTTCACCCTGCTAAAAGCGTTTCACGAAAACGTTCTTGAAAATATGGGCGCGGGAGTTATCGCCATTGATTTGAGAGGCAAAATATTGACCCACAACCTGGCCGTGGAATCGATATTGGGTTTGAACGCGAACGAGATAGACCGAAAAGAGATTAGCGGGGTGGTCAGGCTGGAGCGGCTAAACAGAATATTTGAAATGCTGGGCGATTTTCGGGAAAGCTCTCCGCAATTTAACTGGATGTATGAAAAAAATGATGGCCAGAAGATCGCCCTTACAATGATCGCGAATAAATATGAGGTGGAAGGCAGAATCCTGGGGGCGATCATGGCGCTTCACGACGTAACCAACATAAAAGCGATGGAGAAGCAGGTGGCCGAAACCGAGAGAATGGCCTCTCTCGGGCGTGTGGCGGCCGGGATCGCCCACGAGATACGTAATCCGCTGGCATCCCTGAGCGGGTCCATCCAGATGCTAAGCGCGGACCTTCAACAAGACCGGCATGAAGATGATCTGAAATTAATGGATATCGTCATGAGAGAGACAAACAGGCTCAACAAAATAATCACACAGTTTTTAGGCTATGCCTCCCCTTCAAAAACAAATTTTTCCAAGGCGGACGTAAGCGATATTTTAACCGAAACGTTGACCCTTCTTAAAGCCAACCCGGCATATAGCGATAAAATCGTATTCAAAGATGAGATCGATACCGGGCTTGAGGCGTCGATCGATCATGACCAGATCAGGCAGGTGGTTTGGAACCTTTGCGTAAACGCGATAAACGCCATCGAGGGAAACGGCGCGCTGACCATCGCCGCAAGAAGGGAATCGCTGGCGCCTGACAAGAGAAGCACATTGAATCCAAAAGCATTGACAGACGGGAAAACCGCCAAAGATTATATTTTGCTGATTATAAGCGACACAGGCCGGGGAATAGACCCGGATGACATGGATAAGATATTCGAGCCATTTTTCACCACAAGGCATGAGGGGGTCGGCCTCGGGTTGTCGACGGCGTATAAAATAGTTGAAAACCACTCAGGCGTTATAACGGCGACATCCAGACCGGGGGAAGGAACCAGCTTTGAAGTGTGGCTTCCTGTGGAGCAGGACATGGAAAGGGTTTGAGAATTTATCTTTTTGCCGGCGACAAGCCCCATGAAGGCTATCGGGCCTTTAGTTGTTTTCCTTCGCCAGGGAGTCCAGAATCTGGCAACCATGCTCTTCGCACAGATAAAAGGTGTGCATAAACTGCTCCACCGGAATAATTTTAGCCTCCATTCCTGTTGGCCTTCCTTTGGGAGAAATATATTCCAGGCGGACGCGCTCATCCCCTTCGATCTGTTTCGCCCAGAAGCAATTGACCCCGCCCCCGATAATCGACACTTTCTCATGGTAATGGCCATCTATTTTTCCATCAATCAGCGTGGCTGTCGGCTCATCATCGGTGGAGTAGGTCACGGTTTTCCGCCCTCCGTAAAATGAGGACCGATCGCTCCCGCCACTGGCTTTCGCGGCCTGGGCTTTAGATACTTTTCGCACAATCTCTTCCGGAGCTTTTGGCGGGGAAATTTTTTTCTCTTCTGTTTTTGCCACCTTTTTCCCCGGTTTATTAAAATTGAACGATGCGATAACCGGGGCGTTGGCGCTGGTCAGCAAAACGTTGGCCTTTATTTTCAGCTGATCCTGGGTGAAAGGAATCGATAAAGTTTCATTAGCCCCGATTTCGGAAGCCTCTTTCAGTTTTTCCGAATGGCTGTTTCCGGCGATCAGGAGAACAGGTAGCTGGTTTGCCGGAAATTTCTGGCGCAAGGTTTTAAGATATTGTGTCCCGCATTCAGGCTTAAGATCGCAGTCTATTATCATAAGCCCTATCTCGCACTGCACAGAAGGTGCCGCGCCCCCCAAAAGCCCTGTCATGCCGCTATTGGTTTTTGAATGTTTCGAGACGAGGTTATCCGCCTCCACTACGCTCGCCGCTTCCAGCACTTTTTTGTATCCCAGCTTGTGGAGCATGATTTCGATTATGTATCTGCTCTTTTCTTGCGAGCTCGCAATTAATATTGGTTTATCGTCGATTCCTGCGGCCAACCTCGTTCCCCCCAAATCTAAAAAATTTTAATATGTTTATTAGATTAATTCTTAATTATACCAAAAATTTTAATTAAATGCTCTAAATCTTTACTGCTGTGGTCCGCCGTGAGGGTCAGACGCAGCCTCGCCTCCCCTTTTGGAACGGTGGGATAGCGAATAGCGGGGATAAAAGCGCCATTTTCCATCAGTTTTGCGCTCATTTTCAACGCTTTATCCTCTTCTCCGGTGAATATGGGAATTATCTGCGTGGTCGATGCGCCAGTATCATAGCCAAGATCAACAAGGTTTTTACGGATCACCGTGGCCGAGTTGAATAGTGTATTGCGACGTTTGGCTCCTTGTTCTCCTTCGATTATGTCGATAGCGGCCGCCCCGGCGGCGGCCAGGGAGGGGGGGATGGCGGTGGAAAACATAAACGATCGCGCAAAATTTATCAATCCCGTTACAAGCGATTTTGAACCCAGAATAACCCCGCCCGCGCCGCCCAGCGCCTTGCCAAGGGTGACCACCAGAATATCTACCCTATCGACTATGCCTGCATCATCCGCCGTTCCACGCCCCTTATCGCCAAAAAGCCCGAACCCGTGGGCGTCGTCAAGCATAAACAGGGCCTGGAACCTTTTCGCGAGGTCAGCGACCTCCTTTAATGGCGCTTTGTCTCCATCCATGGAGAAAACACCTTCGGTCACAATCAACTTTTTTCCCCTTGCATCTTCTTTTTTCAATAGCGATTCAAGGGAATCTGGATCGTTGTGTCGGAATCTCTTAAGACGCGCGCCGGACCACCGCACCCCGTCTAGTATGCTGGCGTGGCAAAGCCTGTCTGCAAACACTACGTCTCCTTTGCCGAGGAGCGCTGTCAGCGTCCCGACGTTGGCCTGGTAGCCGGAGTTAAAGGTTATGGCCGATTCCTTTTTGCAAAACCGGGCGATTTTTTCTTCCAACTCCCTGTGCGGGGCCATATTGCCGGAAACCAGCCGGGACGCGCCCGCGCCAACGCCATATTTTTTGATACAATCGATCGCCGCTTTTTTTATGGTGGGGTGGTCTGCCAGCCCGAGATAGTTGTTGGAACAAAAAAGGAGAATGTCCCTTCCATCGATGGAGACCCTCCGCCCCTGCGCGCTATCAACAGTTTTAAGCCGCCGTAATAACCCTTCTTTAGCGGCTTGCTCCAGGTCGCGAAAAAAAATATCAGTCATGAAATGACTTTTGCTATCATTTTTTATCCAATATCACAATCCACCGCAACATCTTATATTGCGAGCTCACACAATAGAGTAAAAAATCAGTCACACTCTTTGACCTTTAGCTCGAGGTCTTTTATCATCCGGAGGTCTTCCCCGGCCGGTCGGCCGGCGGTTGTCAGATAGTTCCCGACCATGGTGGAGTTGGCACCGGCGGCGAACATGAGGCATTGCAGGTCACGCAGGTTCTTTTCGCGCCCCCCCGCCACCTTGATATCTTTCGTCGGCAAGATCATCCGGTAGGTTGAGATGATTTTTAACACATCAAGTGGTTTGAGAGGAACCGCGCCGGAAAGCCTTGTTCCATCTATAGGATTGAGAAAATTGAGAGGGACAGAATCGACATCAAGCTCTTTCAGCTCGAAAGCCATCTCCACCCTTTGTTCGAGGCTTTCCCCCATGCCAAAAATTCCGCCACAGCAAACCCTCATCCCGGCCGATTTCACGGCGCGAACCGTCTCCACATCCTCGTCATATTCATGGGTGGAGCAGATATTGGGGAAAAAGGATCGTGCGGTTTCCAGGTTGTGGTGATACTCCACTATACCGGCCTCCTTCAGCCTTAGGGCGGTGGCCCTGTCTATCACCCCTAAAGAGGCGCACCGGTGGAGGGGAAGGTTTTCCTTGATATTCTCGATAGCCTGGATAATCGATTCCAGATCGCCGTTTCGGCTTTTTTCGTTAAAGCCATAGCCTGAAGTGACAATCCCGTATTTATGAGCGCCAGACTTTATGGCTTCCCTGGCCCCATTGATTATGGTCTCCGGGGATACAAGGTCGAACTCCTCTATTTTTCCGCTGGCGTGAACCGATTGGGAGCAAAAGGCGCAATCCTCGGCGCACTTGCCGGATTTGGCGTTTATTATCGAACAAAGGGAGACAGTGTCCCCTTTGTAGTGACGGCGAACACGGTTCGATGAAGCGATAAGATCGTAAATAAAGCTGGAATCGAGCGAAATCAGCCCCACCGCCTCATCCATGGCAAGCGCTTCGTTTTCAAGCGCCTTCGCCTCGCACAGGCGGATAAGATCGACCGCCGTGCCGTTGTTTAACGCTGTGGCGTCGTTTAACGTTTGCATATATTTTGATCCTTAAACAATATGTCGGCTAAATAATCGTCAATATATTTTGTTATTATTTGACTGAATGTAAACTAATACTTCAACTATTGTCAACCAAATGTAACCTCTTAAATTTCTTGCACAATGAAACCCACTCCTACATACTGAAGATGGTTTATTAATCATCTTGAACGGAAAAATTTGACTAAATCGGCTCAGTTGCGGCATAAAGACGTTGTGGCTATAAATTATCAGGAGTTAATCGCCGAATACAGCGACGATCTTGAGAAGACCGAGAGCGCTATCAGGGACAATTTCGTGTCGGACGTGGCCCTTATCCCCCAGATCAGTTCCTATCTGACTGAAGGTGGCGGGAAGAGGATACGTCCGCTACTGCTGATCGTCTCCGCGCGTCTGACAGGCTATACCGGCGCAAAAAGGTATATACCCCTCTCTGTTGTGATGGAATATATCCATGCGGCGACACTTTTGCACGACGATGTGGTGGACGACGCCGATATCCGCCGTGGGGAGCAATCGGCCAATATAAAGTTCGGCAATCAGGCGTCTGTTCTCGTGGGTGATTTCCTCTTCGCCAAGTCGCTAGAGCTTATGAGCCAGGATAGCGATATCCGGGTGATTCAGACGATTTCCACCGCCACAAAAAATCTGGCCGAGGGGGAGGTTATGCAACTGGTTAACACTGGCGATCTGGAAATTACTGAACAAAAATATCTCCACACAATATACCGCAAAACAGGGGCCCTTATAGAGGCTTGTTGCATAACCGGCGCTATTCTGGGCGATGCGACAAAAGAAAAAGAGGACGCCTTAAGAATTTATGGCAAAAATATAGGGTTTGCGTTTCAATTGATCGACGATGCGCTTGATTATACTGGTGATACAGAAAAATGGGGTAAACCGCTGGGGGCTGACCTGGCCGAAGGAAAGGTGACGATGCCACTTATCCGCGCTTTAAAAATGGCGGACACGGCGGAACGAAAAGCGATCGAGCGGATGATAGAATCTGACGAGCTTCAAAAAGAGGATTTCGAAATCGCCCTCGCGATACTCAAAAAGTATGAGACCATTTCATACACCATCGATCTTGCGAGAGGATATGTCGAGGAGGCGAAACAACAGCTATCGGCCTTCGAACAGTCGTCTCATCTCGACACGCTCTACACTTTGGCCGATTACATTGTCGAAAGAAACGTTTAGGGGAAGCGATAATAATTCCCTTCGCCATTATTCAATGCCCTCTTTAAACATAACTGATGTTCGCATATATCCATTCGACACTTCACCCGCCGGGGGCAAAACCCTGGCCTACGCAGATATTGTGATCGAGGGAAAGCTTCTGATCAAAGGGATACATGTTGTGGAGGGGAGGAATGGGGGCCTGTTCGTCGGGTTTCCATCTAAAAAGGGGAAGGACGACAAATGGAGGGAGACAGTGGTTCCCCTGGATAGCGAAACGAAAAAACTGATAAGGGACAAGGTGATGGAGGCGTATAAGCGGTATACGGTTGATTTATGACCGATAAACCGGACTTTAAATCGATGACCAGTGTCGAGCTGGAAGAATGGATGGAATTGATCGGCGAGGCAAGATTCCGGGCAAAACAGATTCGTTCATGGATGTTCGATAAGGGGGTTTCCAGCTTTGACGAGATGACAAACATCTCCAAAGAGTTAAGGGATATTCTTAATGAAAACGTTAATATAACTGAAATAAAAGAGGTAAACAGGCAGGAATCTATCGATGGAACGCTTAAATTCCTGTTCAGCGGCGAAGACGGCCACACGTTTGAATCTGTCTGGATACCTGACGAGAAATGGCGGACATTGTGCGTTTCCACACAGGTGGGGTGCAGGCTTGGTTGCCGGTTCTGCCTGACCGGCGCCGGAGGGTATGTCAGGAACCTGTCGGCTGGGGAAATTGTCGATCAGCTGGTTCAGGTTCGCAAGCTGGTTCCGGGCAACCAGGTGACCAACGTGGTTCTTATGGGGATGGGGGAGCCGCTCGATAACTATGAAAACGTGCTAAAGGCGCTGAAAGTGTGGACAGAGCAGGGCATCGGGATGATCGGAGCGAGGAAAGTGACTTTATCGACTTCTGGTGTGGCCCCGATGATAGAAAAGCTGGCGGTCGACTTTCCCAGAATCAAGCTTGCGGTGTCGTTGAACGCCGTGGAGGACGACATGCGATCCGCCTTGATGCCGATAAACAAAAAATATCCGATAGCCCGGCTTTTCG
>UOGE01000083.1_pt1 | contig 24501 bp, 23 predicted proteins | sample 1989811 | NCBI WGS metagenome assembly UOGE01 (sample SAMEA4712198, study PRJEB27164) | hydrothermal vent metagenome | biome: marine basaltic hydrothermal vent biome; feature: marine hydrothermal vent; material: mineral | place: Pacific Ocean | collected 2011-06-14/2011-07-23 | depth 1691 m | reverse complement strand
GGCTTTGTGCGCCGCTCCATACCACTTTTTATAAACCTGCGCGTCATCCAGCCGAAAATCGGCCGACAGATCGAACACCGTTTTGCCGGCGGATAAAAAGGTTTCGGCGACCGACATCGATTTTTTATGAGGAAGGCACAAAAAAACCACGTCACACATCCCAGCCTGGGCGGGATAATCGTTCCCCTCGAATTCAAGGGCTGGCTGGCCCGAAAAAACCGGGAACGCATCGGACAACAGCTTCCCCTTAAATGTTTCAGAGGTGATAAAAGTAACCGTCACCTCAGGGTGGGAAAGAAGAATTTTCAGGAGGGCCTGGCCAGTGTAGCCGGCGGCTCCCACAACACCTGCGTTGATCATACGAGCCTTTTAGGGCGTGTCGCCCTTTTGGTGGAACTGTCAATATATTGGAAATAACACCCCAATATAACTACAGGGTAATGTATCCGCATGAGACGAATAACGCTCTTGCAACAGCCCCTTTTAACGTTTCGAGAACTGGAACCGTTTCCTGGCTCCCGGCTGGCCCGGTTTTTTTCTCTCTTTTTCTCTTGAATCGCGGGTAAGCATACCGGCTTTTTTTAGATCGCCTCGAAGGTTGGGGTCCAGAATCTGTAGCGCGCGGGCTATCCCGTGGCGCACCGCCCCCGCCTGGCCACTTAATCCACCGCCACAAACGGTGCACCAGATATCGGTGTTTTCAAGCGTACCGGTGAGTTTTAGCGGCTCCCGCACAACCATTTCCGATGTATCACGCCTGAAATAATCCTTGGAAGGAACTTTATTTACTGTAATTACACCACTACCGGGCATAATCCAGACCCTGGCCGTGGCCGTCTTCCTTCGCCCGGTCGCATATGTGCGGTTATCCGTATCACTAGCCATCTATAAAACCTCCATAGGTTGGGGACGCTGGGCCTCGTGGGGATGATTTGCGCCAGCGTATATTTTTAATTTTTTTATAACTTCCCGGTTGAGCTTGTTTTTAGGAAGCATCCCAACCACGGCTTTCCGGATAAGTTCTTCCGGCTTTTTCTTCATCATCTCTTCGGCGGTAATGGTTTTTAACCCGCCCAGATAGCCGGTGTGGCTGTAATATATCTTTTGAGCCATCTTGTTGCCGGTAAGCAGAACTTTTTCCGCATTGATAACCACCACAAAATCGCCCGTATCGACGTGCGCCGTAAAGGTCGGCTTGTTTTTCCCGCGCAGGATGTTGGCGATCCTTGTGGCGATCCTCCCGAGAGGTTTACCTTCAACGTCTATCAATATCCATTTGCGGCTTGTATAGGGGAAATCGGCCGGTTTGGCTGAAAACGTCCTAGCGTTTGCTTTCATCATGTCAATTAAACTTTACCAAAATGTTTTTCTGTCTGAATCGTAAACAGGGAATTTTATTTGTTCGCGGGCTTATTGTCAATAAATAGAAGTGGCAAAAAGAAAACTTTTAACGGGGCAAACCGGCCAGGCATTCCTAACTTAGCGTTATAAGCTTGTTAAATAACGATATATGCATTATCCCGCCTGTTTTGGCCAGCCGCTTCATTTTGCGATTTTTTTGTGTTTTTATTGTGGGGTGGCCCGTTATCCATGTGGGGAGGCGCCATTTGCGACAACAGGTCCACGCTTCTCCACCGTGGCGCTTGGGGGGGCCAAATTGTTTTGTAAGTTTTTGCCGTACTTGGTAGGATTACGCCAATGGAAAAAGGTAAACTGGTGTCACAACGCGAAAGCAGGATAATCAATCCATTTCGCGTATACCTCCTTTTTTTCGTTCTGGGCGCCCTTTACACATGGCCACTGGTGGAGTATCTGTTTGAAGGGATCCCCTATTACCGCAATCCCGGCCCGCTACATTTTGTCCGGAAGCTCGCCCCCGGCGATCATCTTCAGATCTATTATCACCTGGGCCTCTTAAAAGAAGCGGCGCTGGGCCATATCGAGTGGTTCAGCAATCCGCTGGAGTTCGCGGCGAACGTGAACGAGCAGAGCATAGACACATATTCCCTGCCCCTTTCGGTCATCTATCTGTTGTTCTCATTTGTCTCTAGCCCTTTCGCATATAACATGTATGTGCTGATCACCCTGGCGCTGGGGGGGCTGGCCATGTATCTGTGGGCGGTGGAGGTGACCGGTAGCAAGCTTGGCGGACTGTTCGCCGCGTTCGTTTTCAGCTTTATTCCTCTTCGCCTGGCGGAGCTTCTGGGGGGGCACCCTGCGGGGTTTGCGATATTCCTTTTTCCGCTCACGCTATATTTTTTCGATGTGGCTATCAGGAAGCGAAGCTTCGCCCACTCGGCCCTTGCGGGATTATCCATCTTCATCCTTTCGCTTCAGTATATATATTTCTGCTACTACCTTTTTATGCTTCTTATTCCGTATATTCCCTGGCGGCTTTTCCCCATAGTCAAGGGGTGGATTAAAAATCGCGGGGAGGCGAAGGGCGACATAAAAAAAATGGCGCTAGCCGGAGCCCCTTTTGCCACAGGATGCTTTGGGGCTATCTGGTGGATGCTTTATTACAAGACGTCAAGCGTGGAGCAGGCGACGTTTGGCGGTGGAAGGTCTCTGGGCGAAGTGAGCCTCTATTCGTCCAGAATTTCCACTATGTGGGATCCGCAACTGATCTGGAACGTATACATTGGGCCCCCGGCGCTGATAATTCTTTTATGCTTTTTCTATGGTCTTGTTGTCTCCCAAAAAAAAGAGAAGAACAAATGGGAGATTCTTTTTTTCAGCTCGGTATTTTTCGTCGCTTACATTCTGGCTTTCGGAACAACAGTGGACAAACATTTTCCCCTCTTTTCCTTTTTCTACAATAACTTCCCGTTCTTCAATTATTCCCGCGTTCCTTCCAAGATAATGGTGATAGCGATACCGGTGATGTGCGTTCTTATCGCAGGTTTTATCGGGTGGGTGGGCCGTCTGGAAAAGCCAAGGGCCCTGTTTGGATATTTTGCCGTGGCGATTTTTCTGGCGACCGCCGTCAACTATCATCCGAAAGCCATCGGCATAACCTTGCTTGATGAAGGCAACGCGCTGTATAAGCGGCTTTCAGACGACGCCAAAGGCTCGCTTGTTTTAAATGTTCCCATATGGCCGGGGGAGAGCACCTGGGAATCTATCTATCAATACTATGCGTTGCAAAGCGGCGTGCCGATGATAAACGGTTATTCCCCTGTCGTCTCCAAAAAACATATCGACGAAATATTCTGGCCTCTTTTTACAATCAACTCCGGCGACTTGTCTGAAGCCCAGGTCGACCTGCTGAGGCGGTTAAATGTTGGCCATGTCATCTTCCACGAAGAGGCGTACCCCACAAAGGTATCGGCCTATCCGTCGTCGCTGGCATTGCGAAGGCTGTTGGCGTCGCCCTATCTTGAACTGGTAAAAAGGGCGGAGCCTCTTTGGCTGTTCAAGATTGTTGAAAATGAAACGCCCAAAGAGGCCAGGCAGGTGACATCGCCGATAGGAGTGTTATACCAGGCCGAACGCCTTCACAGGATTAACGGCAAAGCGGTGATGGACGAGGACGCGATAAACGGCGCGGCGCTGATGGGAGCGCTGGAAAAAGGGGAGGTAAAGGGGAAAATACTGAACTCCGGGCCTTACGCCACCTTCCCCTCCGGCAGATACAAGGCGTCGTTCCGGGTGAAGGTTGCGGACAATTCCTGCCATGAAAATGTTTTGTCCCTCAACGTGTCGGGGGCGTCGGGCAGAATTAATCTTGCGTCGGTAACCCTTAAATGCTCCGACTTCAAGTCACCCGGAAAATATCAGAACGTAACCCTGGAATATAACCTCGCCCCCGGCAAGGCCTGGCAGATTGAATATCGATCGTTCGTCCTTGGCCATACGCCGGTTTATATCGACTCTGTCTACATACGTTTCGCGGACCAGGACGACAATGACTTTGAATATGAAGCGGAGCATTTTTATCACACAGGGAGGGTGGTCACCGATGAGACCGCTTCCGGTGGAAAAGCGATGGAGGGCACGGGGGAGGGCTTCAGGTTGAACGGGCCGGGAAGATGGTTTGACGCCGGGTCATACAGGGCGCTGTTTAAAGTGAAGACCGGGCATACCCCCATGGATGAGCCTTTTGTGAAGGTCGATGTGTTCTCCCTGTCGAGATACGAAATCATCGCCGAGCGGCTGATAATGCGAAACGAGGCGCCGGAGGATAATGTGTATCACGATTTACCACTCGATTTCCGGTTAACGAAGCCGGACGTATTGGAGTTCCGGCTATACTATAAGGGTTCTGATGTGTTGTGGGTCGACAAGATAACTGTCGAGCCTTTGAAGGCCAATTGATAATTGTTTTGAAGCGCGCCGGATCACATCCGGTGAACGATGGCTACATATGGCAATGATATGGATTTGAAAACTTTTGGTGAAACCATAGAGCCTGCGCTCCTGAGCGCCCCCCCGGTGACCTCGCCCGAGGGGCTGACGCGGGCGGCGGCGCTTGTCCTTATCTCCCGGCGATCGGCGGGGGCCTGCTTCGGGTTTATTCACAGGCCGGACACTATGGATGTTCACCCGGGGCAGATATCATTCCCCGGAGGGCATATGGAGCGCGGCGAGGGCCCGTTGCAAACAGCCCTGCGCGAGACGGAAGAGGAGATCGGCGTGAACCAGAACGCCATCGATGTGATCGGGTTTATGCCGCCAGAAAAAACCGGAAGCACAGGCTATATCGTGTGGCCGGTTGTGGGAGTTTTGATCGATGTCCCGGTGATGAAGCTTAAGGAAGATGAAGCGGACGATTTTTTCTGGTGTCCGGTCTCGTTTTTCCTTGATACAAACAATCGCGGCGTGAGGGACAATCTTCTGCCGGGGGAGAGGGATCTCCGCCCGGCATATCATTTCAACGGATACGAGATATGGGGGCTTACCTTGCGAATAATCACCACTCTTTTAAACCCGATATAAAATCGAGCTATGCGAACACCTTTTTTATTGCTACTGGTTTCGCTTTCCCTTTTCATGGTCACCAGAGCTGGTGGGGCGGGGCCAGGCAAGGACAGGCCAAGGCTTCCCATGGCGCTAATCCCTTATGGGGAATTCATCATGGGAAGCGACCGCGCCGAGCGGGAGTATGGCTATGGCCTTGATGAAAAAAATAAAAGCACGGCTTCCAGAAAATATAAATGGTTCGAAAACGAGGAGAGAAAAACAGTTAATCTGAAAGACTTTTATATCGATCTGAACCTTGTGACAAACGAGGCTTATGAAAAATTTATAAAAGCCACCGGCCACCCGGCGCCATATGTGGACGAAAAAACATGGAATGGTTATCACCTTGCGCATAACTATGGCGAGGTTCAAAGGTTTTTATGGAAAGGGGGAACATACCCCAAGGGGCGGGGCGATCATCCTGTTGCACTGGTCAGCCACACAGACGCGGCGGCGTTTTGCGAATATCGCGGGCTCCATTTGCCAACCGAGGCCCAGTGGGAAAAAGCGGCAAGGGGGACGGAGGGGAGATATTTCCCGTGGGGGAACCTGTTTATCGCGGATAATCTGAACAGCTATTTAAAAGGCCCCTACGACACCATGCCGGCGGGAAGCTATCCCAAAGGGAAAAGCGTATATGGGATACTGGACATGGCCGGGCAGGTGTTCGAGTGGACAATGACCCCGCACAAAGCGGCGGGGAAATTTGTCGTGAAAGGGGGCTCCTGGGACGATTATCCCGGCGTCACCCGCTGTGCCGCGAGCCACGGCAGGCCGGAAGATATAAAACATATTTTAATCGGGTTCAGATGCGCCGGGGATAAAGCGGAATAGTTATTACTGACCCCTTCGATGGGGATATGAATCACTTCAGCTTCCTCGTCCCTTTGTTATCGACCCGTTTTGTGACACCCGTTTTGTCGAGATATTCCAGTATCTCTATGGCCGCTTTGCGGCCGATCCCCATTAAATCGCGGTAGGTTGCGGTGTCGACCGAGCCGGACCGCCTCACCTCCCGCAACAGCTTTTCCTTTGCTTCCCGGAATACATCTTTATACAGGGCGTAATCGGGGGTAATGGGGACAAGGTCGCCCGATGCTATGAGCGCCCGGACGATTGTGGCGGCGGCGCTTTTGGGGAGCTCGAGATCGCGGTGGAGTGTGGCGATTTTGGGAGGGGTCAACCCTCCCTCTTTGTACGCCAATATTATTTTGTTTTTAATTGCTTCGTCCTCCTGGCTGAACCGGGCCTTACGCCCGGGTAGTTGTATGAAAGAGCCATTATACAGGGCCTTGCCGGAAGATATGGCGCGGCGTATCCAATATCCGGCCAGCCTCTCTTCCATATTTTCAAGGGCAAAGGTTTTCATCAGGCGGCTCTCCTCTATCCCTGTGGCGGCGCCGTTTTCCTTGTGAAACCTGGTAATGGCGTTTTCGATGTTTTGCAGAATCCTTTCCCCCTCTTCTTTCACATAAATGTATTCGTCCCCTTTATATTCAAACGTTCCCACCCCCTCCATTTCTTTTAACAGGCTTCGAATGCCCTGCTGGCGCAGGTTGAAAAGAGAAACGATTTCATCAACCAGCACACCCCAGGGGCGCTCCGCCACGATCGACAAGGCCCCTTCCCTCTCGCTGTTTAAAAGGGCTGTCCATTTTCCCTTCCCGCGTTTTATACCACGCCTCCACAATAGCGGCCCGCCAGGAAACAGCGCCAGTCCGCCGCCCAGCGTATGTTTGGCAGAGGAGGTTCTTATAACAAACCTGTCGCCATAATTTATCTGGACAGGCTCTTCAAAACGTATCTGCGCAAAGCATCGCTCGCCCGGTTTTATGCCTGTTTCCGATTCCAGATAAACGCGGCACAACGTCTCGGCGGTGTGGATGTGCAACATATACGATTTCGCATGGGCGATATTGTGGGGCGACGACTTGTGACAGATAACCTGGGCGACAAAAGACCTGAACCCGTTGGCGATCGCCCGATGGCAAACCACACGCCCGCGCCGGACAGATTCCCTCCCCACACCCGCAAGGTTGAGCGCCGTCCTGTTCCCGGCGGCGGAGGCCGGGGCGGTTTCGCCATGATTTTGTATTCCCCGCACACGCGCATCACCCCCCCCGGGAATAATGGCCACCCTCTCATCCACTTTTATTTCACCACACATAACAGACCCTGTCACCACGGCGCCATACCCCTTGACGCTAAAAACACGGTCCACCGGCATTCTGAAATATTTTTGGCCGGAGCTTTTTTTGGTTTGATGGGCAAGGCTTGCAAGCTCTTTTTTTAATGTGTCTATCCCCTCCCCGGTGGCAGAGGAGCAAGGGATGATTGTGGCCCCTGACAATGACGAATGTTTTATAAGCCGGGCCACATCCTCTTTGGCAAGCTCCAGCGTCTCCCTATCCACAAGATCGCATTTGGTAAGGGCCACCACGCCGCGGCAAACCCCCATAAGCTCCAGAATCGCAAGATGCTCCACCGTCTGCGGCATAACAGAATCGTCCGCCGCCACCACGAGCATGGCGATATCTATTCCGGAGGTTCCGGCAAGCATGTTGTGGATAAAGCTCAAATGCCCCGGCGCGTCCACAACCCCCACCACCTGGCCATCTTCCAGGTTAAGCCTGGCAAAGCCGATATCGATGGTTATGCCCCTTTTTTTCTCCTCTTCCAGCCGGTCGCAATCCTCCCCTGTGAGGGCTTTGACGAGGGCTGTTTTGCCATGGTCGATGTGCCCGGCGGTTCCGATGATCGAGTTAATAAGGCGCATGGGATAAACAGGACGGATTGAGGGAGTTACAGACAATTTTTAAATTTCTGTTTGTCCGGCGCATATGGCCCTGTCACTTCTCCTCCAGAAGCGCGCGGTGGATAACCTCCCGATTATCGTCTGTGACATTCGTAAATCTTATTCCCAACTCCACTTTTCCATCCTCTTTTTTAACAAGGCGCGCCACCTCTCCCTCGATTTTTATAATCTCGTCTTCAAAACCAAGGCTAAGTGAAAGTGTGGAAAGGAAAGGGGGGGCCTTGTCCACTTCCAGAAGAAGCCCCCCTTCGGAAATGTTGATCATTGTCCCCACATCGGCCAGCCACGGTTCGCCATCTTTTCCATACCATTTGGCGGCTGTAAAATATGCCTTGATAACCCTGGGGAATTTACGTTCGTTCGGATTGTTGTTCATGATGCTTTTCCGGAAGATCAGTGTACGAAATTTCTTATCTTCTTAAGTCCGTCATCCGAAAAATCCAAAAACTTCACACCCATTTCAATATGGCCGTTCTCGATCTTGCGGAGATGGACAACCTCGCCCTTTACGTCCAGTATATATTCCTCCAGCGCAACCTTGATATCTACCTTTGAAAGAAGTGGCACCGGCTCGGTTATTTCGATCATGATCCCGCCGTCAGACAGGTTCAATGTCTTGCCGACAAAAGAAGAGGCCAGCTCGCCGGTGTCGTGATGGCGGCTTACCGATGTCAAAAAAATCCGCTCCACCCTTGGGCCTTTGCGCTTGTAGCCTTTTTCGGTCACTATTCTTTTCCTTTAAGCATAGTTACATACATCTTCAGTGATTATACTTTATAACAGGCTGTTCGCCACAAAAGTTCCAAATCCTATTTGCCATCACTCACCCGCGATGTCGCCGGGCGCTTTAAAGGGAGCGTTATATAAAACGTGGAGCCTTCACCAGGGGCGCTGGAAACTCTGATTTCACCCATGTGCAGGTCAACCAGGTTTTTACATATCGTAAGCCCCAGCCCCGACCCAGGCTCTATTCCCTGCTGGTGATGCTTCACCTGCTCAAATTTATCAAAGACCATTCCCTGCTGATCGGCCGGAATTCCGGGGCCGGTGTCGGAGACCAATATCTCCACCGCGCCGTTCTGAGCCGTTTTGTTCACCCTGATGCGCCCCCCCTTGGGGGTGAACTTGATGGCGTTTGCAATCAGGTTATTCATCACTTGCAAAAGCTTCGCCCCATCACCTTCCATTGTTGTTTCCTCCCCCAGGCTAAGGCTGATGTCCTGCTCCTTTTCTTTCGCTCCCAGCTCCATTGTCAAAAAGCTTTCGGTTATAAGATCGTCTATAACCAATGGCTCATACGCAAGGCGCACCTTCCCCGCTTCAAGCTTCGATACATCCAGTATATCGTTAACCAGTTGCATAAGCCGGTTGGCGGAGCGAAGCATTGTGGTGGTCTCCCGGTTAAACTGGTCTCCATTGGGGGCGGACCGAATCATTTTCACAAACCCGACGATAACCGACAGGGGCGAACGAATGTCGTGGGAAACAATTGATAAAAACTCATCCATCCGTTTGGTGAGACTTCTAAGAGACCTGTTCTTCTCCTCCAGCTCCGAGGCGTAAAGCGCTTTTTCCTCCGCCCTGACCCGCCTCTGATACAGCCTTGTTATCATAAACCCGCCGGAAAGAAGAATGACGACCATAAACGCAAACAGGGCGGCTGTTTGCATAAAACTTTTGGTGAGGAAATGAGTCGCCGCGGATTGGGGCGCCGCCACAGCAAGAGTCCACACGCGGTCCAGTATTTTTATTTTAGCGGTGGAGATAAACCATTTGTCGTTGAAGGATTTTATCTCCATCGCCCTTCCATCTTTATCCAGAACAGACCATCCGCCGGGAGCGTCTCCTTTAATCGCCCTGCCGAAATCGTCGTTAAGCCTGTCGGGGCCGCCACGATCGCCGTAAATGTCTTTCGTAAATTCGCCAAGCCGCTCCTTGTTGGCCAGAATATCATTCCCGCCTGTATACAGCCACGCTATCCCCGCTTTTTCCATCCGGATAGGACCTATCAACTGATTCACAAGGTCATCCACCCCCACAAGGGCCATCAACGTGCCCGATGCGTATATCCAGCTAGGGCCCTTTTTCTGGCCGGGCCTGCTTTTTAGCTTCCTGAATATCGGCATACCGATGGCCAGCCCGCGATAAGTTTCGGAAACAAACAGGTTCCGGGATATGCTCACCCGCCACACCGCCATTGTCTCTCTGAAAAATTCGTTTATCTCGGTTCTTATCTGAAACGGATCGGTGTCCTTTGTGACCATTACCTGGATTTCGCCTTTATTGTTTAGAAGGATCATGTGCGAGATCCGTTCGTTATGTTTGGCGATGACCCCCCTGAACGCAAGATCAACATCTTCGGACTTGTATTGCTTAACCGCGTCTATTTCCGAGAGAAGCACGATTTCGCTTATCACACTATCGAAGAAAAGCTTTACGGATTTGGCGGACGATTCCGCCAGAAACTGCAGGTTTTTCCGGAAGGAGGCTTCGCTCTCCGCTTTTAGCGTCTGGTTAAGGCTAAAGGCGATCAGCGCCACCGCGGCAAGGGAGAGCACCACCCCAAGCCACACAAGCCACAGGTAATGTTTTATCTCTTTTCGTTCGGGCATCGTTTTATATATATGTTATTACTTTAAAATTGTAACATCATGCTTTAGATTTGGAGCTTTTGCCGCTATGTTTGCGGAATATGATGCGAATCGGCGTTTTATCGAAACCTGTCTCTTTTTTTATCTGGTTTACGATGTATCGCTCGTACGAAAAATGGATTCCCTCTGGCCAATTGGTCATCAAAACAAAAGTGGGAGGGCATATGCGCGCCTGGGTGGCGTAATAAAATTTCACACGCCTGTTTTTATATATAGGGGACTGCCTGCGCGACGTAATGCGCGAAACAATATCGTTTATCCTGCCTGTGGTTATCCTCCCGGTATACTGGCCAAACACCACAAGGGCCATGTCCAGAACCTTGTTCACCCTCTGTCCGGTCTTGGCCGATACAAAGACCATCGGCGCGTGAGATAAAAACCTGAGCTGGTTACGCACTACCTCTTCATATCTTATAATGGTTTTGCTGTCTTTCTCCGGTATATCCCATTTGTTGACAACAATAACACACCCGCACCTCGCCTCCTCTATCATCGCGGCGATTTTCGCCTCCTGGCCGGTGGCTCCCTCCACTGCGTCGATCATCAAAAGGGCCACGTCCGCCCGTTCAATAGCTTTCACCGCCATGATCACCGAATATTTTTCCAGCTTATGGGTCACCTTTGCTTTTTTACGAATACCCGCAGTGTCTATCAAAACGAATTTACGGCCGTTATAGATGGCTTCGCTATCGATGGCGTCCCGTGTGGTGCCGGGGACAGCGCTGACGGTCATGCGGGATTCACCCAGAAGCCTGTTTACAATTGACGATTTGCCCGCGTTTGGTTTGCCGACGAAGGCGATATTAATCGCCCTGTCGTCACCCGGCTCCTCCTCCACTGTTTCGGGATCCTCCGGGAACCTGGCCACCACGTTTTCCATCAGGCCAACGATCCCCATGCTATGCTCCGCGCTTACCAGAAATGTTTCGCCAAGCCCCAGCCTGGCAAACTCGCTCGCCGCATCTTCCCTCGACGGATTGTCTATTTTATTCACCACAAGCAAGATCGGTTTTTCGGCTTTTCGCAGTTTTTTGGCTATCTCATCGTCGGCTCCGGTGATCCCCTGTGTGCCATCGACCATGAAAAATATAATATCGGCCTCTTCTATGGCCATCATGGTCTGCTCTCTGATGCGCGATATGGTCTCCCCTTTTTCATAAGGCTCGAATCCGCCGGAGTCAATAATCCCTATTTTATGGTTATCCCTTCTGATTATCGCTATATTTCTGTCGCGTGTCACGCCTGGGGTGTTATCGACTATTGCGGGCCGCCCGCCCACTATTTTATTAAATAAGGTAGATTTGCCCACATTCGGCCTACCGACAATTGCTATATAAAACATTTTGATTCCTTATTATTTATTTTGCGGATGATAGCGCTCAAGTGGCGCGAACGCCCTGGATAAGATCAAATCCCCTATCCTTGTAAAAGCTTCCTCCCCGCTATGCACAAAATATAGCATATTCATCTGTATAAAGCCGTTTACCCGGGGTTAGCCCGCCAAAATGGCTATTATAGAGTGGCTTGAATCATACAAAGCGCTTATTTTATCATTTGCATGTATAATTACCGATTGCGATTTTTTTCAGGACAAAGGAGAACATAAAATTGAGCGTGGACATCGGAGCCGTTAACGAAATGGTGAAAGAGAAATCGGCCTTTGTGGAGAGGCTTTTCATGGAGATGCGCAAAGTCATCGTGGGGCAGGACAACATGATAGAAGGGATGCTGATGGCGCTTTTGTGCGATGGTCATATCCTGCTCGAAGGAGTGCCCGGGCTTGCCAAAACCTTATCGATCCAGACCCTTTCTGATGCGTTGCAACTGGGGTTCAAAAGAATCCAGTTCACACCCGATCTGCTCCCGGCGGATCTCACCGGCGCCGAGATTTATAACGCCAAAGAGGCGACCTTCACAACCAGAAAGGGCCCTATCTTCGCCAACATTATCCTGGCCGACGAAATCAACCGGGCCCCGGCAAAGGTGCAAAGCGCCCTGCTCGAATCTATGCAGGAGCGCCAGGTGACCATCGGCGGAGAGACATTCACCCTGCCGGAGCCGTTTCTGGTGCTGGCGACACAAAACCCGATAGAGCAGGAGGGGACATATCCGCTACCCGAAGCCCAGGTCGACAGGTTCATGCTTAAACTGCTGGTTCAATATCCATCAAAAGAGGAAGAGCTGGCCATCGTGCGACGAAACACCTCCGGCATGAAAGAAAAAGTTAACCGGGTCGTAACCACAAAAGAGATCAGCGAGGCCAGAACCACAATCGACCAGGTTTACATGGATGATAAAATAATCGAATACATAATCAACATCGTCCATGCTTCGCGCCGCCCCGATGAATACGGGCTGGACATTGGCGGATTGATCGAATATGGAGCCTCGCCCAGAGCGTCTATCTATCTGACCAGGCTTGCCAAGGCGCGGGCGTTTCTTTCGCACCGGGGATATGTGATACCGGACGACGTGAAGAAATCCGGGCCGGACGTCTTGCGCCATCGCGTCATCCCCACGTACGAAGCGGATGCGGAAAACGTCACGCCGGAAGATTTGATCGCAAAAATATTCGACAACATCGAAGTTCCATAAAAATCGTCCGTGGCGCATGTTATGTATCGCGCCGGTGGTTTGATAAAATCGTTTCTCCTTTTAGCCGGATGTGGAAATAAATATTATTTACAAAATGCAAAACTCGCAGTTGAAAAAAGATCAGCCCCACCATGGCGCCATCCCGCGCGACATCATTCGCAGGATACGCGACATCGAAATACGAACACGCAAAGTTGTCGACAGCCTTTTCGGAGGGGAATATCACTCCACCTTTAAAGGGATGGGGATGGAATTTTCCGAGACCAGGCCATACCAGCCGGGTGACGATATCCGCGCAATGGACTGGAACGTGACCGCCAGAACAGGCGACCCATATGTAAAAGTGTTTAAAGAAGAGCGCGAGCTTACGCTGATGCTGGTGGTGGATATGTCCGCTTCCGGCGCTTTTGGCTCCTTCGATAAATTTAAAAACGAAGTGGCGGCGGAGCTTTGCGCGGCCCTCGCCTTCTCCGCCATTAAAAACAACGACAAGGTGGGCCTCATCGCCTTTACAGACAGGATAGAGCTGTTTATCGCCCCGAAAAAAGGGAGGTCGCATGTGTTGCGGTTGATCCGCGAAATACTCTATTTCAACCCGGAAGGAAAAGGAACCGATATCGAAGTGGCCCTTTCATACCTGAACATGGTGTCGAAAAAAAAATCGATCGCCTTTCTGGTCTCCGATTTTCGCGCGGGCCGGTTTGAAAAAGCGCTCAGGGCCACGGCGAAAAAGCACGACCTTATCGCCGTCAGAATCGTCGACCCAAGAGAGGAGAGAATGCCGGACGTGGGGAATATAGCGCTTCTGGACGCTGAAAGCGGGGAGCGCCTGATCGTGAACACGTCGAACCGCAAAGTGCGCAAGGGTTATGAAGCGGGAATCGTGGCGGAGAACGAAGAACGTAACCGGCTTTTCGCCAGCTCCGGCATAGACCAGGTGGTGATCCATACGGAAAAATCGTACATAGATCCTTTGGTCCGCTTCTTCAAAGCGCGCGAACGGAGGCAACGGCTGGGCTGATGAGATTTTGGGAACCTTTGGCGCTGTTTTTAGCCCTGCTACTGGCGGCGCCGGTGATTTCAAACGCCGATGAGTTCACTTTAGAGCCAGGCAAGGCCACAATTGCGACGCCCATCAGGGAGACGCTTACGATACATTTAAAAAAGGGGGAGAAAGCCCGCCTGCCGGCCAGCCTTCCAATACCGGAGGGGGCCGAGCTGATCTCCCGCAAAACTCCCCCTGTGATCAAGACAGATGATGGAGGCGCCACACACACTGTTGTATGGGAGTTTTTGTCATACAAAGTGGGGACGCATACTATTAAAAAATTCGAATACGAAATCGTTTCGCCCGATGGAACTGTAACAAAACGCGAGGCGGGGCCGCTTCGCCTTGATATTGTATCTGTCCGGACAGACCCTGAAACCGCGAACGACGTTAAAGATATCGGGGCGCCGGCGATGACTCGCTTCAAGTGGGAAAGCTATATTGTCCCGGCGCTCACCCTTGTCGCCATCATTGTCGCCGGGGTTTTGCTGTGGAGATGGTTCAGGAAAAGGAAACGGCCAGAATATGCGCCGCCGCCACCCCGCGCGCGGCCTGCCCATGAAATTGCATATGAGGAGCTTTCCAGGCTAAAGGCGGACGATCCTTTTAATAAAGGATATGTAAAAGAGCATTTCTTCCGTCTGTCAGAGATTACTCGTCGATACCTGGAAAGTCGATATGGACTGCTGGCCCTGGAGCGGACAACAACGGAGCTTGAGGAAGAATTCGACCATCGGTTCGCCACGACGAGGGTCAGATCGCAACTGTTTGGCCTGTTAAAAGCGTGCGATATTATCAAATTCACAAAAAAACAGGCGACCAGGAGCCAGGCGGATGAAGCGGTCGCCCGCGCATTCGAACTGGTAGACCTGACCAGAGCGCGGACGGAGGTTGAAACCAGATGAGATTCGCCGACCCCTGGTTTCTATCGGCCCTTATCGTCGTCCCCTTCTGGTTGTGGCGACATATTAAAAGCGATGAAATTTCCTCCGCCCGCTTTTCCGATATCGGGATGATAAAAAGACTTCTTGTATATAAAAAGAGTCGGGTGATGGCGCACATCCCTTTTGCTTTGCGGATTATAGCGGTGGTTCTTGTCATTTTTGCCCTTGGCAGGCCACAGACAGGCTACCGCGAAGAGGAGATTATCTCCAAAGGGATAGATATCATGCTCACCCTCGATCTCTCCTCCTCCATGAGCGCCTCGGACCTGAAGCCCAACCGGATAAATGCGGCCAAGCGCGTGATAGGCCGGTTCATCGCGGGAAGAACCAACGACAGGATAGGGCTGGTTGTCTTTGCGGCGCAAGGCTATACCCAGTGCCCGTTAACCCTTGATTACCCTGTGTTGCAAGGCTTTTTGAAAAGGTCGGAAATCGGCATGATCGAGGATGGCACCGCCATTGGCATGGCCCTGGCCACCGCGGCCAACAGGCTGAAAGATTCCGAAGCGAAAAGCAAGATCATCGTCCTCTTAACCGACGGCGTGAACAACAAAGGCGCTATAGACCCTGTCACCGCCGCCCAGATGGCCAAAGCTGTCAATGTGAAGATATATTCCATCGGGGTCGGCAAAGAGGGGATTTTTTACCAGACCGTGAACGACCCGAACTTTGGCCCAAGAAGGGTGCGAACGCAAACGGTGATAGACGAAGCCCTGCTTAAAATGATCGCCAAGGAGACCGGCGGAAAATATTTCCGTGCGCAAAACGAAAAAGCCCTCGAAGAGGTGTATAAGGAGATAGACAAGCTGGAGAAGACCGATATAAAAACCATGGTCTACCTTCGCCATACAGACTGGTTTATGTGGCTTGTGATCCCGGCCCTTCTCCTCCTTGCTCTGGAGCTTATATGGCCGATCACCCCTTGGAGGATTATCCCGTGAGGTTTCACGATATCATCTGGTTCTGGGGAATTTTGGCCATTCCCGTTTTGGGCGCTTTGGCATGGATCGGCATAAACCGGCAAAGGGGAGCTATCCACCGGTTCGTATCGCGGCAAATCGCCCCCCGCCTGCTAAGCGAAAAGGTGTTCACTTTAAGGAGGATAACTTCCGCGATCCTCGCTTTGGCCATGGCGCTCCTTGTGCTTTCGCTGGCGCGGCCGCAATATGGCGTGAAGCCTGTGATGCTCAAACGATCCGGAATAGATGTGATGATCGCCATCGACACATCCAAAAGCATGAACGCAAGAGATATCGCCCCCAGCAGGATTGAAAGGGCGCGTAACGAAATAAAGAAGCTCATCCCGGCCCTTGAGGGAAACCGGCTGGGGCTGATCGCCTTTGCGGGGCAAAGCTTTGTGGAATGCCCGCTTACTCTCGACACCTCCACCGTCCGGCTCTTCCTCGACACTATAAACACAGGCTCCATACCTGTCCCCGGTACGGCGATCGGCGGGGCGATCCGGGACGCAGTGAAAGCCTTCAGGGTGAGCAAGGCGAAAAGCAAAGCCCTGATACTGGTGACCGACGGTGAGAACCTGGAAGGAGAGGTGGAAGAGGCCGCCACCCTCGCCAAAGAAAACGGTATATCCATTTTCCCCATTGGTATCGGGCTGAAGGGGGGCGCCCCCATCCCGGAGGTCGACAAGGCGGGAAACATCACAGGATATAAAACTGATAACAAAGGAAACACCATCATCTCAAGGCTGGATACGGTAACCTTGAATAAAATCGCCGAGCTGACCGGCGGGTTCCTGGTCACCTTTGGAGAGGAAGGGGAAGATATCGCCCTGCTTATCGATCATCTGTCGAAGCTGGACAAGTCAGACATCACGTCGCAAGAGTTCACCGAATATGAAGAGAGGTTTCAGTGGCTTCTGGCGGCGGCGCTTTTATTACTTTTGCTGGAATACGTTTTCGTTTCAAGTGGAGGAGCTAAAAGGGCGGCTTAAGGATGAATATATTATACGCATTGGGGAGATCGAGGTAAGGGAGCCGCAATCTCACGAAAAATGGTCATGCCGCGCGCACCCTTTAGGGTGTCCCCCATCACTTCCCCACTCTCTCCCGCTCGCCCACCTCCATCGCATACTCCAGCAAATCCGCCGTGTGCGCAACCGGTACGTCCACCCCGAACCGGTTCAAGGAATCGGCCAGTTGGAGCTGGCACGAGGGGCAGGCGGTGACCACGATATCTGCTCCGCTTTTTTTCACCATGTCCGCTTTATATTTCCCGATATCCATAGACATGCCGTAATGCTTCAGGGCGAATGTGCCAGACCCTCCGCAACATCTGTCCGCCCCCTCCATTTCGATATATTCTACGTTCGGCAGGCTTTTAATAAATTCGCGCGGCTCTTCATGCACACCCATTCCCCGTTTCAGATGGCAAGGGTCGTGGTACGTCACTTTTAGCTTTTCGCCACTTACCGATTCGAGAACTGGCCTTACCTTTAGTTCGAATAAAAACTTCTGGAAATCGATCACTTTTTCGGCGAACTCCATAACCCTCTCATCACCTGGGAAAAGTTTTGGGTATGTTTCGCCCAGCACAGAGCCGCACGTCGCGCATGAATATACGATGTAATCCGGGTTATATGCCATGATCGCTTCCATGTTTTTTTGCGCCAGCAGTTTAGAGGTCTCCATGTCGCCGCTATAATATGTGGGCGCGCCGCAACAGGTTTGATCGTTAGGGAAGATTACTTCCAGCCCAGCTTCCTGCAGTTTCTCTATAACGCGAAGCCCTGTTTGGGGGAAGGCGAGGTCTGTCATGCATCCACTAAAAAACAACGCCCGTTTGGCTTTATTTTTATCGCCGCTCCCTTTTGGCTTGTTAATCTCCCCCACCATTGATCGCAGGTTCCTTTGCAAAAAGTTTGGCGTAACCCTTTTGATTCCATCTGGCGAGAAGGGCAAAAAACGGGCGAGCCATTTCGGGGCAAGCTTATAGGGTATGGAGCCAAGACCCACGATTTTCGCCAGCAGATTCAGCCGATTGGGGTGGGGCAATATCCATTTGAAAATAAAACCGGCGATAAGCCCGGAGCCCCTCTGGTTCTGGATCACAGCCCTTGTGGCGGCGAAGACCTTCATCGTGTCGACCCCGGAAGGGCACGCGGTGACGCAATTCATGCAGGACAGGCACTTGGAAAAATCGTTTTCCAGCCGAGGCGATATTTTCAGTTCCTCCTCCAGAACGCCCTGGGCAAGACGAATCTTCCCCCTTGCGTTCAGCGTTTCAGAGGCCGAAAGCTCATATGTGAAACAACCGGCCTGGCAACTGGCGCATTTAACACATTTATCGAGCTCCGCCCGGACCGATTCCAGATAATCGCGCTTCATCGATTCATTATAGCATTTGCTTATTTACAACGGTTTGGCGCCGCAAAACCGAAAAAATATAAAAAGCTACGCCAAAACCTTTTTAGGTTTTATCGCGCTGAAAGGAAACCCCGCCATGGGAACCCCCTCCTTCACGCCGACGCATACCAGACGCCCGGCTTTATCTATAACACGGACAAAATCTGAATTTTCCGCCTGGGCGAAGGTGATTATGTCCGAAATACCGAGCGGCATCCCTTTTTTTATCCGGTCGACCGCATGGGGAATCACCACCGCCGTGTGCATGTGCGACAGGCCGTCACTCAAGGATATTATCTTCGATTCGGCTTCTTCGAGGTTATCGCTTCTGAAAACGTTTAGAGGAACTGAATCCTCCACCCTGAAATGGCCTGACCGCGCCCTGGTGAGGCTCGAAAGGTGGCCATACACCCCAAGCTTCTGGCCGATATCGTGGCACAGGGTGCGGACATATGCGCCGGTGGTCACCTGGACCGAGAAACGGATGTTCGGCCCATCCATCCCCAAAAGCTTAAGATTACTGATTGTAGCCTTGATCGGCTTGCGTTCGACCTCTATTCCTTTTCGCGCCAGATCGTACAGCCGTTCGCCATCAATCTTCTTGGCCGAAAACATGGGTGGTATCTGTTCTATATCCCCCACAAAAGTCTGCATCACCTCAAGGGCCATCTCTTTTGTCACGTTCGACGGATCGGCCTGGTCGACAATTTTGCCCACCCTGTCTTGCGTGTCTGTGGAAGCGCCGAGGGTGAGGGTGGCTTCATATACCTTGTCCCCTTTTTCGAGGAAGGGAAAAAGCCGGGTCGCCCTCCCCATTCCCACCGGCAGAACCCCTTCTGCAATCGGATCGAGTGTGCCGATATACCCCACCTTCTTTGCTCCAAGCTCTCTTTTAAGAACTCTCGCCACCTCCGCCGAGGTTATCCCTTCGGGTTTGTTTATGTTAAGAAACCCGTCTATGTTGCGCTGGTTCATATCGCTTTATAATCTCCACCGGATAAATTGGCCATTTGCGGCCAGACATTAATAACCGTCTATTTTTATAGATCGTGCAAAATAAAAAGAGATGGATTGTATAACAGGTTCGCTCTTTTGGGAAGGACTGATTAAACCGGTGGTTTATCTTCCGGTTTATCTTCCGGTTCTTCTTCCCTGGGCGCCACCTCCTTTAGAATCTTCTGGATCCTTATGCCCCGCTCGATAGAATCGTCCATATGGAAAACTATCTCCGGCACATGCCTCAGCCCCAGCCGCTTGCCCAACAAACTCCGGACAAATCCCGACCCGCGCTTTAACGCATCGAAGCTTCTGTTTTTATCCTTGTCAGACCCCAGAACAGAGATATACACGTTGGCGTGCCCAAGATCCCTGGTAAGCTCCACCTGCACAACAGAGACAATCCCAAGTCCCGGGTCTTTCATCTCCCTTTGAACAATATTCGATATTTCTTTCAGAATCTCTTCCGATACCCTGTCCGCCCTGTGAAACCGTTTCATTTCTGTTTTCCATTAACTGTTTATAAATTCAACGTGAATCCCGGCCACAACGGCCTTGTATTCAATACATCTGATCACGCTTTGTATCTGGCTATCGGCGTGAACCCTGTCATTGGCCGCCACCGCCACCCCTATATCGGCGGTCTGGTAAAGGTCGTGGTTATCGACCTCGGCGATAGAAACATTAAACCGGGCCTTCACACGGTCTTTCACGCTCCTCACAACCTTGCGCTTCTCCTTGAGCGACCGCGCGCCCGGGATCGAAAGCCTCACCTTAAGTATTCCCACAACCATTGTAAATTAACAATAACATAAGCGGAGAAGAAGGAGCAACGGCAGGAGCTCCATAAGATAAGCCGGGCCCATGTTATATTGGAGATGGGCGAAACGAGCCTCTAATACCGGAATCGAAAACCAGATATTTATCAAGCATGTTCACCACTACTATTTCTGGGCGCTGGCCATACTGCCGGCAAACGTCGCCCGCGCCAATGGCTGGCCAAATATGAAAATCCTGATTGTCGGCTCCGGCGGGGTCGGAGGATTCTATGGTGGGGCCCTGGCCAGGAAAGTGGACGACGTCTTCTTCATAGCGCGAGGGGCCAACCTTGAAGCCATCCTGAAAAACGGCCTCACGATTAAAAGCGTGGATGGCGAGTTTACCATTACTCCCGATTGCGGAGCTAACGGGGAGGGATTCGGCGTGGCCGACCTTGTTATTGTCTGCGTTAAAGCTTACGACACGCAAAAGACACTCGGCCTCTATCGCCAGAACGTCGGGCCGGGAACCACCATCATCTCCCTTCAAAACGGAATAGATAACGAAGGGATCATCGCCCGGGAATATGGGAAGGAAAAGGTGATGGGGGCGGTGGCCTTTGTTGGGTCGAGGGTCGAGGAGCCGGGGGTGATATTGCATTCCGCCTTCGGGCATATCGCAATCGGGGAGCTTGGCGGGGAAGTGTCGAAACGGGCCAAAACCATCCGCCGCCTGTTCGTGGACGCGGGGGTGAAGTGCAAAATATCTGAAAATATAATAATGGATATATGGGGCAAGATGATCTGGAACACAGGTTTCAACGCCATTACCGCCATCCTGGGCGTATCGGCGAAAGAGGCGGCTTCAAACGAAGGAATCCGCCAGACAATCCATGGAGCCATGATGGAATGGATAGAGGTGGCCAAAGCGAGCGGCGTCAGTTTGTGGCCGGAGCTGGCCGATAAGAACATCGCCGTCACCCTGAAGGGGGGAGACGTTATCCCCTCTATGCTTCAGGACAGGCGGAGCGGGAGGCAAATGGAGATCGATATAATTAATGGAAAAGCGGCCCAACTTGGAAGGACGCTGGGTATACCGACCCCCATCAACGACACCATCGTCTCAATCGTATCGTTTATGAATAACGACGCGAAACCGGCGTAACATTCCTCCCTGTTTTAAAGGAATAATCGACCAGGCCTATGCCGCGGTGGCCCTTTTCTTATACAGGCAGTTTGGGCATTTGTGCCCTTTTGGGCGCCCGCACATCACGCAACTCGCCTCATCGGCGGTAAATTTGAGCGCTCCGCCGCAATGAGAGCAGGCAAACTCTTGTAATGGTTTGTTTTCTATCGCATTAACGCCTTTCTTGACGCCAAACTTCTTATCGTTTTTGGGTGACTTGGTACGTTTGTGTTTCATCATAAGCCTCCTTTAGTTCTCACCTATGAGATGCTTTCACGTTTCAAAGGATTCTATTTTTCCTGATCGGCATAAACCATTGAAACTTTATTATTTTCAAGGAGATACGATGGGGTCCACCCGCTATTTGAGCAATAAAGCTGTAAAATGGGTATATTTTGAAGAGATTTGGCAACCTGGAAATATAAAAAAAACCTTTTATCGCTATCCGCTCGACCGGGAAGCTTCGGCAAGGAGGCCGGCTTCTCTTTTTTTAAGTTCGCCCGCCCACCATCGCTTTATGGCATACACGGTGTCGGGGCGCACAAGGTCCTTTTGTACGGCGCCGTTTTTTACAGGGACTTCAAATTTTTCAGGGAAAATATAGACCTGCGTGCCGACATCGGCGAATTTTCCCAGGTCGACTACATTCATATCGTTAACCTCCACGCACCCCTCTGTGGCTTCAATATTTTCACCAAGCCCGGAGCCGTGAATCCAGATTCCGTCACCGGTTTTTCCCAATTTTTTATCAAGTTTATTGGGATAGTTTAAAACAAACGCCCGTGGGCCATACTGGGGGGGCAGATGCCTGTTTTCTTTCACACTGACAATGTTGTATAACCCTTCAGGGGTTCTTAAATCGCCCCTGACCAGTTTATCCCCCCTTTTGGAGCCAAGGGAGGTTTTGTATCGTTTCACAATCTTGAAGTTGTCTTTGTTTTCTTCCAGCACAAGAAGCTCGCCCCTCGATTTATCGACCACAAGAACATAAGGAGCCACCCTCTCCGGCATGGAAAGGTCGATTTCAGGCCTTGGCAACGTGGAAAAATCGGGCAATAGATCAATGCCTGCCCCGTTCACAGGTTTTTCGGTTTTAGTTGTGACCAGGGACGCCTGCACGATTTTGGGCGTCTCTTTTACAGGCTCCGCTTTTTTGGGCGGCGCTTTAATAACCGTGGCTGGCTTTTCGACAGCAGGCTTGCTTTTCACCATCACCTCCTTAAGTGAGACATCGGGGGAAAATGTGACCGCATAGCTGATCACCCCAAACATGAGGAGAACCATAAGGCCAACCCCCGTAAACCGAGCCGCCCTGCCGAAAGGAAATGAATTCTCCAGCCTGAAGGCCCGATCGACATCCAGATTGGCCAGGTGAATGGCCCGTTTTATGCGAGCTTCATAAAGCTTTGTCTCAATGTAATGGCCAACACTCCCTTTAAGAGAAGAGATCACTTAATGGCCCTCCAGCTTTCCGATTCGATTTTCCATCCATCACCGGTTTTTTTCATGGTCAAGGTTTTTGTCCCCACATCCTTGTAATTAGCCGATTTGTAATGCTGTGTAAAGCTGATCACCGCATCACGTCCAGATATCGAGATATTAATTTCCCTTATAATAACCTCTATAACGCCTGATTTCTTAAACTTTTTTTGCTTGGATTTAATCCATTCTTTCTTCCCCCCACCCTTATAGGAAAAGGTATCGGAATAATATGACGAATAGTCCGAAATGTCTCTTGCCTTCCACGCGGCGTACCACCCCATCAGGAGTTCCTTTATCAGCCCCTCATCACTCTCACCGGGCTCAACGTTGCCGGCGGGGGCCCGGGCATAGGCGGCTTCGTCATCTGGCTTTTCATCCTCTTGGGCGCTCTCCCTTTTAGGTCGGCTGGCTATTCCCTCAGTTTTCCTCTTCTCTTTTTCCAGAAAAGCTATTCTCCTTTTCAATCTTTCCGTTTCGACGCCAAGCTCCAGGGCCTTGCGCCGCTCCTGTTTCAGCTCTTTGTGCGCAAGCTTCAGCTCGCTATTATCCATGGGTGTCAGGATCACATCCAGCGAAGAGCCGTTCATTTTTGTTTCAAATTCGCAGTCGCGCTTTAGCTCTATCTCCATCCGCACCGCCTGGGACTGTTTAAATTTCAGTATGGAAATCATCCCCACCAGCTTGTCCCCCACCATGACCGCGGGCCCGGGCAGTGAACTTTTCGCCGAAGCAAGCTCCACCGCCAGCCTGATCGGGTTTCGAAGCTTGTATGCGATAAATTCAAACGGGGCGCTTGCCCTTATAGTCACGATGGTTTTATTGTTCAGTGTTTTGCTGTGAATCTCTTTGATTACAGGTGGAGGCTCCTGGGCGAGAGGCTGGACGCCTTTATTATCTGGCTGTGCGGGGGCCTGGGCGCATCCGCTGATGACGGCGAATATTGCGGGAAACAGAAAGCCCGACACAAAACGGGTTGAAAAAAGCCGAAAAAATATTTTTGTTCTCATATTAACCAATAAATATAACCCAGCTTTGATTTAGTGTGAAGAGGCTACTTTTCCAACCCCACTTTATTCCTGATAGCCGCAAGTATGGCTTCCATTTCCAGGGCCAGCTTATCGAGCCCTCTTTTTTTAAGGGCGCTTATGGCGATGGCGTTATGGCGTTTCGCCACATTTTCCACCAATTGAGGGGGAGCTTTGTCGATTTTGTTTAAAACCATAAGAACCGGAATTTCGTTTAGCCCAAGCTTGTCTAATATCTGTTCAACGGTTTTTATGGCATGCTCAAAATCTGGCGACGACACATCCACCAGATGAAGCAACAGATCAGAGTCGCGAAGCTCTTCCTGGGTCGACCGGAATGCGTCGAGCAGGTCTTCCGGAAGGTCGCGAATGAACCCCACAGTATCCGACAACACAACATCCATCGCCCTGGGATATCGTATTCGGCGCGAGGTGGGGTCTAGTGTGGCGAAAAGCTTGTTCTCCACAAGGGCGGCGCTTTTGGTAAGGGCGTTAAGCAATGTCGACTTTCCCGCGTTGGTATATCCGATTACAGCCGCCTGGGGCACGCCCGATCTTTTGCGCAGGCTTCGCCGCTGGTCGCGCCCGTGGCTCAGCTTTTCGATTTTGTTCTCGATGGCGGTGATCCTTTCCTTGATGCGCCTGCGGGAAACCTCCATAACCGTTTCGCCAGGACC
>UOGE01000079.1_pt1 | contig 24748 bp, 16 predicted proteins | sample 1989811 | NCBI WGS metagenome assembly UOGE01 (sample SAMEA4712198, study PRJEB27164) | hydrothermal vent metagenome | biome: marine basaltic hydrothermal vent biome; feature: marine hydrothermal vent; material: mineral | place: Pacific Ocean | collected 2011-06-14/2011-07-23 | depth 1691 m | reverse complement strand
ACACTGTCCACTTTATGCATAACTTCCGGCGATACTTCGCGCAAAGCAAAGATGTGGCCAAGGCGACGCACCAGACCCTGAAGACCACCGGCAGGGCGATGCTGGTCACCTCGGTTGTTCTATCGGTCGGTTTTTACATATTTATGTTCGCGGAGATGAGCAATCTTTTCAATTTCGGATTTCTCACCGGGACGGCTATCGTGGCGGCGCTGCTGGCCGACTATTTCCTGGCGCCTGCGCTGATGACGCTTGTGTATGGCAAAAAGATTAAACCGGATAAAAGTGTGGCGAACACATAAGGAGGATATATGAATAAAAACAAGCGGCTATTAACAAACCTGTTTGTGATGGCGCTGGTTATTTTGATGACCCCGCTGGTCTCGTTGGCCGATGACGCCAAAGCGAGGGCTATCATGGTAAAGGTGGACGCCAGGGACGACGGCGATAACTCCATATCGCAAATGGAGATGATATTGATAGATAAAAGAAACAACAGGCGCGTGCGAAAAATTAAAATCTTTACCAAATATTTCGGCGTGGACAGATATCGCCTGATGTTTTTTCTGCAACCGGCGGATGTGAAAGACACCGGATTTCTGACCTACGATTATGACGACCCGGAAAAGGATGACGACCAGTGGCTCTATCTCCCGGCTTTGCAGAAAACGAAAAGAATCGCCGCTTCCGACAAATCGGCCAGTTTCATGGGGTCGGACTTTAACTATTCGGACATGACGAAAAAGGACCCGGAGGATTATGACTACAAGCTAAGTAAAGATAGCGAGGTGCGCGGCGAGCCTGTGTGGGTTATCGAGGCGGTTCCTCGCACAAAAGAGATCATCGATGAAACTGGATATAAGAAATCGTGGCTACTTGTGAGAAAAGATAACTATATGGTTGTTCGCGCTGTCCATATGACCCGGGATGGGGGCAAACATAAGTATCTGGACGTTGTGAGACTAAAGAAAATAGACGGTATCTGGACAGGGCTGGAGACGATCATGACGACGAAAAAGGGGAAGAAGACAACTCATAAAACGGTGTTAAAGCTTTCCAACGTGAGGTACAACCAGAAGCTCGACGATAATGTCTTCACCGTGCGCAGGCTCGAAAAAGGGTTCTAAACATTGCGTTGAGGAAAGTTGCCGGTATTGAGTATCCATAAAAGAGAAATTACTGTTATTCTTTTTATCGTTTATTGCCTGGCATGGCCCACCACCGCGTCGGCCCAGGGGAAAGCCGATGATTCGACCGGCGCCGGCATAGAGGATATCCTTGGAGGGTTCGACGACGAACCAAAAGACGCCTCCCAGGTGGATGACATCCTTGGGGGATTTGATGACGCTCCCGCTGAAATGGATAAAACCGCTGACGAAAGCGGGAAAGCCGCGCCGAGCCCTGTCGAACTGGGGGGTTCATATACGCTGGCCTCCTCCTATAACTATGCTCATAAAGCGCCAGAGGAAGGGAAAACCGATTATCGCGGGTTATCCCGGCTGAGGTCGGAATTGCAAATCGATATCGATATAGGAATTTCGGAACAATGGAAGGCCTTTGTCAGCGGCAGAACGTTTTATGACGCGGCATACGCCATCAACGGACGCGATAATTATACAGACAAGGTTCTGGACACCTACGAAGCCGAGACCGAGTTTCGCGACATGTTTATCCAGGGGACGCTCACCCCGAACCTTGATGTGAAAATCGGACGGCAGATTATCGTGTGGGGGAAATCGGACAATGTCAGGGTGACCGATGTCTTGAATCCGTTTGATAACCGGGAGCCTGGCATGGTCGATATCGAAGACCTTCGTCTGCCGGTCACCGCCACAAGGCTCGACTATTATTTCGACCAGTGGAGCGTAACCGCCATAGCCATACACGAGATAAGGTTCAACAAAAACCCGGCATACGGGAGTGATTTTTATCCATTCGATTACGTTGAGCCATATGAGGAGAAACCCGGTAACAGTATGAAGAACTGGGAATATGCCCTGGCTCTGAACGGAATTTTTAAGGGATGGGATATTTCGTTTTACTATGCCCGGATTTTTGGCGACTACCCCTATGGCGAGGTGGCCAGGGTGGCCGGCGCCGCCGAACCGATTATTACGCTAAAGCACAACAGGCTCCAGATGTATGGGGTCTCGGCCAACTGGGCTGTAAAAAGCTGGCTCATAAAAGCGGAGGCCGCCTATTTTGACCGGTTAAAATATTCCTTCATTCAGGAAGAGGCGAAGGGCAGGTTCGATGTTCTGGCCGGGGTTGAATATGCCGGATTTAGCGATAACATCTTATCGCTGGAGATAGTTAACCGCCATATAATGGGGTATGACCAGAAGATGGAGGCGACCCCGGACGCGACGGGGGAGGATCAGTTCCAGAGTTTTTTCAGGTATAGCGGCGATTTTTACAACGCCCGCTTACACATTCTTTTCCTCTTTTCATTGTTCGATACAGACGGGAGCGATGGTGGCTTCGGGCGGCTCCAGGCGAAATATGACATTGTAGACACCCTGTCAGTAACCGCCGGGGTGGTGACTTATCAATCGGGCGAAAACCTGTTTTTCAATAAAATAGGGGATAACGACCGGATATTCGTCGATCTCAAACGCAGTTTCTGATAGGGGCGTTTTAAGGAAAAAATTCGCTACCTGGTCATGCCCGCATATATATCATCGCGTCTTAAAGGGGTCGATCGCGCTCCGCCACGGTGTCCTCCTAGTATCTGAAAGACCATGTCTTCACCGTTATCGAAACCGCAGGCCGAGGCGCCCATGTATAGCCTCCAGATTCGGTAGGTCATATCTCCAACCAGGTTTGTCACCTTTTCCCTGTTCTCCTCCAGCGAGCGAACCCATCGGCGAAGAGTCATGGTGTAGTGACAGCGAAGGTTCTCCACGTCGAATATTTCAAAGTCCGCCTCCTCCATGGCGTTAATGACTACGCTTAACTTCGTAAGTTCCCCGTCCGGGAAAACGTATTTGTTAAGAAACCGCTGGGCCGGATCGGGGTTCCAGCCGGAGTAGTTTGTTATTCCATGGTTTAGGAAAAGCCCCTCCGGTCCAAGGGCCCGTTTGACGAACCCGAAATATTCGGGAAAAGAGGCAATGCCCACATGCTCAAACATCCCCACGCTTACTATGCGGTCAAAACGCTGGTCATGGGGAAGGTCGCGATAGTCTTTAAGTTCGATCTTTACTTTATCCTGAAGCCCCTCTTTCTGGACTCTTTCCACCGCGTGGGAAAACTGCCTTTCGCTTAAGGTGATGCCATAAGCCAGGGCTCCATATTCGCGGGCCGCCTGTATCGCCAGCCCCCCCCAGCCGCATCCTATATCCAGCAAGGTCTGCCCCGGTTTAAGACGAAGCTTGCGCAGGATATGATCGATCTTGTCACTTTGCGCTTTGGCCAGCGATTGGCTCTCCTCCTTGAAGTAGGCGCAGGAATAGGTCATCTCCGGGTCGAGCCACAATTTATAAAACTCGTTGGAAAGGTCGTAGTGGTGGGCTATGCTTTCAAGGCAGTTCGCCCTGCTCTTCCCATCGTTTGCGACCGAACCGAGACCATCTCGAAAATCATAGTATGGTAGCCGCGCGGCGCGCCACATCATCCGGAGGCGCGAGCGGCGGGAGAACCCGGATTTTTGCAAAGTCGCGACGAGGCTGACAACCGCCTCAAAATCCCCATCCACATCCACAAGGCCCAGAATAAACGATTCCGCCAGTGTGTACCAGTCGCGCCGGATCACAAGCTCCCGCAAGGGGCCTGGCTGGTTGAACGTCAGCATACAGGGGGCGCCGCCGCTTCCTACGACAATTTCGCCGTTCCAAAGACGCACGGAGACCGGCCCGGAATAATCGCAAAGCAACTCTTCGAGGAGCCGCCGCGCGTTCAAAAGAACGGAACCGGGCTGGGAGGGGGTGAAAAAACCGTTGACCGATCGGTCTTCCGCCTTGCCACACTCCGCCGTTCTGAGCATCAATTCGCCTCATATGAGGGAAAGGTCCGCAATAATAAAGGCAACCTCACCAGATTTTGAAGGGCGAAACCGGCCATAAACCTTTTGCCCGTCCGTACATATGTAATATTTGTCATAATGTCCTTTCTGTCAATAGCCCCTTGCCGGAAAAACCTCAAAAGCCGCCCCACCCGCAGTTAGCGCCAAGCCTTGCCAATGATTTTAACTGTTCTATTGAGCTTGGGCCGCCCCTCCCCTATAATGATGTGTTTTAGAATTCCAGCAAACAAAGCCCCCTTTGGAGAGATAAATAATGAAGATTTTTATAGACACCGCCGATATTAATGAAATACGCGAAGCCAAAGCGCTTGGCGTCATAGACGGCGTTACCACCAACCCCTCTCTCGTGGCAAAAACGGGGAAAGATTTTAAAACCGTAATATCTGAAATAGTGGCCGAAGTGGACGGGCCGATAAGCGCCGAGGCGGTCTCCCTCGACGCGGAAGGATTGGTGAGTGAGGGGAGGGAACTGGCCAAGATACATCCCAATATAGTGGTTAAAATCCCGATGACCACGGAGGGGCTTAAGGCTGTAAAAATTCTTTCGGGCGAAGGGGTGAAGACCAATGTCACTCTTGTGTTCTCTGGCGTCCAGGCGCTTCTGGCCGCCAAGGCTGGGGCGACCTATGTCTCTCCATTCGTTGGGCGCCTCGATGATATATCGCACGAGGGGATGGATCTTATCGAGCAGATTCTCGAAATCTTTTCCAACTATGACTTCCTGACACAGATCATTGTCGCCTCCATCCGTCATCCGCTACACGTTCTGGAGTCTGCCCGAATGGGGGCGGACGTGGCCACCATTCCGTTTGGTGTCATCGAAAAGCTGACCAAACATCCGCTGACAGATAGCGGGATAGAACGCTTCCTGAAAGATTGGGAGAAGGTGCCGAAATAATATTCGGCCGGTATTCATATGTCTCATCGCCTCAGGTGATAACGATGCCCGGTGACACCATTGTGCAAGGCGAAAATGTGGTCAAGAAATATGGCGGTCTTGTCGCCGTGGACCATGTCGATTTCGCCGTTAAAAAGGGGGAGTGCTTTGGCTTCCTTGGCCCCAACGGCGCTGGCAAAACATCGGTGATGAAAATGATCCAGTGTTTTTCACCCCTGACTTCGGGCGCAATCACAGTCGACGGGATGAGAGTGGGGAGGGACAATGCGAAGATAAAAGCGGCTCTTGGTGTGGCGCCGCAAGATGAGAACCTGGACAATGAACTTACGGTAATACAGAACCTTGAAATATACGCAAGCTATTTTGATATTCCCCGGGATATAGCGGCCGACGAAGCGCGGCGGCTTTTGTCCTTTTTTCACCTGGAGGATAAAATTGGCGATTACATCCGGGAGCTGTCGGGAGGGATGCGGCGCAGGCTTGTGATCGCCCGCGCCCTTATAAATAACCCGAAGCTTCTTATCCTCGACGAGCCGACCACCGGGCTCGACCCACAGGCGCGGCGGGTTATATGGCGCAAGCTCGAAGGGTTGAAAAAAGAGGGGGTCACCATGATTCTCACGACCCATTATATGGAAGAGGCGATGCGCCTTTGCGACCGGGTGGTGATTATGGACAAGGGGCGGATCCTGGCCCAGGGGGCGCCGCATGAGCTTGTGAACAAAACTCTGGGAGATAGCGTAATCGAATTTCGCCCCGATCCCGAATCTACCGGGGAGACGAAGAGTTTTCTCGATTTACGGCAGGTAAAATACGACACCGATGGGGACACATTTTATATTTTCAACGCTGATCCTGAAAGCCTGCTCGATTCACTGGAAAAGATAGATCATCAGTTTCTCGATAATCGCTCCGCAACGCTGGAAGATTTATTCTTGAAAATAACAGGGCATAACTTGTGAAAAATAAAAATAATAAAGCGGTTTACAGCCCCCCTGAAGGAGAACGAAGGTGGTGACCCATCGCGCCCTGCGGGTGTGGCGGAGAAATTTTACCGTCTATCGCACCTATTATAAAGCGAGCCTTGTGGGAAATATCGGCGATCCCCTTTTATATCTTTTTGCCATGGGGTACGGGATCGGGACATATCTGAAAATTATGGAAGGCATGCCATATATCGATTTTATAGCTCCCGGATTGATCGTTACCAGTGTTATGTATTCCGCAGTGTTCGAATGCACCTTTGGCTCCTTTACCAGGATGACCACCCAGCGCACGTTCGACTCTATCCTGGCGACACCTGTGTCTATCGAGGATCTTGTGTTTGGCGAGATATTATGGGGGATGACAAAATCGGTGATATCTGCGACGGTTATGATTTTGATCATGATTCTTTTCGGGTTATACACACCTTCATTCGGGTTTATTGGCATCGTTTTCACCGTTGGGGCGACCGGAATACTCTTTGCCTCGGCGGCGTTATGCTTTTCCGCCATAGCGCCAAGCTACGATTTTTTCAGCTACTTCTTCACCCTTTTCATCGCCCCGATGTTCTTTTTGTCGGGGGTCTTTTTCCCTTTGGACAGGTTTCCGGAAATTGTCCAGTGGCTCTCCCAGGCGCTTCCGGCCACGCATTCTGTTTTGTTGATGCGATACTTTTTTCATGGAGCGACGCAGGAGGGGTTTATAGTGGCGGTGACTTTTATTCTTTTGATGGATGTTGCCCTGGCTATGCTGGCTGTCCGTCTGGTGAGAAAGAGACTAATCATTTAGTCTAATACGATCGTTCTGGCGACGCCATAAAAAAAACTCCCGTTCCTCCTTCTCCTTTTTAATAATATTAGAAAAGTTAAATGTTGTAGACTGAGTGTAGCTAATTATTAGGGATGGATGAGAGATCGAAGAAGTTTTGTGAAAAACTGAAGGCTCAGGCCTGTTTTTGTCGTCATGATGGCCAGGATTATATTCGCACCGTTATTTTAATATCTGGAAGGAAATGAACAATGACTATTGAAACGATAAAAGCAGGACAATGGGTTGTGGCCGAAGGGGGAGTCCCCGAATATTCTATTTATAAACTTCTGTCCGGGACGGTTTCCATTTACAAAAGTGGATCCAGGATTCGCGAAGTGACAATTAACAAAGGCGACAAACCGATAATGATCGGCATCACAGCCATTTTCAGGGATGACCTTATGCATATGGCCTCCGTGAAAGCGGAGACAGATGTGGAAGTTGACAGGATTTACATCGATCAGATTCGGGGAACCCTGGCGAACGAAATCCCGAAAGAAAATAAAAACGATATTGCGATTATGATTAAATCGATCACGATGGGGAACGAGCTGGTGAGCCTGGTAAACAAGTTTTACGACTTGCCTAAAATTAATCTGGAGATACCGACGAATGTCTCCACCGAAACCGAGGAGATTTTATCCGAGATTACAAGGCTTTACAATCTTATTGGAGCGGATATAGATAAAACCTGCAATACATGAGCGCGGGTTTGTGAAGAGACGGATTAGCAGGCCATGGGCCTGTTATTTTATGCTGATCCGATAGGTCGCCATCTGCGCCGATCCCTCGCGGACGCCCACTTCTATCCATTCCACGTTCGGGTGGGATGGCGCAACATGGCCGGCCAGTGTTTCGCAAAAATATCCCGAAAGCCTTTCGACGGTGGTCGCCTGAACCGGAACAAGGACACAATCCTCCTTTGGGAAGACGAACCGTTTGGATTTAAATGTGATTTCTATTTCGTCTGCGCCAATTGTGATGGCATGCCTGTCGTCTTCTTTTGCGATAAGCATTTTATGATCGAAAGTCCGGCACAGTTCGGCGATCATCGGGTTGATCACATTGAAATCGACAATTGCGCCGTTCGGGTCCGGTTGACCCCCCAGTTCCACGGTCAGGAAATAGTTGTGGCCGTGCAACCTCTCGCATTTGCCCATATCGATGAGGAAATGGGCGGCGGCGAAATGATGTTCGTCACGAAATATTTTTATTGTCGATTCTGGTTTCATGTTTAATGTAATTCTGGCGGGGTCACCGGGGCAGGCTCATTCGTAGCGCCTGTATTCGTCCGTCTGCGCGGTGTCATCAGCAGATATCACCGAAGCGCTTTCAGGGCGCGGCAACTCCACGATTTTTCCATCGTTAACCACAAGATAGGTGACGCTCTTGCGGGAATCGCCATCCGGCCCCATGCTCGTCATTCCCGACACTCCTTCGAAAAATTTAAGATTACTTAAATACTCGGTCATCTCCCTGCGGGACGCCACACCATGGGCCAGCCCCGATAAAACCATTCTGGCCGCGTCGTAAGATTGCGCCGAAAGAAGCGTCGGCTCTTCGCGGAACGCAAGCCGATAGTTCCTGACGAACGATTTAACATGAGTCAGATCAGATTTTTTATAGAATCCGTCGACAAAAATCACACCTTCGGTATATTTGTCCGCAAGGGAAAGAAGCTTTGGATTGTGCGCCTTTTTACTGGCGAATTTCTTGATCCCCTTCACATTATAAAACGCAAGCTCCGGCAGTATCAGGCCCACCTTGTCGTACATTCCGGGGATGAATATGGCGTCGTATTCAAACAACAGCCCCGGGCGGAAGTTTTTACTTGTCAAGGGCCACGAACCATAGCTATCTATCACCGGTGTGGAGAGGGAGCCGGCATTTAGCCCTTGCAGTATGTTGTTAATTGTTTTGGACGATCGCCCCGGATTGCGTCTGGCCACGTTGAGTATTTTCCTCCTGAGCTCATCGTCCGGGAATCCCCCGATGCCGCGGATTTGAGCGCCGAAATCAGTTTGGTTTGTTTCATACGCTTCCGCCGCCACAACGCTTCCCCCCGCTTTTGTCACCTCCCTGATAAACAGGGCCGACACATCTTTCCCATATTTATCATTCGGAAAAATGATGGCGAATTTTTTGTGCCCCATCTTGCCAACGGCAAGGTCGACAATTTTTTTAACTTCGAGGCTGTTTGTCATGGCGTTGCGGAACAGCCGGTCGCTTAAAGAGGCCAGGCCATCGGCGGTGGCCGAGGGGCTGAAGATAGGCAAAAGATACTTGTCGGCCACCTTTGCCGACCGCTGGAAAGCATCGCTGAAGGCGGGGCCTATAACGGCAATTGTGTCACGGTTTTTACCCAGCGTTTCAAGGGCGTTTTCGGCGCTATCGGGGTCGCTCATGGAGTCTCTTATTATCGGCTGGATACTTTTCTCGTCTATAAGCTCGCGGAACGTGTTGAACGCCAGCTGTATCCCCTGCAATATTTCGCGTCCGGCTTTGGATCCTCCGCCTGAAAGCGGAAGAACAGCCCCGATTTTGGGGGTTAAAGGTTTATAATCCTCTTTATCGCTGGCGCCAAAGAAACTGACCTTTTTTGGCGGAGGGAACTCCTCGAGATAGCGCGTCTCGGTGTCCTCAAGAAGTGAATTATCGCCACTTCTTTTATAGATGTTTATAAGCTCTTTATAGGCGATCTGGGCGGGCCACTGCTTTTTATAGCGTTCCGTGATTTTCACAAGATCCTTCTCGCCGAGGAAATTATGTAATATCCGTCCCACCTTGGAGCGTGTCGTATTCACCAGCTTTTCATTATCGGCAAACATATCCCCTCTTATATAAAGATCAACCGCTCTGTCAAAATCACCCACGCTATCGGCCATTTTCGCCCTGTAAAAAAATATATATGCCTTGTGTCCCGGAGAGCTTATCCGGTCCAGGGCGATTTTGAATATATCTTCGGCTTCTTTATAATTATTCAGGTGATAGTGGCAAACGCCGGAGTTTATCAACGCTTCGGTGTGGACTTCGGAATCGGGAAATTTGTCCACCACCATGCTGAAATAGTAGAGCGCGTCGCGATAGCGCGCCAGCTCAAACCAGCTCATCCCGATCTTGAAATAGGCGTTATCTGCGATACGGGAGCCGGGTGTGGCCAGTTTGATAAACTTTATATAAGTCGCCGCCGCATCCTGAAATTTCCCCTGGGAATAGAGCTTCTCGGCTTTTTTGTATAAAAACCCGATGTCGCGTTCGTCCGGGGTGATGGTGGCGATTATCGGCCTTTCGGTGACCACCGGTTTCGGCCCGGTTTTAACGACTTTCACGGGAGCCCGGGAAGAGCATGAGCCGATAAACAAGGCTATAGCCAGAAGCGACACCAGAGCCAGGCTTGATCTTCTTTTGTCAGTCATAACCAATATTAATAAGTATTAAAGGGGCGATTATACAGCCTATTCGACATTTTCCTCTTCCTTATCATCACCGCCAATTCCGTATTTTGACAGTTTATACCGAAATGAGCGGAAAGTGAGATTAAGAAGTTTCGCCGCTTTCATTTTTTTCCCTCTCGCCTTTTCCAGGGCTTTGGTTAAAAGATGTTTTTCCATAGAGCTCACCTCCACCTCCAGGTCGAGCCCCCCTTCCGGTATTTCGTCTTTTTCGCTCGCTTCGGCTGGCGGGGCAAGGCGAATTTCGTCCGGGAGATTCTCCGGCATGATGGTGGGCCCAGTGGCCAGCACCACCGCTCTTTCGATAACGTTCTCAAGCTCACGCACATTCCCCCGCCAATAACAGTTTTCCAGAAGTTGCATAACTTCGTTCGAAATCGAGGTCACATCGCGGTTATCGGCTTCGGAATATTTTTCCAGAAAACGGGTGGCTAGAAGGGGGATATCCGCCTTTCTCTCCCTTAAGGGCGGGATGTGGATCGATATAATGTTCAGCCGATAGAATAAATCTTCGCGGAACTTCCCTTTTTGAATTAAATCTTCCAGATCGTGATTTGTCGCGGCGATTACGCGAATATCAACTTTTATATCTTTCACACCACCCACCCGTTTAAACTCCCGCTCCTGAAGAACCCTCAGCATCTTCACCTGGACAGACATCGCCGCCTCACCCACTTCATCAAGAAAAAACGTCCCTTCATCGGCAAGTTCTATAAGCCCCTTTTTATCGGCATGGGCGCTGGTGAAGGCGCCCTTTTGATGGCCGAACAGTTCGCTTTCCAGAAGCTGGTCCGGCAGGGCGCCGCAATTGATGGAATGAAACGGTTTGTTCACCCTGTCGGATAGATAATGAATCGCCTTGGCGACCATCTCTTTCCCCGTGCCAGATTCTCCTGTGATAAGAATTGTAGATCTGCTTTTGGCCACTTTTCGTATCATGCTAAACAGCTTGATCATTTTCTCCGATTTTCCCAGGAGATCGCCTATATTATAGTTCTGCGTGATCTCCTCTTTCAGCCGTTTAAGCTCCGCCTTGTCATGCTTTCTTTCAAGGGCCTTGGAAATGGTTATGTTTATTTCATCAACTTTGAAAGGTTTGGTCACATAGTCGTATGCCCCCAGCTTCATCGCCTCCACCGCCGTATCTGTGGAGGCATAGGCGGTTATCATTATCACCGGCACATCGGGATGAATTTCCAGGGAGCGTTTTAACGTCGCCATCCCTCCCGCCTTCGGGAGCTTGATATCGGTTATCACCAGGTCTATGGAGCGGGTTTCAATGGCGGCGATGGCGTCTTCGGCGGTCGGCGCTGTCACCACGTCGTATCCCTCCTTTTTCAGCATGATTTCCAGAAACTCTCTCATGCTTTGCTCGTCATCGGCCACAAGTATCGTTAACATTCCCGCTCCCTAAATTTTTGTAATGCGCCGCATGCTTCATTTGCCGCGCCATGCGGTGTTGGAGCAATTAAAAGCCACTAGCAATGTTAGTCTATCTAACATCCCCAAAGCAAATTGGGGCCACCGGCAGAATATCCAGTTACTTTTGCCTGGGTGTTAAAGCGCAATTATATCAGGGGGATAAACGTCAAAAGGAGACAAGCTCCAGCGAAGCCTGAAACGGCGATTTACGAAATATGCGCGCGCCGACGCAGGCGCCGCCGGCCAGATGTTTCTTTGCGTCACCGGCCCGCGCCCCGGAAAACCTTCTTTTTCCTTCCAATGCGTTGCCCTAAGTCCGTAATATGTAACTATGAGGATTGTCAGGATCGATGCGCGCAAGCTGGGCATAGCGCTTATATTACTCACAGTTTCATCGTGCTCCAATATTTTACAGGTGAAAATAGACGTGGTGGACCAGAGGACCGCCCTTGAGAACCAGGTTCTTGGCTCTTACCAGGAGATCGGCGAAGAGGTCTATATGCTTGCATCGGTCCGTTCGATAGACGAAAACGGGCTCCTCGTTCCTGCGCCAAAAATTTCTGCGGGACGCAGGAAAGCTCTTGCCGCCATGCAGAGATCGCTTTTTAATAAAGACGATATAGAGATGTATAAGGCCAAGGGGGCGCTGGGTGAGGGAAGAGATGGATATCTTAAATATTTCCCCAGGGAAAAGATGGAAAGCGACCCGGCCAAAAAAGAGTTTTTGATTAACCTTGCTCGTGAAGAAAACGAGGACAGAAAGATCCTTTATACGCGCATAGTAGAGACAAATGAAAATTTCAGGGATGGTGATTTGCCCAAGGTGGAATCGATCATGGCCGGATTAAATCGGGACTCCGCCAGGAAAGGAGAGCTTATCGAACAAGACTCCGGCAAATGGATAACAAAGAAATAAAGATAACAACCCTTTACCATAAACCAGGCCAAAGGCGCCAGCGATGTTTCAAACCGCATTATTTATAGCCCTGTTTGGCTATACCCAGGCTCTCTACAATGAACCTGCGATAAACATTCCGCAATATCTGACAACCCATCCGGCCGAAGATTATATGCCACATCTGTCAAAAGACGGGCGCCTGATGGTCTTCGTCTCCACAAGGGCAGGGGCGCCTAACGTCTGGGTGAAAACCATCTCAAGTGGTGAAATCAGGCCGGCGCTCCGGCTGACCCGTGGCGTATCGGGCGAGAAAAGCCCAAAAATATCGCCCGATGGAAAGATGATGGTCTATGTTTCATACGAGACCGACGCCGAAGGGGATATATATCTTTTGAATATAAAAAATGTCGGGAAGGATTCTGAATTCAAAGAGACGCCAAGGCGCTTGACCGGCATATCGACCGCCGATAAAGAGCCAGCCTTCAGTGTTGATGGCAAATCGATCATATTCACCTCGCGCGACAAAAAAGGATCGAAGGAAAACCTTTGGCTCCTGAACATCAAAACCGGGGAAAGGAGACAACTAACCTATAAGGGTGGACGGCTGGCGGCTGTGGCGCCTGACGGGGAAAACGTGGTATTCGTCTCGGACAGGGGCTCGATGAAAGGGGCCTTGTATATGCTGGGCCTCGCATCACAAAAGGTGAAGCCTGTAACCCGAGGGGAGTGGATAGATTCGTTCCCCGCCTATATAGATGAGAGACGGGTGGTTTTCATCCGGTATGTGGATGACACAAATGGAGACGGCGCGGTGACTATAGACGACAATCCATCACTGTTCGCGCTCGACATCACGCGGCCCGGCAGGCCGCCAGTCCCGCTCACTTCATCGGAGCGATACAACCTTTTCCCCACGGTGAATTCCGGCTATATCTATTTCGCCGCGAAAGAGAAGAGCGTGATAGATATCTACAGGATTCCCGTTGAAGGGGTTTTGCCCCCCGCCGGCTCGCTTGAAAAAGATATCGAAAAGGCCAGGAGTATAGAGCGGTTCTATCCCGGCCGGCCTGCGCTGTCGCTTCTTGGGTGGAGGATGGCCTGGAGCGCGAATTATGGCGACGAAGATCACGTCCGGCTGGCCCAGACGCTTTTCAGGCAAGCCATGCTATTGAAACAAGGGGGCGCCTATTTTCTGGCCGACAAAGTTCTTTCACGATTAATCGCTCTATACAAAGATGCGCCCCGTTATCACGGATTGGCGCGTATAGAAAAAATAAACCTCCTCGCGAGGATGAAACGCCATTCGATCAAAAGGGTGGTCATTAGCCTGGCGAAGATTGCGAGGGAAGATGGCGCTCCGATGGAGGTGGAGGCCAGAGCGAAAATAGAGATGGCGTCATGGCTGATCAAAGGCAGGCGCCAGGGCGAAGGGTTAAAGATATTGCGCCAGGTGGTGGCCGATTACGGGTCGATAAAATCTATCGCGGCCGAGGCGGCGTTTAAGCGAAGCGAAATCTATTCCATCGCTGGTGACCGCGAAAAACAGCTGGATGTGTATCTGTCGGTCATTCGGGATTATCCGGGCGAAACCGAATGGACCGGGAAAGCCCGGCTCAAAATAGTGGAATTAAATGTTGAGCCAAAAGATTTTCGGAAATCGAGGGCGAACCTGACCAATATTATCGAAAATTATCGTGGCATGCCGGCGTTACAAGCGGCCGCCATGAACAAAATCGCCGAAATGTATTATGACGATAACGAGCTGGCCCGCGCAAGGGAGACATTCGCCCTCACCCTGGGCCGGTTCCCGGATGAGGAAAAGGCAAAAAACCATGCGCTATTCAGAATTGCGGAAATCTATGCGGAAGAGGAAAACTATGGCGAGGCGCTGAAAACATACAGAACCATCGAGCGCGACACGGAAATAAAAAAGGATGTATATTTAAAAACAAGAAAAGATTTTATTCAAAAGTCGCTTCGTAAAGGGTGGTACGAGCTTGCGCTCAAGGAGATACGTATCGCCCTGAAAACATTCAAGTCTGTCATCGAATATGACCCATCAGTAATAGAGGCCTATCGCGGGTTGATCGCATGCCGGGCCAGGCTGGGTGAAATGGAAAACGCAGTCCAGGCATTTGAATCGGACGTGGCGGGAAACCCCGGATCCCAGGTATATCTGTATTCCCTGGGGCTGGCCCTAACCTATCTCGACCCTCCCCCCCTCGACAGGTCCGCGGCGCTGATAAAATCGGCCCTTGCAAAAAACGAACGATCCCCCTGGTATCACCAGACCCTGGGATGGATATACGAGCAGAAAGGGCGCAAATCAGACGATTCAGACCTTCTGGAGCTTGCGATGAACGAATATAGCTATGCGTTCACACTCACCGATGAAAAGAGCGACCCTAAAAGGAGGGCCGATTTGCGGCTTAACCTGGGTAACGTGAATTATTTTTTAAAAAACTATGCGGAAGCGAAAAACGATTACAAGGCGCGTAAAATCTCCGGTGTAAAATTCCAGTCGAATGTTCAGGAGGCGCTTTTCCATAAAAGATGGGGCGAGGTCGAATACAAACTTGGAAACGACAAGGCGGCGATAAAAAATTATCACGCCGCCCTGGCCCTTTCAAAAGATGAAAACATGCCGGTGAAGATAGAGCTGTACGAAAGGCTGGGGCTTTCTCATCAATCGGCTAGGGAATATCAGCAGGCGGCGCAGAACTTTATGGAGAGCCTGAAACTTCGAAGGGCCATAGGCCTTACGGATAATGAAACTGTTATTTTGCGCAACATAGCCAACAACCTTTTTTTCCTGAGCGAGTCGGAAAAGGAAAAGGACAGACAGGCTTTACGCGAAGCCCTCGATTATTACCGCGAAAGCGAGAAAGCGCTAAAGGGATATAAAAACAGGGAGAAGGCCAGCGCCGCGCCACTGTTTTCTATGGAGGTGACAACGGGCGTGGGCGGGCTCAAAGGCGCGTCCAAAGGCTTTAGCGAGGTGGAGGAACGCAAACTTATTTTTCATCACATAGGCCGCATCTATGGCGAACTTCACGATTATGAAAATGCGATCAGGTTTTTCGAGAAGAAGCTGAAGCTAACCCCCGCCACCGGCAATGTTCTGGATAACGTGCCGATGCTGACCGAGAAAGCGATAATATTAAATCAGCTCGGATTTTATCAATACAAATTAAAAAGCATCGAAAAAGCGAAGGCCCGATTTCTTGAATCGCTCGATATCTGCCATACGCTCAAAAGCGCGACATGCATGATAACCAACGCCGATAATCTGGAACGATTGGCGATCGAGTATGCCGGGGTGATGGCCGCAAAGGATATCGATGAGATCATGGCGCGTTGCCTTGAAGCCCTTGGCGAAGCAAAAGAAAACGAACCTGCTTACAATACAGAATATGGCGCAGCCCTGAATCATCTGGCGCATTTGTATCACAACCGTTTTTTGCGGAGTCATGGCGCCCCTGAAAGGAAGGGGGCCAAAGCGCAGGCAAGGTTTATCAAGGCAAATGCGGCCGACCTTGCCATCGCCGAAGATTTGTACGAGGAGGCGAGGGGGGTCTTTGTCAAAATGAAATCGGCAAACGCCCTTGTCGCGGGCCTTGATATATCGCTGAACATGGCCACGCTATTTTATGATAAGGGAGATGTTCAACCCGCACTTGACAGGCTTGACGAGACCGAAAAAATGGCCGGCGCCTACGGCCTGGGCGAAATAGAGTGGAAAGCGATGTTTTTAAAATATCGATTCGACCCTTCAAACAGTTCCGGCAAGCTTGCGCAGGCGGCGATGGTTTTGGAAAACCTCTCCTATGGGGCATACCCCGCAGACAACAGACGTTTCACGCTCGCCATGATTCGCTCCCTATATCACGAGCTAGCCTTAAAGGCGGGAAACAAGCTGGAGGAGATATCGATATTGGAAAGGGGGAGGGCGGCCGCGCTGAAGCTTGCCCTTTCCGGAATATTCAGGGAAAAGTTTTCGGACGAAGAGATTAAGGGAATCGAAAAGTTGAGGGAGCTTTATGCAAGGCGGGCAAAACTTGCGAGTGAACAAATCGCCCTGGGCGGGGAGGAGGGTGAAGCAAGGGCCGGCCCCCTCCTTGCATGGAAAAATGAGTACGATAGCCACATCGAATCGCTCCAGGAGACAAATCCTCTTCTCGCCGACGTCGCTGGTGGCGGCAAATTCGATATGGAGTCTGTATTGGGTTCTCTTGACGAAGGGGAAGCGGCGATATTCCTCTGGCGAAGCGGCGATATTATTAAACTCTTTATTGTCACGCAAAAGGGCGTATCTTCAAAAGAATTGCGAAGCGAGCGGGAAGTCCTGAATACGCTCGAATCAGACTCGGTCTTTGAACCTGTAAGCAAGATATATTACGTCACCAACACTCCGTTTTCCGATCCTCTGGCCACGCGGATAGCTCAATCATACCAGGTGGCCTCGATTCCGTCGCTTTCCTCGTTGTATCATTTTAAAAGCCACCAGAGCCTCAACGATTTCCGGCTGGTCGCCTTTGGGACAAAAAGCAAAGCCCTTGAAAGCGCCAAAGATAATTTTCTGGAGGCCAGGTTTGTTCGAAAAGATGAAGCGTTAAAAGCTGTTGGCGATGGAGCTCTTTCGTCGGCGGGCCTGCTTGTCTTTGGCTCGGCGCCTGATGTCTCTTCCGTCGATCCGGTTCGCATCAGCTTTTTGCTGGCCAAAGGCCCGGCTTTGCCGGCGCGGCTCCCCTTTAAAAAGCTTGTCAGCGCAAAATCTTCCGGCGTGTTGATTGTCACACCCCCTATGCCGGAAGTTAACGGGTACGACTGGGAGGGAGCTGTCGCCTATCTTGCTCTTTTCTCCGGGTTCTCATCCTGGGTGATAGTTCCGGAGGAGGCCGTGTCGCGGGAAGAGTATTACAAATCATTGCTGGCAGGCTCAAAGGGAAGCCCGGTCGCTCCATATTATGGCGTTGCCGAAGGGAAAGCCAGGTTGATAGGCTCTTTCGGGCTCTCTTCGGAGGAGCGGCTCGCCAAAGCGAAAACACAATACAAAAAAAGGATTCGCGCTGGCGTTGCGGCGATGAAAAAGGAAGACTGGGCGCGGGCCGCAGATCAGTTTGAAAGAGCCCTTCGGTATACGGGCGCCGCGGGAGAAAAGAAATATGACCGGCTGTTGCTGGAAAAGCTGTCCGAAATAGAGTTTACGCGTGGTGATTTCAAAAAGGCGCTTTTATATCGGGAAAAACTAAACACCATATTCAAAAATAATGGAAACCAGGACAAGCTGGCCGACTCATACCTGCTGACCGGGATAATCCAGATACGCCTGAAACAAAACAATCGGGCGGTTATTAACATGGAGAGGGCCCTGGAGATATACCGCGAAACCGGCTCGGTAGGGAAAATGGCTTCCACCCTTTCGAAAATGGGGATAGCCCAGGAGCGCTTCTCTCGATATGGAGAGGCGCTTTCACAATACCGCGCGGCGCTAAAAATAAACAGGGCCGCAGGTGATGAAGAAAGGGCGGCAATAGAGCTTATGAGAATTGGAAGAATATATCACCTCAGGCTCAACCGGTTCGTCGAAGGGAGGGAGACCTATCTCAAAGCCCTGAAAATTTTCGAGAAAATTGGCGATTCCCGGCAGATCGCGATGACACTGATAGATATGGGAGCGCTTGATGTGGACGCCGGGGCGTTGTCGCGGGCCTCCACCATGTTTAACCGGGCCATAAAAATCGCCACAGACAACAAAGACATGAAAGCCCAGGCCCTGGCGCAGTTTCATCTGGCCAATGTCCATTGGTTTCGCGGCGAATATGAACATGCTTTCGCATCGATCCGTAAATCGATAAAAGAGGCGAAGTCGATCAACGATCCGGGGCTTGTCTTAATGTCGCAAAACACGCTGGGGCTTGTTTACCTGACGCTCAACGATTACCCAAAAGCCATGGAGAGCCTCGACACGTCGCTCGGTATTGCGCGCGCAATCGGATCGAGGCTCGATGAGGCGACCAGCCTGAGCAATATAGGCCTTGTCTACCGGAAAATGGGAAAGCTCGCCAAGGCGCTTGATTATTTTAAAAAAGCGCTGCTTATAGACGAGGAATTGAAAAGCGATTGGGGCATGGCCCATAGCGCGCGTAACCTCAGCATCACCTATCTTCGTATGGGTAAATATGAAATGGCCGACACGCTTGCCCGTGAGGCGGTCGATCTCACGGAAAAAATAGGGGATCGTATAAGCGCCGCCAGGTCTGTTTTGCAACTGGCCGATGTGATGGCGCAAAAAGAGGGCCGGGCGACGGCCCTTGCGATGTATCGCAAGGCGGCCAAACAGGCGGACAAGGCCCAGGTGAAAGAAGTTTTGTGGCGCGCGTTAAGAGGGGCTGGCAGGGCCCTCAAGGCAAAGGGCGATTCATCGGGCGCGATAGAAGCCTATAAAAAGGCTGTCGACCTGGTGGAAGGTATGCGCGCCAGCATTAAATCGGATTTTCTGAAACAGGGCTATCTCGACGACAAGCAGGAGCTGTATGAAGAGCTGATACTGCTTTTGCTTGATAAAAACGTTGTGAGCGAAGCTTTTATATATTCCGAGCGATCCCGCGCAAGAGGTTTCATAGACCTTATGGGGATGTCTAAAATCAGGTTCAACGATAAACAGGCTCAAAAAGCATACGATAAAGCCACCGACCTTAAAAGAAAGCTCGACGAACTGGATGTTTCGATCGCTTCCGGCGCGAAAAACAAAAAACTGATGAAGGAACGGAGAGTTATCGAAGACGATTATACAAGAACCCTGGAATGGCTCCGCCAGAAAGCGCCAGATGTGTTGCCATTTGTCGCCGTGGAACCGATCGACCCGGCCCGCCTGCTGGAGCTTGTGGGGGATGATGCAGTCTTGTTTGAATATGTGATGACCGCCAATGAACTTGTGATATTTGTAATCGGTGACGGGAAAATAGAGGCCCGCCGCGTCCCGGCCACCAAAAAAGAAATAACGGGTCTTGTCACCCGTTACAGAAAACTTATCCAGGACAGAGCGCCAATAGGCGACGAGGCGACGAGGCTGGGACGGATTCTGATAGAGCCTGTTCTGCCTGAACTTGGGGCCGGCAAAACGCTTGGCATCGTTCCTCACGGCGCTTTGCACTACCTAAGCTTCGCGTCGATTCAGGTCAATGGGGAATATCTTGTCGACAAGACCCCCCTGTTCTATCTCCCGGCCGCTTCCATCCTGGAATACACAATCAACAGACGAAAAGTGGTCGACGTTAAAAAGGCGAAAGTGTTGGCCATAGGCAACCCCGATCTTGGGAATATGAATACCGACCTTCCCCTGGCGGAGCTGGAAGCCAGGTCTATCCGGTGGGTCTATCCCAATATCGATATATACACCCGTGGCGAGGCGACCGAAAGCCGCGTGCTCAAGGATACAGCTTCGTTTAACATTGTCCACATCGCTTCCCATGGCCAGTTTGATCCTGTGAATCCTTTGCGATCTTCGTTGATACTGGCGGCCGACACAAAAAATGATGGAGCTCTTCAAGCCAGCGAAGTTTTCTCGCTCGATATGAAAGCCGACATCGTCACCCTTTCGGCCTGCCAGACCGGGCTTGGGAAAGTGACCGGCGGCGACGAGGTGGTTGGCATGAACAGGGCGTTTCTCTTTGCCGGCGCCCATACGATATTGTCTACATTGTGGAGAGTGGACGATATGGCGTCGGCCATACTGGTGAAGCATTTCTATCGCAACCTGCCCCACACCTCCAAGGCTATGGCCCTGCGTAAAGCGCAACTTACGATAAAAAGGAGCTTTGGGCACCCCGCGTTCTGGGCTGGGTTCACGCTGGTGGGGGATTTTAAATAGTCGCGCAATAGCCCCCAAAGGCGGCTAACCCCGGCCTGCGGGTATGGCGAAAACAGCAAAACCCAAAGAAAGGCCAGCGCCTACAATCCTTTTAAACCTATGCTTGAAAGGGTATCAGGTAGATGCCAATCCCAGAACCAAAAGCATCAACATCATGGCGGCAAACATCGCCAGGGCGAACACCACGCCAATCACCGGAATGCTTTCGTTTCTGTGTGCGATGTTCTCCGGGTGACCTTCACCAAAGTGTACTAGCGTTCCCATTGTAATCCTCCATTTAGAATTGGATTAAACAACTGTGCTACCAATAATTTAGGTCTTTTTTATGTTTTTAGACGTATGGGATAGATTAAACCGCCAAGCCCATTAAAAACTGTATGTTACGTAAAGCTAACAATGAATAAAGCTAAGGTGAACCGGGAAAGGCCAATGGCTTCCATCGGTGGTTTAACCAAAAAAGTCGCCAGGGGTGGCCGGGTTTTTTTGCGTGGAATCGCGCTTTTGGTCTTTTTCCTCAGCCCGATCCAGTTCGCGCCTCTCTTTACCATCCCAATATTCACCATTTTCCTGAAGAATACCGGTTTTTTTGACAACCTTGATGATGGATCGAATTCGCCTGTCAATAATGGTTGGCATGGTCTCGCCTCCTTCCAGCGGTTCCTTACTCTACATATTATTATTGTCCCCACGTATATGAAAAGTCAATGAACCAAGGTTCCGATTTGGAGAAAATCGACAGTTTGTTATCTTTTTTTTCTTTGAGGTTTGAAAACGACCATGGCCAGGGGGGGGAGTGTTATTTTTAAGGAGAACGGTTTACCATGGCACACAGTATTATCGGCCATTACTCCCCCGCCATTGCCTATATTAGAGCCAAAATAGTTCTGGGAATCGGAGTTTAATATCTCTTCATAATAACAATCCTCCGGGACCCCCACCCTGTAATCCCATCTGGGGACAGGTGTGAAATTAAACGCAAACACAAGATAGTCCAAAGGGTCTTTTGCCTTTCGCATAAACGAAACAATCGACATCTCCCAATCATTAAAATCTATCCACTCGAATCCTTCGGGATCGAAATCGACTTCCCACAGGCTTTTTTCTCTTAAATACATCGCTCCCAGGTCGGCCATATATTTTTGCAATCTCGCATGAGGCGGATAGGAGAGCAGGTTCCAGTCGACTGATTTGTCATCGTTCCATTCGTCTCTTTGCCCGATGTCTCCCCCCTGGAATAAAAGCTTCTTCCCCGGCTGACCAAACATATATCCGAATAACGAGCGAAGGCTGGCGAAGCGGGTCCAGTCGTCCCCTTGCATTTTATTTAACAGCGATCCTTTGCCATGGACCACCTCGTCGTGGCTAAGTGGGAGCACGAAGTTTTCGTGGAACGCATACAGCAGGGCGAAAGTCAGGTTGTTGTGGTGAAATTTCCTGTGCACAGGGTCTTTGCTGAAATATTCCAGCGTGTCATGCATCCACCCCATGTTCCATTTCATTGTAAAGCCAAGCCCGCCGGAATAGGTGGGGCGCGAGACCCCCGGCCAGGATGTCGATTCCTCCGCCATGGTGATGGCGCCCGGAAATTTTTCGTGCAGAAGGATATTCATCTTTTTCAGAAATTCGATAGCTTCGAGGTTCTCGTTACCGCCAAATTTATTTGGCTCCCATTCGCCCTCCTTTCTCGAATAATCGAGGTATAACATAGAGGCGACCGCGTCTACGCGGATTCCATCCAGATGATAATATTCGAGCCAGAACAAAACGGAGGAAAGCAGAAAGTTAGCCACCTCGGGCCGCCCGTAGTTAAAAATCAGCGTGCCCCAATCCTTGTGTTCCGCTTTGCGCCAGTCCTCATGTTCATAAAGCGCCGTGCCGTCGAACCGCCGCAGGCCAAACGCGTCTTTCGGGAAATGGGCGGGGACCCAATCGATAATCACACCTATCCCGTGATTATGGAAAAAATCGACCAGATATTTAAAATCATCGGGCGAACCGAACCTCGACGTGGGGCAGAAATATCCGGTCACCTGATATCCCCACGACGGATCGTATGGATATTCGCCAACAGGCATAAACTCGACATGGGTATAGCTCTGCCGTTTGCAGTATTCCACCAGGTATGGCGCAATTTCGCGATAGCCAAGCCAGCCACCCTCGTCGTTACGCGCCCAGGAGCCCAGATGGATTTCATAGATAAGAACCGGCTTTTCAAGATAGTTGGTCGTTCGTCGCCGGGTCATCCATTTTTCGTCGTCCCAGTTGTATGTGTCCATATCCCACACCTTGCTTGCGGTTCTCGGGCGAAGCTCGCTTGAATATGCGTATGGATCGGCCTTCTGGAAAACATCCCCGTTTTGCGCTTTTATCTCGTATTTGTACAGGTCACCTTTTTTCAGGCCGGGTATAAATATCTCCCACACACCCGATGAGGCCAGCGTGCGCATCTGGTATCGTCGTCCGTCCCATCCGGTGAAATCGCCCACAACAGACACACGTTTGGCGTTTGGCGCCCACACGGCGAACCTCACCCCCCCGGCGCCGTCGACCTTCATCACGTGGGCTCCCAGCTTTTTGTGTATATCGAGGTGGTTCCCTTCGTTGAAAAGGTAAAGATCTATCTCGCCAAGAGTGGGCAGAAAACTGTATGGATCCCGGTTGATAATATGAACCCCCCGCCAGGTGACTATATGCAGGTCGTAGGCGAAAACTTTTCTTTTTGGTATGATCGTCTCGAAAAATCCGTCATGCTTCGTTCGCCTCATCGGATACCGCTTGGCCCGGTTGTGTATATCGATGACCGCGATCTCCGCCGCTTCAGGGGCGAATGCGCGAATGACTACGCCCCCATCCGTTTCGTGCGGCCCCAGAACGTTAAACGGGTCGTGATGGTCGGCGTTTATGATTCTTTTTATTTCTGACTGGGCGATTGTTTCTTTCATAGAAGCATATTAACGCAAAAACCCGATTACGACAAAGCTAAACACCCCGGCGCAATAATGCCCAAATATTAGGCGCCGCCAGCCTTTATGCCTGTTATTTAGGCGCCAATCACATTGTTCCACCCAGCGTATATAGAACCATATACCTATTAATAACAGTACGTTATAGTCAATTTTCCTCCATTTTGCCTTTTTGGCGCCACCCTTGCCTTTCTCTATATCAGAAATATATTGCCGCTTCGGGTCAAGTAGGGTCAAGTTTGTACAAACCAAGCCGCGGCATTCAATTAAACAGCCAATTTTAGAGGAGATTTACAAATGCGTAAGGTAGGAATAATTATTGCCATGGTGGTTTTCATGATGGCGCAGGCTCCGGCCGCGTTCGCCACACCTTCCACACAGATATGGATACCATCCACAGACATTCAGGCGTTTGGCGTGACCCACCTGGGAGTCGATAACTATAACACTCTTGGTAAAAAACAGCAGGATGGCGGACGCATGTTCCCGACAACCTATGGGCTGACAATAGGTGTTGTCCCTTCTGAATTATGGGGAATAGAAATTGGTATTGATATGATGGAAGCTTCCGATGACCCTCTTTTCTTCAACGCCAAAATAGGCATTTCTGAAGGAGCCCTGGGTGACTGGTCTCCGTCGTTCGCCATTGGCGGATACGGGTTTGGTACGGAACAGGATTCGACCGATTCCAACCTCATTTATGGCCTCGTCGCCAAGACCTTTGGAGCGGCCGGAAGGTTCACCATCGGGTATTACACAGGCAACGAGAAATTGCTGTTGGACAAGAACGGAGAGAAGGATAACGCCGGTCTGATGGCTTCCTGGGACAAGCAGTTAAACGACAAGTTCTGGGCGGCGGTCGACTATCAGGGTGGTAACAACAGCTGGGGCGCTTTGAGCTTCGGTGTTTCATATGCCCTGTCCGATAGCGCCAGCATTATCCTGGGTTACGACATATTCAACGAAAACGACCTGAATAACGACGGCATAGAGGATAACTCCAACACGATGACCTTCCAGCTTGACGTTAACTTCTAGCCGGGTGATCGAGCTTTACGAATGCCCAGGCTGTAAAGCGATTGAGAAAGGTTTTACGGAATTTAGTGGTTCAGGGAAAGTGGCGTGTCGGAGGTGGCCGTTTGGTTTAACTATTCTTTCTAGCCTAAAACCATATGGGGCTGGCCGCTGGGGCCAGCCCTGCAATATTTAACAGGTAGGAGAAAATGAAAAAAATAGAAGCGATTATCAAGCCTTTCATGCTTGAAGAGGTCAAGGAAGCTCTGAACGCTATCGGAGCCCAGGGGCTCACCGTAACCGAGGTTAAAGGGTTCGGGCGGCAGAAAGGGCATACAGAATTATATAGAGGGGCGGAATATACTGTCGATTTCCTTCCCAAAGTCAAAATCGAAATAGTGCTCGACAGCCAG
>UOGE01000110.1_pt1 | contig 26545 bp, 23 predicted proteins | sample 1989811 | NCBI WGS metagenome assembly UOGE01 (sample SAMEA4712198, study PRJEB27164) | hydrothermal vent metagenome | biome: marine basaltic hydrothermal vent biome; feature: marine hydrothermal vent; material: mineral | place: Pacific Ocean | collected 2011-06-14/2011-07-23 | depth 1691 m | reverse complement strand
AAGCTTTCCCCGTTCATCTCAAGGATATGGCAATGATGGGTGATCCGGTCGAGAAGCGCGCCGGTGAGCCTCTCTGAACCGAAAGTATCCGTCCACTCATCGAAGGGCAGGTTGCTGGTGATAAGAGTTATAACCTAAAGTTGTGTTTTGAAATAGTTGTAAAAAAGCGGCGTATCCTTATGTTGTAAGACATAAGCCTTAATAAAAAGGAGGATACGCCAAAGAGTAAAGATAACCTGATTGAGCTGGAAACTCAAGATTCATTCGAGGACGCTTTGACCGACGTTTTACGCAATGGAGCCAGGCGCTTCTGGGGAGAGCAATTGACGCTGAGGTGGAAGAGTTTTTGAGAAAACACCAAGCTGTCCTGGACACCGATGGGCGCCGGATGATTGTTCGCAACGGCTATCACCATGAACGTGATATCCAGACAGGGATAGGCGGGGTGGAGCCTTTCGGCTCTTTTGCTTCTGATATACGCAGGAACGTATGATTGTAGCGCCAGCTAAACTCGCCGTGGCCGCGTCACTTGCTGTTGCTTTGTAATGGCGCCTGCAAATGTGACGGCAGTGCAATTTGGTGTGCCCACGGCACTGGTCGGGGTGGAGCCTTTCGGCTCTTTTGCTTCTGATATACGCAGGAACGTATGATTGTAGCGCCAGCTAAACTCGCTGTGGCCGCGCCACTGGTCGGGGTGAGAGGATTCGAACCTCCGGCCCCCTGCTCCCAAAGCAGGTGCGCTACCAGACTGCGCCACACCCCGAAAATTGATAACAATACATTATATCAACCGGTAACGCAACGAAACTCGTGACCCTTTAGTGTGTCCAACCAGCCACCGGCCAACTTTATTTCAAAATGTTGAATCTTATCACCCAGACCCGGCATCAGAGTAGTTTGCGCTGTTAGCGAGGGACTTCAAACCTTCTATACATGATATACTGCTTTGCTTAGGGGTTGAAAACTGACGTTTTGAGAACCCTTCGGGCTAATTAAGAGTGATAATGGAAGAGCAAGCAAAGGGTGAGAACCCCCTTGGGGGGGCCGGGTTTAAAGACAAGCTTCTCGTAATAGGGAGCGACGCATCTTTTTCCGATATGCTTACCGAATATTCCCTGGATATGGCGGAAAGGATGGGCTACTCCATCATCGCCGTCAATCTCCATGTCCATTTCAGCAAATGGAAAATCCTTTCTGACGCCTCGTTCTATATAACAGACGACACAAAGGTTAAAAATCATCGGGAGAAGGCCAAAGCCGCATTTGAGAAAATGGCGAAAGATCGGGGGATAGCCTTTGAACATATGGTTCAAACGGGCGACTTCGACCGGGTGGCCAAAGCTTTATGCGCCCAGCGGGGGGATATTGACCTTGTCCTTTTAGAGCCGGAATATCTGAACGAAGGTGAAGATGGGGCGCGCTCTGTCCCCGCGTTCACGATCACGCCCGGCGATGGATAATTTTACTGACGATTAGAGGATTATGACAGAGCAGATATTAACGTTTGAGATGATGATGGTGATGGGGGTGATCGCCGCCGCCGTTGTGTTGTTTATCACAGAGATCGTTCGGGTGGATGTGGTGGCGATAATCATGATGGTTCTTCTTCCTTTGATGGGGCTGGTCACGCCGCAGGACGCGTTTTCGGGGCTATCGTCCAACGCGGTGGTTTCGATCATCGCGGTTATCATCATAGGCGCCGGGCTGGACAAAACGGGTGTGATGAACAAAGTCGCCGCGCCAATAGTCGCATTCGCCAATGGAAGCGTGACCCGCCTGATTTCAGGTATCAGCGGGACGGTGGCGATAATATCGAGCTTCATGCAAAACATAGGGGCGGCGGCCCTGTTCCTTCCGGCCACAATTCGGGCAAGCAGGCAGTTAAACATCCCCCTATCCCGCCTGTTAATGCCGATGGGGTTTTGCGCCATCCTTGGCGGGACGGTCACCCTTGTGGGGTCGAGCCCGTTGATATTGTTAAATGATCTGTTGGCTAATTCCGATCTCCCCCCTTTCGGGCTTTTCTCTGTCACACCTATCGGGCTTCTCCTTGTCGCATCGGGGATTGTATATTTTATTTTGTTCGGCAAATATATTTTGCCCGAGCGGGCAAGCGCCAAAGGGGAAGAAGTGGGGGGCGCGGTGACTGCGCTGAAGGAATATGGCGCATACGGGAAAGTTTACGAGCTTAAAATCCCTTCAGGTTTCAAGTTTTCCGGCAAAGCTATTAACGAGCTTCAGATTAGAAGGACGTTTCTCCTCACTGTTGTCGCCATAGCCCCGGCCAGTGGCGAGACAAAAGTGTTTTCTCCTGAATTCGGCCAGAAAATTCATTCGGGCGACACCCTGGCTGTCATCGGGCACGAGAGCAACGTGAAAAAGATGGCCGCCTATTTCGGGTTTACACTCTCTCCCGCCCTTGTCTGTTTCGCGGAAGACCTCAGCGACATGAACGCCGGGCTCATGGAGGGGATTGTGGGGCCGCGCTCTGTATTGCTTGGGTCTACTTTTCGTGAAACCAATTTTTGCGAAAAGTTTAACGTAAGCCCTGTGGCGCTTTTTCGCGATGGGAAGGTGTTTGTGGCGGGCCTGTCGGACATACCGATAGAGCAGGGGGATGCGCTATTGCTACATGGCAAGTGGGGAAACTATCTGGACATTCAGTCTTCGCCTGACCTTTTGCTCTCCACCCCGGTCAGTCACGACGTGTTCCGTGTTTCGAAATCGGGTGTGGCGGTGATGAGTTTTTCGGTGGCCATCGGCCTTGTTTTACTTAAAGACATTCTGGATTTGCCGCTGTCGCTGGCCAATTGCCTTATGACGGGGGCCCTGCTGATGGTCCTCACAAAGGTGCTGTCTATAGACGAGGCGTACAAGGCGGTCGACTGGCGCACGATATTCCTTCTGGCGGGGCTTATCCCGCTGGGGATCGCCACAGAAAAAACAGGGACCGCCGCCTATATCGCCCATCATTTGCTGGCCGCCATCGGGGATGTCTCCCCCTTGGCGCTGTTTACCGTGATCGGGATTTTATCTACGCTCTTTACGCTGGTGATTTCCAACGTCGGCGCCACGGTGCTCCTTGTGCCGCTTGTGATAAACATGGCGATGGAAGCGGGGGCCGACCCGCGAATGGCGGCGCTGGTGGTGGGGCTTGCGGTATCCAATTCCTTCCTGTTACCGACGCATCAGGTGAACGCGCTTTTGATGGGCCCTGGAAGATACAAGACCATCGACTACATAAGAGCCGGAAGCGGCATGTCGGTTGTGTTTATCGTGGTGATGATCCTGGGCCTATGGATGTTTTACGGCATTTCGGCCTAGAACGGAGAGTCAGCCGTCTTTTTGTTCCTGTTTGCCCAGTCCTTCCGGCATGCTTTCTATATATACCGATCGTGACGGGAAGGCGAGCGAGAGATTCATATCCTCGAGCTTGCGCATGATCTTGAGGTTCACCCGCTGGCGCACGTCCAGATAATATTGCCATCCTGCGTTATCGGAAAAATAGTAGATGAATATGTCGAGGGCCGATTCGCCAAAATCGGTGAAGTTAACCAGGATGGTCTGGTTCTGGTCGACCCCTTCGTCATTTTTCAGAATGTTTTTTATCTCTTGCAACACTTCTTCCATCTTGCCGGCGTCCGCATCGTATGAAATGCCGATGATCATCTTTATCCTGCGAACGTTAAGCCCGGCGTCCTTGCGCCTGTCCATATTTTCAACAATCACGTTTGCCAGGAGGTTGTTGGGGATGTTTTCGATTGTTTTGCCAAAGGTGCGTATTTTTGTCGATCTAAAACCGATCTCCTCCACCACCCCCTCGAAGCTAGCCCCTTTAACCCAGTCCCCCACCTTGAAAGGTTTGTCTATGATTATCATCAGCGACCCGAACAGGTTGGACAATGTGTCTTTCGAAGCCAGGGCAAGGGCCGCGCCACCCAGACCGAGCGAGGCGATAAGCCCGCTTACCGAGTAGCCCATGTTCTGGGCGATCATAATACCGGAGATGATGACCACCAGTATCCTCAATGCGTTGCCGATCAAGGGGAGCATATGGCCATCGAGCCAGTGGTCTGGGTTGTCCGCCAGCTTTTTCAGGAACAGATCGATAACAGCGAGAAGCCTGAAAATCAGCCAGGCGACAATGAGAAGGATTAATATATGACCGGCCGATTCTATGAATTGTTTTACGTTAACTGGCTCGGTCGGGTGTGGCAAAACCGTGATGGCGAGCCAGACACCATATACAAGTATGCCTGTCTCCACCGGCGGGCGGATGGCGACCACCATTGCGTCGTCCAGCTTGGTCTCGGTCTTTTTTGCCTGCCTTTCGAGGAACCTTAAAAGGACGTTGGCCACAATTCTTCTGAATGTCAACGTGGCCAGAAGGATGGCGAAACTTAACGATAGCTGGTATGCGCTTACGCCAAAATATTTCGTATTTAAAAAAGCTGTAACATGTTCCATTGATAGATAAATCTGATGATAGTTAAATAATGATCGATTCTATAGGAAAATGCCGCCATGTTAAAGACCCATGACAATAATTGAACGAATTTACAGCCTGCCTTCTATTATCATCATTTGCGCGTTATCTCCAGCAAGGTCGCCATGCTCCACATTCTTCGGGATGATTATCGATCCGCCTTCAGCCGGTTTATATTCGCCCATACTTGTCCAGACGGTAAGCCTGCCCGACCTGGTGACCTGAAGCATATCGACGCGCTTGTCATCAGGAAACCGGGACACTTGAACATATCCGGGAGATTTAAACTTTTTAACGATTTTGGAGACGTTCGATTTTTCGAAAAGAAGGTTGGAACAGATATCCTTCCGGCTCACCGGTTCGCGATGGTTGATAGTGTTCAGGACAATAAATTGCTGTTGGTTCAGCCCGAAATCATCCACAAGGCCCCCCCCTCCCGTTGGAGGAAAGCGCCCAGCCTGAGAAGGTCAACCAATCTAGCGGGCGGGGTTTGTTCCTGTCTAACAGGGAGTCGCTCGTTTACAGGGAAATAAATTTTGCGTCTTTACGCTGATACAGGGGGTGGACAGGCTCGCCAGACTTGGTGAATCCAAGGCACTTGATGTTGGGCATTCCATCCAGGATCTTCCGCACGGCCGAAGAGCGCCCCATATGGGCCCCATGCCCGCCCCAGGCGCACAGGGCCTCGCCCCCCGTTTCGATAGCGCGCCTGGTTTCGCTGATAATGGCTTCGTTGTTACGTGGGCCGACAGGATCTTTTTGCGATTTCATGTCGGCGGGGTTCGTCGCCCTGAAAGCGAATATGTTCAGCATCGACAATCCCCCTTTCCCGTGGTCTCTGGCATAGCCGATGCAACGGCGCACTGTTGGGTCGTCCTTTTCTTCCGTTGCGGTGGAGGGGTTAAGGCCGATAACCACAAGCATCGGTTTACTTTCGTCCCATACGCGCCAAAGCCGATATCGATATTTTTCACAGTTAGAAAACTCGGCGCCTCGATCTTCATCCTGGCGCAAGGATTTGCGGATAATGGTTTTGTTCTTTCTCATCGTCTTTTACGAACGTATTCGAATATTTCTTTAATCTGGGCTTCGGTCACCATTGGCTGGGCCGGCATCTTTTTCCTTTTGAAGCTATCTTTTCTGACCGGTTTTTTATCCCAGCGGGAGCCGTTTTTCACCTGCATAATAAACTGATCGAGTGTGTATTCGCTTTTTACAAGGTCTGGCCCCACGGTCGCTTTCAATCCGTTGGGCGTCCCGTGGCATTTTATACATCTTTTTTTATAGGCTTCCGGCACATCGTCGCCGGCCCCCACACACCCGATGAGCGTAACACCCATCACAATCAAAAAAGCGTAAAGCCATGTCACGCTTCTGTTGTTTTCCACCCTTTTATCAATCCTTTCAACATTAATATGGCGAAGATGGCGCCAGAGGTTATGGCGAGAAGCCCTCCCGCGCCCATCACCGCCATACTGAATATTTTTTCGACAGAGTCGAGCGTCTGCGCCTGGCCATATATCTTCCGGGCAAGCCCCCCCAGTAATCCTCCGGCGAAAAGGCCGGTCACCAGTGTCGCCTGGCCGGCCCCGTACAATGTCACCTGGGCTTTAAGCCATTTAGAGCGATGGTCGAGCCATCCGTTATCAACCATTGCGATAAGGCCCATGGTCATATAGCAAAGAGTCACCCCGCCGATAGTTCCGTGGTAGTGGGCGGGCACCCTTGTGTCGCTCCCCGATATGGTGAGCGCAATGAGACCGCCCATGGCAAAAAGGGTCATCGATAAAAAGAGGCCGCGGCGAATAAAGGAGTTATCCTCCTTTATTCTGGCTCGCAACATTAATATGCCGATACCGGCCGCAATCGGCCCCAAAGAGACCCCCCAGTTTTTAAGTAAAGTGAAAAACCGCCTGAATTCGACAGAATCTATCGACAGAAAGAAAAACTGGAAGGGAGAGATAAAGACGAAAACGGCAACAACCGACAGAACAATGTATGCCACTTTATCATTCACCGGGGGCTTGCCCGTGAGCCTGTATGTGATGTAGGACCAGCCGGCGACCATCCCCATGGTGTTGGCGAATTGCAACACATGCCCTCCGCCCCAGAACAGAAGCTCGTAATATAACCTGGGATATTGATCCATTTCGGCGACGCCCGCAAGCATGAATTTTGCGACAACCATCAGCATAACGCCAATAACAACAGAAGCCCCCGCCAGTGTTAGCGCCCCCATGATAATGACAGGGGTCGATTTAACCTTGACCACAGATTTAACAAGGGCCGGAAGACGGAGGATAAAGCCGAGCGAAGCAGAGCCAAAAAAGAGTCCCAGCCCCATAAGATAGAGGGGCCTGTTTAAAGTGGGGACATAGTTGTTTGTCTCGGGCGACGCAGGGCCCGTAAAGGGGGTGGCCACGATAAACAATACCCCTAAAAGCCCACCAAGGGCCATTATCTGGTCGACCATGCCCGATTTATCTTCTTGTGTAAATGTATACATAAGGAACACGATAAAGGCTATGAACCAGATTACAATCGAGAGAACCACATGGGTCACCAGGGCGGTGCGGAAGAAATCCTGCTCCGTGAACAGCAGGTTAAAGCCGGGTGTCCTGCTTAAAACTATCATGAACACATATGCGCCCATAAAAATGATGGCGGTGATGGCCACAAAAAGCCAGCTTGTGGCGGCGCTTTTAAACGAAGATTTTAGCGACATGAAATATACGACCCTGGAGCCTCGGTGGAGACGCATTAAAGGTTTAAAAGAGAGAGTATGATACACGAGTCAAGGGTCGGCTTCAAATGTATAAAGGTGGCGCTCACTTTTTGCGGGAGCCTTGGCATACTGGCGATAATGTCCCGATACATGACAGGATGGTTAACACCCTTAAGGCCAATAACACTTTTGGTTACAGCCTGATATGGGCCGAAAACTTCCCTGTTGACCGCTGTGTATTATCAAAAAGTCGTTAATTAGCTTGAAAATGAGCTTCAATGTTCCCATAATAGAGCTATGAATGTCACAAAAGCGCTTTACTTTCCGGGGGGTAAGCAATGAAAAAAGATCTGGCCCGGAGAATGCGGTATGGAGGTTTTTCCTATCCTTTAGGTGTTTTTCCCGAGGAGGGCTTTAACCAGAGAGTCGGATACGACTCCAAATACCTGAAAGAAGACGAATGTTTTTACTATCAGGTGGCCCTTCCGCACGAACGGTTGATGAATTCCCTGATATCCCTTTTTGATGTCTTGCCCGGCAAGGTCTATCTTGTTCTGAAGATGCATTCGGGTGACTATTATCAGGATTTCGACACATATATAAGCGAAGAAATTATAGACAGAAAAGAACTTGTCGAGTGGATTGAACAGTGGAAAGATGTGGCGCTGGACGATGGGTTTTTCGGTATCGGCATGTTTGTGGAAAACGGGGTCGAGGAGGTTTTTCTGGACGAGCACAAGACGATTCATGTCTACCATTCCGACCCTGATCTCATGGAAAAAACCCTTGATGAACTGAATATAGAATTTGTGATGGGCCTGGATTTTTTCTGGGACGGGGCTCATTATCATGAATCGCTCCCTCTGGACGACGGCATATATGAGAATGATTATCTAAACGCCTTTGAATGCCTGGCCGACAGATATGAGCTCTATCTCGATGAGGATGACGAGGAAAATACCGATGACGAGGGGAGTCCTTTTGGCATTAATTGCTGGAAAGTAGACATTCGCGGATATTCCCAGGAGGGGATGGACATCCTCAAGCATGAAGGGTTTTACACCACCTTATATCTGAACGCCTGTTCACGGCAGGAAGTTGTTGATATTGTTGATGAGTATATGGGCGAAAAAAACGAACGGGTCGATCTTTTCCTGCGAATGGCGAGGGTTCCGTCGGAGCTTCTGACGTCGACAATGATGAATAAAAACTTCGACCCTATGGATCCTTGCGTCTGGTTTGAATCCAAGCGGGTGGCGATCAACTAAATTCCGCGCGTTCCCGTACAAGCTTTTTATAATATAGAAAGCGCGTTCACCGGCATCAACCAAAAGGTCAGCAAAGCTTTAAACTATCACCTTTATTGGTCTTTTAAGGAAATGGACAGGCTTCAAGCCCGGATTTATTCCACCACCAAAAAGTATGGCATGACCCTCCCCGGGCAAAAGGTGTGTGTCGCCATCTCCGGCGGACCAGACTCCATGGCGCTCCTTGCGATATTAAAAAAGCTTGAAGCAAGGCTTGAGATCGAAATAAAGGCATGCCACTTCGATCACGCCTACAGGGCCGATTCCGGCGAGGATAGCCAGGTCGCCCGGCGTATGGCGGAAAAGCTGGGGGTGAAGATAATCACCGAACGAAACCGGGACGGGAAACCGGCCAGCGGATTGCAACTGGCCGCAAGGCGCCTGCGGTATGGTTTTTTTGAAAAGCTGATGGAGGAAGGTTTCGCCGACCTCGTCGCCACCGGGCACACAATGGACGACAGCGTTGAGACATCTATTATGTGGATGATTCGTGGGGCCGGGCCGCACGCATTTGGCGGGATCCCCCCGGTAAGGGGCAGGTATATACGCCCCCTGATAGAATCGAGGAAAAGCGCAATCATAGCCTGGCTCGCCGCCGAAGGGATAGAATATAAAACCGACCCTTCAAATCTGACCCACGACTATCTGCGCAACAGGGTGCGGCATTTAGTGATCCCCGCGATGGAGGAGCAGGCGCCCCGCGCCGTGGAGGCGATCAACCGGCTGGGTCGGCTGGCGCAAGGGCAAAGCCAGGCCCTGGACAACATAGTGGCGGAGCGAATGGGCAGGTTCACCCTTGATGAAAGGGGAGCGGGGGTCGCCCTCGATTTCGGGGCGATCGCCAGGGAGCCGGAGGCCATTCGAATGTCTGTTTACAGGTCTGCAATGCGAAAGATCGGGTATGACCTGGGGAGGCTTGGCCTTGCGCATCTGGATTCGGTCGACCGCCTTGTCACCCTGGGAAACCTTGGAAAGGTGGCCAGTTTACCTGGAGGATATGAGGCCAGGGTCGATCATGGGGGCCTGACATTTCGTAAAAGAGTGGCGCCCCCGGCCATTATCCCTATTCCTTTTACTTCCATAATGAAGGAAAAGATCGGCGATGGAAGGCTGACCGTGGCGCCCGCAGGCTTTGAGGTGAACCAGGGGGAGATGGTGGATATGGACAAGGCCCCGGCCGGGGCGGTTTTCCGCGCGCGCAGGCCGGGCGATTACTTGAGGCTTAAAAATATGGAGGGGAGAAAGTCCTTTAAAAAATTCCTGATAGACAGGAAAACTCCCTCTGGATTGAGGGATCGGATTGTGGCGCTGGCGTCGGGCGATGAGATTTTGTGGGCGTATGGGCTTTTTTTGTCTCCATCGATCGCCGCCGATTCCAAAACCGTGAGCCCGGTGTCGATCCGGTTCGAGCCAGATGGCAGTGATCGCAAGCCGGAAAGGGGCTGACGGCTGTTAATATTGAAACGCGTTTAGCAGTTGCTCGGTGGCGTTTTTCAGCTTTCTCGCCAGAGAGACCGAGAAAAGTTTATATACATTCGCTCTGGTCGATTCCGGCATCGACTCCATGGCGTTAGACGTTATCCTGAAGATAAAGCATTCTCCCGCCGCCAGTATGCTTGCGGTTCTAGGCTCCTGAAGGAGCATCCCCATTTCGCCAAAGCAATCTCCCTGGGCGATTGTGTTCACCTCTCTTTTCTTTTGTAAAGCGCCCATTTTTATCACTTTGGCCGTCCCTTTTAGCAGGACGAAAAAAGAGAGGTCGATTTCGTTTTCGTTGACAACGTATTGATGGAGGTCATAGCGGACCACCTCCCCCGCGTCCAGAATCCTTTCAAGGTCCTTTTTTGAGAAGCCATTGAAAAACTGGACACCCTGAAGTAGCGCCAGCCATTTCTCCCGTTCTTTGCCTTCTGGTTTCATAGGTATTATTTATCTGGTAGCCTCTTCGTCAGGTTTCAAGCCGTTTGAGCGCGGCCGCCCCCCTTGTCATGGGGATAAAAACCATCGCAAAGGTGAGCGCCCCCAGCGCGCCGAAATATATCCAATTATACTCTTCACTTAAACCGGAGCCAAGAAACAAATTGCGCAGGTGAATATAAACAGGGCGCGAGATAATGCTGATCGACAGGCCGATGTATGCCATAGAACCCATCATATATATTATCGCGCCGCTGGTTGTGGCCACTTCAGCCACGTTCTCGAAATCGAATTTGGGATATAAAGCCCCCATCCCCACCCCCATGCCAACGATCCCGACGGTGATAGCCGCGATGGTCCCGGCCGAAACAGCCATCACATATCCATCCACCCCCAGGAAAATATTGGATACGATAACCAGTGTCTCGGCGAGGAGAAGCAAAGGGAACAGATATAGAAAAAACTTTACCCAAAGAAAACTGGTGAAATCCACAGGGGCTGAATGTATGGTCCAGATGCATTTCCCCTCCATGCTGGTGGAGGCATAGACGAACCGGGCCGCCACCGCCGCCAGCACCACCCCAGCCAGGCCGATATTCATTATCGATACGATGTTTTTCAGCCAGACAGTGTCGAGCGGAAGGTTCTGGACGTTGAAGATATACACAACCATCAGGGCTCCAAGCATAAAAAGCTGGGACCACTGAGCCGTATCCCGGAAAAAAAGTTTAATGTCTTTCATGACAAGCGCTTTAGCCTGCGCCGTGGAGACAGACGCCAACAACCGGGCGGCTTTATAAAACAGCCGTTCATTTTCTGGCAGGCTCGTCTGCCGCGAGCCGTAAGACGAGGCCCAGCCACCATAGTATACCCACGTGGCCAGCGACATGACCAACAGCCAAAGCGATAACCCGGCGCCCCAGATCAACGAAAATTTGGAGTAAAACCTGTTCCATTCGGAAAAAACACCAGCCTGCAACGCGCCAGACAGCATACTGGACGGGAGCCAGGGATAGTCCGGAGCCTTCATCTTTTCAACAAAATCGATGATCATTTCTTCCGGCACATCCTGGCCGATAAATTTTTCCGGCTGTAAAAACCTGAGGTACATCACAATCCCGGCGACGAATATAAGCCCCACAAAGGTTAACACCTGATGCGTCTTCCTGGCCGGGAAAAAACGCATAAGGGTCATGGTGATTGCGATTCCTATGCTCGACGAAGCGAGCAGAAAAGGGATGAGGAGCACAGGTATCGCAAAATAATAAATTGCGGGCGCATATAAAACGTTCCCGTAGGCGGCGAAGATCGGTATTCCAAAAATAAGGGCCATCCAGGATGAATTTACTAAAGTGTGCAGAAACTTGAACATGAACGCGGTTCGTATAGGAATGGGGGAGGAGATTAAAAGGTCGAGGTCGCGAGACAAGTAGAGGGTCGATAAAGACGCGATAACGTTGGAGAAAATCAGCATCGAAAAAAGCGTTAAACAGAGCAGGTTTAACAGCTGGATAATCAGGATCTCACCGACGTTAGCCGGCAGTTCGTTGAAATAAATAAGCATCCGCCTGAAAAAATAGTAGTCCCCCGCCATAAACCCGATGCCAAGGATCAGAAGAATAGGGAACCTGGACCGGCTTTTTTGATCCGAGCGGAACACGGAATTACAGGCAAACCTGAAACGGAGTTTAACAAGCGCGAAAAAACAGGAAAAGGTCATGTCCGGGCGCTGGAATTAATTATATGCTTCATAATTTAAAATAAAAAGTCCGCTAATCGCAACACTCTTTTTGCAGGAGGGTCAGCGAGATCTCATTCTGGAGCAGATGTTTCTTGCAAATATGTATAAGGATTGGTAGATTGCCAAGTTACATCCGATACAAATATTAGACTTCAAGTAGTATAACAAGTGACATGAAAAAAACAAGATTGATGCGTTTATTGCGGCTGGTTTCGTTTGCCCTCCTTTTGGTTCTCTCCTTGCCGCAGGTCTCCTGGGCGGCCTATCACGGCATGATCCACGACGGATGGGGCGACACGATGACCAAAGGCATCGCAAACATAGCCAACGCGCAATATGACGAAGGCCTGGTGATATTCGGCGAATATATAAAGGCCTTTCCGAAAGAGCCCGCCGGATACTTTTTCTCCGCCGCCGCGGTGAAAGAGAGAATGCAAAAAAACAACGACCTTGGCGATCTCGATACTTTTTTCAAATTCGCCGACAAGGTTATGGCTGTGTGTAAAAATATGCTTCTCCAGGATGTGGGCAACACCGTGGCCAAGGTTTATCTGGGGGGGATGTACGGATATCTGAGTATGGTGGAGGTCAAGCGGGGCAACCTGGTCTCCGCCCTTTTTAAAGGGGTTGACGCCAAAAAGAACCTGGAAGCGGCGCGGAAAGAAGACCCCGATATTCCAGACACATATTTCGGGCTTGGCATGCTCTATTATTTCGCCAGTTTGAAAAGCAAAAAAGCGGGTGGTTTCACCGGGTGGATCATATCAAACTTCATCACCCACGGCAAAGACATGAGCCAAAAGGGGGTAGAGCTTACGCAAAGGGCGATCGATATGGGGTCGGTCGGTTCCGATTTTGCCAGGGGGGCTCTTATATGGATGCGGTTATACCAAAAAGAGTTTGCAAAGGCTAAAAATCTGGCGGAAAAAATGGCGGAACGTTTTTTAAGAGACACTTCTTCGCGCTGGGTTCTTGGCAGGGTGGCCCTTATAGATGACGATTGCGCCTCGGCGCGAAAATGGTTCGAGGATATCGATACGATTATTAAAAAATATTCCACTCCCGGAACCGAATATCCCGATGTGGATAACGCTCTTAAAATGGTGCGCCTGTGCGAGCTGGTTAATGAGAAACGCTGGAGCGAGGTGAGAGCTTTGAAAAAAGAGATCAATGCGTGGCTCGACGGCAAACCGAAAGTGGCCATCGAATATCAGGAAAAAGAAAATCTTATCGCCTCGTGGAGAAAACAAATTACAAAATATGATGACACCGAGATAAAATCGATTTCCCTTCGATAGCTTCTAAAAAAACTTTTTATCGCAAACCGTCTTCATTGGTCACCCCACGCTCCCTGCCTATGTTCGTTTCGGGTCCATCATGTCCCTCAGGCCGTCCCCCAGGAAGTTGACCCCCATAACGGTGATCATGATAGCTATGCCTGGAAAAGTGGTCAAATGAGGGGCGATGAGCAAAAACTGCCTCCCTTCGGAGAGCATCGCGCCCCACGACGCGGTTGGCGGCTGGACGCCAAGCCCAAGGAAACTAAGCCCCGCCTCCGCCACGATGGCCGAGGCCACCCCGAATGTCGCCTCCACGATAACCGGCGCCGCGAGGTTTGGCGCAAGATGTTTTATCATAATCCGCATGGGCCCCGCCCCGATAGATTCCGCCGCGATAACATATTCCCTCTCCCTAAGAGAAAGCGTCTGCCCGCGAGTGAGCCGGGCATAGCTTGTCCATCCCATGATCGATAAGGCCACGATCACGTTCAACAGGCTTGGGCCCAGAATCGCCATCACGGCTATCGCCAGAAGTATCCCCGGGAAGGCGAGAAACACATCGACCACGCGCATGATGAAGCTGTCTATCCTGCCGCCAAAATATCCGGCCACGATCCCGATGAAGGAGCCAAAAGTCATGGATATGGAGACCGTGACAAACCCGACGAGCAAGGATACCCTGGCGCCATAGGCTATGCGGCTAAGTATATCCCTCCCCAGCCTGTCCTGGCCAAACAGATGCGCGGGCTCCGGCCCGTTGAGCCCCTGGTACAGGTCTTGCGCCAGTGGGTTATAGGGGGCGATCCATGGCGCAAGGAGGGCCACGACGATAAACCCGAAGGTGATAAACGCCCCCAGTTTTAAAGTTAACGGCGCATTTTTCATCGATATTTTATCCTCGGGTCGATAACCGAATACAGAATGTCCACGATCAGATTAATGAACACATAGGAGAGAGCTATGGTCAATACGCATCCTTGCGTAAGGGGATAGTCCCTCGCATTGATCGCCTGGATGGTCAGCCTTCCGATCCCGGGCCAGGCGAAAATGGTTTCGGTGATGATCGCGCCCCCCAGCAAAGCCCCAAGCTGTAGCCCGGCGACGGTGACCACCGGCAGGAGCGCGTTGGCCAGCGCATGTTTGAAGAGCGTCGCACGTTCAGACAACCCTTTGGCTTTCGCGGTGATGATGTAGTCCTCGTTAAGCGATTCTATCATCGTCGAACGGGTCAACCGCGAAAGTATCGCCGCCATCGCGGCGCCAAGGGTGACAGAGGGGAGAACGAGGCTTTCTATCCCATCTTTTCCCGACGCGGGGAGCCATTGAAGCTCGATTGCGAAAAGCAGGATCAGTAGTGGGCCTATCCAGAAGCTGGGCATCGACACACCAAGCAGTGAGGCGGCCATCGCCCCCTGGTCGACCATCGTATTTTTTTTATATGCGGCGATCACCCCAAGGGGAACAGCGATAAGGATGGCGAGGAGCATAGAGCTTAGCGCAAGCTCGGCCGTGGCGCCATACCGCTCCCGGATAGACTGGGCCACCGGTTTGCGGGTGTATATCGATTTGCCAAGGTCCCCTTTGAAAAGCCGCGCGATAAATATGAAATATTGTTCGAGTAGAGGCTTGTTGAGCCCCAGCTCTTCGCGTAACTCCTCTTTCAAGGCGGGGGCGGCGGTCTCCCCCAGCATGATCTCCACCGGGTCTCCCGGTGTCAGGTGGATTATTAAAAATACTATCGTCACCACGCCGAACACAACCGGGATCATCGCCAGAAGCCTTCTGATTATATATGCGCGCATTAGAATGTTATTTCTCTATCCAAACGTTCCTGAGTGATTTCAAATTTTCATCGGGCGCCAGCTTGAACCCCATAACCCGTTTATCCATAACCGCCACGTTGATCGAATACCAAAGCGACACATAAGGCAGATCATCCGCCACAATCTTCTGTATTTCGGAATAGACTTTTTTGCGCTCCTCCCCAAAGGTCTTGTCCCCCATGTCGGTCAGCTCATCGACCCGCTTGTTACTATACCTTCCCCGATTAGCGCCGTCAGGGGGTGTGGAGGCCGAATGGAAAATGTATCGCAGTATGTCCGGGTCGACTATTCCCACCCATGTAAGGGAGTATAGTTGAAAATTGCCCCTTTTGATATCCGCATAAAACGTCCCCCATTCGTAGGAACGGATATCAAGCCCGATGCCCGCACGGCCGAGCTGCCACTGGAACACTTCGGCGATCCGTTTGCGAAGTTCGTTTTGCGATGTGCTGTATTTAAGGGTAAACCGCATCTGCGGCCCGTCGCCATCCGGGTCTGTATATCCGGCGTCGTCCAGAATCTTTTTGGCCTTTCTTGTGTTGTGGTCATATTTTGCGACGTTCCCCTCGTAAAACTCTATAGCGGGGGAGATAGGCCCGGTGGCCGGTTTGGCCAATCCTTTCAGGATGTGTTGTATGATCCCTTCGCGGTCTATGGCGAGGGCGACCGCTTCGCGCACGGCCCGGTTTTTTGTCAGCCTGTCTTCAAGATTAAAACCGAGATATGAATAGTTTGTGCCAACACTGGTGACCACCTTGAGCCGTTTATCTTTTCTGAACCGTGGCAGAAGGTCTGGCGTGACCGGGTTTAGTATCATATGCGCCGCGCCCCGCTCCAGCTCCAGCGTGCGCACAGTCTCGTCCGGTATGATACGGAAAACGATCGATTCCATTTTTGGCGGGTCGTCAAAAAACTTTTCGTAACGGGCCAGCACAAGCTTCTCGTCCAGATCGTATTCCACAAATTTGAAAGGTCCCGCGCCAACGGGGCTCATGGTGGCCGCCTCGGTGTTTTCGGGGACAATGCCGACAGTGAGGTTACCCAGAAACGATGCGCTAGGCGTTTTCAATCGAAAGATAACGGTCAGCTCGTCGGGCGCCTCGATTTTATCTATCGCTTTAAAAGTCCCTTTCAGGGGTGATTTGTTTTTCGGGTCGAGGATGAAATCGTACTCGGCTTTCACGTCCCTGGCTGTCAGGCTTTTTCCGTTATGAAACTTCACGCCATCTCGCAGATGAAAGATGTACGTTTTCCTGTCTGGTGTCTCCCATTTTTTTGCAAGGTCGGGCGCGATGGAAAAATTGTCGCCGCGTTGCACAAGCCCGGCAAACAGCAGATCGCCAATTCTGGAGGCGGCGGCGTCTGTGGCAAGCCGCGGGTCGAGCAACACCGGGCCAGATTCCATCGCTATCACCAAAGTGTTTTGCCCGACAGGGGCCTCCCTGTGACATGCGGGTAACGCGATAACGAGAAGAACCAGCAGACGATATATCATTCCAGTTTAATGTTTCCCCAGATATCGTCTGCTCATCGATTCAAGGCTTTTTTGCCGATATCTTTTCTGTAATAGGCGTGATGCCAGTATATCTCCCCGATGGCGCTATATGCTGTCTCTATCGCATCCCCGATTTTGGGGGCCCTGGCCGTGACCCCAAGCACTCGTCCACCGGATGTGATGACCTTTCCCCTTTCGTCTATCCTTGTTCCCGCGTGGAACACGTATACGTTATCCCTCTCGTTGGCTTTGCCTATCCCGCGTATGGCGAGCCCATTTTCATAAGAGCCAGGATACCCCTTGGCCGACATCACAACGCAGACCGCCGAATCGGCCGACCAGTCGAGCGTGGCGCCGCGCAAATTTCCGTCGACGCAGGCGTGAAGGATCGGCACAATGTCGCTATCCATCCGCATAAGTATTGGCTGGCATTCCGGGTCGCCAAAGCGGCAGTTGAATTCCAGCACATACGGGCCATTTTTTGTAATCATTATCCCCGCGTACAAAATTCCTTTATACGCTCTGCCATCATCCGCCATGGTTTTTAAAACCTTGCGCATCACGTTTTCCTCTATCCACTTTTCGATATCGGGGGTTATAACGGGGGCGGGCGAATATGCCCCCATGCCGCCGGTGTTCGGGCCTGTGTCCCCGTCGCCAATACGTTTATGATCCTGCGAGGAAGGCATCATGATCAGCTCTTCTCCATCACAAAAAGCCAGTATGCTCGCCTCTTCCCCCTCCAGTGTCTCTTCGATGATCACCTTGTCCCCGGCATGGCCGAAATAGCGGTCGAGCATTAAATGGTTGATGGCGTGCCGCGCTTCGTCCCGATTGTGGCAGATTATCACCCCTTTGCCGGCCGCCAGCCCGTCGGCCTTAATCACCACCCGTTCGTCAAACCTCTCTAGCGCCTGCTCGGCTTTATAGTGGTCGTCATGAATCTCGTATCTTGCGGTGGGGGCGCCAGCCCTGGTGAGTAGCTCTTTCATGAAGGCTTTAGAGCCTTCCAGAATGGCGGCTTCTTTGGAGGGGCCGAATATCTTTAGCCCCGCTTCGCTAAACGAGTCTACTATGCCAAGGGTGAGCGGCCCTTCCGGCCCCACCACTGTTAAATCGATCCTGTTATCTTTGGCAAACCTGATAAGCTCTTTTATATCCTCAACATTTATATCTACGTTTTCCGCGGTGGAGGCGGTTCCCCCGTTTCCGGGCGCGCAATATATTCTGTCCACAAGGGGGCTTTGCGCTATTTTCCACACAAGGGCATGCTCCCGCCCGCCGCCGCCTATCACCAGTATGTTTTGTTCGTTCAATTTATCCCCCTTTAAGCCTTTGACCTACAATTTTTTCGCTTCATCTATCAACGCTTCAACCATCTCCTTTTCTTTCACTTTGCGGACCACCGCCCCTTTGCGGAATATCAGCCCAAACCCGTTCCCCCCGCCGGCCAGGCCGATATCGGCTTCACGCGCCTCGCCCGGGCCGTTCACTTCGCATCCCATCACCGCCACTTTTATCGGCTTATCCACCTCAAGGAGCCTCCGCTCCACTTCAATGGCGATTTTAATGAGGTCTATGTCGCACCGGCCGCATGTGGGGCACGATATCATCTCCGGCCCACGGTCCCTGAGACCTATCGCTTTCAATATCTCAAAGCCTACCCTTATCTCCTCCACCGGGTCGTCCGTCAGCGATACACGGATGGTGTCGCCGATTCCGTCGAGTAGCACAGCCCCAATGCCAATAGCCGATTTGATCGTTCCACTGTGCCTGGTTCCCGCTTCAGATACCCCCACGTGGAATGGATAGTCCACCTTGTCCGCCAAAAGCCGGTATGCGTCGACCGTCATCCGCACACCCGAAGCCTTGAGCGAAATTTTGATATCGGTGAAGTTTAAATCTTCCAGAATGTGTATATGCCCCATCGCCGATTCAACCATCCCCTTCGCCGTCGGCTCCCCGTATTTTTGCAGAAGTTCCTTTTCCAGCGACCCGGCGTTCACCCCGATGCGGATCGGGGCGCCACTATCGCGCGCGGCCCGGACCACCTGTTTCACCCTGTCGCTCGATCCTATGTTGCCCGGGTTTATCCGCAATGCGTCAACCCCAAACCCCAGCGCCATGATCGCCAGACGATGGTTGAAATGTATGTCGGCTATCACCGGGATCTTTGCGCCCGCCGTTATTTTGCCAAGGGCGGTGGCCGCCTCCTCGTCCGGAACCGCCACCCGCACGATTTCGCACCCGGCGTCTGCGAGGCGCCCTATCTGGGCAAGGGTGGCATCCACGTCGCGGGTGTCGGTATTGGTCATCGACTGCACAGACACAGCCGCTCCCCCGCCGATTTTCACATCGCCGATTGTTATCTGTTTCGTTTCACGCATGTGATTAGTTTAAAGGAGGGGGGCGCTTAACACAACCAGACCGGACTATTCATAACATTTCGTAGCGAGAGGCGGAAGAGCCTGACAATTTACAGCTTTTTTCGACCTTTTATCCGCAGACGCACTTTACAGTGCGTCGAGGACGAAAATGGAGGAAGGTGAGGAAATAGCGGCTATCCCGCATCAAAGCAGACAGGTCATGAATAGTCCGGGCCAGGGGTGGTATACTTCCCAAAACAAAAAGAGAGCATGAATATGACAGACCGGGAAAGACTACTATCAGCCATTCGCAAAAAGGCGTACCGCGAAGGGGATTTTACCCTGGCGTCGGGAAAAAAGTCGGACTATTACATCGATATGAAAGAGGTCACCTTAGGCGCCCAAGGGAGCCACCTGATCGGTAAAGAGGTGTTTGACCTCATTAAATCGTGGGATGTTGACGCCGTTGGCGGAATGGAGCTTGGCTCCGTTCCGATATCGACCGCCGTATCGGTCGTCTCCGCTATCGAAGGGGCGCCGCTGAATAACTTCATCGTGCGTAAAGAGGCGAAGGGGCATGGCACGGGAAAGAAGATCGAAGGCAAAGTGGGGGAGGGGACGCGGGTCGCCATTGTGGAGGATGTGGTGTCGACCGGCGGCTCATCTATCAAAGCTATAGACGTTCTCATTTCAGCGGGGATCGAGATCGCCGGAGTGGCGACTATCGTGGACAGGGAGATGGGGGGACGCGAAGCTTTTGAAAGTCGCGGCATCCGCTTTGAGCCGCTTTTTACGATATCAGAGATAAAATCAGGGTCAAAAGCCCCCTAGTTAAAGCTTTGGAACCAGGGTGGGGCTTTTAACGCCTGCTTTAATATATCGCCCCTAGTTTTTCATCGTCTCGTCCACATCCATCCCCTTTGTGAGGGAGCTGTCGCCCAGTATGGCGAAGGCGCCCTCCAGGCTTCCTCCTCCGGCGCCGTTTTGCACCGAGATGCGCGGCACCTTCACTATGTCAGGGTTCGTGACCGCCGCTTCAAGGAGCTTGTCTATCACCGCTAGTTGCATCGTTTTTTCCTTGCCCAGCACGGCCACCTGGGCGCTCTGCCCTTTGGCTATCTCCTGGAGTTTCAGCTTTTCACCTTCACCTTCGAGCCGTTTGGCTTCCATCAGATGCTCAGCCGCCTTTTTCTCGATCTCGGCTTTCATAAGCAGTTTCTGCAGGTCGGCTTCGGCGATCGCTTTTTCCACCTCGATACGTTTTTTCTGAGCCGCCTGCTCCTGGATAAAAGTCTGTTGCATTTGCTCTGCCAACTGTTCACGCTTTGGCGCCACCAGCAGTTCCGGCGGGATCACCGGATTGCTGAACCGTATTTCCAGCGTCTTCAGCCCGATGCTGGCCGCCTCGGTTTTTATCTCCTTGAGAGCTCTCGCCTCCAGCAGGTCGCGTTTATCCCGCAGGCTCAGAACGCGGCTTTCGCCCGCGTTCGTTTTGTTTTTCCCGTTTGTCCCCAGGATTTCGGTGGTGATATTTTTCACAACACTTCGCACAAGTGGTGTAAACAGCTTTTCCTCCATCTGTTCAAGGCTTCCTATGGCGGCGAAAATCACAGGCGCATTTTTTGGGTCGACCTGCACAATAGCTCTAAGCTCCAAGGGAATCTCCCACCCTTCGACTTTAAGTATGATGGCGCCGCCCGCGGCATGAGCAGGTATGGAAACCCGTTCGCTCTCGATTTTTTGATCGATCCGGCCGTTCTGCTTTATCGAAAGGAGTATTCGCCTTTTTGTATAACCTCCAACGTAGCTCCACTTCTGAACTCGCGACGATATCGGCGTGATTTTATAGGCGTTTTCGTTTAAATAGTAAGTTCCAGGGCCAAGCACGGAGCTCCAGATTCCACGGCACCCCTTTGGAACGAGAGAAACGGAAAAGGCGATATCTTTCGGAAGCTCCACACTTTTGCATTCCGACACCGGCAGTTCCTGCACCGCCGACTTCACCACCCCCACGCGCCCCGGGGCGATTTTTCTTGCCGGTCTGTTTTCTATCTCAAACAAAAATGGATTATATCGATATTTGCCAGGCTTTAACACCGTCGCCTGCGGCCCTTTCTGCCCTTTCCCCTCGCCCAGAAAATATTCGGCCTTCATCATATCGTTGATTAAACCAGGTTTCCATTTATCGGCAAAGTTCTGGCCATCTTTCAGTGGCAAGCCATCTTTTGCGGTTATCAACCCGTAACTGTCCAGCGGCACTTCATGCACAGGGCGAGACTCCACCTCGTATATAACGTTGAGTAACGGTTTTATGTTAAGCCCCGGGCCCATTATCTCCGCCTGTGGGCCAGTCTCTCCATTAGTCGCTATAATCCTCCCCTGGCTCAGGCTTTTCCCCCCATACACTTTGTTAAGCAGGCCAATTTTGTCCGCGTCTATGATCACGTACGACGTGTGAGCGGCCAGAACCAGGGCCATAAAGGAAAGCAGGATCCTAAGCGGCATACGAATGAAAGCGATAGATATCTCTTCGCCAGCCTGGCTGACATGTTTATCGCTTATTTTGTAATGGTCGGGTATCTTGCCGGGTAAAAAAATCGCCGCGCCGGCAAACACCAGAGCCAAAAATACAGTCTCCATGACTATCCTCCATAAATATAATAAAATAAGGCCTTCCAGATGAAACGCCGGCCTGGTTTAGTGTCTTCCTTCTTCCCGCAATTCCTTTATCAACCTTTCAAGCTCCAGCTTGTTACGCGCAAGCTCGTAGAAACCGTGCCACTGGGCATAGTCGGCCCCCATCATGAAAAATCCGGCTCTGGCCCGTCTCCCTTCGTGATGCCAGTATTCGAAGAAGGTGAACTCCAGCTCTTCGTCGAATTTCTCTTTTGTAAGCAGTCCTTCCTCGTAAAGCTTGTCCATCTCCGCCTTGATCGGATCGTAAAACTTTTCGTTGTAAAGCCGGATCGCGTCGTCCCCCTGTTTGTAAAAGCCTTTCACCCAGTTGATCGAGTGGCAGTTCAAGCAGACTTTTTGCATGGTTTCCCGGTTCTCCTCCCAGTTATCCCGCGGCTCGCTTCGCGGCTTGGCCAGATACCAGGAGAGCCTCAGGTCTACGTTATGGGTGGATTCCACCTCCCCAATGCCAGACATGTGGCATGTGGCGCAGGTCGGCGAACGGTAATACTGGGTGTCCCATTCGCTTCCGGCCACGTCCCAGTTCCAGCTCTCTTTTTCGTTGGAATAGATCACGCCATGTTTCGATTCCATGTATATTTCTATGTGCGGGTGATCCGGCCCGATGTGGCACGTGCCGCAGGTTTCTGGTTTGCGCGCTTCGCCGATGGAAAACTTGTGCCGGCTGTGGCACGCGGTGCAAGATCCGGCGCTACCATCCGGGTTGATCCGCCCGATCCCCTGGTTGGGCCACGAGTCTGGCGTTAAGGCGCCTCCTTTGGTCACCTCTATTTTAGATCCGTGGCATTTTTCACAGCCGACCACCGCGGCCGCTTTCCCCTCGACTTTGTAGCCAAGTATGTTGTCCATAATCCGCCCTTCGGGGGTGGCTTTACTTAAAAACGTAGACGCTTTCGAGTGGTGGCTCTCCTGGAATTCCCTCGCCTCTTTCGGGTGGCATCGCGAACAATCCCGGGGGCTGACGATGACGCTGATGAGCGCCCCCTCATGCTCCTGGACGTCTGCATCGGTCTTTTCGGCCTTGTGGCAGTCGTAACATGTTACGCGGCCCCGGGCGTGCTGGCTTGTTTTCCAGTCGTTAACAATGCCTGGCGACTTTTTCTTGTGGCACGAGACGCATTTGGCCGCTATCTTTTCTTCTTTTGCGCGGACAGCGCTTTTTTGCGCCAGCGCTTCAGAGGCGAAGAAACCGGTTATCAGCATGAAAACGATCACTAAAACTTTTCTTTTCATCATAAAACTCCTGTCGTCGGTTACCCGAAATATGGCCTGGTCTGATGCGCAAGATGCCTGTGGCAACTGACGCATTTACCGGTCTCTTTTTTTAGCGCGCTTTTGTGCGCCATAAACCCTCCCCTGGGCAGGCCCGAAGGAAAGAGGTTTTTATGGCACTGTCTGCACGAGTCATCGGTTATGCTGGCGGCGGCCGATTCGGCCATCTCTTTGCGGTCAAGGTTTTCCGGATCGCCAAAATAGTGAACCAGCGTATCCCTTACTCCGTAATAGATTTTCGCCTTGATTTTTGGCACAAAGCCTGTCGGTAAATGGCAGTCGGAACATTCGGCCACCACACCTGTATCGTTATCGTAGTGTGAAGAGGTCTGCCACTCTCTGAAAGAGACGGTCATCTCGTGGCAGTTTACGGTGCAAAAATCGACCGAAGAAGTGAACCCCACAGACCAGGTGAGGAAAACGTAAAAGAGCGTAACACCCAGCGTCGTCCCCCCGGCGGTGACCAGCACCACCTTGGGATTGGTTCTCCTTAATACTTTTTCCCCAAAATTAATCGCCATCTTTTTTACTTACCGCATGCTCGTGACGGAGAAATCGGGATAGGATGTGGCTCCATGCTCGGAAAAATCGAGCCCGTTATACTCATCCTCCGGCGAAACGCGAAGGCCCACAAGGTTATCTATCATTTTAAACGCCACGTACATGGCGGGGAAAACCCAAAGAAAACAGGCCGCTATTCCCAAAAGCTGAACACCGATGATCTTCAGGGAAAACATCTCTTGGGCATTGAATATTCCGGCCGCAAGGGTTCCCCACGCGCCGCAAACTCCATGCACCGATATGGCGCCGACAGGGTCGTCCACTTTCAGCCAGTCAAAAGCAGAGACAGCGTACACAACAACAATCCCGGCCAGGGCGCCAGTGATCACAGCGAACACCGGCGAAAGATTTGCGCATCCCGCGGTGATTCCCACAAGGCCGCCCAAGGCGCCGTTCAAGCTGATGCCCACATCCGGCACGCCATATCTCACCCAGGCGGTCACCATCGCCGCCAGGGCTCCCGCCGACGCCGCCAGTGTTGTGTTGACCGCGATAAGGGCTATATCGGCGTTCCCGGTGGTTGTGCTTCCGGCGTTAAAACCGTACCATCCGAACCAGAGGATCATCACACCCAGCGCCGCCAAGGGGAGGTTATGCCCCGGTATTGGCTTTGCCTTCCCATCGGCGCCGAACTTGCCAATCCGCGGCCCGATAACGATCGCCCCCGCAAGGGCGGCCCATCCGCCGACGCTGTGAACCACGGTGGAGCCTGCGAAATCTATGAAACCGAGGTTTTCCAGCCACCCGCTTCCATGATAAAGGCTTCCCCACGCCCAGCTTCCGAATATCGGATAGACAATCGCGGAAATAACCCCGGTGTAGATAAGATACCCGATGAAGCTTGTCCGCTCCGCCACTGCGCCGGAGATGATGGTGGCGGCGGTGGCGGCGAAAACCACCTGGAAAAGCCAGAACGCATAAAGCCACGGGTCCTCCTCTGTCATGAAATCGCTCAGGAAAAACCCGTCTGTGCCGAACCACCCTGTGTTTGTCGCGCCGAACATAAGCCCGAAACCTATGGCCCAGAAAGCAAGTGAACCAATAGAGAAATCCATCAGGTTTTTCATGATGATGTTAGAAGCGTTTTTCGCGCGGGTAAGGCCCACCTCCACCATCGTGAAACCGGCCTGCATGAAGAAAACGAGAAAGGCGGCGATAAGGGTCCATACGAAGTTCAGGTTCGTTTGAACATCCTGAGCGCTTGGTATTTCAGCCGCATGGGAATCGGGGACGCCAACAAACATTAATAGTAAAAATAGCCCTAAAGTAACTTTCCTCATCTCTCCTCCAGGTCGCGCCAAATAAGCGCAGATATGAAATTCTTTAAATAAAACTCGATGATATATATCTGAAGCCGTATGCAGGTTCGCTGGTTATCAGTTAAACCTCTATAGGGCAAGAGGTGTGCCATGTGGTAACGGATTGAATTAACACAAGATACATCTTGGAGCTTTGTGTTGGCGCTTGCTGATAAAGCATGTATCGGCGTTGGCGCCTGTTTTATAGGCGCCGGGAGGAGATGATAATCTCTTGACCTTTTCACTTATTGGGCCAATCTTAAGTAGAGAAAGATTTTTTGATAAAAAGGGATGGGCCGGGGATGATGAGGCGCAAGGCCAGGGTGGCGGGCTATTTTTATCCGGCCACACGTGATGAGATAGAGGAGACGATATCGGGGTTTGGAGAGCCAAAGGGGATGGGGCGCCCGGCGCTGGGGCTGGTTTCGCCCCATGCGGGATATATATATTCCGGCCCGGTGGCGGCGAAGGTCTATTCGCGGGTCAAAGTCACCGGGGCTGTGATTATGATCGGGCCGAACCACGGGTCTAACCCTGCTTTCACTTCCCCCCCACCGGTGGCGATTATGGCAAGTGGTGAATGGGAGCTCCCCTCCGGGAATCTTTCTATCGAAAGCGGCCTGGCCGAATTCCTCATGGAGGAGTCGACCATGATAGTCGATTCCCCCGAAGCTCATGCCGATGAACATTCGCTCGAAGTGCAGGCGCCTTTCCTGACCCATTATTACGGGGATGTGACGATTGTTCCAATTTTACTGGCGCGGGTGAGTGACGAATCGATATTAACACTTGCTGAAGAGATTTACAGAGGGATCAAGCGGTATGGGGGAAGTGTGACACTTCTGGCCAGCACAGACTTTTCCCATTACGTGCCGCATGATTTCGCCAAGAGCCAGGATCGTAAAGCGATCGATAGGATCATCGCGCTCGATGGTGAAGGATTGCTCGAGGTTGTGCGGATGGAAAACATATCGATGTGCGGCGCACAGCCGACGGCGGCTGTTATGGAAGTGTGCAAAAAGATGGGCGCGACAAAAGCCGAGCTTGTCGCCTATCAGACCTCCGGGGATGCGAGCCACGACTATACAAGCGTGGTGGGGTATGGCGGACTGATTATAAGGTAGACCGCCTACCTTAAATGCGCCTCCATATAGGCGCGGGGTGACTTTCGTAGGGGCGAGGCATACCCTGAAGGGCACGCGTGCCTCCCCTTTTATGCCAGTGATCTTTCCAGACCGTCACGTCAGGGGACGTGACTGGCACTCGGATTGTGAGAGTCACGCCCCCGGCGTGACCTCATGATTGGAGAATACCGTCACGGGTGGGCCCGTGACTGGCACAAGGGGAAGCGAAATATGAACTGAATCCGAACGTCGTTGCATGCTGAACGACCCAATTAAAAAATTCCTTGCTTATTGCAGGAATATCCAATACTTTTACATTGTCGTTCCGGCAGTACACTGAAAAGCAGTTCGTAAATCCGAGGGGGTATTTATGTTTGATGTTGCTAGCTGTGATCGTTTTGAATGTCAGGAGAGCGTTCTCAAGGCTACCAGAAATGTCAAGATACAAGACCT
>UOGE01000090.1_pt1 | contig 27588 bp, 23 predicted proteins | sample 1989811 | NCBI WGS metagenome assembly UOGE01 (sample SAMEA4712198, study PRJEB27164) | hydrothermal vent metagenome | biome: marine basaltic hydrothermal vent biome; feature: marine hydrothermal vent; material: mineral | place: Pacific Ocean | collected 2011-06-14/2011-07-23 | depth 1691 m | reverse complement strand
TGGGCGCTGCGTTAGCTTTTCTTGTCGCCCGTTACATGGCTTCCGGCTGGGTGGAGCGCAAAGTGGGAGGGAAACTGAAAAAGCTGTATGACGGAGTGGAGGAGGAGGGGTGGCGTTTCGTCGCGTTCACACGCCTTGTCCCTGTTTTTCCCTTCAACCTGCTCAACTACGCTTTGGGTCTTACCCGTATAAAATTCTCACACTACGTTATCTCCACATTCATTTTCATGGCCCCCGGGGGAATCGCCTATACGTATCTTGGCTACGCAGGCAAAGAGGCCCTCGCAGGGGGAGAAGGGCTTATCCAGAAAGGCTTGATGGCGCTGGGGCTTCTGGCGCTGGCCGCTTTTCTGCCAAGGTTCATAACAAGGATGAGGAAAGAGAGTGATACAGATGCGAGCCAGGCTTGCGACCTGCCAGGAAACGAAAAGATCGAAACCCGTCTGACCCAGAAGGAGAGGAAACGCATAGAGAAAAGTATTTTTCAAAAATACACCAAAGTCGCCACCAGCCCCGAAGGGCTGTTCAAATATCCAACCGGGCTCGCTGGCCTTGAAACCCTTGAATATAACCGCGATCTTGTCCGCGCCCTTCCAGATATCGTCGCCGCCTCTTATTGCGGAGTCGGCAACCCGTTCTCTCTCGGATCGATAGGCAAAGGCGCCTGGGTCCTGGATATCGGATGCGGAGCGGGGGTCGATACGGTCCTTGCCGCGATGATTGTGGGGCCTGATGGAAAAGCGGCGGGGGTCGACATGTCGGCGGAGATGCTGGCGCGGGCGAGGGAAAACGCGGATGAAACAGGCCTTGGCAATGTTACCTTTAAAAAAGTCTCGGCTGAGGAACTCCCTTTTGCCGATGGCGTTTTTGACGTCGTGATCTCCAACAGCGTGTTTAATCTCGTTGTCGACAAATACAAAGCTCTAAAAGAAGTGTTCAGGACATTAAAGCCAGGTGGGCGCTTGATGATGGCGGACCAAACCCTTATCGGCGCCATGCCCAGGGAAACGGCGGTGATGGTGAAAAACTGGGGCCGTTGACAAGGTGGAGCCATACCGGGAAAGTCTTTCCTGGCAATATTAAGGGACGCGGGATTCCAGCAGGCGGCGCTTGTGGCCGAAACCGGATTTAATAGCTCCCCTGTGACAAAAGGCGTGTTGTTCAGGGCTGTGAAACCTCCTTTTTCCGAACGGGGACGCTAACGACGCAGGGCAAGGCCGTCAACAGATTGCTTTTTCTTGCCCAGGGATTTGAAGACCTTGAAGCGGTGGCGATCCTTGACGTGTTCGGTTGGACACAATACCGGGACGACATACCCAAAGTGACCGTAACCACGGCCGGGTTTTATGAAGTCGTCAAAAGCAGTTTCGGGTTGGCGATCGAAGCCGTTATCGAGGGTCTGCTCGATATTGCGGGATAGAAAAATGACCGCCATCAAGAAAGCGATCTTCCTGAAAAATCTCCTTTAAGCGGGTGCAAGGCATAGCCGGACAAATCGAGATCGGAAGGAGCCTTGCTTGTCTATTCCCCATGAAAGGGCGAGGGCGCTACTGTTCTCTCTTCTCTTCCATCTCTCTTATCCTTTTTATACGCGCCTGCTTTTCGTCATATTCTTTCTGGCTCATCACGTCTATCCGCCAGCCGGTAAGCTTGAGCGCCAGCTTTATGTTCACCCCCTTCTTGCCGATGGCAAGGGAGAGCTCCGATTCGGGGGCGATAACGTCGGCTGTTTTTTCTTCTTCATTGACAATCACCTTAAGGCCTTTCGCCGGTATCAATGCGGAGGCGATATTTTTGGCCGGGTCGTCGGTCCAGGTGATAACGTCTATTTTTTCGCCGTTTAATTCCTTCACCACAGGCTGGATGCGCGTCCCCCGCATCCCGACGCACGCCCCCACGGCGTCTACATTATGTTTCCTGCTTTTCACCGCCACTTTCGATCTTCCCGACTGATCGCGAACCACCGAAACTATCTCCACGATCCCTTCGTTTATTTCCGGGACTTCAAGCTCTATCAGTTTTCGAAGTAACCCCGGGTGAACGCGGGAGACAATGACAACAGGATCCATCCTGCCTGTCGAGATATCTGCGATGGCCAGCTTCACGCGGCGTCCCCGCTCGAACTTGTCGCTTTGCAACTGTTCTTTCGGAGGCAGGATCGCCTCCACGTTACTGAGGGAGAATATATAGCCGTTCTCGCCCCTTCGTATCATTTCGCCTGTCACCATCTCGCCTATTCGGGACTGGTACGCCGCCATCATCCGGTGTCGTTCCCCTTCGATCCCTTTTTTGTGGATCATCTGCCGCACAGATTGCGCCGCGATCCTCCCCAGGTCTTTTAGCACGATTTTACGTTTGATAGATTCGCCCGGCATAGCTTCAGGTTCTATCTTTTGCGCCTTTTCAAGGCTGATTGTGGTTTTGCCATCCTCCTTTTCGTCGGAGATTTCCACAGTTTCGTACAGCTCGAATTCGGCGCTGTCCAGATCGAATCTGGCTTCCAGGTTTTCCCTCCCCAGCCTGCGGATGGCCGCCTGTGTGACCGCTTCCTCTATGGTCGTAATCAACTCGTCCAAAGGGATAGATTTTTCGTCGGCCATTAATTTCAGAGCGCCCAGTATTTCTTTTGTCATAGTCTGTGATCCGCCTTAAAGGAAACCATAAATATATTTTTCATTATCGCTAAAACTCAATTTCAAGGTTGGCTCTGGCTATATCGGAATAATCAAGGGTCGCCTTTTCGCCACTATCTTTCACCGTAACCGTGACTTTGTTTTCATCCGCGTCGTCTATGGTTACCAGCAGGTTATTCGATTTGCCAACGGGAGCTCTCAATTTCAACTGCGCAAGCTTCCCTTTCTCCCGGATGAAATCGGCCGGCCTTTTAAGGGCCCGGGTTAACCCGGGGGAGGAGACCTCCATGGTGTATGCGCTACGGATGGTTTCTTCCGCTTCAAAGACAAGGCCCACCTGGCTCGATATTTGCGCGCAATCTTCGTGGGTCACTCCTCCCTCCTTATCGATGTACAAGGCGATGACCCTCGTGTTCGGGCCTCCTTTGATTTCCACATCCACAAGCTCGTATCCTTCGGCCACGACAACCGGACGGGCGGCGGCCCGGATACGCTCCAGTTCCCCTGCGTTCATGGTAAAAGCTCCTTAAAAGCAAAAAAGCGGATCGACCTGAGGCCGAACCACTTGGATAGTAAAACAACAATGTGACAATTACCCGGATATTATCACATAAAGGAGAAGGGGGAGACAAGAGAGAAACCCAAAACCCGCAAATCCCGTCGCCGATCGAATAAAAGTTTTAACCAGATAAAAAGAGACTTCCCCGGGCCTAATCAGGGTCGAGGCAATTGTATGGTTTTTTAATTGAATAGTCTGTGACCGCTTCCCTGTAGTCATCGAACCAGTAGGCGTCCGGATTTCTTTCAAACACCATAAACCTCGCTCTCTCCTGGGGGTTGGCGGCGCGGTGGTACCTCATGTATATATGCGTCTCCGTTTTGCCAACCACCTCTATTTTGCCGGTGGAGTGGGACATGACAAGCCTTGCCCGTTTGGCCAACCCTGAACATAGCATCCGCGCCTGCTCGAATATTTCGAAAGATTTTTCAATCGGGATAGAGAATGTTTCGTTGCCGGCTGTCGGCCTTCCCTGGAAAAGATAGTATGGCGGCACGCCTATGTATGAAAGCTTGTTAAATAGGGCGGCCAGGGTGTATGGATCGTTGTTGACCCCTTTTATAAGGGGGGTCTGGTTGATTATCACCGCGCCGGCCCTGGCGAGCATATCCATGGCCGATATGGCTTCGTTGGTAAGCTCCCTCGGGTGGTTGAAATGGGCCATGATATATATTTTCTTTTCGCCATGGCTGTATTTGCGGAACATATCGAGCAGCGAGGGGTCGTTTAAAATGCGGAAGGGGTTGAAGGCCGGTATCTTGGAGCCTATTCTGATGATTTTAACATGTTCGATCTCGCGTAATTGCCGGACGATGTTTTCTATCTTCGGTGTAGAGAGAACCAGCGGGTCCCCCCCGGTGAGCAACACGTTGCTCAGCTCTTTATGCCTCCTGATATAGGCGATCCCTTCGGAGACGTCTCGCTGGGTCTCATCGTTGAGGTCCATAAAGAGCCGCTTCCTGAAACAGAACCGGCAATAGGCGCCGCAAACGTCGTTAACGAGGAGCAGGGCGGTGTATTGATATTTATGTTGAAGGCCAGGGACGACTGTATATGATTCCTCGTTGGAAGCGTCGAGCCTGCCGCCACCTTCGAGCTCCTTGGTGTCTGGTATCACGATCTTGCGTATAGGATCGTCCGGATCGTTCCAGTTTATGAGCGAAAGATAATAGTCGTTTGAGCGGAAAGCATATTTATCGCAAACCTCTTTAAGCTCTTTCCTCTCCCCGGGGCTTAATTGCGGTATTTTATCAAGTTTAGTGACATATTTAGGCCCTTTCTGGGCGCCTGTTCGCCCCTTATGGGGCCCATGTGTAAACCTGGCTGTGTTTAAATCCATAAAATATTCCTATTGTTAAAGCAGAGGCGCTATAGAACCTGGAGCTAGCTAATTACGCGATATGATTTCCACCATCTAGCGATACCCACTTTATAAGATATCAGCCCCTCAATCCTTCAATTTAAAGGGCTAAAAAACCGAAGCCACAAAATTTACTAACCACCTTTAGTATTCAGAATCCTGCTATATATGTCAAGGGGAATGGTGTGGATAACCTATTGAATATAAAAGATATAATTGCCGGTAAAATTCTTGGTCATTGATTTTTCTTGCTTTACGGTACAACTGACTATACAGACGCTGTGAATCCCGGTTGAAAACCGCCATAACCCCGGTTTCCCGCGATATTAGATTTGATTTTTCAATCAAATACTCCTATATAATTATCAAGTGACCATTAATTTGAATATTTTAGGGAAGTGGTTATCAATAAATCAAACAGGAGGCCACGTGATGAGAATCGCCGCGCTATCAGCTCTATCGCTTGTTTTATTTTTTTCCATCGCAAGCGCAGCGCCTGAAATCAGGTATGAAGGTTCATCGACGGTCGGACTGTTTATGAAAGACGCCGCCAAGGTTTATAAAAAAGCGTTTTTCGATATCAGCGTGCTGACGGAAAGCAATGGCGGCGAGATATGCGTCCTCGCCAAAACGTGCGCCATAGGGGGAGTGGCCAGAGAGATCGATCCTCTCTTCTCCCGGCGCGGGCTTGTGGCCATTCCGTTCGCCTATGACGTTTTGACCGCCATCGTCAACAGCGAAAACAATGTCAAAGAGCTGACGTCCCGGCAGGTGGGCGACATATTTTCTGGAAAAATAAAAAACTGGAAAGAGGTCGGGGGGGAGGATATCCCGATAAAAGTTTATATCGTCGGGAAGGAATCGGCCACATATGATGTGTTCAAAACGCATATTTTAAAAGATGCGCAATACAGCCCCGACGCTGAAACTGTCCGGCCCGACTGGAGGACAGTTCTGATGGTCACCGTGGAAAAAGGGGGCATAGCGCAGATCAGCCGCGCGTTCGCCGCATCGACAGACCAGGTCCGCCCCTTGATAATAGATGGGCACAACCCGAAAAATTACAAGCCTAACTATCCATTAAGCCGGCTTTTGTATCTGACCACTTTTGGGCCGCCCCAGGGAGATGTGAAAGAATTTATCGAGTGGGCTACATCCGGCAAGGCCGAAGCCCTTTTGAAAAAGAGGTTTATACCGCTGAACCAGTGAGGGGCCTGTGCGTTTGACCTTTTGGTCAGGCGCTGACGGCTTTTCGGTTGATCGTTTTGTTTTGCCTCTCCTGAAGGCTGAAAACGCATCCGCAATAGTCCTGCCGGTAAAAACCGAGCTCCCGTGAATTATTGGAGCTGATCAAAAAGCCCCCCTTCTTTTTCCAGTCCTTATCCACAAAATCGGGGCCGTACATCCGGGATATTTTCGAGCCTATTTTGCTGATCACCGCCGAATCCTTGTGAGGGGAGATGGTCAAAACGGTTCCGAACGCCTGATACCCAAGCTCCGCCGCTTTTTTGGCCACGCCAGATAACCTGAGCTCAAAACATTTTTCGCATCTGGCCCCGCGCTCCGGTTCGTTTTCAAGGCCGCGAATTTCCTCGAACCATGGGCGCACGTTGAAACCTGTGGACATAAAGGGGATCTTGGCCCCCTCGGCCCATGTTTTCGCCTCGCCCAGGCGCAGGTCGAACTCCTCTTCCGGATGGATGTTGGGGTTATAGAAATATAGTGTGACATCATAATCTTCCCGGAGCCTGCCAGTAACGTATGTGGAACAGGGGGCGCAACAGATATGAAGCAGTAACCCGGGCTTCATTATCGGCTGTTTAAAATCTTCGCCGCGTCTTTAGCGAAATAGGTGAGGATCATGCTGGCGCCGGCCCGATGGATGGAAAGGAGCGATTCCATCATCGCCCGGTCCCGGTCTATCCACCCATTTCGCCCCGCCGCCTCGATCATCGAATATTCGCCGGAGACGTTATAGGCGGCCACCGGAAGGTTGAACTGCGAGCGGATCATCCTGATGATATCGAGATAGGGTAAAGCTGGCTTCACCATTACGATATCGGCGTTTTCCACAATGTCGAGGGCCACTTCGCGAACAGCCTCCAGGGCGTTTGCCGGATCCATCTGATAGGTAGACCTATCGCCAAATTCGGGGGAGGAATCGCACGCCTCCCGAAACGGGCCATAGAAAGCCGATGCGTATTTGGCCGCATAGGACATTATCGCCACGTCCTTGTATCCATTATCGTCCAGGGCGATGCGGATAGCCCCGATCCGCCCATCCATCATGTCTGACGGGGCGACGATATCGACCCCCGCCTGGGCATGGGTGAGCGCCATCCGGCCAAGGAGTTCGAGCGTCGGGTCGTTTAATATTTTACCATCCTTAACCACGCCGCAGTGGCCGTGGGATGTGTATTCGTCTATGCAAACATCGGTGATAACCACCATATCGGGGCATGCGTTCTTGATCTCCCTGACTGCGTTTTGCACGATGCCATCCGGGTCATACGCTGATGAACCGGCTTCGTCCTTATCCTTCTCCTCCGGTATACCAAAGAGGACAACCGCCGGGATGCCCAGTTTTTCCACCTCCCGCACTTCCTCCTTTAGCATGTCAACCGAAAACCGAAAATTTCCCGGCATAGAGGATATTTCGTCCTTCACCCCTTTGCCATATTGGACAAAGAGCGGGTATATAAGCATATCGGTGGAGAGACGGTTTTCGCGCACCAGCCTTTGTATGTTGGCCGAAGCCCTTGTTCGCCGGGCGCGGTATTCCGGAAATTTCATTTGTTGATCGCTCCTAATCTCGATTATTTTTGAAGGCAATATTTTAACATGGGCAAACATACGTCGCCTCCGGAAAATCGTTCTCTTATGAACCGGCGCCCGGGGATAATTAAAAATGTCATGCTGAACTTGTTTCAGCATCTCCCAGCCTCTAAATGGAATGAGACCCTGAAACGAGTTCAGGGTGACAATGAGACCTTTAACGAGATTACCCTATTGGGCGCCGCGCGCGTCTCCCCTACGCTTTGCCGCGATAGGAGGCCATCTCGCCAATCTTTTTGCGTGAAAGCCTGCCCGACAGATACAATCCCTCCAGCACAAACTCTAAAGCTGAAGCGCGGACTTCATCCCCTTCGTCGCCGCCCAGTTCGTGCACAGGCTCCCAAAGCTGGGTGAAATCGGAAATGATCTTTTTGTAATCGACCGATGGGACCATATCCCCCACTTCGATATTTTTCCCGCCGCTTACGCCAACCGACATTTCATCCAGCGCGGCCCCCTCGAACCGCTCCAAAAACACCTTCTCGATCGCCGATTCGATCACCCGGCCTATCACCTGATGCTCCGAAAGCGACTCCTCGCGGAATGGGTCTAGCTCTATTTTACCTGAAGAAGAAGTGTATAAGTAGTTGATATCAGATATCCTGGGGCAGACGATCTTTTCCCCCAGGGTGATGGAGCGGCGGCGGCTGTTGGCGACCAGGGTTTCATAATTTGTGATAGAGAGCCTTGCCGACACGCCTGATTTCTGGTTTACATAGGGGGAACTACGCGCCTCAATGGTGATTTGCTCCACAATCTCCTTCATGAACAGGGGGACTTTCAGGCTGTGCGCCTCCCCCACGTCGACCTTCGCCTCCTGCTCGATGATCTTTATCCCCACATCACGCGAAAGGGGGTAGTGGGTCTTTATTTCGGCCCCGATTCTGTCTTTCAATTGGGAGATGATTTTGCCCGAGCGGGAGTATTCGTCCGGGTTGGCGCTGAAGATCAGGGCCACGTCAAGGGGGAACCGGATCGGGTATCCCCGTATCTGCACGTCCCGCTCCTCCAGAATGTTAAACAAAGAGACCTGTATCAGATATTCAAGGTCAGGGAGTTCGTTGATGGCGAATATACCCCTGTTCATCCGAGGGATAAGGCCAAAACTTAAAGCGTTTTCTGAAGCTAACGGCGCCCCGCCAGCCACCTTGGCGGGGTCGAGGTCGCCAATTAAATCGGCGATTTTTGTGCCGGGGCTCAAGCGTTCGCCATATCGTTTATCGCGTTGTAGCCATTCGATCTCCACGATCTCCCCATGTTCGGCGATTTTAGATTTGCATGACTGGCATATCGGCTCGAAAGGGCTGTCGTTAATTTCACACCCTGCGATCACAGGTATTTCGTCATCGAGAAACCGGATAAGAGCGCGCATTATTCGTGTTTTCGCCTGCCCCTTTTCGCCCAGAAGGACGATATCGTGGTGGGAAAGGATGGCGTTGATGATCTGCGGGATCACCGTTTCGCCAAAGCCCTGAATACCGGGGAACAGCTCCTCGCCCGATTGCATCGCCTTTATAAGGTTTCGCTCAAGCTCCTCCTTCACAGCAAGAGGCGTATAGCCAGCTTCCCTAAGCTCCCCTATGGTGCGCGGTTTTATTGTCATGGTATTACTCAATGTTTTTCTGATTGATGTTGATTATAACAGCGCCTTCACTCCCGCCGCAACGCGTCCACAGGGCTGAGCCTGGCCGCCTTCCATGCGGGGTACCACCCGAAAAATATCCCGACCACCAGCGCCACGCTGTATGCTATCACCACGGAGTTGGTCGCCACGTATGTGTCCCAGTCGGTGAATTCGCCGATGGCCCAGGCGGCGGCCATCCCGAAAAGTATTCCGATCCCCCCTCCCAGGCTTGTGAGGGTGATCGATTCCAGCAGGAACTGTTTCAGGATATCTCTTCGTTTGGCGCCGATGGCTTTGCGCAGGCCGATTTCCCTCGTCCGTTCTGTCACGGTGACAAGCATGATGTTCATGATACCGATCCCCCCGACAAGAAGCGATATGGCCGCGATCCCTCCCAGCAGGTATGTGAAGGTCTTGGTCATCTCCTCCATCGACTTCATGATGTCCACCTGGGAGCGGACGTGAAAATCCCTTTTGTCTTTATCCCTCAGCTTGTGGGCGCGGGTTAAGATATTTTCTATTCTTCCTTTCACATAGTCCATCAAATCTTCGTCTTCCACTTCCACCCAGATGGCGCTCACGCTCGATCCACCGAAGAGCCGCTTTTGATAGGCCGTAAGGGGGATTAAAATCTGGTCGTCCGCGTCCCACCAGCCCGACTGCCCTTTCTCCGACAGCACGGCGGTGACCATGAAATTGATCCCGTTGATTTTTATGTATTTGCCGATGGGGGAGCGAAAGCCAAAGAGGTGCTCCGCAACCGATTTGCCAACGGTCGCCACCCGCCGGGCGGAGCCGAGGTCGCGCATGGTGAAGAACCGCCCCTGCGAGATTTCCAGCGAACGGGCCGAAATATAGTCGGGGGTCACGCCGACAATATTTGTGTTAGTGTTTTTATTTTTATATTTCACCTGGGCCGATTGCGCGTTGGAAGGAGAGACCGAGACAATATGCCGGATGCGCCTTCTTATCAGCTCGGAATCGGAAAAGGTGAGGGTTTGAGCCGGGACGCGGCGCACGTGCCGTTTGCCCATAAGCCCGGGGCGGATGATCAGCAGGTTTGTGCCGAGGTTGCGGATGTTATCGGCGATAGATCGCTTCGCCCCTTCGCCCAGGGCCACCATCGCCACCACCGCCGCCACCCCTATCACCACCCCTAGCATCGTAAGCAGGGAACGGAGCCACGCGCCCCTAAGCTCCCGAATGGCGACGCGAAATATTATCCAGAACATTTTTTTGATAAACCGCCGTATGTTTGCATCTGGAGAATATGATACATCATCGGGCTCTTCCCCGCTGGGGTGGGCATGGAGCAAAAACGCCCGTTTTTTTAACCATCCACCACTTCCCTTTTCATCTTCACATATTCCCGGTAGACGTAATCTTTGCCATAAATACGTTCTAGCCTGCGGATGGTGAAATGCCCCTTCGCCACGCGTTGAAAATGGTCGGTGAACAAGAGGTTGATCGCCGCGCCTCCCGCCGCTCCGATTATCGGCATCGCCTGCGCCACAGCTTTTTCAGAGACAATTATCCCGTAGCGGGCGGAGACCTTGGAAATAAACTTTAATAATACAGGGGAGCTTTTATCGACAATCTTCTTGCCGGCGAGATAGCTCGCCGCGTCTCCCAAGGCTTTGGCCAGGGCTATTCTCCCTGCGAAATATATGGTTTCGGCGTCGTCAATCTCTTTCGATCCTCCCCCGAGGCTGAAGACAGAGACGCATTGCAACTGCGCCTCCCTGGTGGAAATGTCTTCGCCCTGGCTGTCGGCGATATCGGCTATGGAGCGAAGCATCAGCACGGTTGTGATCGGTAGCTCCATGGTTAAAGCCAGCGCTCCAAAAAAACCGCCAATGGCCCCCGAAATTCCGACAGCCAGCTTATGGTTTGAAATGGATGGGGCGCTGTGCGTCTCTTTGTCGAGGCTACCGATTGCGATGCCAAGGGCCTTGTTGATGGCGATATCTGAAAGGATCAATATTTTTGATTTTAGCTGATCGGGGGCCAGTTCGAACCCGGGTTTGATCACCGCTTCTGAAAATTTGTCGCTCATCCTGGCAATGAAGCTCGGGTTTTCAAGGATGGCGACAGCCTCCTTCAGCTCGTCACTATGGGTTATTTCCATCGGCCCTCATCGCCACGCGCACCGCCCCAAGCAGGCCGGCGTCGTCACCCAGGATAGCCATCCTAAGATAAAGCTCTTTCCCTTTTAAAGTATAGGCGGAGGCGAACGCCTCTTTGCGTATGGCGTTTTCCATCAGCGGCAAGGCGGGGGACATACCCCCCGCGAAAGCATATCTGGTTATATCAAGAAGTAGCGTAGCCTGGGCGATAGCCCTGCCAAGATACATTCCGGCGTCGTTTAACACTTCGACGCAAAGCCGGTCGCCCATGGCCGCCCCTTCCGCCACCATTTTTGCGCCGATATTATCTTCCAGCCCGTGGCTGGCCTCTTTCAGCCATTGGGCGCCGGGTGCGGGAAACCGTTCTCTGGCAGATTGTTTAACGCCGGTGGCCGACGAATAAGTCTCCAGGCATCCCCGGGAGCCGCAACCGCAGGTTCGCCCCCCCGGCTCGACCATCAGGTGCCCCACCTCTCCCCCCATACCGGTCGGGCCATGCCATATTTTGCCATCCATCATAATTCCGCCCCCCACACCAGTGCCAAGGGTGAACACCAGATAATCGCTCCACCCTTTTGCCACCCCCAGCCACCCTTCGCCTATGGCGGCTGAATTGGCGTCGTTTTCCAGGGTCACCGGGATGCCCACAGCTTTTTCCACGTCGCCCGATAAGGGGATATTTCGCCACCCCGGAAAATTGGGTGATCGGACGATTATCCCCCGGTCAAAATTTATGGCCCCGGGCGAGGCCAGCCCCACCGACACAGGTTTCGCCCCCGCCTCCTCGACGATCGATTCGATGGCCGATACGATCCGCCCCACAACAGCCTTGTATCCATCATCCGGGCCGGTGGCCGCCCTCCTGCGGATGTGGATATCCCCCTCCGGCGAAACGGCCGCCGCGCGAATATTCGTCCCCCCCAGGTCAACTCCTATAAAATATCTGTTTCCCGGCATACCGTGTATATTATCAGGTTATTTGTCTGATATTGTTCGTATAGTCATAATGTGGTAAAACCATTTAGCTTGCGATTACTATAGAAAGAAATAATGAAAAAAAATAGACAGCATAACTTTAGCGGTATGGACGAAGGGCTTCTGGAGGAATTTGAATCGGAGCTCGCCGAGGAGGAAAAATCCCGCAAGACCCGTGTCGCCATTATCATGATAGGGCTTGCGGCGGGCATTCTGGTGGGGCTGTATGTGACCTTTTTCGGGTGGGATTTTGGCGGCGAAGGGCCGGCCACGGATGCCGAAGTGGTGGCGGACGCCGGCCAGGACGAGACCATGGCGGAGCCTGAGCCCAGGCCTGTCCCGATGGAAGTGGAGAAGGTCATTAACAGCCAGGAGCAAGAGGCGCTGGAGCCATCGAAATCGTCGGAGCCTGAGGAGACGAAATTCTCGGCGCCAGATATTCTGATCACCGAAAAACCGATGGAGGCCGCCTCGGAGACGGAGGAGAAGGATTTCTCTTTTGATCCTATGCCGGAAGATGAAGATTTCGACAATCCTTTGCGTGACATACACAAAGACGTTGACAGTGAAAAAAAGGCGGCGACCGACACCAAAAAGAAAACGGCCTCGCTGACGATAAAAGAAGTGGAAATAAAACCCGCCGTAAAACCTGCAAAAAAGCCAGCGGTAAAACCTCCCGTTAAGAAGCCTTTCTATGCCGTCAGAATCAGCGCCACAACAGACGCGGTGCTGGCCTTAAAAGTGCGGGATAACCTTAAAAGAAAAGGTTACAAGGCCTGGATATCCCAGGGCAAAGTCCGGCAGGATATTTTCCGTGTGATCGCCGGTGAGTTCCGCTCTATCAAGGAGGCTTCGGCCCTTTCGGTGAAGCTGGCCGAATCGGGGTTTCGCCCGCGCACTTCATACATCCAGATGGGATCGAAGGTCACCCTGGAAATGGGAGTGTATAAAACCGTGCAACAGGCGAGAAAGGTTGTGAAGCTGATGAAGAAAAAGGGATTCAACGCCACCATAAAAAGCTCCGGTAGCGGGGCGATGGACCTGTATGTGGTGCTGGTGGGCAAATATAACTCCCTGGCTCAGGCCCAGCGGATTGAAAAGAAGATATCAGATACCGGCCTGAGAACCCTGGGGGTGGCGAAAGCCAAATAGCGGGAAGTATTGCCTGTTCCGGGGGTGGCTAACTGCCAGCGGGGGTGGCCAACTGCCGGTCAGAATTGCCTTTTGTGTCGATCAGCCGATCAGGTTGTGCCCGCGAACGCGGAACTTCACACCCAGCCTCTCCTCCACAAAACTTTTGCATTCATCGATATCGACTTCATCAGGGATAGCCACCACCGTGGCGACGACGTTTAGCCCGCTCTCTTTTCCTTTTTTAATGAAATCGACCGTCTTCTCCCATGCGTCCGGAATCAGTGGATGGCATATTTTTTCGTATGTCTTTGCGTCTGGGGCGTTCAGGCTGACCGATACCGTGTCTATAAGTCCGGCAAGCTCCGGGGTGATGTCTCTCTTTGCTATATGGTTGCCATGCCCGTTGGTGTTGAGCCTGGTAAGGCCCCCCTTTCTTTTCACGTCACGGGCGACCTCTTTTATTTCGTCAAGGCGTAACGTCGGCTCGCCATATCCGCAGAACACGATTTCGTCGAAGCGGGTGGGGTCGCCGATCTCTTTTAACATCTCCTCAGCCGCAGGTTCCTGATCGATTTTAAGGTTATGGCCCTGCACCGTTTTGGAATAGTATCGGGCGCAAAAATAGCACTCGTTGGTGCAATGGGGCGTCACGTTTATATAAAGCGAGTTACGGATTTTGTATACGATCTCCCCTTTGCCCTGATTGGCCACGCCGAAGATCGTTTCGAAATTGGTGACGGTGATCCTCTCCATATCGGCTATTGTCACTTTGCGAACTTCGGCCGCTTTAGCGATGATCTCTGCAAGGTTTGTTGGCTCGTTTCTTTTGCCCCGTTTCTTTTGGGGGGCGAGGTATGGCGAATCTGTCTCCATAAGCAATCGATGCCCCGGCGTGTGGGCCAGCGCCTCACGCAAACCCTCTGCTTTGGGGTAGGTGACGTTGCCTGAAAAGGATATAAACATGTTCATGTCGACCGCGCGACGCATATCGTCCACCGTTCCGGGGAAACAGTGCATCACTCCCCCGATTTGCGATACATCTTCTTCTTTTAATATGGACAAGGTTTCATCCATTGCGTCGCGGGAATGGATGATCACCGGCTTACCGATTTTTTTTGCCAGGGCGAGCTGTGCGCGGAAGGCCCTGCGCTGAACATCTCTTGGCGATATGTTCCGATAGAAATCGAGCCCCATCTCCCCAATGGCGACAACTTTATGATGCCTGGCGAAATCTTCTATACGCCAAAGGGCGCTATCGTCCAGTGATGCCGCGTTATGGGGATGGACGCCGACCGCCGCGTACATGAAGTCATACTCTTCCGAAAGCTCTATGGCAAAGCCGCTGGTGGGAATATCATATCCCACGTTGAGCAGATATTTTACGCCCGCAGTCCGTACACGGGCGACGACTTCGGCCCGATCTTCATCGAACTTCGGGTGGTTTAAATGGCAATGCGAATCTGCTGGCATTTTGTTTTGCTACCTTGCGGAAGTTGCTTTTCCAGATGTTTGGGCCTAATAATCAAAGCGGCGCAAGGGCCCTGGCTAGGCTCTTGTTATTGTGGCTTCTCTTCCCTGGCCTGTCGATACAATTGAAACAGGGACGCCGACAAGCTTTTCCACCCTGTCAATATAATCTTTCGCTTTTTCCGGCAGGTCGTCATAGCTCGATATTCCGGCGGTCGGGGTTTTCCAGCCCGGCATGGTTTCATACACAGGGGACAGAAATTCGAGCGCCTCCACATCCTCGGGCATGGCGTTGACCTGCAATCCATGCAGGCTGTATCCTGTGCATATTTTTATTTCGCCAAAAGTGTCGAGCACGTCGAGCTTGGTTAGGGCGATCGATGTGAACCCGTTTATCTCCGCCGCATATTTTCCGACCACACAGTCGAGCCAGCCGCATCGCCTTGGTCTGCCGGTCGTGGCGCCGAATTCGCCCCCCTCTTTACGCAGTTTTTCGCCCGTCTCATCGGTAAGCTCCGTGGGGAAGGGCCCTTCCCCCACGCGGGTGGTGTATGCCTTCATGATGCCGATAACTTCTGTGATGGAGTTTGGCGGCAAACCAAGCCCCGCGCACGCCCCGCCAGATGTGGAGACCGAGGAAGTGACAAAAGGATAGGTGCCATGTTCGATATCAAGCATGGAGCCTTGCGCTCCTTCGGCCAGTATTGTTTTTCCGCTGGCCACCGCTTGCGTCAGGATCGCCCGGCAATCGGTGAGCAGGGCGCCAATTCGCTCCGTATAACCGATGTATTGCTCGTATATAGCTTCGTGGTCAATTGGTTTTTCGCCATAGGCGTGCTCGAAGAGTATGTTTTTCTGGAAGACCGCTTTTTTCAGGCGTTCCTTGAATTTGGGAGGGCTCAACAGGTCGGCAACCCGCAGGCCGATCCTCGCCGCCTTGTCGGCGTATGCCGGGCCGATGCCCCGCCCGGTGGTGCCGATTTTCACGCTGGAACTGTGCCCCTCGACAGCTTTATCAAGCATCTTGTGATATGGCATGATCAGATGCGCGCGCCCCGATATAAAGAGCTGTCCTTCGACGTTGAACCCTCTGCCGGCCAGCATATCGATCTCTTTTATCAGCTCTTCAGGATCAACCACCACGCCGCCGCCGATAATACAGGTCACCCCCCGATGCAATATTCCCGAAGGAATGAGATGGAGTATATACTCCTTCCCGTCCACAACCACCGTGTGCCCGGCGTTCGCTCCCCCCTGATATCTTGCGACAATGTCGGCCCCGTCTGTGAGCATATCGACGATTTTACCCTTACCCTCGTCGCCCCATTGGGCCCCGACAATAACTTTTACCGGCATAATATTAAACCTGATCCTCTCATTGATCCTCCATCCCGAAAGGGGAGGAGGTTTTTATTTTAACCAGCCTGGCCTTGATTATACATGATCTCTCCGCCACGAAGCCTAAGGCCCCCACCCACATGCGTAAAGGCGCTTCCACCGCGGAAGGGAGAGAGATCATAATCTGACCAGGTTCACTTCCACAACGTTTTCGATCTTTTTCATCCGTTTGATCTGATCGCTGGAAAGGGCGCTGTCTATGCTGACAATAGACATAGCCACACCCCCTTTTTTCTCCCGCGAAAGCTCGAAGGAAGCGATGTTGACCCCTTCACGCCCAAGATATGTTCCAATATTCCCGATTACACCCGGCTTATCGTTGTTGGTGAATACTAGCATGTTCCCTTTAAGCTGTGTCTCCACCAGGTAATCGCCAAGCTTGACCAACCTTGGCTCCCCTCCCATGAAGACAGCCCCCTCTATATACATCTCCCCGGTGTCTGTGACTATTTTAAGCCCCAGCAGGGATGAAAAATTGCGTTTGACCGAGCTTGTGCCAGAAGAGACAACAATCCCGCGCGATTCGGCCAGGAACGGGGCGTTGATGAAATTCACCGCCTCCCCCGCAAAAACTTCCAGCACACCCTTGACGATCGATTGGGTGATAGAACGCTGATCTATATCGGCAAGGTCGCCCATGTATGTGATGTTGACCTCTTTCACCCCTCCCTCCACAGCCTGCGCCAGGAAAGAGCCCATTTTTTCGCCAAGGGCCAGATAAGGCTTTATCACCGATAGCTGGTCCGGGTCGATCGACGGGACGTTAACGGCGTTTTGTATCAGCCCGGTTGTGAAAAACTTCACCATCTGGTCGGCCACGGCGATGGCCACGTTTTCCTGCGCCTCCGATGTGGAGGCGCCCAGATGGGGGGTGAGGATCACCTCGTCGAGCGCTAGAAGAGGATTGTCGATTGCCGGAGGTTCGCTTTCAAAAACATCGAGGGCGGCCCCCGCCACGATGCCATCTTTCACCGCCTGGGCAAGGTCTTGTTCGTTGATGATTCCTCCTCTGGCGCAGTTGATTATGCGCACCCCCTTTTTCATTTTGGCAAAAGCCTCTTTATTTATTATATGCGTGGTCTCCGGTGTTTTAGGGGTGTGGATGGATATATAGTCGCTACGGGCGAAAAAATCATCTATTGTGACAAGTTCTATTCCCAGGTTGTCGGCCGCCTCCAGGCTTATGAAAGGGTCGAACGCTATCACCTTCATCTCAAGGCCGTGGGCCCGTTTCGCCACGATAGAGCCGATCCGCCCGATACCGAGTATTCCCAGGGTTTTTCCATAATGTTCCGAGCCCATGAATTTGCTCTTCTCCCACTTCCCCTTTTTCACCGAGGCGGTGGCCTGGGGGATTTTACGGGAGAGGGCCATCATCATCGCCACGGCGTGTTCGGCGGTGGTGGTTGTGTTTCCGCCGGGGGTGTTCATCACCACGACACCTTTTCGGGAGGCGGCTTTCGTGTCTACATTGTCGACCCCTATTCCCGCCCGGCCAATCGCCTTCAGGCTGGCGCCCGCCTTTAACACTTCCTCCGTCACCCTGGTGGCGGAGCGGATGATCAATCCGTCATATTGGCCTATTATGGAGATCAACTCCGCAGGCGTCATCCCGGTTTTGACATCGACCTCTATTCCGGGTGTCGCTTTCAGGATATCTATCCCGTTTTGAGAGAGCTTGTCGCTCACTAATATTCTCGCAGTCATGGTTTTTTCCGTTTCCCGCCCCTTTTGCCGGGGGTGGAGAAGTTTTTGTGATTAATTTTTACTCGTATCGCTCGTTCAATATCTTTTGCGCCGCGGCGACCCCTTTGCCCATCTCTATATTGCACCCATGTTTTTGAAGCGCCATTTCAAGGGCGCTCAGGGCGACTATCACATCGTATGAATCGAAATAGCCAAGATGGGCTATGCGGACTATTTTCCCTTTCAGATGATCCTGCCCACCGGCGAAGGTGATCCCGTAATTATCTCGCAGGTCTTTCACAAGCCTGGCGCCATCGACCCCCTCCGGCACGAATACGCCTGTTGCGGAATTGGCCGGAGAATCGGGCGCAAGCTGTTTCAGGCCCATGGCGGCGGTCCCGGCGCGAACGGCGCGGGCCAGAGTGTCCAGCCTTTTATATGCGTTATCTAGCCCTTCGTCCAAAAGCATTTCCAGCGCCTTGCGAAGGCCGATGATAAGCGATATGGCGGGGGTGTATGCCGAGGTGTCGTTACCCCAGTTTTTAAGTTCCTTTTTAAGGTCGAAATAAAACCGGGGAAGTGTCGCCCGGTCGGCCCGTTTCCACGCCTTTTCCGACAGCGCGATAAACCCGAGGCCCGGTGGCAACATCAGCGCTTTTTGCGAACCGGTGATCAGCGCGTCAATCCCCCATTGATCCATCGGCATATCGACCACGCCGACAGATGTAATACCATCAACAATCAGGAGCCTGTCGGTGGCTTTTGTAAGCTCGGCAAGTTCCTTTATGGGGTGGGCCGCAGTGGTAGACGTTTCCGACCCCTGAACCATGATCGCCTGAATATCGGGGTTATCGAGAAGGGCCTGTTTAACGGAGTCTATATCCACAGCCTGGCCCCACTCAACCTTTATCCATTCCACAAAGAGGCCATAGGCGCTCGATATCTGGCCCCATCGTTCGCCGAACTTGCCGCCATTTATCACAAGGACTTTGTCCCCCGGTGAAAAAAGATTGGTCACCGCCGCTTCCATGGCGCCGGTGCCGGTGGAGGCGAGCATGAGAACCGGCTGATCTGTCTTGAAAAGTTTTTTAAGACTCTGGGCGCATTCCTTGAATATTTTCGAAAACTGTGGCGTTCGATGGTGCATGATCGGCTTCGCCATTTCCAGAAGAACCTCTTCCGGAATGGGGGTCGGCCCCGGGGACATTAGATATCGTTTTTTCATTCAAAACTCTCCGTGTATCAAAATCAACCTGGTTAAAAGTAAAATCACGACCTGAATCGCAAAAATCGGGTAATTAGGCGACCCGCCAATTATAACGATGGAGCTAATCTATTTCCACAACATAAGTGCCGGAAAGCTTGTCGTGGAAAGTTTGGCTGTTGGAATCGAGGAGCATTATCAGGAATCCGACATAAAGAAATAACGCGCTTACAATGTAGCCGATGGCGCGGATAAAGGCTTTGCCAAACGAAACTTGCGCTCCATCGACGCTGATCACTTTTATTCCCATAATCCGCTTGCCCAGGGTCATTCCGCCATTTCCGATGAGGAGCGTGAAATAACCCAAAGCGGCCGAAAAATGAAGGCTGTATATCAGCCAGAGCGCCGATTCCAGGTTGTTAATGGAGAGCGAAGAGATATGCGATTGCCTGAACGCGATAACCAGCACAACGAAAGTGAAGGTGAAGAGGAACACGCTGTCGAGAAAATATGCCATAAACCGCCGGAAAAAGGAGGCGTATTTTGGATTTGCCGAGCTATCGGGCGCCAGCGTTATGTTTTCACCAGGTGAAACGTCATGGGGCCCTGGTATGGCGGGAGGTGTTTCCACGATGCGGGGATCAGGCCTTTTTATCTCTTCTGGTTGTCATCGTCATCATCAATATCAAAATCAAACTCTCCTAAAAATTCATCTCCGTCGCCGGTATTCTCAAAATCAATTGTATCAGGCGAGCTGTCATCATCAATGGTTATTTTTGAATCTCCTATGTCATCGTCTCCGAAATCGAGCAAGTCGTCGGCGCTGGAACCGGTGGAGGTCTCATCGGCCGTGGAAAGGTTGATTTTGGCGCCTGGATCTTCGTTTTCAAGGGTCAGGTCGCCCAGGTCGACCTTGCTGTCGATATGGTCATCGTCATCCAGGTTAATATTGTCAAATTCATCAAGCGATATTTCCACATCTTTTTGAATCCCGCTTTCCTGGCCGTCAAATTCCATTTTTTCTATCTGGCCGGGCGATTCTTCAGCCTCTTCATCAATGATATCGACGCCAAATAAAGTGTCGTCGTCGATATCATTTTCGCTGGCCGCTTTTTCACCCTTTTCTTCCGCAATGTCGACCCCGAACAAACCACCATCTTCCAGTTCCTTCTCACCCGCTGTCATGTCGAATTCACCTTCGTCTTCCTGTGGCGAAGCCGTCTCCAATGTGTCGATTGCCGGCGGTTCTTCAAGGTCTGGTATATCGTCTATTCCAAAATTTGTGATTTCCAGTGGATCAGCGGTCATTTCTGGAGGCTCCGTCATGGCTGTAATGGAGTGAGTCCCCTCATCAATCTCGATATCACCGGCAATAGCTGGCCCTTCATCGGCCGAATTTTCCACAAGAGCGTCGAGATCCACATCCTCTTCATCCGCGAAATCAAGGGAGATTTCCCCCTCGTCACCTGTGGTCGTTTCGACATCGCCCGCCACCATCGGCCCTTCATCGGCGGAATCCTCCACAAGGGCGTCGAGATCCACATCCTCTTCATCCGCGAAATCAAGGGAGATTTCCCCCTCGTCACCTGCGTCTGTTTCGACGTCGCCCGCCACTTCAAGGGCCTCATCGGCGGAATCCTTCACAAGGGCGTCGATCCCCATCTCTTCGTTATCCTCGAAATCGAGAGAGACTCCGCCATCGTCATCTCCGAAATCAAGGGAAATCTCGTCTTCATCGTCAGCGCCAGCTTCGATATCGCCCTCAACCAGAGGGGCCTCTTTGGCGGAATCTTCTGTGGCCACATCAAGGCCCCCATCTTCTTCGTCTATGGAGAAGTCGATAGATATTTCGTTGCCGTCAAGGGCGTCAACGCCGATATCGTCTCCCGCATTAAGCCCCTCGGCGTTATCTTCCACCGGGATTGGCGGTGGCGCCAGGCCTGGTTTATCGTCGTCAATGTCAATACTGATGTCACCCGTCGGCTCTTCGGCGGCCTCTTCCGCCAGGTCGAAGCCAATGTCGGCCGATGACTTTTCCTCTATTGTATCTTCTTTCATATTTAGGGAAATCTCCCCGTCTTCGGCTGTCCGGGGCGTGTCGTCATCGATGGCCAGATCAATATCATCACCTTCGTTTATTGAAAATCCAGCCCCGACATCCTCATCTGTAGCAATTTCGATATCCCTGTCATCATCCAGCCCTCTGGCGCCGGTATCCTGGGCCGGTTCACTTTCCGACAGGCCGCCAAAGCTGAAGTCATCAGTCCCGAACCCATCTTCAGCAGTGTCGGCGGTGGAAAGAGCGGGTGTGGCGCCCAAGGCAAAAGCCATGGTGTTAATGGCGACCGGCTCCAGAAAATCTATTCCGAACCGGGATTTATGGCTTGTAAGGTCTTTGGAACATTTGCGACAGCTTTCCAGATGCTCAAAACTTACAAAACCGCAATAAGGACATTTCATGCGCGTCACACCTTATTTTAATTAGTATATGTTAGTTATAGATTAATTATTATAGAAAAAAGACAAATAGTCAACAATTTATACCATCTACTGGCGGGGACCATCGGGTGGCTTCGGCTCCTGTAAAAGCTGTCGGCATGGCCTTTTGGTTTTATAAAATATTCCAGGTTCTTTGCCAGCATCTCGGCGTCGAACCCAATGAGCTTCGCAGTAACCCTTTTTGGCGCCTCTCAACACCATCACGGCCCCGCATTATACGAAGGGAAGGGCGGTAATCACTAAAACAGTTGACCAGCTTTTGGCGCCTCTCAACACCATCACGGCCCCGCATTATACGAAGGGAAGGGCGGTAACCACTAAAGCAGTTGACCGGTAAACATGTGGCCATCGTGCCGGCCCATCGATAATTGTAGGTTTTTGCCAATTTTGCGACAAAATGACGTATACTAACGGCAAAATAAATATGTTAATTGATACAAACATATGCGAGGCTCCAAAAATGAAGGATATTCACTTTGATCGCTACCAAAATGCGGTCTCTGTCCTGAACAGGACGAACAGCGGGAGTGACCTGGAATCGGTCCTTGGCTCTGTCCTGAAAGATATCCTCGGCCTGCTTGGTTTCTCTTCTGGGGCGATCAGGATAAAGACCTCTTATGGCGAGGCCGATATCTCTGTCGATAGCCACCTGGGGGGAGCTTCTTTATGTTTTGACGATCTGTCGGCCACCGAATGCGCCTGCCTGGAGGCGCTTGAATCGTCTGGTGGGGTGGCGATCGAAATAGGAGAACTCAAAGGCCGCCGGTGCGCCGAGGCCGGGTTTCGCTCTGTCATCGCGATTCCTGTTCCGGTTGGCGGGATTATGCTGGCGGTCGATAAAGAAGAAAAATCGGCGTCGAAAGAGGCGATGAGCGCCGCCGGCCAGGTTTGCCACCACATAGGGGAGACGGTGGAGCGTATCCGCGAGTCTCTTCAGGAGAGAGAGCTCGCGAGGGATCTTGAGACGGTCAACAGCGTGGGAAGGCTTGTCACATCGAAGCTTAACCTGAGCGATATGACAAAGGAAATAGTGGAGCAGATAGGCAAGGTGCTTCAGACCGACGAAGTGAACGTGATTATGTATGACGAAAAGAAAAAGGAGCTCTCTTTTCTGGCCCGCTATTTCGCCAACGGTTCCGAACTCGACGAGCTGGAAATATATCCGTTGTCTGACGGGATAAACAGCTGGATCATCAAAACGCGCCAAACCTTGCTGATGACCTATAACACCGAAGAGGAGTGCGAGAAACTGGGCATCCGGCATGGGGGGAAGCCTGCGCTCTCGTGGCTTGGGGCGCCGATGATATATAAAGACAGGGTGATGGGCGTTCTTTCGGTGCAAAGCTACAGAAGGAAGGGGCTGTATGGGGCGCGATCGAAAAAATTGCTGGAGATCGTGGCGGCTCAGTGCGCGGTGGCGGTGGAGAACTCGCGACTGTTTGAGGAGGTGATAAGCCGGGAGAAGGAGAAGGAATGGCTCTATTTTTCTTTAACGCACGACCTTCGCTCTCTTGTCAGCCCTGTCGCCGGTTTCGCCAGGCTGATACAGGCCACCGGGCCGGGCCAGCCGCAGGAGGAGAGCCAAAGCCTGCTGAAAGGGATTGTCACCTCGTCGGAAAAGCTCACCCGGTTTGTCGATGATATACTGGTTTATTCCAAAATTAAATCGGGGAAGCTTGTCCTTAACGTCGAGAGGGCCGACGTGATGCGATGCGTGGAATCGGCCATTACTCTGAACATGCCGGAATTTACGATGCGCAAGCTGGCGGTGCTGGTGAACGGGGAGAGGCCGAAGCTGGGCGCGGTCACCTTTTCGGGCCGGTTCGAGGCCGATTTCGACGTGGCGCAGATTGAAAGGGCGCTCCTTAACCTCATAAGCAACGCCGTCAAGCACGCCACCTCAAGGATAGAGGTTACACTCCGTTTAGAGGGGAGGATGATCTCCTGTCAGGTGGAGGACGACGGGCCTGGAATCTCCCAGGAAATGTGCGAAGCTGTGTTTGACGAATATTATCAGGCCAACTCCAGAATAAAAGGGGTGGGGCTGGGTTTGCCGACAGTCAGAAAGCTTGTGGAGATGCATCACGGATCTATCCGCGTCCACTCGAAACCGGGGGAGGGGTTCAGCGCGAAATTTTCATGGCCGAGGACTTTGGCCGACCGGACCCGGGAGAAGCCAGAAGCGATAAACGCGTTATAAACCAAAGAGGATGACATGAGCGCAAAAGAGAAAATTTTGATAGTGGATGACGACATTAATTCGCTTAACATGGTCCAGAAATATCTGGAGCTAAAGGAGAGATACGAGGTGACCCCCTGCCTCACCTTTTCCGACGCATTGAACGAGCTTGGCAAAGAGAATTTCACGGCCTGCGTGCTCGACTATTTTATGCCAGACACCACCGGCCTTAAAATGATGAAAAGGATCCACGAGACAGATCCTGAAATGCCGGTGATAATCCTCACAGCCTCTGGCGATATCAGGCTTGCCATCGAAACGATAAAGGAGGGGGCGCACAATTATTTGACCAAGCCGGTCGACCCCGATGAACTGTATCTGAACCTCGACAGGGCAATCAGCGCTCGTAACCTTGCCAGTGAAAACAAAAGGCTCAAGCTCGACCTTAAAAACAAATACAAGTTCGACACCATCATAGGCTCCGCCGGAAGAATGATGGATGTGTTCGACCTCACCATGCGCGCCGCATCCGTTCGGTCCACCGTATTGATAACGGGGGAGACCGGCGCGGGAAAAGAGCTGATCGCAAAAGCCATTCACTACAACTCGGGCCGATCCGAGAAACCTTTTATCAAGGTCAACTGCTCCGCCATAACAGAGACCATGCTGGAGGCGGAGCTGTTCGGGATAGATAAAAACGTCGCCACCGGGGTCGACGCCAGAATCGGGAAATTCGAAGCGGCCGACACCGGGACGATCTTCCTCGACGAGATAGGGGATATGTCCCCGGCCACGCAGGCCAAAGTTCTGCGGGCGTTGCAGGAGCGGGAGATAGAGAGGGTGGGGAGCCATCAGGCCCGTAAAGTCAATATCCGCATCATCGCCGCCACAAATATAGACCTGGAGCGCGCCATGGATGAGGGCGATTTCAGGCGCGACCTGTTTTACCGGCTCAATGTTATCGTGGTGGACATTCCCCCGCTTCGCGAGCGCAAGGAGGATATCCCCGCGTTGACCGAGTTTTTTATTCAAAAGGTTTGTGACGAGAACAGGCTGGCCGTTAAAAAGGTCGATCAAAAGGTGATGGAACGGCTGATGAGCCATTCGTGGCCCGGCAACGTGCGGGAGCTTGAGAACACAATCGAGCGCAGTGTGGTCATGTGCGACGGCGACACCTTGAAGATCGAAAATTTACCGATGATCCTGAGTGAAAGGGAATCTGCGATTTCGGTCTCTTTCATGAATCAATCCTCCGATCTCGACAATGCCGTGGCCGAATTCGAGCGCAAGCTGATACTCGATGCGCTGGAGCGAAACAGCTGGCGGCAAAACCGCGCCGCAAACGAGCTGGGGGTCACGGAGCGGAGCATGTGGTACAAAATCAAGAAACTGGGGATTGACGCGAAAAGGAGCCGGCTCGACTGAGGGGCTTGCGCCGGAACCAGGGCGGATTCATTAATAATATGTCGCCCTTTGGGGGGTGAAAAAAATTGTTTAACTTTTGTTGGCCGGAGACGACGCGATGCTTTATGACGAATTATCCTACAGAGGATTTTTTCAACAGATCACACACGAACAGGAGATCAGGTCCGCCCTGGATTCGAGCCGGATAACGTTTTATGCCGGCTTCGACCCGACCGCAAGTAGCCTCCACGTGGGGAGCCTGGTGCCGATTATGGCGCTGGCCCACCTCCAGAAACGAAAGCACTTTCCGATAGTGATAATCGGCGGAGGCACTGCGATGATCGGAGACCCGAGCGGCAAAACCGAATTGCGGGGGATAATGGATCGGGACACCATAACGGCCAACGGGGTGCGGATCAGGGAGCAGATAGCCAATTATGTGACCCTCGACGGTGAGGCGGGGCTGGCCCTTGACAATGCCGACTGGTTGCTATCGCTTAACTATGTGGAGTTTCTGCGGGACGTGGGGATCCATTTTCGCGTGAACGAGATGATAAAGGCGGAAGGGTATCGCCAACGGCTGGAGCGGGAGACGGGGCTGTCTTTTGTGGAGTTTAATTATCAGCTTTTGCAGGCATACGATTTCCTTGTTCTCAACAGGCGATATGGTTGCGCGTTGCAAATCGGCGGCGACGATCAATGGGGGAACATTCTGGCCGGGATAGACCTGACAAGGAGAGTGGCGCGCAAAACAGTGTATGGGTTCACCTTTCCCCTGATCACCACCTCCGCAGGCGAGAAAATGGGGAAGACCGCCCAGGGCGCCGTCTGGCTCGACCCGGATAAAACGCCGCCATACGATTTTTATCAATACTGGATCAACGTCGACGATGCGGACACTATCCGGTTCCTCAAATATTTCACGTTCCTTGAGAAGGAAGAGATCGACGAGCTGGCCAAGCTTGAGGGGGCCGATATCCGCAAGGCGAAGCGGCGCCTTGCGTTTGAGGCGACAAGGCTTTGCCATGGGGAGGATGAGGCCACCAAGGCGGAATCGGCGGCGAAGGCGCTTTTTGGCTCCAGGAATTGGGCCGACGATAACATCCCGGGGTCCGAACTTTCGCAAAGCGAAATAGATAAAGGGATATCGCTTATAGACCTGCTGGCGTCATGCGGCCTCGCCAAGAATAAAAGCGACGCCCGAAGAGTTATAGAGCAGGGGGGATGCGCCCTGAATGACGAAAAGATCAAGGATATAAAATTTGTGGTGACGGGGGATCGGGTGGTGGCTGGCTCCATCTTTTTGCGGCGCGGCAAGAAACAGTATCACCGGATATATGTGGAGTAGGGGGGGTGAACCCTGAGGGGGTGGGGCGCCCCCTTTTGCCTGAACGCCGATTTTTATTTATCTTTCCAGTTCCACCATTTAAGTTTTTCAGGGTCATGCTTTTTATTCGAGGCGAAATAGACGGCGCAACGGAAAACATTAGATGTCCACCCCAAAATATCAACATAAGCTAATAACCGATCTTCATACATGTTTGTTGTTTTTATCCCTGCAATCCGGCTATCTTAAGATGATCATGATATCCGCGATTAATGTGGCAAGCTAGCGATTCCGACGTTCCCGATTTTCTATTACGCCTTGAGCTCGTCATTTATCTTTTCCGACAGGAACATCTTCAAGAGCGACCGGTAAGGGGCGTCACGTTTATGCGCAGGGAGTTTTAACTCCTCAAGCATCGACTCCGGAAGCCTGAGAGAGATTGTTTTGAGCGATGGCTTCAACTCTGGCAGAGTCACCCTCTTTGCCTTTTTCCAATCTATGAATTCAGTGGAGTCGTGGGTGGCCCAGAACTTTTTCTCCTCTTCCTCGCTTTTGAACTTCTGTATTTTCTTATTCATGGGATTGATACGCCTTCCTTTCTTTCCGGTTCATATCCCTTGCAGAGATTACTCTTACATGGTCTTTGCGGACGGTAAAGACAACAAACAGATGTCTGCCCCGTCTGTATGCCCGAGGGCATAGAATCGGTTTTCTTTCTTCGAATGCTTCTCATCATCCGCAATCACCAAAAGTCAATTCTGTAATTCGGGAGCTTTTGGGGATCACGATCTGATCCGTATGATACGTCTGTGAAATTAGACAGATATTTGAACATATATATGAAAAAAACAAACAAATGCGAATAATTTCGCCAATGTGACCAAGACCACTAGTGAACGGCGCTTAAGCTTAAACAGGGGCAGGACACAATTCTGGCACAATATATTTTTTGGAGGGGGATGAAGAGGCTAAGCCATTGAAATCAATGAAAAATATGGCGGAGAGGGAGGGATTCGAACCCTCGATACTTCTTGTATGTATTTGATAATTTTTGCATTAAAAATGCAATTTTGGCCTCGGGGGCAAGCGGGGGGCAAATCGAGGTTTTCTTGTAAGACAAGTATAGGTCAGAAGAAAGGGCGAACTCCTGACCTCTTGAATGCCTCTCTATACAGTTA
>UOGE01000036.1_pt1 | contig 27750 bp, 28 predicted proteins | sample 1989811 | NCBI WGS metagenome assembly UOGE01 (sample SAMEA4712198, study PRJEB27164) | hydrothermal vent metagenome | biome: marine basaltic hydrothermal vent biome; feature: marine hydrothermal vent; material: mineral | place: Pacific Ocean | collected 2011-06-14/2011-07-23 | depth 1691 m | reverse complement strand
CCAGGATGATGTCCGGGCAGGTCGATTTAAGCCGGCTGGCCCATGACGTGGCCGACGACCTGCGCAAAGAATGCCCTGAATGCAACGTGGAATTTGCCATAGAGGAAGGCCTTGTGGCCCAGGGTGACCAGCGCCTTTTGCGCGTTGTGTTGTATAATCTCATAAGCAACGCGTGGAAGTTTTCCGGGAAACAATCGAAGCCGGTCATAGCGTTCGGCTCCACCCGGCAAGGGGGGAAGGCCACCTATTTTGTACGCGACAACGGTGTTGGGTTCGATATGAAATACGCCGACAAATTGTTTGGCGCGTTTCAGCGATTGCACACAATGGCGGAGTTTCCCGGCACAGGCATCGGGCTGGCCACTGTTCAACGTATAGTTCATCGCCACGGCGGACGGGCCTGGGCGGAGGCGGAAGTGGGCAAAGGGGCCACTTTCCACTTCACACTATAACCAGGGGTGATAAAGATGGAAAACGGTAAATTCATACTTCTAGTTGAAGACAATTCTGATGACGAGACGCTGACGTTGCGGGCGCTGGAGAAGAACAACATAGCCAACGATGTTAAAGTTGTGCGTGACGGTGTGGAGGCGCTGGACTATCTTTTTGCGACAGGGCCATATGAAGATCGCGACACCAGCTTGATGCCGGCGGTTATCCTGCTGGACCTGAAACTTCCCAAACTCGACGGGCTGGAAGTGCTAAGGCGATTGAGAGGAGATATACTGACAAAAAGCCTTCCCGTTGTGATACTCACATCGTCGGACGAGGAAAAGGACATGATCGAAAGCTACAGGTTGGGGGCCAACAGCTATGTGCGAAAGCCTGTTGACTTCTCCCGGTTTTCCGAGGCGGTTAGGCAACTGGGGCTATACTGGCTACTTCTAAACGAACCTCCGCCAAGATCAAAAGGATAGAAAATGGCCAAACCTCTGCGGGCGCTGATTGTCGAGGATTCGGCAGACGATGCGGCCCTGCTTCTTCGTGAACTAAGGCAGGGCGGTTACGACCCCGATTTCAAGCTGGTGGACACAGCGGAAGCCTTTGGCGCCGAGCTTGAAAAAGGGGGCTGGGAAATAATAATATCTGACTATTCCATGCCTGGTTTCAGCGGGCTTGAGGCGCTGGAACTGCTTAAAAAAACGGGTGTTGACCTTCCGTTTATTCTTGTCTCCGGCACAATCGGCGAAGATGTGGCGGTGGAGGCGATGAAGGCCGGCGCCCATGACTACATAATGAAAGGTGTCTGGACGCGGCTTGTCCCCGCGATCAAGCGCGAACTGCGCGAGGCCGAAGTTCGAAAAGAGCGAAAAACGGCGGGCAATGAACTAAAAAAAATCCAGCAAAGGATCAGCGCAATCCTGAAATCGGTGGGTGAAGGCATTATCGTTGTGGGGACGGATTCCCGGATTCATTACGTCAACCAGGAATTGCTGAATATATTTGGCTATACATTGGAGGAACTGATCGGCCAGGATATCACCCAGTTAATGCCGGAAAAATACAGGGCGCCTCATGTCGCTGGTTTGACGAGATATCTGGATGGGGCGCCGCCAAGGATATTGGGACGACGTATCGAGCTGGAAGGATTAAAAAAAGACGGGACGGTCTTCTCGCTTGAACTCAGAGTGGAGGAAACAACCACCGAGGAGAAGAATATTATTTTCACCGGAGCTATTCGCGATATCACAGAACGAAAAATGGCGGAGCAAGCGCTACAAGACAAGGATAACCAGCTCAACAACCTGTTATCCAACGTTAACGCCATCATACTGGAAGGCGATCCTCTGAATATTTATTATGTTGGGGGCCAGGTGGAAAAACTGCTTGGCTATCCGAGGGAAAAATGGTTTGAAGACCCTGATGGCCCGGTTGGCTTTTGGAATAAATTGTTGCACCCAAAAGATAAACACAAGGTGGACTTGTGCTCCCAGGCCATTAAAAACGGCAGGAACCATTCATTTGAATACCGGATGATGACCTCTGGCGGTGTCTATAAATGGTTCTATGATTCTGTGACTGTGGAAGTGGATAAAGGTGTCCCCATAAAAGCCAGATCAATAATAATGGACATCACCAAACGCAAACAGGCGGAGGAAAACCTCTCCCGTCTTTCGACCGCTATCGAATGCGCGGCGGAATCGGTGCTTGTAACCGATGTGGAAGGGGTGATCCGATATGTTAATCCCGCTTTCAAAAACGTTTCCGGTTATTCCCCCAAAGAAGTGCTAGGGCAGACACCGCGTGTTCTTAAAAGCGGCAAGCAGGATGATTCTTATTACCAAAATTTATGGGAAACTATTACGCATGGAGAAGTGTGGCGTGGCCATGTGGTCAATAAAAGAAAAAATGGCGAGATGTATGAAGAGGAATCGACCATAAGCCCCATCAAGGATTCGTCAGGAGTCATAACCGGGTTTGTGGCGGTTAAAAGAGATGTCACAAAAGAAGCGTTACTGGAAAAAGAGATTCGTCAGACGCAAAAAATGAACGCCATTGGCGCCATGGCCGGCGGCATAGCCCACGATTTCAACAATATCCTTATGCCGATAATCGGATATGCCACGATTTTGCAGGAAACGGGAAATCTTGACGCGGAAACGAAAAGTTATATTGAGTCGATATCAAATGCCGGACGGCGCGCCAAGGAGCTTATCAAACAGATAATGACCTTCAGCCGCCGAAGCGAGCATAGCTTCCAGCCTATTGAAATCTACCATATCCTGAAGGAGGCCCTTATATTGCAACGGGCGGCCATTCCGTCCACCATCAGGATTGAAGAAGACATGGATAGCCGGGTTGGCGTTATTATGGCGGATCCCACACAGATGCACCAGGTCATAACCAATCTTTCCACAAACGCCGCTTATGCTATGAAAGAAACAGGTGGGGTGATGAAGATCACCCTGAAAACGGTTGAGCTGGAAAAAGATATTCAGGATACGCAAGGCGGCCCTTCGGATAAAAAATATCTGCTTTTTAGCGTGAGCGACACAGGGAGCGGGATGAGCCAGGATATTCTGGGAAATATTTTCGATCCATTTTTCACGACCAAGCCGGAAGGTGAAGGGACAGGAATGGGGCTTGCCGTTGTTCATGGAATAATCAAGAATCATGGAGGGCTCCTTGAAGTTGAAAGCATTGTCGGCAAAGGATCCACCTTTAAGGTTTATATACCCAAGCTGGAGATAGAATCTGTCGACACGCCCCCCGAGGAAGATATTGCGCAAAGGGGCGATGAAAGAATATTGCTTGTCGATGACGAGGAGCTGATAACCTCCATGCTGAAGGAAACCCTTGAAAAGCTTGGATATCATGTCACTTCCTTTACAAGCAGTGTTAAAGCTCTGGAAGTTTTCCAGGCTGATTCCGCGGCTTTCGATGTCGTAATCACCGATATGACCATGCCGGAAATGACAGGGGATAAACTTTCCATCGAAATATTGAAGTTACGAAAAGATATCCCGGTGATTGTGATGACAGGGTTTAGTAACCTGATCTCTTTTAAGAAAGCCAAGGATATTGGAATCCGAGAGCTTGTTAGCAAACCGATATCACCGATGGAGTTAAGCGAGATTATCCATCGGGTCATGGCGCAAGCCGAATAGCCGAAATCTGCCGCTAAAAAGGGTGGCCGTGAAACATTTGCGGATCAAAGGCTCGCCACGGAACGTTCATCCATGGCGCCCGCACCCGGTTATATATCTGAACTGGCCAGAAATGTAAAACAGAAGGGCTTCTTCCGGCTATCACACCTCCGCAATAGCGCCGTTCCCCCCGGGCAGAAGCAGGTCTTCCAGGAAAAAGGCGCTAAATTCGGCCCGCCCCGACAGGCCGGACTTCCTGTATATATCCAGCGATTGCTGGCGAGCGGTTCTTTCAGAGGTGTTTCTTATGTCTGCGATCTCCTTGAAGCTGAAACCTTTCAGCAGAAGCAGGCCCACCTCCTTTTCCGCAGGCGTCAGTTTCCATCTGCTCATCTGCCTGTCGATAGAATCTCCCAACCCTTTCAGGAACGTTTGAGCCTCTTTTTTCCAGATGTCGAGGTCCTGATTTGATTTGTGGAGGTCCGCCTTCAGCTCTTTTCTTTCAGCCTGCAAGCTCTTGTTTTCAAGGATGATCATTATCACGCCAGTGATGGATATCAGGAAGACCAGCGATTCCACCATCACATGGCGGAGGTTTCCCCCTTCCGCAAGGTCAGAATACATATCGAACCCGCTTAAAACCCCGACAGCGGCTAAGAATAGCCCCATAAAGAGCTTGTCTTTTGACATATGAAATAATCTTAGCCTTTAATAATCAATAGCTTCCATGACGTGTCATATGCCCAATTGGCATATGGCCCCCTGCGCGGTAATTTTAACACACAGGAACAATTTATTCTATTTTACAGGAGGTTATTATGCCGCTTCACCCTATGGTAGTCCATTTCCCTATTGTCTTTGCAGTTTTAATTCCTATAGCAATGGCCACGGCGATTATATTCGACAAGAAAATAAAAAACCGGAAAGCGGTCTGGGGCGCCATCGTGGCGTTCTCGGCGGTTTTGGCTCTCTCCGCTTTTGTCACGATGAAATTAGGAGCCATGGAAGAGGAGATAGTGGAAAAGGTGGTCTCTGAATCACTTATTGAAAAACATGAAGAGCTTGCCGAACTATTCTCCTGGTCCACCATCATCCTTTTTGTGATGGCGTCGCTTGCGTTTTATCGCGATCAAATAGTGTTCAAGGGGCTCGCTTTGGCCGCATCCCTCGCTATTTTTGGCATGCTTGCGCAAACCGCCGACAGTGGTGGCGAACTGGTGTACAAGCACAACGCCGGCGCCGCCTATGCCATCGCGAAGGCCGGGGGAGTGAACGATCGATCGCCGCTTTCGGCTTACCGGGGCGGTGAAGACGGGCATGACGATGACGATTAACCGTTATTAAAATTGTCCGCCTTTATGGAAACATTGAAGCCCCGCGTGGCCCTGGCGTCGGCCGCCACCCGCGACGCGGGGCCAGTTCAGCAAATCGGTTGACGGCGGGTTAGCGGCGCGTGACCCGGGTGTTAACCGTTTGGTTCCTGGCAGATGTAAGCGGGCATAGGAGCAAGGTGGTCTTCCGGGCGATACGGCCAAGCGCCGTGAAGCCGAGGATGTGAGGGCTTTTTGCAAGAGAACAAGCGGTTGCGTATGGAGCGCAATATTTCACCGTGTCCCCTTTAAGGCGTAAAACTCGACCCGAAAAATCGTAACCCATTGAAAAATTGGTCGGGGTGAGAGGATTTGAACCTCCGACCACTTGACCCCCAGTCAAGTGCGCTACCAGACTGCGCTACACCCCGTCTTCAACCAAACATAAATACAGCTAGGCGCATTCGGTATCATGCCGATATCGAACATGTGCGCTTTGAGGTGAATTGATTCTATATAATTAAGGCGCTTTAAACCAGATTAAATTGAAAACAGAAATAAAAAAGCTTTTCCACCGGCCCACAGGGCCTTATCGGGCCTCTGCCTGGCATGGCCAAATGGCGCCCGTTTGCCGCGTGGCTGGACTTTGTTGCGGTCAATATATGATAATGAGTCAATCGGGTTATCAAACGGATAAAATGAGATGAGAAAGATAATTATAGGCCTTGCCATGGCGGCTCTTGTGGCGACCTCCTTTTCCTGCGACAAGCAAGCTGAACCTGAAAAGAAAGAAAAGAGCGTCAGGGAGCGCGCCAGCGAGGTGGGAAAATTCAGCGATAAAACCTTTACCTCCGGCCTTGAGGATAAGCTTACAGACATTGTGGATAAAAATGAAGAGCGAACCAGGGAGTTCGACAAGGCGTCGGAGGAATAATTATCCGCTTCCGACATATTATCTCTTTGACCGATCAGCCCCTATGCCATAAAATCTCCGCCATAGAACCAATATCAATCGAGGGAACCTGCAATTAACAGAGGTTCCCTTTAATAAACGAAAGATCGATTTATTTTTTGTTTTAAAGGAGGCGTAATACGTACTGAACATGGATGTGACCGCTAACGAAAGCTATATTCAGGGAATCTTTGCCGAAAGAATAGGGGGCGCCAATTTCGGGAAAGACACGACAATATATAAATTCGAAAAAATCAAACGGGCCAAAAGAGCCGCCATGGAAAAAAACCCGGGCATAGAGCTGATAGACATGGGCGTGGGAGAACCGGACGAAATGGCTTTCGATCAGGTCGTTTCCACGTTGCAAAAAGAGGCCGCCCTGCCAGAGAACAGGGGATACGCCGATAACGGAATAGCCGAGTTTAAAGAGGCGGCGGCAAGATATCTTGAAAATGTGTTCGGCGTCAAAAATATAGACCCCGCCACCGAGGTCAACCACGCCATCGGCTCGAAGCCGGCTCTTGCGATGTTTCCGCTCGCATTCATAAATCGGGGCGACCTCATGGCGCAGACTGTTCCCGGCTATCCGGTCACCGCCACCCACACAAGGTATCTTGGGGGCGATGTGTTAAACCTGCCGATCACGGCCGAATCGGGCTACATGCCGGAGCTCGATTCCATATCAGACGAAGATAAGGCCCGGATGAAGCTGTTATATATAAACTATCCAAACAACCCGACAGGGGCGCGGGCGACGCCGCAGTTTTATGAAAAGGTGATTCGTTTCGCGGGTGATAACAACGTCGTTGTGATACAGGACGCCGCATACGCGGCCCTCACCTACGGGGCGGCTCCATTTAGTTTTTTAAGTGTGGACGGGGCCAAAGATGTGGGGGTCGAGATACATTCCCTCTCCAAGGCATATAACATGACCGGATGGCGCCTCGCCTTCGTCGCCGGGAACCCTCTGGTGGTTCAGGCCTTTGCCTCTGTGAAGGATAACTCCGATTCGGGCCAGTTCATCGCAATTCAGAAGGCGGGTGTCACCGCCCTTGATAATCCCGGCATCACGGAAGAGATCAAGGAAAAATATGAGCGCCGGTTAAAGTGGCTTGTTGCGGCGCTCAGCCAGAGCGGGTTTTCGGCGTCTCTTCCTGCGGGGACATTTTATCTGTACATGAAGGCGCCTAAGGGGGTGGAAGGTGGTGTGTCTTTTGCGAATGCGGAAGAGTTTTCGCAATGGATGATAACGGAAAAGCTGATTTCCACCGTGCCGTGGGACGATGCGGGGGCGTATGTGCGGTTCTCTGTGACATTCGCCGCCCGGGGCGAAGAAGATGAAAAACGGGTGATAAATGAAATCGCGAAAAGGCTGCAGGGATCGAAATTCGTGTTTTAATCGATTTTTCTGCGCCGATGATTAAGAGATTTATAAAACGTGCCACTGGTTTATTTGTCTATCGGATCGAACGAAGGCGAGCCTCGCCGAAATGTTGAGGTTGCGATAGAATTAATCGGCTCCCGGGGGGGGATGGTTATAGCCGGGCAAGGAGGGGTTTATGAAACCGAGCCGCAGGGAAAGAGGGATCAGGCGTGGTTTGTTAATACCGCCGCAAAACTGGAGACCAATGAGCCGCCGGAAGCGCTGCTCCGGCTGATAAAAAGTGTCGAGGAGCAGATGGGGCGGGTTACAACCCCCGCGAGGGGCTCGACCCCAAAGTGGGGCCCAAGGGTTATAGATATAGACATAGTCTTTTACAATAGTGACATAGTGAATACCGAAAAGCTTTCCATCCCCCATCCGCGGGCCCATGAGCGCCGGTTTGTTTTGCGGCCGATCGCCGATATCGACCCCGGTTTTATCCACCCGGTCATAGGCAAAAGCGTTTTTGCCATACTTGCGGATATTCCTGCCGAAGGGCAGGAGATGAGGAGAATCGATCTATGACTTTTCCTGCCAGCCAGCATTATCCCACCACGTTCCGTAATAGAAAGGTGATGAATAATGCAGGCTAGGTATATCGCCATCGAAGGGCCCATCGGGGTGGGGAAAAGCAGTCTGGTGTCGGCTCTAGCTAAAAAATTCGGCGTGGAGCCGGTCTATGAAAAGGTGGCGGAAAACCCTTTTTTAAGTGATTTTTACCAGGACAGGGCGAGCCACGCATTCCAGACACAGCTCTTTTTTCTCCTGTCGCGCTACAGGCAGTTATCGTCCCTTAGCCAGGTTGATATGTTTGCGGGAATTCAGTTTTGCGACTATATATTCGAGCGGGATCTTATTTTCGCCAGGCTCAATTTAAATGGCGATGAATATAAATTGTATATGGACGTATATGGGCTTTTGAAAAAACGGATCCCGAAACCTGACCTGACAGTCTATCTCCAGGCCCAGACCACCACCCTTATGGATCGCATATACAAGCGCAACAGAAGGGTGGAGAGAAACATTACGGAGAAATATGTCCATGAAGTGAACCTGGTTTTCAATGAGTTCTTTTTCAACTATAAAAAAGGGCCGCTTCTGATTATCAATACGGACAAGATAGATTTTGTGAAAAACAAAGATGATTTGGCGAAACTGGCTGAAAAGGTGACAAGCGAAGTGCTGGGCCAGGAATTTTACAATCCCATGAGTTCCACATTGTAATTTTAAAGGGGATGACTCTTTCGCCGACGGTTGCGGCTATTTGCCAAAACGAAAAGTTACAAGTTCGCCCCTTGCATTTCTGTTGCGGTGAAGGTGGATGCCCGCCTGACAAGGCTGATGGAGGAAGGGCATTTTGGTGATAATTCCGTATTGAAAGGCGCCGACAATGTTGTTGAACTATGCTTCCATATTGGCCCTGGCCACCGAGTTTATCGGAGGGGCTTAATATCGCCTTTTCCTTCGCGCCTATAAAACGTTTTCGGGCAGGACCAAAGCGAGGTTCAACAAAGTGATGAAGGTTATTAGCGCCCTTGGCTTGAGCTTAACCATACCAGGCGAAGCCACGGGAAAGGGTGGCCGTTCAACCGCCGCATTAATCGCTAGCGGAAATGTCAAGATTAAAGCCCTGACCCCAATTTTTACAATTTTTACGTGAATTTCGTATAAAACGGCGTTGAAATTGTTTTTAACAATCGGATACAATAGCTGACATAGATTTTCGCCTGGATCTATTATTAATGGACCGGGACGGATTGATTTTTGGAGGTTTTTGAAAGAAGATTAAAACCCGCTTGGATCTGGATAATTATCGGACCGGGACGGAAGAACGGAAGTTTTTTATAAAACCAGAGGCGCACTAACAAAACGCTATTTTAAGGTGTTTCCCGTCTGCGCCTCGCCATTCTCCCTCCCTCGCCCGGCTTATTCCCCCAAGCGAAAACCGATTGAGGTGTTTGAAATGCATGCCAAGATGACTGCTGAAAAACTGTTGAAACGAAAGCGTGAAGGGAAAAAGATCACAGCCCTCACAGCTTACGACTATCCCTTCGCAAAAATGGTGGACGAGGCGGGGGTCGATATTATCCTCGTGGGTGATTCACTTGGGATGGTGTTTCGCGGAGAGGACAACACGCTGAAAGTGACGGTGGAAGAGATGGCCTACCACACGAGAGCCGTTCGTAAAGGGGTGAACAACGCTATGCTGATTGCGGATATGCCATTTCTCTCGTGTCACTTGGGGGTGGAGGAGGCGGTCAGAGCCGCCGGATCGCTGATCTCTGAGGGAGCGGAAGCTGTAAAAGTGGAGGGCGCTTCCGGGATTATCGATGTGGTTAAAAGGCTTGTGGAGGCCGGTATTCCGGTGATGGGGCATATTGGGCTCACCCCGCAGTCTATTCATAAACTGGGCGGATACAAAATCCAGGGAAAGCGCTCGGAGGGGGCGAGAAAAATCATCAGTGATGCCGATTTGCTGGAAAAAGCGGGGGCTTTCGCCACGGTGCTGGAATGTGTTCCGGAAGATCTGGCCTCGATTATCACAGGCAAGCTCAAAATACCGGTTATCGGGATAGGGGCGGGGCCGCATTGTGATGGGCAGATACTGGTCACCCACGATTTGCTTGGGATGTCGGCCGATTTTGCGCCCAAATTTGTGAAAAAATACGCAGATCTTAACCAGGTGGCTCACGATGCGCTGGCAAAATATATCGAAGAGACCGAATCGGGCTTGTTCCCTGACGAGGAGCACAGCTACGCTTCGCCAAAACGGCTCAAAGCGATCTGATAGCCGGGGGGGGGGAGAACCCCTCTGGGGCGTGGCCAGCTGTTTTCGGGGCCATTCGTTTCTCTTTGATGGCTCTCCGGCGACAGGGATGTCGCCCCGCCCGAATAATAACCAAATTTCTATAATTATGGCTATTTTCCGGTCATTTATGATAGAGTTTCGAAAATGAAAATTAAAGCGTACACATTGGCTTTAGCCATTCTTTTCGCCGTTATCGCCCCGGGGGTCGCACAGGCTATCCCGGCTTTCTCCAAAAAATATGAATCTTCCTGCACGGTCTGCCACACCACGTGGCCAAAGCTCAACCAGTATGGAACTCTTTTCAAAATAAACGGGTACAAGCTTATCGACTCCAAGGATGAGGGGCACGTGGCTACGTTTTCACCCAGCAAAAACCTTTTCCTGAACCTGGGCAAAGGGGAGCCTCCCATATCGATCTTGCTCGAAGGGGGAGCGACCGTTATCCAGCCCAACACAGGCCCGGATGGAGATCAAAGCGATAAATACATCTGTTGCTTCGAAGGGAACACCGTAACAGCCCTCATGGGGGGGACCGTGGCGCCTGATATCGCTTACTGGATATCTCTGCCCTGGGGCAAGGAAAACGTGGAACAGGGATATATCAGGTTTACAAATTTCTTTGGGCCCGGTTATCTGAATCTCGATTTCGGGGCGATGAAAGTTATCGATTACGATGCCGTGTCTGAAGGGCGAGAATGGTTCGCCTCCCCCCTGGTTTCCCTGCGCGGCTATTCTACTAACCGCCGTTCGGGGTCGATTGGCAAGGGCGCCCCCTTTAACGACACCGGCATACGGATATACGGCAGGCCCGGGTTTGGCAAGTTTACATATGAAGGATCAATATATACCGGAAACCAGATATTGGGCGCGGAAAACGACGACGATGGCTATGCCTTTACAATGATGGGGCGCCTGGATTTAGACAGGCTGGCGTTCTCCTTTCGATACTGGATGAATCTGGGTGGATCCGTGGATATGCAGGGGGTCGACGCTGATGGAAACACAATCGTTTTCGCGGCCGATCCATCCACAAACAGCCAGGAGACCAATGAATTCATTATCTCCGCACGATATGTTCATCCCGTGTTCGAGGTCGACTTTGTATATGATTCCGCCACCTTTACCGCTAAAGACATGTCGATGACCGACACCGACGGCGTCTCGCATAAGTTTTCCCAGGGGAATATGAAGCGGCAAGGGCTCTCGCTTCGGGCGGTGTGGCTTGTGAATTCCTGGTTCGAGACAGGGATAGGATATGGCTTATCCTCCATTGCCGCTTACAATGTAACGGTTGATGGAAACAGCGTTGAAACCAATGCGGTAAACGCGAGCCTGATCGAACTTCGGGCGGACATACGCCCCACCATGAATATGAGGGTCGGGCTTGAGCTCCAGGTCGACGCATCGAATAACGAATCCCGTCAGCTTGCGGACGGGTCGGTCTATGCCGCGCAGTCGAGAGCCTTGATACAATGGAAGCTCACCTTCTAGTTTAGGCGAGAAAATCCGGTTTATACAAGATGAAACGTTTCAACGTTGACGTTGTTGTTTTCGATCTGGACGGGACCTTGATTGACTCCAAAGAGGATATCGCCAACTCCTTGAACCACACCTTTAATGAAGTCGGATACGACCCTGTGCCGCTGAAAGTTATAGAAGGGTACGTCGGGAACGGAATAGTCCCCCTTATCCGCATGGCGGTGGAATCGAACGGCCATCCGGAAAAAGAAGAAGAGGTCACAACGCTGTTTAGAGAGCGGTATTGGGCGCATCTCCTGGATAAAACAAGGCTTTATCCAGGCGTGGAAGAGACTCTTGGCAAGCTGGATGAAAATACAAAATGGGGCTGGTCTCTAACAAGCCGGAACGGTATGCAAAGAGGATTGTGACGGAGCTGGGGCTTTCGCCATATTTTATGGGGGCTGTATATGGGGGCGACACGCTGGATGTGAAAAAGCCGGACCCCTCCGCCCTGTACGAGATAGCGGAAAAATATGGTGTGGAGCCATCCAGGCTTTTAATAGTGGGCGATTCCGCCGTAGATATAAAGACCGGCAGAAACGCTGGCGCCAAGGCCGTTGGTGTGACATACGGGTTTCGCGAGGTTAAAGAGCTTGAAGAGGCGGGGGCCGATATGCTGATAGACAGGTTCCACGAGCTTCTGGAAATCCTTTAGAGTATGACCATGAAAAGGGCCGGGGAATGCGAGCGGTGCGGCGAGTGTTGCAAAACGCTGAGAATCAGGGGAACCCTGAGCGAGATAATCGCCCAGCACGGCTCCCTTGATGAGGCGCGCGCCTATTATTCGTTTCGAGGGATAAATCTTGCGGATGTGAACGAGAAGAACGACGCGATCCTTTTCGAGCTGGACATCCCGTGCGACAAATTAACCGGCGATAACCTTTGCGCGTTGCACGACACACCCAAAAAGAAGCCGGTCATCTGTCACCGTTACCCCTGGTTTCCCGATGACGTGAAAGAATGCGGGTTCAACTGGAAATAAGAAAATAAATCGATGAATGAAACCCGATAACACAAAATATTTTGCCATGGCGCCTGTTTTAGCCTGCGGCTATCCGGAGCATGCGGAAGGGAGATGGCGAAATGGACCGCGCCCGATGGCTGGCGCCTCCCCCCCAGGTGGGCCGGGGCCATCTGGTCTGGCGGAGATTTTCCCAAAATGAAGCGGTATGTGATAAATTATTTATAGTGAGTGCGCTTGCTTTCAGGGCGCTGGGGCTGGACAAGTTAATTGCGAAATTGCGCTCAATAAAAATTATTTTTAAAGTTTGAGGGAGAATAAGTCATGAGAGAATCACATTTCAAGGAATCGGTTCTCGATCTTAATTTTTACCGGGACTGGGCCGCCAAAAGAAAAGCGGCTTTGGAAAAAAAGAAAGATCAAAGAACGTTTTTTGTGACTGTGTCGAGAGAATTTGGATGCGAAGGGTATGACATCGCCCGCAAGCTTACCGATAAAATCAGCGAGCAATCGGAAACGCCATGGAGCCTGTTTACACATAAAATTATCGAGGAAATGGTGGCGAGCGAGTCACAGGAGACGGTGGAGATGGTTCGAAAAGTCTCTGAAAACCGGTGGACATTCAAAGACTGGTTTGTGGACGCCCTGGCCCCCGATTATTTGCAATCGGAATCGACCCATGTGTTCGAGGGAATGCGCAACGTAATATTGAACCTTGCCGACAAAGGCAACTGTGTGATCCTCGGCTCCGGTTCACAGATAATCACACACTGGCTCGACCCGAAAAAATTCATGGGTATTCATATCCGTGTTATCGCCGCAAAATCGTGGCGTCTTAACAAGGTGGCCCATCTTTTTAAAGCTAGCCGGGAAGAAGCGGAAAAAATATTAAAACAAAAGCAGGACGCCAGGGCCAGATTTATAGCCGATTTCACGGGGCTCAACTCTGCCGACCTCTCCCTCTATCATATGGCGCTTAATAACGCCCGCGTCAAGCCGGATGCCATCGCGTCGCTCACCACCGAGTGCCTGAAACTAAACGGCTGGGAGGGGTAGGGCCGTCTAAGTGGCCAGTTCTTTGATCCTGTCCGCGATTTTTTGCAGGGCTTTGAAATCTTTAATGTTCCAGTCCAGTATAATATCCGCCTGCGAGCGGGTCGGGGCGGTGTATTTTTCGAAAGCCGGTTCCACGGTATCGTTAAATTGGCGGATTACATCATCTTTTGTGCGGCCTCGCCAGGCCATATCGCGCCCGATGCGGCGGCGAAGCCTTTCATCTCTTCGGGCGTCGATAAAAATCGTGTAATCCAGAAGCGGCTTCATTTCATGTGAGTGAAAAAGGAGTATCCCTTCGGTGATGATAATGGACGATGGCTCCACATGGTCCACTTCGTCCATGGTGGAATGGGTCACATAGTCATAGATAGGCAAGTCCGCCGGTTTGCCCAGCTTTATGGCCGTAACATCTCTGGCCAGCCGGTTAAAATCGATGGCGGAAGGAACGTCGTAGTTATACTCCTGCAGATCGGCCGCCGAAAGATGGCCAGACCCGAAAAAATACCGATCGACCCCTATCACCACCGGCTTATACTCAGCCAGCATATCAGCCAGAATATCGGCCACCATTGTCTTTCCTGCGGCCGATCCGCCAGATATTCCGACGATAAATGGCGGCAGGCGATGAGGAACAGGCCGGTTAAGCGGGATCATATCAACTTCCTGTAGAGCCAGATGAAAGTTAAGGGTATCATAATGTAAAATAAAAGAATGAGTAATAAAGGTGAAAAGTCTGTAAGCAGACGAGGACTGTTTCGCGAAGGGGTGAGCTATGTTCGCAGCGCCATGGACGAGTTTGCCCAGGAGGCGGCCAAAGGGAGGGCAAGGGCCGATGGCCAGGCCGGATGGAACCCCCTGGAAGTCCGTCGCGGAGTTTTACGTCCTCCAGGCGCGATCGATGAAGAACGTTTCGTCACCTTGTGCAAGGAGTGTGACGATTGCATAAAAGCGTGCCCCGAAAATACGCTCAGAGCCGCGGGGGAGGAGCATGGCTCGCTTGAAGGAACCCCGATATTTGACCCCTTGCGAAAGCCGTGCTTTCTGTGCTCCGACCTCTATTGCATTTCAGCCTGCCAGAAAGGGGCCCTTGAACCGGTCGAGACCATATCCCTCCTTGACATGGGGAAAGCCAGGATCGACACTTCGCTGTGCGTCTCCTACGAGGGGGACGAATGCCGTTACTGTCTCGATTTTTGCCCGTTGTCTGGCCAGGCGATAATCGAAATAGGGGGAAGGCCATGGGTGCAGGCGGAGCAGTGCGTCGGTTGCGGCCTGTGCCAATATCATTGTTATCACGAGGCAAGAAGATCGGCTATCACCGTTGAGCCGCGTGTATTAAATAATCAGCAATAGACGGAGTTTTTCATTGGCGGACGACTATAAGATTCTAATTGTGGGAAACGGGCAGATCCACCGTAAAAAAATGGAAGCTGTTTTCGCCCAGTCCAAAGGGGGCAGGTTTGAGGTGGAGTTTCGATCGTACGCCAGAACCGCCAGCATCACAACCAACCGGCTCGACTATAGCGCCGCCATGATAGATTTCGAGCCAGACCCTCAACTGGCGCTAACAGCCGCATGGCGCCTGCGCTCTATCGCTCCGGACCTTGGAATAGCCGTCCTTGCCAGCTCTTCCCGGTTTCTGGCTCCGGTGGAGATGATAGAGCTGGGGCTTGGCCCTCTGGTGATTATTGATGACGACGGGATATCGTCGCTCCCTCTGGTGGCCCTCGCCCTGGCGGACGCAGGCTCCGAAAAACCTTCCGAAATGACGGCTCAAAGCAACCTGAGGCTGAGACACCAGGAGCTAAGGGATATTACAGACAGCCTTGCCCGCCAGAGCATTCACCTTATCCATTTAAAAAACGAGCTCGCCTCCCAAAAAAACAAGATGGAGACGGTGATAAACTCTATGACAGATGGCATGGCCTTTTTCGACGCCGATGGAAGCCTGGAGGTTATCAACCCTGTCGCCGAGAAGATACTCTTTGCGCTGAACATGAAGGCTGACCCGATTTTTACCGAGTTGACCACCTACCTGAAAGAAAAAACGATCAACAATGACGACCGTAATATCGATACTTCCGGCTTTGAGATCGGAATTGGCGATAAAACGGTTCGCATCAGGATAACCAGCTTGGCGCAACCGGAAAGCTCTATGGAGGGCTCTCTTATAATTATGACCGATGTGACCCATGACCGGGAGTATGAAAAGCTGAAGGATGACTTTACAAATATGATTTCCCATGAACTGCGCACCCCCCTGACCGCTATCCGGGCGGCGGTGGACAATCTTGATCGGGGCAATCTGGGAGATGTGACGGAGCTTCAGCGAAAATTTTTCAGTATCATCGCAAGGAATGTGGACCGCCAGCAGGAATTGATTAACAACATGCTTGATCTGGCCAAGTTTGAATCCAATATCATGGAAACAACAAAGGAAAACAGCAGTCTCGCCACCGTGGCCACCATGTGCGTCGAACAATTTTCCTATGCTTTTCTGGATAAGCAGGTCAAGCTCGATCTTGAAATAAACCCGAATACGCCTCATGTGGAGATCGATCAAAGCCTCATAACACAGGCTATCAATAATCTTCTTTCCAACGCGCTTAAATTCACAGCCGCGGGCGACACGGTCACCGTCACAGTTACGGAAAAAGAACTGGATGGAGAGCCTTTCACATGTGTTACCGTGATGGACACAGGCGAGGGAATTGCTCGTGACAAAATTGACTATGTGTTTGACAAATATACACAGGCCGATAGAGGCCCCAGGCGCCGATCCGCCGGCGCCGGCCTTGGCCTTGCGATATGCAAAGAGATAGTGAAGACTCATTCCGGGCATATCACTGTGAAAAGCGAGGTTGGGCGTGGAAGCGAATTCACCATTTTAATCCCTGTTAACTAAAACGCCCTGGCGAAACAAAATGAAAAAACCGCACATTCTTATAGTGGACGACGAGGAGGATATCCGGTTCACGCTCGACACAGCCCTTCAGGCGGAAGGATATGTGACCACTATGGCCGCATCCGGAGCCGACGCCCTTGCCCTCGTGGAGGCGAGAAAACCAGACCTCGTTTTACTCGATATCATGATGCCGGAAATCGACGGGTATGAGGTTTGCCGCAGAATAAAGGAGAACGAGGCGACCAGGCATACGGCGATTGTTTTCGCCTCTGTTTTAAGAAAAACGCAAGACAAGGTGGAAGGGCTGGATATGGGCGCCGACGACTATATCACCAAGCCCTTTAACATGCCGGAGCTTTTGGCGAAACTAAGAGCCTTGTTCCGCGTGAAGGAATATCAGCGGCATCTGGAAAGGCTTGTCGATTTCGCCCACGCTGTAAACGCCCTCGACCCGGATGATATCGCTGACGCTATCTCGGAAAAGCTTGAAAACCTGCTTATATCCGACCGGTTTTCGGTTTTTATCAAAAATGAAGATGACGACAGCTTGCGTGTTCTGGCCCACAATCATGATGGGGCGGAGATGGATGATCTGTCGCTGTTGAATTCCCAGTCGCCTATCATGAACAAGGCTATCTCCACTGGAGAACTTGTGTATGTAAAGGATTTCAATTCGGCAAATTTTTCATCGGGCGACAAAAGAAACAAGTATACAGATAGTTACGCTCTTTGCATTCCTTTAAAGGTGGGGCGAGAGGTGCTGGGAGCGTTAAACATAAACGGTAACAGCAAAGGGTTTTTCGATCATCTCGATTTAAACTCGGCCGAGCTGGCGGCGGAGATGATATCCGCCTCGTTGAACAATTCAAGAAGGCTCGAACAGCTTCGCAAGCTTGCCATCACCGACGGGCTGACCAAGCTTTATAATCGGCGATATTTTTACGAGCTTTTGCTAAAGGAATTTGAAAGGGCCAAACGTTTTAACCAGCCATTGTCGCTTGTAATGATCGATATAGATTATTTCAAGAAAATAAACGATAAATATGGCCACCTGGTGGGGGACGTGGTTCTGGAAGAGCTTGCGCGCCGCCTGAAAAAGCACGTGCGTATTATCGACACAGTCGCAAGATATGGTGGGGAGGAATTTGCCATACTGTTGCCCCAGGCCGATTTGAACGACGGCATACTCGTGGCGGAACGTGTTCGAAGCGATGTCGGTTCGAGCCCGGTGGAAACGCCCGAAGGCCCTGTCAATATAACGGTCTCCCTGGGTGTGTGCGATTCCATCCCCGCTTCCATCCGGAAACCAGAGGATCTTATGAATCGCTCTGACGAAGCGTTGTATAAAGCCAAAGCCCAGGGACGGAACCAGACCTGCGTATATACTGAAGAGACAAACCAATAGCCATGGAGAACCTGCTCATAGCGCTGCTTGCAAGCTATCTTCTGGGTTCACTGCCGACCGCTCTTGTTATGGGGAAAATCATCGGTGGTGTTGATATTCGCGAACATGGCAGTGGCAACGCAGGCGCCACCAACGTCTATCGCCTGTTCGGGTTCAAGCCATATATCGTCACCCTGGCTGTCGATATATTCAAGGGTTTTGCGGCGGTTGCTTTTGTGGCGCCGTACGGGGCTGGGTTTTTCACCGACGGGCGGGTGGCCATATATTGCGGTGTGGCGGTGGTGGCGGGGCATGTCTGGACAATTTTCGCTGGTTTCAGGGGGGGCAAAGGGGTCGCCACGGCCGGAGGGGTTTTCCTCGGGCTTGCCCCATGGGTCGCTTTGGGGGCGGCCATCATTTATCTGGCTGTCACTCTCACCACAAAATATGTGGCCCTCGGCTCGATGCTGGCCGCCCTGGGAGCCCCGGCCATTTTGTTTGGCCAGGACGCTTTTCGCGGCCAGCGAAGCCCGGCGGAGCTTTATATCATCGCCACAGCCTTTGCCGGGCTGATCGTGTTTACCCACAGGGAGAACATAAAAAGGCTCATGAAAGGGGAGGAGACCAAAACAGATTTCCTCGTAAAGTTTAAACGCTCGAAAAATAAATAGAGGCAGGGAACCGCTTTATTTTTATTCGCAGTCACCCGCTTTTCCGGCGCCCCGGAAAACCTTTTCAGCTTCGGTCTATTTTAAACGCCACATCAAGGACTATCTGATATTCCGAAACCTTTCCACCCTCATCTATGGCGCCCCTCTGTTCCACCACCTGATACCAGTTTAAACCTCTCAGCGAGGCCCTGGCGTCTGAAAGGGCGTTAGCAATCGCATCTTCATAGTTTTTTTCGCTCGTTCCAACAAGGCGTATAAATTTAAACGTGCCTCCCATTGATCTGTCTCCTTCACCTGATGATTTAAATAAAAACCTAACATATTCTAATACGATATATGGCTCGCCGGTTTATTAATTTTTCGTGGCAAAAGTTTGCGATTGGCGCTTATAATGTAATAAGCTTTATCCTATGGATGAGACAGAAAACAGCCCCCCCCTCTTGCGCCACATAGAGGCCTTCCCGATAGATCATGAAGGGGAGCGGAGAATTGTTTTATACGACCCCATGAAATATACCGATATCACGATGACTGTCAGTTTGTCCGCCTTTTATCTGATGACGTTGATGGATGGGGAACACGAGGTGGAGAGTATATGCGAAGAATACGTCAAACGATTCGGCCTGCCTGTTTCGCGTGAGGAGACCGTTGATATCATAAGCAAGCTCGATGAGGCGTTCATGCTTGATAACGAGCGCTTTGCCACACGCCGCGAAAATATGCGGCGGGATTTTCTGGCGCTGGAAAAACGCCCGCCCATCTTTGCCGGCCAAAGCTATCCGGCCGAACCAGAGGCCCTCGGTAAACTTCTGGACACAATGCTTGAGGGGGAGCCTCGGAATGATGGCGACATTCTGGCTGTTGTGTCGCCGCATATCGATTTCAGGGTGGGGGGAGATATGATGGCGGCCGGGTGGCGGGAGCTGAAAAACAGCGACGCCGACCTTTTTGTAATCCTTGGTACGGGGCACACCCTTACGGAAGAGTTTTTCTCGGTGATAGACAAGGATTACCAGACGCCCATCGGGTCTATGCCGGTGGATCACGGCTTTATAGAAAAATTCAGGGATAACTTTGGCGAAAGTGTTTCAGGCCAGGTTGAGGCCCATAAAAACGAGCATTCCATCGAGTTTCAGGCGCTCTTTTTTGCGCGTCTTTTCGGCTCCCGTCCCGATGTCAAGGCGGTTCCTGTTTTACTGTCGTTCCCTGAAAATGTGTGGCAAATGGATCATCCCGTGTTTAACGGACAGCGGGTCGACAGGTTTATCGAAGCCCTCGGGAAAACTGTGGCGCAGTGTGGCAAAAAGGTTGTTTTTATAGCCAGCGTCGATTTGGCCCATGTTGGCGCCAGGTTCGGGGATAGTCACAAGCTAAGCGATGAAGATCTGGAAAGGATAGAGGTGGACGATAGAAAGCTGATAAGTTCGATATGCGATATGGATGGAGATGGTTTTCTGGCGGAGATTATTAAAGTAAACGACAGGAACAAAGTGTGCGGCTTCCCCTCCCTTTACACCCTTTTCAAGGTGTGCGGCGCCAAAAGCGCCAAATTGCTCCAATACCGTCAAAACCTGGAGGGGGAGAGGGAAAACGTCGTCACCTTCGCCACCTTAACCTTGCGCGGCTAATACCATCGTGCGGGTGGTTCCATCTTATAAAACTATTTTTAAACCAAATACAACTGTGCTATCCTTTTGAAATTAAATCAACGCTTTGCGGAGTCGATATGTCTGAACCCGAAATCAAAGGGATATTTTTCGAGAAGAAACAAATTTCCGCCGGAACAATGGGGACGAGCCGCGTCTCTAACGATAGCCATGAGCTTCATTACTATCTGAAGTCTAATCCTAAAGGAGAGGTCGATATTTTCTATCTGAAACCAGATGGCAAACCGACCGCGATCGTTATGGAAACGATCCCCATGGATGATTTTAAAACCCGCTTCACCGATTGCTCCGCCCATAAATGCGAGTTCCAGCCCAAGACCGAAAAAGAAGAGCAGGAGGAGAAAGCCACCGAACGGGTGAGCATCGCGGAGCAACATCTCGATAAGAAGGAATATCACGCCGCCGCATTCGAATTCGGGCAGGCGATCAAAGTGGACGATAAAAACCTGAAGGCCCATCTTGGCAAAGGGAAAGCCCATATGGAGCTGGGCCAGGTTGACGAAGCAAAGGAATCTTTCCAAAAGCTATCTGAAATTGACAGCCTGTACGAAAAGGAAAACAAGCATGTTTTTAATGAATACGGGATCGAGCTGAGAAAAAGCGCAATGTACGACATGGCTATTGAAAACTATCAGAAAGCCATCGAGATAGACCCGGATGATGAAGCGCTCTATTTTAACGTGGCGAGAGCCCAAAGCGAAAAAGGAGACATAAAAGAGGCCGTGGCCAACCTGAACAAGGCTCTATCGATACAGAGCGATTTTAAAGAGGCGAAGGCGCTACTGGCCGCAATAACTAAAGAGACGCCCAAATAGCCAGGTTTTATTTCAAAACCTTTACCAGCTTTTCTTCAAGCACCGCGGCTGTGAACGGCTTGACTATATAATCGTTCACTCCGGCCTGGGCCGCCGCCACAATGTTATCTTTCAACGCTTCGGCCGTCACCATTACGATTGGCACATTTTTCGTATTAGGATCCGCCCGGATCGCCTTTAAAAGCTCCAGGCCGCTCATTTGCGGCATGTTCCAGTCGAGCAGGATAATGTCATACTGATTTTGCTGGACCTTGGGGAGCGCGGTTGTCCCGTCATCGGCTTCATCAACATTTTTAATACCAAGCTGACCGAGAATGTTTTTTTCGATTTTCCTCATTGTGGCGAAATCGTCCACCACCAGCACCCTTAAGTTAGGATCAAGACCACTCATATTTACCTTTCTTCCATGAGAAGTAACAAATAAATACAATGATATTGCTATCCTGCCATTAGTCAAGGGAAATCATTATTTTTACAAAATGGGCGGAAAGGGGAATCTGTCGCCGAATATATTCATCTTCAATATATAGAGGAAAAATATTTAAAAGAGGGAAAATGAAAAAGCTGCTCATCCTCGGCGCCGGGACAGGTGGCGCGATACTTGCCAACATGATGGCCCGAAAGCTTGATATGGCCCAGTGGTCGATCACGGTTATTGATAAAAGAGAAATTCACATCTATCAGCCCGGTTTTATTTTCCTTCCGTTTCGCCTGTATGGATATGAAAGGCGGGATGTGGCGGTGGAGCCAATCACAAAGCCACTGCCTGTTGAAGCGCAGTTTAAAAAGGCCAGGATACTGGCGATCGATTATCATAAAAAAAGAGTCGAAACCAGCGAGGGCCGTTTCGATTATGACTGGCTGATCCTTGGCATGGGGTGCAGGGTGGAGCCTTCGGAGGTGGATGGAATGGCCGAGGGAATGGGCAAAAACGTATTCACCTTTTACACTCTCGATGGCGCCATGGCCCTTCAGCGGGCCCTTGAAAACATGCGGGAGGGGAAGCTTGTGGTGAACATCGCGGACATGCCGATAAAATGCCCGGTTGCGCCGATCGAATTTGTGTTCCTGGCAGACTACTATTTCCATAAAAAAGGGGTGCGCGGCAACGTGGAGATAGAGCTTGTGACCCCCCTTTCCGGCGCCTTTACAAAACCACAGGCGGCAAAAGTTCTGGGCAAAATCGCGGAAGAAAAAAATATCAAAATCACGCCGGACTTTGCGATTTCCGAAGTGAACCACGAGAAAAAAATTATAACCTCTTTTGGCGGCGACAGCGTGGATTACGACATGCTTGTCGCCATTCCGCCAAACCTGGGGCCGAATGTTATCGAGGAGTCCGGCCTGGGGGATGGCGCCGGGTTCGCCGTGACCGACAAGGAAACGCTGAAACACAAGAAAGCCGAAAATATTTACGTGATAGGGGACAACACAAACGTCCCCACTTCAAAAGCAGGGTCCGTCGCCCATTTCGAGGCGGAAATAATCCGGGAAAATTTAATGAGCGAGATCAATGGGGGTGAGCCAAAGGAATATTTTGATGGCCACTCGAACTGTTTTATAGAGTCGGGATACCATAAGGCGCTGCTGTTCGACTTTAACTACGACACAGAGCCTTTGCCCGGGGCGTTTCCACTGGGGGCGCTTGGCCCGTTCTCTTTGCTGAAAGAAACAACGCTCAACCATTGGGGCAAGATGATATTCAAGTTTATATACTGGAACCTTCTGCTAAAAGGAACCATGCCCAGCGACCCGCTGTTGCCGGCGAGGATGAGCTTTAGCGGAAAAGACCTCTCCGCGCTTGCAAAAAACGGGGAAGAGCTGATAGAAGGGCATACGGACACCAAACCATTTTTTAAAGATTGAATCTGATCTCCCGCAGGATATAATATTTCGTGGGCAAAGCTTTTTATGCGCCGCATAATTTTATAGCGTATAGCCGGGGGTCAGGTCATGAAAAACATTGCTGTTTATGCTGTCTCGATTTTCTTTATTGCGGGGGCCTCCTATGCGTCAGCCGATGCCGCCCTGGGTGAGGCCTTGTTTCATGGCGCCGCAAAATGCAAAAACTGTCACAAAATATCCTCCAAAAAGAAGCTTGGCCCGGGCCTTGCCGGTGTGGCAAAACGGGCGCCAGAGGGTTGGCTGGCGAAATGGCTAAAAGACCCCCAGGGGACATGGGCCGCAAACGAGGGCTATACAAAAACCTTAAAATCAACGCTTAAGAGAGAGAGCAAGCCAAAAACCAGGCATAAAACCAAAAAGCTCACCGATACGCAAATCAAAGGTATTATCGATTATCTCAAAACGCTTTAGAACGGGGAGACGGAGTCATTTTTTTTGACTTTTCGCCTCCACCGGAATATGATCGGTAATCAAATCTAATATGGGGTAGCCATGAGACATGCCGTCACTATTCTTGTAGCCGTATTTATCTTTTCCCTGGCCGCCTGTGGTGGCGGAGGCGGTGGGTCTTCCAACGTATCCGATTCGTCAGGTTCCGGTGGATCGGGCGGCGGTTCCGAATCTTCATTGGTGGGGACATGGAAATCTGTCTGCATGTTCATCGGAGGGCCTGAACCCTATATCATTATCACAAAAACCTACAACACTAACGATAGCTTTGTGGATACAGTTCTTTGGTTCACAGATTCCGCCTGCGCTTCGGCCACAGGCCTTAAAAGGGTTAATCAGAACAGTTATTCCCTGGGTGGTAAAGTTACGGCCAGTGGCAAAAGCGCATACGAGATTGACATTACGACAAACTCCTGGACATTGACTCAGGATGGAGCAACCGCAGGTGGCGGAACGAACCTCCCTACGACGTATGATCTAGTAGCTATAGAGGGGAAAACGTTATATGTCAGTAACACCCCGACCCCGATTACCAATCCGGCCGACCGCCCGACCACTCTTGATCTTCCAAACTACTATACCCGGCAATGAGCCGGCGAAGGTGATAAACGCTCCCGCGCTGTCTGCGGCGCGTTCGTTATGGAAGGGAGATCAGGATGAGCGGCTCACCTGTGACTGTTATTTCTGATCGAGGCAATGCTTGTCGAGTTCGTAAATAAGCTCGGCGATTTTTAGCTTGTTGGCCCATCCGTCGGCGCCCACGGTTTTGCATTTGGCAATCATCTGCTCGTTAACCAGGGAAGAAAAAACGATCACCGGCAGGCTCGAAATGCTTTTATCCTCCTTGATGTTGCGGCAAAGGGTGAGGCCGTCCATCTTTGGCATCTCGATGTCTGTCACCAGCGCGGCGAGGAGATCGGTCAGATTGCGGTTTTCATTTTTCGCGCGATCGGCAAGCTCCAGCACATGGTTGTAGGCGTCCAGGCCGTTATCGAACATGCGAATATTCTGATAGCCCACGTCGTCACAGATTTTTTTAATGCTCGAGCGCACGATAGGGGAATCCTCAGCCACCACAATGTACACATTTTCGCGTTCGTTGTGGCGTTTTTCGGTATCGTTTGTATGTTCGGTATCTTCTTCCTCCTCCTGATATACAAGGCGCGTTTCGGGATATATATCGGAAAGAACATGCTCCAGATCGATCATCAGGATGTTTCTACCGTTAATCGTTATCGATGAAGTGATGCTGGGCCCGTATTGGCTGATGAACTGGGAAATCGGCAAAATGTCTTTCCATGAACTTCTGTGGATCTGGTTCACCCCGTCGACAAGGAATCCGTTCACCATGTCGTTGAACTCGCAAACCAGGATGACCTTGCGATCTTTGTTCTCCGATTCGCTGGTGGTTCCCATGTGGAGTTTCAGGTCTATCAGCGGGACAGTCGAATCGCGCAGAATAAACATCCCCATGACGGTGTGATAGGCCACCGGCACGGCTGTTACGCCGTTAGGGTCATAAGAAAGAATTTCACGAACTTTGGCCACGTTAACGCCAAAGTTCTGGGCGCCGAGCATAAACTCGACAAATTCGATTTCGTTTGTGCCGCTCTCTAAAAGAATCTCACGCCTGTCCATAAACGATAACCCCTGCAGGATTGAATTTATCTGTAAAGGTTATTGTAACCAATATTTATACAATAAACACCAACAGTTTATCGGAAAAACCGTATAACCCTGTTTTGGAGTGGACAATGGGGTTTTGCGCTTGAACTCCTCCATATACCGTTACTCACCCAAAAGACCACCAACAGGCCTGTTGCAACTATATAAGATATCCATTCAAACGGGATAACCACGCCCTATCCCGCCGTTTAACCATTTTCCTCATCAGTCCCGGCCATGTTCAAGTTAATATATAATGATCGCTTAATTGAGTTATGTTTTTACCGGACTTTTATCAATGGCTAATAACGGCTTCGTTTATCTGGGGTTTCTTTACAAAGAGCTTGTAAGCCCCGTCAATTACGGCTCCGCGTTTCTTATCGGCATGGTGATTAACATGGCGCAAAGCCGCGGCCCGCTATCCACTATCGCCCCTTTTGTCGTCCCCGTCATCGTCCAGGCGATTTCCAAAGCGTCGATAAATTTCAGGCACAGGGAGACCGATATATTAATGCGCCTCCCGTCTGAGCGGCAGGATCCCGCATTTGTGACCGACAGGGATGGCCGGATAGTCACCTCGACAGGAAACTCCAAAAAGTTTTTTAACTCGATGAACATAACAAGCTTAAAAGATATCTTTAACACTTCAGACGAGGAAAAGATTCTTACCGAAGCGGTCAAATCGTTCGGCGATGGCCCAATAATTAACAAATTGGAGCTATTTTCCGATGTGGCGCAAAAATATTATCAGGTGCAGACAAAATATGACCAGGGCTCCGACCATATCCTGTTGTGGCTCGACGATATTTCCCCGTTAAAAGCTCTCGACTTCAACCTTTCCAGCATACGCAGGTTTTCCAGTGAAATTGTCACATCTGTAAAAGACATATCGAAAGAGAACGATATTTACGACAGGCTCGCTGGCCTGATTTTGAGCCAGGGATACAAGGGGGTGTTCATCACAAGGAAAGACAATGATGGATATTATGGCGGCAATGTTTTTAAAAGTGAAAACGGGGGACTTGTAAAATCGTACTTGATAAAAATATCGGAGGATTCAGCCGCTCCCCTGATGGATTCCATGCGCAAAGAGCGTGTGGTCACCCTTTCCAAAGGGGATGGCGAAACACAGGACGATTTCGACAAGGCCCATCCTTTCGATGGCCGTGTCCGAGGTTTTCTCAAGTTCCCTGTCAAAAACTATGTCAACTATCATGAAGGGGACGTATCGATAATCGCATTCAACAAAATGGATGAGATAAATCGCTTCGACCTCGCGGCGATGGAGACGGTGGTGAACAGCGCCCGGACGGCCACGTTTTTGATCGATCTTGCCATTGCCAACGATGAAAAGTTTTTACAGATAATCACCGGGTTATCGGCCGCGTCGGAATATAGCGACGAGATGACAGGGAAGCATATTCTGCGTGTGAACGAATATTCAAAGGCTCTGGCTATCAGGCTTGGATGTGACACAGAGTTTGTGGAAAACATAAGCCAGGTGGCGGCGATGCATGATATCGGCAAGGTCGCGATACCGGAAATCATCAAGCTCGAAAGAAAGCTGACCGACCCTGAAATGCAGGAAATGCGAATGCACACCATTTATGGGGCGCAGATAATCGACCAGATGATTGAACTGTCACAAACGGAGGATAGAAGGCTGGTGATGGCAAGGAACATCGCATTACACCACCATCAGCAATGGAACGGGGAGGGGTATCCCCGCCTTAAACAGGGCGCTGGCGAAATCGTAAAGCTGGGTAGCAGAAGTTTCAAGGACTACTCGTCGCTGACCCCGTTAGCTGGTGAAGAAATCCCGGTGGAGGCGCTTATCGTCTCCCTTGCGGATAAATACGACGCCCTCCGCAATGCGCGGCAATACAAACCGGCGTTCTCCCACGAAAAAACGCTGAAAATTTTAAAAGAAGACGACCGAACAGGCGCAAAAGCCCAGGACGTTTTTGGCCCAAAGATAGCGGAGTTATATGCCGATACCCATGAAAAATTCAGCGATATCTATGAAAAAATGTCCGATTAGGAGTCTGTCGGACTTAGGGGTTCGTTTGCGAGAAAGTCAGGTTTTGAGTCAGATTTATTGCGCTTTTGAGGTGAATAGTTGAACTATTCGTCAAAAAAGAGCGGAAAATCTGGCCGAAACGGGGCTTTTGTAGCAGAATCATCCTAAGTCCGACAGACTCCTAGATTACAAACACCCTCCGACCTGCTGGAGCCGGAGGGCGCAACAACAGACACAATTATCAAGGTTACGGATTCGTACAGGTCACGCCATCAGCCGCAACTGATGGATTTACCTGCCCTCTCGTTAATTGGAGTAGCAAGTTTTTAAGCTCAAAACAAGACATGCCAACGTTCTCAGACAAAACCAGACTATTCCTCGCCACCAGATTCGGAAGGGCTCCCAAGGAAGCGATATTGCCCACTCCTTGTCCACCAATTCGATTTACTTGCAAATCCAGTACCGTAAGTTCCCTGAGGCCTCCCAGTGGACTAACATCTCTTATGCGGTTATAACTCAAATCCAGCTTTGTGAGGTTTTTAAGGCTTGAAAGGTAGCTAACGTCATTTATGTTGTTATCCCGCAAATAGAGTACGGTAAGGTTTGTGAGGTAATTAATATTTTTTAGTGAGGTTATAGATTTATTATC
>UOGE01000114.1_pt1 | contig 28043 bp, 22 predicted proteins | sample 1989811 | NCBI WGS metagenome assembly UOGE01 (sample SAMEA4712198, study PRJEB27164) | hydrothermal vent metagenome | biome: marine basaltic hydrothermal vent biome; feature: marine hydrothermal vent; material: mineral | place: Pacific Ocean | collected 2011-06-14/2011-07-23 | depth 1691 m | reverse complement strand
CCGGTCTTCCGATCTTGGATAAACGCCGCGTGAAATCGGTTGATGAAGTCTTTGGCGATATTAAAGACGCCGACCTGGAGAGGGAGCCGACCTTTGTGGGTCAACTGCGTCAAAAAGCCGATGAGGACGATAAACGGCTTAAGGAATATATCGCCGCCCATAAAGAGAAAATGACCGAAATGGATAACGTTCGTAAACGCCTGGAAGCCGATGTGGAAAAAAGGGCGAACGCGCGGTTTGGGGAACTTGTGAGAGATCTCCTTCCCTTGATAGACGATATAGACAGGGCTATTGATTCGGCCACCAAATCGAGCGATAATGCCCTGCTTCTGGAGGGTGTCAGGCTACTGCGTGAAGGTGCGCTGGAGGCATTGAAAAACAAAGGCCTGGAAGAAATATTGTGCGAAGGCCAGCCTTTCGACCCTGAAATCGCACAAGCGGTGGCCACGGAGGTTGTGTCCGAGGATGACAAGGATAATATTGTGACAGCCCAGCTTGCGACAGGATATAAATTTGCTGGAATGGTGCTCAGGCCGGCGCTTGTCCGGGTGGGTCAGAAAACGAAGGTGGATAATGATTAAGCGTGACTACTATGAAATACTGGAGGTTCAGAAAAACGCCTCTGGAACTGAGCTGAAAAAAGCATATCGCAAAAAAGCGATGCAGTATCATCCCGATCAAAATCCGGGAGATCACCAAGCCGAAGAAAATTTTAAGGAGGCGGCCGAGGCTTATGGTGTTTTGAGCGATCAGGAGAAAAGATCGCTATACGATCAATTTGGCCATGATGGCCTGAACCAGAAGGGTTTCTCCGGTTTTGGCGGATTTGACGACATCTTTTCAAGCTTCTCTGATATCTTCGGTGACGTTTTCGGGTTTAGCGGCGGACAAAGACAGGGGGGCTCACACCAGCCAAGGCGAGGGGCCGACCTGCGGCTGGACATGGTGATAGAATTTATGGAAGCCATGGAGGGGGTTGAAAAAGAAGTTGAATTCGATAAATATGTGATTTGCGATGTTTGTAAAGGATCTCGCAGTCAGCCGGGCAAGCCGCCTGTCACCTGCCAGACATGCGGTGGAGCCGGGAAGGTGACCCGCTCCCAGGGCTTTTTCTCCATCGCCTCCACATGCCCTGATTGCAGAGGCGAAGGGGCCAGAATCACACATCCATGTAAAAAATGTAAAGGGGCGGGGCAGGAGCCGATCCATAAAAAACTGATTATCAAAGCCCCGGCCGGGGTAGACACTGGTTCGCGTTTGCGCGTTCAGGGTGAAGGGGAAGAGGGGAAAAATGGCGGGCCGGCTGGCGATTTGTATGTAATTATCCATGTAAACGACCATGAATATTTCCAGAGAAACGGGGACGATATCCTCCTGACCACTCCGGTGACCCTCGCACAGGCGGCTCTCGGGGCGGATTTGAAGATACCAAGCCTGGAGGGTGAAATCGACTTTGCTATAAAGGCGGGGACACAATCTAACACTATGAGCAAGATTCCAGGCAAGGGAGCGCCTCGCTTGAGAGGTTACGGCAGGGGGGATATGCTTGTCAGGGTGGTGTTGAACACTCCGGAGAGCCTGTCAAAACGGGAGGAGGAGCTATACCGTGAACTGGCGGAAATCGAGGGAAAAACTGTCCGCCCTCACCAGAAAGGGTTTTTTGAAAAATTTGTGGGATAGTAATGCCTTTTGATACAATGCGATACGGTCTACTGTTATAATACAATGCATATCAATAGTTAATCTGTTTTGTTAATGTTTGTGCCACAGATCCTTTATTTTATTGCTATTAATAAACCTGGATTATAAAATTAAATCCTCATTTAGTGGCCTGTTTTGATAAGATATAAACGCTGTAACGGGTGCGGGAGCGTGCATTTCACCAGAAAATCATCCATGCGCATCCACTCTTTGCATCTGGCAATAATTTGATTTTTTTGGCGCGCTTTTTCTGACGCGGCGCTGAAACGCAAGGTTTAGGGAAACATTCCTGATGAGTAAATTTCAAAATTTCCTGGTTGTGATCGTCCTGGTTATTTTTGTGGGCGGGATAGCCATTGTGTTTTATTTCTCCGACATGAACAGGGAGGCGAACCTTAGCAAGGCGGTGGAGGTTAAAAATGTCAGTATCACTAAAGTCTCTATCGACCACTATTTCAGAATGATCGTCACCGATTTACTATTTCTGACCGATACCCTTGAATCTGAACTTGGTTCGGAAGACGATGTAGAACATTCCCTTCAAAAAATGGCTGGATATTTTCGATCCATGTCCTTGCGAAAAGGGATTTACGACCAAATCAGGTTAATCAATGAGGAGGGGAGGGAAGTCATCCGGATTAACTATAACAATGGAAAACCGGAAATAGCAGGGAAAGAGAAGCTCCAGCAGAAAGGAAACCGATATTATTTCAGGGATACGTTTCGCCTGAAGCGGGGAGATGTCTATGTCTCTCCTTTGGACCTGAACATAGAGGGTGGCAAAATTGAAGTTCCCTTCAAACCTGTGATCCGGTTCGGGATGCCTGTTTTTGACGCCGATGGCAAAAAGCATGGGATTGTAGTGGTAAACTTTCTCGCTTTCGCTCTTCTCGATCAGATAAAAAAGCTCGCCTCAAATTCCCTGGGAGATATCATGCTGTTAAACGCCCATGGCTACTGGTTCATCGGGCCAAAGCCGGAAGACGAATGGGGCTTTATGTTTCCCGACCGGAAAGAAATATCCTTTGCGAACACGTATAAGGACGAATGGTCGATAATGAGGGCTCAGGACTCAGGCCAGATAAACACAAACTCGGGGCTATTTACATTCAAAACGGCTTTCCCGCTCCTTGCGGATTGGAAAACGAGCACAGGCTCTGCGGAGGCGTTCGCCCCAAGCAAAAAGCAAAGCCCACCCGAAGCGTATTACTGGAAGATTGTTTCACATGTAAGGCCGGAGGCCCTTTCGGCCGGATCGCGAGAGCTGTTTGCCAGGCTTGCGACGCTTTATGCGGCCCTGGTTCTTGCCCTTGGCCTTAGCGCATGGCTTGTCGATCGCACATTCGGAAAATCTATCGGCATGCCGGCGGGAGGAGGGCTTTCTCCCTTTGTTTTAATCAGCGCCACGGCCACGGTAATATTTATTTCTGAAGTGATGGTGATGTTGATCCTTCCATTTTTTCAACCACTATCAAAAATGACCGAGGCGTTTGTCAATGCGAGCTTTATGACAATCATGGTGGTTCCAACGCTTTATTTTTTGCTATACCGCCCGCTGAACCATCACATAGTTAAAAGAGCTATAGCGGAAAACGAGCTAAGGGAAAAAAGCGACATTATCGACAGCATGCTCACATCGTCGGTCGATATGGCCATCGCCGCCACCGACCTTGATTTTCGTATCACTTACTATAACCCCATGGCGGAAAAAATATTCGGGTATGCCGCCAAAGAGGTTATCGGGCGAACGGTGATGCAGATGCACACAAAAGAAAACGTGGAACCGGAACGGTTTGAAAAAGCGATTGAGATTGTGGCCCAGAAAGGGGAGTACAGATATTCTGTCGAGAAGGAAAAAGATGGTGAAAAACGCTATATAGATTCCAGAGTATCGGGCATATATGACAAGGAGAACAATATGTTCGGATATATGCTGATGTCACGCGATGTGACCGACAAAAGAATTTCCGAAAAACAAAAGGAAGAATTCATAACCGAGCTCGACAGGGCCAACACCGAGCTTAAGGATTTTGCGTATATCGTTTCCCACGATCTTAAAGCGCCGCTACGGGCCATATCGTCCCTTGCCGGATGGATGTCTCAGGACTATTCGGACAAGCTCGACGACGAGGGTCGCGAGCATTTGCAGCTATTGGTAAGCCGTGCAAAACGGATGAACAACCTGATCGATGGTATTCTAAAATACTCCCGCATCGGCAGGGTGAAGCCTCAGATGGAAAAAATCGACAGCCTGGCGGTTGTTAAAAACGTGGTCGATAGCGTCGATCCCCCCGATAACATCGTTGTAAAAATTGTGAAACCGTTGCCCACGATCGTGTACGATCAAACGCATCTTGCCCAGGTCTTTCAAAACCTGATCGGTAACGCCATAACTCATCTGGGCAAGCCGGAGGGAGAAATCATAGTCGCCTGTGACGATGAGGCGGAGAAGTGGAGATTTTCTGTGAAAGATAACGGAATCGGGATTGATGAGAAATATTTTGAAAGAATTTTTAAAATATTCCAGAGCCTGAAGGCGCGCGACGAATTGGAGACAACGGGGATAGGGCTTTCGATTGTGAAAAAAATTGTGGAAACCAACGGGGGCGCCGTAACGATTAAATCGAAAGTTGGAGCTGGAAGCGAATTTATTTTTACCATACCCAAACAAATTGATGTGGATGCACAGTAGAGGTTTAAAATATCTCTGCAATAATTATCATGAATGAAAGGCGCTAGTAATGGAAAAAAACGTTTTGATCTTGCTGGTTGAAGATGATGTGGTTGATGTAAAAACGGTTCAACGCGCGTTTAAGGAAAACAAAATGAAAAACCCGCTTGCCATTGTTGGCAATGGTGAAGAGGCTTTGGAATATTTACGGAGCGCCAATAATCCCAGACCCGGGCTTATCCTCCTTGACCTGAATATGCCGGTGATGAACGGAATAGAGTTTTTAAAAGTTGCGAAAGCGGATGACGGGCTTAGAAGTATACCTGTAATTGTCCTGACAACATCGCAAGACGAAAGTGACAGGGTGTATAGCTATAACCTGTCGGTGGCTGGATATATAACCAAACCGGTTGAGTTCGAAAAGTTTGTTGAAGCGGTGAAAATCATCGATCTGTACTGGAACCTGTGTGAAATGGCCTGACACCGGGTTGCAGAAAAGGAATATAAAATGTTAAACAGGAGCAAGCGTTGACAAGATCTTTGATTAAAGTTCTGCTGGTGGAAAACGATGCTGTGGACAGGATGGCGATCGAAAGAGCCGTGCGTGATAAAAGGCTCCGTATCGACCTTGAAACGGCGTCTTCCTATAAGGAAGGGCTCGAAAAGGCCACAACACGCGGTTTTGACGTTATCCTGCTCGATCATAACCTGGGTGACGGATATGGGATCGATATTCTCAAAGAGGTGAGCAACACACCGGTGATTTTTATAACGGGGAGCGGGGACGAGCAAATCGCGGCGCAAGCTGTCCGTCTGGGAGCTTATGACTATCTCGTTAAAGATCCTGATAGAAATTATATTAATCTTTTGCAAACCACGATCCAAACAGTATTAGAACGAAAACAGGTTGAAAGGGAAGCGCAAGAAGCGAAGGAGAAAGCGGAAAACGCCACACGTCTGAAAGACAAATTCGTATCGCTGGTCGCTCACGATTTGCGGTCTCCCCTCGCTTCCAATATTGGCCTGCTCAATTTCCTGAAAAACGAATCGAAGCGCCCCAACCCTGAAAAGAGGGATCATATACTCGACCAGCTGATAGAGATCAACACGCGAATGTCCCACCTCATCGATGGTCTTTTGGATATCACCAGGTTACAAACAGGAAAGATTACGCCTAAATTCAAATTTCTGGACGCAAGAAAAGTGGCCGTTCAGGCGATATTTGGCCTTAACTTTATAGCCGGCGAAAAGGGAATCGATCTTAAAGTGGAAATCAAGAAGGGTTCGCGAATATACGCCGACCCGAACCTGTTTATGGAAGTGGAGCAGAATATCGTCTCCAACTCGATCAAATTTTCCAACCCGGGCGATATCGTCACTATTTATATCCCGGAAGACAAGCCAACAACCATCGCCATCAAAGATACGGGGGTGGGGATAGAAGAAGATATCCTGAAAGATATTTTCAGACATGAAATCAAGACCACGCGCGATGGCACAAATGGGGAGAAGGGAACGGGCCTGGGGCTTCCTTATTGCGCGGACATCATGGCGGCCCATCGGGGGACCTTGACTGTGGAAAGCGAAGTGGGTAAAGGGAGCGTATTCTATGCGGGCCTGCCACAGGTGACACCGCATGCGCTTGTTGTGCATACCAGCGAGGCCACAGGAAGGGCGATAAAATCAATGCTTGAAAAAATTAATGTATTTGTTATGGAGGCGGGGGATGAAAAAGAAGCGTTGGAGGCCATAGATAAAAAGATTCCGGACATAGTGATTATGGATATCACAAACCCTGGCATGGAGGGCGCCGCGCTTTTTAAAAAAATAAAATCGATTCCCGTTTCGCAAGAAGCGCCAGTGATAGTGATCTGCTCATTGTCAGAAAACGATGTTCACGATAAACTTGTTCGCCTTGGAGCGGATGATTTTCTCTCCAAACAGCTCGTCAGCGAGGAGTTGATCCCCAAAGTGAGAAAGCTGATAGGCTAACCATGCTCTCTTGGCACGGCAAGCATCCGGTCGAGCGTAAGTTTGGCCTTCACCCTGATATCTTCCGGCACTGTGATGATCTCTTTCATCTCGTTTAAGGCGTCATAAACATCCTCTATTGATGTGACCTTCATGTTCGGGCATATCATGTCCTCAGAGACGTGGATGAACTCCTTTTCGGGGTTATCTTTTTTAAGGCGAAAGAGTATCCCGCTTTCGGTGCAGACAATGAACCGTTTTGCATCGCCCTCTTTTGCGTATAAATACATCCCGGAAGTGGAGCAGATATGGTCCGCCAGGTCGAGCACGTCTGGCGCGCATTCGGGATGGGCCATCACCAGCGCGTCGGGATAGTTTTCTTTCATTTTTATCACCGTTTCCGGCTTCAGCAGGTGATGAGTGGGGCAGAACCCTTTCCAGTAATCGACTTTCTTTTTAGTATAGCGCTGAACATATTTGGCAAGGTTCATATCGGGGGTCATAAAAACGTGATCCGCCTCAAGGGAATTGACAACGGCAAGAGCATTGGCGGAAGTGCAACAGATATCCGATTCCGCCTTCACCTCGGCGGAGGAATTGACATATGTAACAATAGGAATATCTGGTCCAAGCTCCTTTTTCTTTTCACGAAGCCGCTTCGCGGTGATCATATCGGCCATGGGGCACCCGGCCTCTTCCCTTGGGAGAAGCACCGTTTTATCGGGGGAGAGAATCGCCGCAGATTCCGCCATGAAATGGACACCGCAAAGGAGAATGATTTCGGCGTCTGTTTCAGAGGCCTGCCTGGCCAGGGCCAGGGAATCCCCGGTGATATGGGCCACTTCCTGTATCTCGTCGCGCTGATAGTTGTGGGCCAGCACTATGGCGTTTTTCTCTTTGGCGAGACGTTTAATCTCTTCCTGGATATCTTTAATCTGCGCCGTGACACTATTCATTTCAGCTTTAACCTCTTATTAAAATCTTCTATACTGTAATTGTATCCATAATGGCCGATTGGTTGCAATCAGAGTATTACCACGCGGGTATGATCAAAAGAGGCGCTAATCTGGGCATAAACAGTTATAATAAATCCTATAATGAAAAAAGCTCTCTTTGCAATGGTTCTTGTGGCCCCACTGGTTTTCGGCTTGGCCTATGCCGATTTATCGGATGATTTTATGCGTGAAGTGGAAAGCGGGGAGATCGCCAGGGTAAAAGCGCTTATCAAAAAAGGGGCGGATGTTAATTCCAGGGATATGCTTGGCGTGTCGGCCCTTATGTTCGCGATTATTATGGACAACCCTGAGATAGCGAAGATATTGATAGATTCCGGAGCCGAAGTGAACGGGCGCGATATCGTTGGCTCTTCGGCCCTTATGTTCGCCGCGGACATGGGCTCGCAAGCCGAGACATTACACCTGTTGATATCAGCCGGGGCGGATGTGAACGCAAGGGATAACATGGGGTGGACAGCGCTACTGCTTGCGGCGAGAAGCGCAAATCTTGATCTGGTGAAAATACTTGTCAAGAACGGGGCGCGAACGGATGCGAAAACCGAGTCTGGCGTCACATATGCCCTTGCCGCCGCGCAGGGGGGGCTCGATAACATCGTTATCGACCTGATTGAAAAAGGAGAGAATGTTAACCAGCGCTCCTCCGACGGATTCACCCCCCTTATGTATGCCGCGAAGAACGGAAGTGAAAAAGTGGTGGCGGTTCTCATTGGCAAAGGGGCCGGGGTGAACACTAAAGATCGGGATGGCAACTCTGTCCTCGCATATGCCATCGCGGGAAACCATCAGGGTGTTATGAAAATATTAAAAAAAGAGGGGGCCACGGCCAGCTTTGGCGCAAACGAAGATAGCGTGTTTTGCAAAGAGGTGACCGGCGACATCGCTAACCTCGCCATTGCGAACGAAAGCTATTTCGCCGAGAACGATAAATATATCGTTTCCGGCGATGGAGGAGACCTGCCGATGTGGAAGCCGTCGCCCGGCGTTAAAATAAAACTGGGGGGTGAGGCGGCAACAAAATTCACCATGCTCGCCTCTCATCCGGAATGCGTCGATGCAAACAACAAAGAGATAGTCTATCTTTGGGACTCATCACAAGGCGGGTTGCAGTAAACACACTGTTAGCGCTTGCGCATGGCATAGACAGCCCGATTGAAGGGAAGGGGAGGGGAGTTTAAGCTCTACCGGCTGGACGCCATGTGAAATGTGACAGCCGCCGCGGATGAAACGTTTAAAGAACCGACCGGGCCGGTGATAGGAATCTTCATCACCTTGTCGCACCTTTTTATCACAAGGGGGCGGATTCCTTTCCCCTCGCTCCCTAATACAAGCGCAAGAGCCGAGATCCCGGCAAAATCTAATTCTTCTGTCCCGCCAGCATCGAGGGCAACGCAATGGAACCCGTCATCCCTTAGTTTTCGGACGCATTCGGCAATGTTATTCACCGGGCACAGGCTCATGTGCTCCCCGGCTCCGGCGGATGCTTTCGCGGCGACCGGTGTGTACGATGCGGCGCGCTTGGCCGGATATATAACGCCATCGAGGCCGAAAGCGTTGGCGGAGCGGATGATGGCGCCAAGGTTGCGCGGATCCATCACACCATCAAGCAGGCAGAGGGTGGGGCGGCCAGATTTTGGTTTGCTTATCGCTCGCTCCACAAGCTTGTCGAAATCGGTCAACCGAGGCATGGTGACCAGGGCGACAATCCCCTGGTGTCCTTCGGCGTCGGCCAGCCTGGCGATTTTATCTATGGAGCTAAAATCGACCGGGATGTTACACCGCTTCGCATGCGAGATCAGCGACAGGACAGGTTTGCCGGTGGCTCCTTTTTTGACTATGATGCCCGATATTTTTCTCCGTCCCGCGTTAATAGCCTCCTGGATAGGGTTGACGCCAAAAATGTATTCCCACCGGACATCTTTTTTCTTTTTATGCTTCATTTGTATTATTGTAGCTCTATAAAGCCTTCCACCCCATCCTTAAATAGGATCGCGCAACTTTCATTTTTAAGGTCTTTATATTCATAGCACACGAGCTTGCGCCGATGAACCGCGAAATTGGAGGGGGACCGGGCCGCCGCCAATGCGGAATATACCACCCTCTCTTTCGGGGCGTCTCCATCGAACATGGAATAGCCTTTCATCCAGTCTGGTTGCGCCACTTTTACGCCATGTGATTTCCATACATCGATAATCGTTGGCAGAATGTCCATGTGAGAAGTTGTTGTGTTTAAAACAATTTCGTTTTTCAAATCGCCGGGGCGGTGGATTAACATCGCCGCCGACGTTTGATACAGGTTAAGATAATTTGCGTGGAGCGAGCGTCCTCCTTCGTAAAATTCTTCGCCATGATCGCCGAATAAAATAAATAAAGTGTTATCCCATCCACCCTCGGCTTTCATATGGGCGATGAGATCGCCCACCAGATGATCGACGTAATAGGCGGAGTTTTTATAACGGTTGAAGACCAGCCCGGCTTGCGATTCGTAATCGAACGAAAACAGATTAATATTTTTTTCCGCTGTTGGAGCGAACTTTTTATATTCCGGGCCATCGGGATAGGAATAGTTGTGATGGGTTGAATTGAAAGTAAGGTAATAGAATCCTGGTTTTTCGCGCTTCCCGTAAATTTCTTTGAATCTGTCCGCCATCTCCCTGTCGCGGTCGACCCAGTCCCCGTCAAGAAAGAGGGTGATATTATCCAGATATTTTGTGGATATAAGTTTTTCCATTCCCCACCAGTTGAAATCCTCGCTATTGAAAGCGATTGTTTCATACCCCAGCTTATCGGCAAGATCAATCAAAGGGGGTTTGACAGGGTGATCGATAGCGCTTGCGTAGTGATTCGGGAACAGGCCGAACAGGGCCGAAAACATGGAAAAATGTGTGCAGTTACTGGTGGAGTAATGGGATGCAAACAGCGAACCCTGAACGCTGGAAATGTTTGGCATAATGTCCGGGGTTGGCATATCTCCCCGCAATCCTTCCACCATGATAAACACGATATCAGGCAAGGCGTGAAGGCTCGCCGCGCTATGCTCCACAGGAATTGAAATAGATTCCGGCAAAGGAGCCGCTTCAAGATTAAAACGAGCAAAGGCCAACTCTCCTTGATAACGATCGTTATCTATCACAAATTTATATAAACCCCTAGCGCTGACATGCGGGCGCCAGATGATGGAGCTGTTTATTTTGTCGATAGCGTCGAGCCGGGCATAATCCATATACCCTGTCACCCCACGTTCCATGATTACGACTAAAAATAAAATCACAAACGTATGCCGGAAAGGGGACACGCGCCGCCTTTGCGCCTGCCCAATCTTATATACGACGAAAAACAGGATAACAGGAACAACAATAAATGTGACAAGTCCCGAATAATATGTGCTATCGGAAATACCGCTTATCTCCCTGAAGTTTTCGTGGAAAACAGTTTTGATGATGTATATGCTTATGTGACTTTTTGTGAGGGCGATTGTCGCCAGGTCGCATCCAAGCAGATATAGGGAGATGGAAATAAAGGCCGATTTTACCGCCAACGATGTTTTGAAATGAATTTTTTCCAGAACGAGAAACAGGCTTTTATCGAGAATAACTAGAATTATGAGCGCCCAGAAAAACCCGATGACAGCGACAGCAAGAGAAGTAACATCAAAAAAGCCAGTCGAACCATAGATCAATGTGGCCGAGGCGAAGGCGATAGCCCCATACAGGAGCGAGAGGAAAATATCGGTGACCAGCAGGCCGCCGCGAGATGGCCTTTGCGATAATAATATCACGGCGCCTTTAATCGAATCTGACAGACCAGGTGACCCCCGCCTCGGTGTCGTGCAGGCTTATTCCCTTGTCGCCCAGCTCGTCCCGAATCCTGTCCGCCGTTATAAAATCTTTTTTCTCGCGCGCTTTAAGGCGAGCCTCTATCATAGAGTCCAGTTCCTCCGGCGATAGCTCAAGCTCTTCGAGCTTCTTTCGCCTGGCCGATTCGATAAATTCCGCCGGGCTTTGCCCGAATAATCCCAAAACAGCGCCAAATTCCTTTATCCCCCTGGCGCCTTTCAGGAACAGCTCTTTCGCTTTTTTATAATCATCCGATCTCTTTTTCATCCGGGCCATCCCCGCGCGAAGCTGGTTGATCCTTCTTAGCTCCCCCGTTAGCAGCGCCACAGCGGTGGCCGTATTAAAATCGTCGTCCATTTCTTCCGTAAATTTTTTCCGCACATTTTCTTCCGGTTGAAGGCTGGCCCCTTCACCGGTGTCCAGCTCCTCCGCAAATTTCAGCGCGTCATAAAACCGGGCCAGATTCCTGTATGCGTCCACAAGATATTGATCGGCGAAATCTATCGGGGACCGATAGTGGCTCGAAATCAGAAAAAGCTTTACCGCTTCGGCGTTATGTATTTTTAGCAAATCCCGGATCGTGAAAAAGTTGCCCAGAGACTTGGACATCTTCTCTTCCCTGATGGTTACAAACCCGTTATGAATCCAGTAGTTCACCGGCGCCACACCCGAAGTTCCCTGGGATTGGGCTATTTCGTTTTCGTGATGAGGGAACACCAGATCCTTTCCGCCGCCATGAATATCGAACGAGACACCAAGATATCTGCGCCCCATGGCGGAGCATTCTATGTGCCATCCGGGCCTGCCTTCGCCCCAGGGGGAAACCCACTTCGGCTCCTCTGGTTTGGCCGCTTTCCACAAGGCGAAGTCCATCGGGTTGCGTTTCGATTCATCCACCTCCACCCGCGCACCGGCCTGGAGGTCGTCAAGATTTTTTCCGGACAGCTTCCCATATTCGGGAAAATCTTTCACGGAAAAATAAACAGAGCCGTCAAGCTCGTACGCTTTTCCGTTGGCGATCAACGTTTCCACCATCCCGATCATTTCGGATATATGCTCGGTCGCTTTCGGTTCCATATCTGGTTTCATAAGCCCAAGGGCGCTCATATCCTTGTGAAGCTCGGTGGTGTATCGGCGGGCGACATCGCTCGCCTTCTGGCCAAGCTCATTAGCGCGGCCGATAATCTTGTCATCAATATCGGTTACGTTTCTTATGTATGTAACGTCGTATCCGCTGAATTTCAGATATCTGTAAATAATATCGAACACAATCGCGGCGCGGGCATGCCCTATATGGCAAAGATCATAGACCGTTACGCCACACACATACATCCCCACTTTTGGCGGGTCAAGAGGCTTGAACTCCTCCTTTTGACGGGTGAGGGTGTTATATATTCTCAGTGTCATTTTAATAATTATTAAGCCTGTTTTCTATCCTGGTCAAAATTTCATCCCTCCCCAGCGTATCAAAAAGGTCTTTTAGTTTTGGCCCGGTCGATCTGCCGGTCAGCGCTATTCGCACCAGAAGGAAAAGCTCTTTCCCTTTTAAACCTGTTTGGGATGTGAGCGATTTTATCACAGCGTCCAGGCTATCGCCTCCAATATTATCCATTTGGGCCACAGTTTTTTTGAATGCGCCAATGGTCTCTTTCGCCCCCTGGCCCGCCAGTATCTCCTCGGCCTTCTTGTCCGGCTTGCCAGGCTCCACAAATTGCCGCGCGTGATGGATCGCCTCTATCGGGCTGTGGATCGAATCCCTTACCGCATCCATTATTTTGTTTAACTTCGCTTCTGAAAATTTATCAAATGGAAATAGGCCCTCTTCAAGGATTGGCCTGATGATTTTAAGAAATTCGGCGGATGACAGTTTTTTAATAGCTTTGGAATTAATATACTCCAGCCGGGCCGGATCGAACGACGATGGCGATTTAGACACTTTGGACAAATCAAATTTTTCCGCCATAGCCTCTATGGACAACGCCTCTTTCCCGTTCACCCCGGACCAGCCCAGCATGGCAAGGGCGGTGTTAATCGCCTCCGGCTGGTACCCCTTAACCAGAAGCGTCCCTATATCGGCCGAGTCCGCCCGTTTGGAAAGTTTTTGCCCGTCCATCCCCAGAATAATCGACAGATGATGATATTTTGGGGGCGCCTTGCCAAGAGCCCGCATAATAAGCAACTGCTTTGGCGTGTTCGACAGGTGATCCTCACCACGGATAACATCGGTGATTTTCATATCGATATCGTCTACAGCCGAGGCGAGATAGTAAACCGCCTCACCGTTGGAGCGGGTAAGGACAAAGTCCCCTATGTCGGCCGTTTTAAAATGAACCTTGCCGCGAACGCCATCGGTGAATTCTATCTTCGCCCCCTCCACCAGGAACCTGAACGAGGGAACAGCGCCGGCTTTTTCCCTCTCTTTACGCTCGCCCTCAGAAAGGTTTCTGCATCTGCCCAGATAGCGTGGCGGCTTGTTTTGGGAAATGAGCGTCCTGCGATCTTGCTCCAGCTCCCGGGGTGTGCAAAAGCAAGGGTAGGCGGCGCCTTTTGCGATCAGCGTTTCAAGGGCGTCGGCATATCTGTTTTTTCGCTCGCTCTGGCGGTATGGCCCATACGGCCCACCCACGTCAGGCCCTTCATCCCAGCCAAGCCCCAGTTGACGAAGGGTGTTCATCATTTTTTTTTCCTGGCCAAGATCGCTTTTTTCGGCGTCCGTATCCTCGATCCGCAATATGAATTTACCCCCTTTGTTACGGGCGTAAAGCAGGTTAAAAAGGGCGGTGCGCAGGTTCCCCGCATGGAGGGCGCCAGTGGGGCTGGGCGCAAAACGGACTCTTACAACGCTCATTTCCCTCTACCTTTAATTTTAGTCATTCGATTTCTTTTTAAAAACGCAAAAAATGGCTTTTGGCTCAAAATCGGCCGTGCCTGGATATGTGCTCTCCTCCCAGTGAAGAAGCTCGAACCGCCCATCAAAAAGCCGTGTCAGCTCCTCGATGTTGTATCGTGTGGGGCCATACAGGCCCGCCTGTTTCTTCGAAAAGGTTTTAAGGAGCAATATCCCGTTTTCTTCCAGCAGATTATATACGTTTTCGACGTATAGCCCCCTTTTGTTTCCTGCGAAGACATGAAAACAGCCCCGGTCGTGCGCCACATTGTATTTGCCGGTGAGCCCGGTTTCGATTATATTGTCCACGCGAAACTCTATGCTATCGGAATAATCCTGGGTCAATCTTTTCGCCATTTCGATCGCCGGCTCCGCAATATCCACGGCGGTCACCTGATATCCCGCTTTGGCAAGCTCCTTGGCCATTGTTCCCGGCCCTGTGCCTATGTCGAGCGCCTTTCCACCCCTGGGGCAATATTTTTCTATCGCCAGTTTCACTTCGTTATCTATTTCGTTCGTATACCACGCGAGCTTGCCGGGGTCGGGGTCGGCATATCGATCGGTCCACATTTGCTTTACCGACTTGAATTTCACGATTCTTGTGAGGAAACGAATGAGCCAGATGACTATATTGCGCATTATTAAACTATTTCTCGTTCAGGAGCGCAACAGCCCACACGGCGATTCCTTCTCCGCGCCCCGTGAACCCCAGACCTTCGGTGGTTGTCGCTTTCACCGAGATTTGCGACAGATCAGCGCCCAAAGAGGAGGCGATGTTGTTTCGCATATCCAGAATATAAGGGGAAATCTTCGGAGACTCGGCGGCGACCACAATATCCAGGTTGCCCAGCCAGTATCCTTTGGAGTCGACCATCTCCGTCACCTTTTCAAGCAGTATGAGGCTCGATATCCCTTTATATCGCATATCGCTATCGGGAAAATGTTTTCCGATATCTCCCAGGGCCAACGCCCCCAGCAGCGCGTCGCAAACCGCGTGGCAGATAACGTCAGCATCTGAATGCCCCAACAGGCCCCTTTCGCTATCTATGGCCACGCCCCCCAGAACCAGTTTTCTTCCCGCCTGAAAACGATGGGCGTCAAACCCCTGGCCGATGCGGCTCATTGCGCCGGCTCTTTTATGTGCATTTTGTTTTCCACCCGGTTGATCGCCAAACCCGCTATCATAAGCGACGGGTCGAGCCGCGCCGCTTCATTAAAGCAGGTCAGCGCCTCATCCAGACGGTTCATATCCTCCAGCGCGCATCCTCTGTTAAAATGAATGGAGGCGTCTGACGGGTCTATCGCTAATGCTTTTTTATATGCGTTTAAAGCGCCCAGATGCTTGAATAAATGGCGCGAGCATATGCCGATGAAATTGTAAATCCTGACGTCTGAAGCGTTGAGCCTGGCAAGCTTTTCAAACAGCTCAAGCGCCTCTCCATAGTTTCCCTGACGTATGTATGACTCCGCGGCGGCCATGATAAACTCCTGGTTGCCAGGATTATTTGCAATTGCTTTATTAAACGAATATTTCGCCTTGGCAAAATCACCACTGCTAAGATAAGTTTGAAACATCGCCAGCCAGTCCGCCGGTGTTTGCGGTGATATGCGGGAGACTTCTTCCAAAGCCGCGGCGACGAGGGGCCCTTTCCCGGCTTTTTTGTATGCCGTTATCAGGTTGAAATAGGCGCTGACGAGCCCTGAATGTATGGTCATCTCTTCCTTGAGGTTACCCGCCTGCGTTAAAGGTTCGGCCTGCCCGTTTTTTCTTTTGCCTTTGTGGGCCACGATCGATTTTTTATAAAGGTTGATGGCTTTCAGGAAAAAAATTATGGAATCGTCATAGTTCCCCTCGCTCATCACTATTTCGCCGAAGCGCTGATTCAAAGCGGATGACCATGGATTTTGCTGAACAAGGAGCCGCAAATCATCGGTATCCTCATACGCTTTACCCAGGCGCTTGTAACAAAGCATCAAAAGCTCATGGGCCATCTTGTCCATGCGGTCGTGGTTGACAATGGTTTTCAATAAAGGTAAGGCCGCTTTAAATTCGTTCTGCCCGCAATATATTTTTGCTTTCGAAAGCGTCGCGGAAAGGGACCATGGCGCAAGCAATTGCAGATCGCTGATAGCGGACAGGGACTCAGAGTAAATATACCTGAGCCGTTCTTCCAGCTCCATGTTGCTCTCTGTTTCGAAAACGTATTTCAGCTCCACTCTTCTTGCGGCGTCTTCGATTGATACGGATTCATTCACCATTTCAGTTAATGAATCGCGAAAGCTCTCCATTGAAAAAGGAAGGATAATCACCCCCTTCACCCCCGCCTCTTTCACCTCGGCGGCAAGACTGGCGGTCATCTCCTTTGAAAATAAAATCACGGGGGTCTCGTCAAGATCGAGGTTCGAAGCTATTTGCCTGGCCAGATCAACACCGCTCCCGTCTGTTAATTTCTCCGCACACAAGATAAGGTGGACTGGTTCGCCCTCCCTGCTAAAAGAAGCCATAAGGTCGATCGCTTCGAGCTGTGTGTCCACCTCCTCCGGGGCGATAACTTCCCCCGGGATGAAAGCCTCATATTCAAGCCGAGCAAAATAATCTTTTAGTATCCGCCTTTCATGCGCTTTCGGCGATACAAGGATGACGCGTATCATTACAGCCTCTCCTCCTCATCGTTTTCCATCACACAATATTCAACAGGTTCAGTCCCTTCGATGAAAACTTCCGGGTAGGTGTCGCGGCACTGATCAGTCGCCAATTTGCCCGACTCCCGGTCGACCACTTTCACAACCACTCTTTCGGGCGGCGTAAAATCCAGAACAGGCCTGTTTTTTAACGCCTGCGACATGAACGAAGCGAAGATAGGCCCGGCGGCGAATCCTCCTGTCTCACCCGGGCCGAGCGATCGGTTATCGTCAAACCCGACCCACACACCGGCCGCCAGGCTAGGTGTGTATCCTAAAAACCATGCGTCGCGAAAATCGTTGGTTGTGCCGGTTTTACCGGCGACTGGCCTGCCGATAGATTTCGCCACTTTGCCTGTCCCGTTTTCAATCACCCCCTGAAGAAGCTTGGTCAACACATAGGCCACTTCCGGGCGGATGGCGTCTGTCACCTCCGGCATCCTCTCTTCCAGAACTTTTCCCTTGGCGTTTTCCACAGAGACGATGAAATATGGCTTGGCGTATAACCCGTTGTTGGCCAGGGCTGAATATGCCGCTGTTATTTCCAGCGGTGAAACCTCGTTCACACCCAAAGCCAGGGAGAGATAGGGCCGAAGCTTTGATGTGATCCCCATCCTTTTGGCGACGCTTATAACCTGGTCCACCCCGATCTTGTCCAGCAGTTTCACAGTCGCCACGTTAATAGAAAACTCAAGGGCGCGGCGAAGCGAGACCGGCCCGTAAAAACGTTTGGAAAAATTGACCGGTTTCCATTCGCTATGCTTTGTTGCGCCGGGGAAAGATACGGGCGAATCTATAATTTTATCGACAGCCGTAAACCCCGTATCGAGCGCGGCCAGATATACAAACGGCTTGAAGCCGGAGCCAGGCTGGCGCTTCGCGTTGACAGCCCGGTTAAATTGTGACTTTTCATAGTCGGCCCCGCCTATCATGGCAACGATGGCTCCGTCCTCCGGCCTGATGGCGATAAGCGCGGCTTGCGCGGAAACAGCGTCCGGATAGAGCCGTTTACTGCTGATGGTGTTGTTAACTCTTTTCAATCCCTCGGCAACGGCGCGCCGGGCGCTTCTTTGCATTTCCGGGTTCAACGTTGTCACAACAGTCAGCCCCTCCCTGTACAACCGTTCAGATCCATATCTCTCTTCCAGATAGATTCTCACCATCTCCACGAAATGTTTTGCAAGCCTCTCTTTATCCGTTCGTTTCACAAGTTCAATAGGCTCCGCCCTGGCCGTTTCTTCCTGCTCTTTTGTAATAAAATTTTCTATCGCCATCCGGCTGAGCACCGTGGCGCGCCGTTGCTTTGCAAGGTTAATATTATTTATCGGGGAATATCGCGATGGCGCCCGTGGCAAGCCGGCGATCATGGCCGATTCCGCCAACGTAAGGTCCCTCGCCGATTTACCGAAATAGACCTGCGCCGCCGCCGCCACCCCGTATGCGCCGGAGCCCAGGTATATCTGGTTGCTGTAAAGCTCCAGTATTTCAACTTTGGTATATCGTTTTTCAATCTGAATCGCCAGCAGAGCCTCCTTGATTTTGCGCCACAATTTTTTGTTGGGCGACAGGAAAAGCTGTTTCGCCAGTTGCTGGGTGATGGTCGACCCCCCTTGCGCCATGCGGCCCATCCTGATATCGACCAATAGCGCGCGCAGTATAGCAAAAAATCTGATTCCTTTATGCTCGAAAAACTTGTGGTCTTCCGTGGCGATCAGCGCCTCGATCAGATGTTCCGGAAGATCGGAATATGATATCCATATACGCTTTTCCAGAAACAGTTCGGCAAGCTCTGTTCCATCTTCGGCCAATATGCGCGAGACAACGTTGGGACGGTATTCCTCCAGCGCGCGAACTTCGGGCAGGTCGTGATACATGGCGACCGACAAGCCAAACAGTGAACCAAGCCCCGTGGAGACAATAATAAAAAAGCCCATGAAAACAGGGCGCCCCTTAAACAGTTTCATTGTCACTTCCGCTTATATTCCCAATGACCGTCCACCATCGACAACGATCGTCTGTCCCGTTATATATTCCGTTTCCGCCAGAAAAAGAACCGTCCTGGCGATATCCCCGGGAGAGCCGAACCTTCGCATCGGTATTTTTTTTATAATCGCTTCACTCGATTCTCCCGTATTGGCCGATGGCTCCAATATAGCGCCTGGCGCTATGGCGTTCACCAATATATCGGGCGCAAGTTCGGCGGCAAGCTGGCGAGTGAGCGCTTTTAGTCCCGCTTTCGATATTGTATACGGAAGATAACCTTTTTTGGCAAAATCGGCATATACATCTACCATGTTCACGATTCTGCCCGGTTGCGAAATTTTCAGCCACTTTGCAGAGGCGATGCTCAACAAAGCCGGGGTAACCACATGAATATCATGAAACAGGGCGATGGAGCTTTGCGTCACCTTCGAAATATCTGTTTTTTCGAATATTGAGGCGCTATTCACCAGAAGATCGAGCCGCCCAAAGGCGTTGTGGACCAATTCAGGCAGGTTTATAACCGATTCCCGGTTCAGAAGATCGGCCTGAAAGGTAATGGCGGAACCCTCCCCGCAAGCCGTATTAAGCCGCTCGGCGAGCGAAAAAGCCTCCTCGGCTGAATCCCTGTAGTGGATGGCGATCCTATAGCCATTTTCGGCCAATTTGTGCGATATGGCGCTTCCCAGCCTCCGGGCGGCTCCGGTGATGAGGGCGACCGGTTTTACTATATTTGTCATGAGACATTGTCCTTTAAACGATTGGATCATGTTACCGGCGTTAAAGCCTTGTTGCAATGTGAATTAAGCTTAAATGCGATAGATGGGAGCTAACACGAATATAATACGAAACTATCTATTGTTATTCGCTTATAAATATGTGATATAGTGTTAAAATATTGAGGATTTTTGGATGGGATCGTTTATGACTGATTTGGTTAACCATGCGCCAGGGTTCTTTTCCCTTGAATTATTTACGACAGATATCTTTGATATCAAGGATATCAAAGACGAGGAGGGCCTGGTGGCCCATATATCGGCCGGGCGCCATAACCCTTTATATAACAACCAGAATTTCGATAGCGAAAGCCTGAAGAACCGCACTAACGATAAGCGGGCTTAAGATAATAAATGGCGGCGCCAAAGAGAAAAAGCAAATCAAAATTGTCCGGATCGGCCAACAGGCTTAACGCTGGTTCCGGTGGGGAAGGGACAATACAGAACACGGTATTGCAAGAGGAGCTTGAATCCCGCTTTCTTTCGTATGCCTTGTCCACAATTGTTTCCCGGGCATTGCCAGATGTGCGTGACGGGCTAAAACCTGTTCATCGCCGCGTTTTATACGCCATGAGCCAGCTACGCCTCGGTTTCGACGCCAGGTTTCGCAAATCGGCGGCTGTGGTGGGTGACGTCATCGGTAAATACCATCCTCACGGCGACCAGGCGGTGTATGACACGATGGTCCGTCTGGCCCAGGATTTTTCCCTTCGCTATCCTTTGGTGGAAGGGCAGGGAAATTTCGGTAATATAGATGGCGATTCAGCGGCCGCCATGCGATACACCGAGGCGAGGCTTTCGAAGCTGGCGGGTGAACTGACGGCCGAAATGAAAATGGATACGGTCGAATTCGCCCCGACCTATGACGGTACCCAGAGCGAGCCCAGGCTTATGCCGGCCCGGTTTCCCAACCTGCTGGCCAACGGCTCCTCCGGAATAGCAGTGGGCCTGGCGACAAATATCCCCCCCCACAATTTAAAAGAGACGATAGACGCCGCCATTATGCTGATTGACAGGCGCGGTTTGACCACGATGGAACTGCTGAAATATATCAAAGGGCCGGATTTCCCTACAGGTGGCCAGATAATCGCCTCAAAAAAGGAGTTGTGCGAAGCATACGATAGCGGGAAGGGGTCGATCACCGTTCGGGGCGAGTGGGAAGAGGAAAAGCTGGCCCGGGGTAAAAAAAATATCGTGATAACCTCCATCCCGTACACGGTGAATAAAAGCCGGTTGATAGAAAAAATAGCCGACCTGATCATAAGCAAAAAGCTTCCCGCCATCGTCGACGTTCGGGATGAATCGACCGAGACAATCCGAATTGTGCTGGAGCCGAAAGCGGGCGAAACCAAGCTTGAAAATATAGTGAGCTATATCTACAAAAAAACCGATCTTCAGATTAATTTTGCGATGAACCTCACCGCGCTAACACCAGACGCGACACCCCTTCGCCATTCCCTGCGGCAGATGCTCAAATCGTTTATCGATTTTCGTTTCGACGTCACCGGGAAACGCCTTAATTATGACCTTCGGCTGATAAAGGCAAGGCTCCACATATTGCGCGCCCTTATGAAGGTTTATAAAGAGCTGGACAAGGCCATCGCGATTATCCGCACATCCAAAACCCGCGACGAAGCGAAACAGAAGCTGATTAAATATTTCGTGTTCGACGATACCCAGGCGAATGCGATTCTCGACTTGCGCCTGTCGGCGCTGGTGGGGCTGGAAATATCAAAAATCAAAATTGAGAAAGCGGAAAAAGAGGCCCAGCGTGAAATCATAGAAGGGGTTTTGAAAAGCAAATCCAAATTGTGGAAGCTTGTAAAAAAAGAATTAAAAGAGATAAAAGAAGAGTATGGCGACAAAAGAAGGTCGCAGATTATCAGCGCCATTAAGGACGGGCCTGAATATCATCCGGAGAGTTTTATCGAACATGAGGATACGCACGTCATCGTATCGAACCAGGGATGGGTGCGGCGGATGAAGTCTGTCGCCGATCCGCAATCACTCCGGTTCAAAGAGGGTGATTCGCTGATGGCGTGGATACCGATGAACACGCGAGATGTTGTCTGCTTTTTCAGTTCCGCCGGGAAGTTTTACGCCATCAGCGCCAACGATATAATTGCCACCACAGGCTTCGGGGCGCCGATTCAGTCCATGTTTAAATTTATGGATGGGGAGAGGGTGGTCTCCGTGGTGGGGCTGATCAAACAAAACAGCAAAGAGCGCAAAACGGCCAACGACCCTGGCGGATCGAAACAGGGGGGCCTTTTCGACAAAACAAAAAAATCCGATTTCGCAAACGTGTTCGGCCAAACCATTGAAGAAGAGTTTGTGTGGGAGTTTTTAGTTGTGTCTGAAGGTGGCTCTGGATTCAGGTTTAGCTCCGAGATATTGGCCGAGACAAACAAAAATGGTAAAAAGTATGCGAACGTGAAGAGAGATGACGCGATTTTCAACGTTATCCTGGTCAGTAAACCAAGCATATTCATCCTTGCAAGCGACGGGCGGGGCCTGAAGATGAAGCTGAAAGAGGTCCCGGTTTTGAGTGGCCCTGGCGCTGGCGCGCGGCTTATGAAGATCAAGCCGGGGGCGCGTGTGATCGGGGTGAGAAACCTGGGCAGGGGAGACTTTATATCGCTTTTATACGCAAGCGGCAGGGACGATAAACGCGGTTTCGCCGATGTGGAAAACGGGGCCAGGGGAACGGTGGGCCGGATGGTCGCCTCTCGGAAGAAAAAACTGATCGGGCTGGCGATTGGTTGATATCAATGACAACTTTGAGACACTAAACCTTGGACAAAAAATATACAGCTAAAAGCATCGAAGTCCTTGAAGGGCTTGAGCCGGTGAGACGCCGGCCCGGGATGTATATTGGCGGAACCGACGCCACCGGCCTGCATCATCTTGTGTGGGAATCGCTTGATAACGCCGTTGACGAGGCGATCAACGGCTATTGCGACAAGATTACCATCACCATAGGTAAAAAAGGGGAGATCGCCGTGGAAGATAACGGGCGGGGCATCCCGGTCGACCGGCATCCAAAGTTCAAAAAACCTGCGCTGGAAATAATAATGACCACACTCCACGCCGGGGCCAAGTTTTCGCAAAAAAGCTATTCCACATCTGGTGGGTTACACGGGGTGGGCATCTCGGTGGTCTGCGCCTTGTCAGAAGAGCTTAGGGTGATAGTCAAGCGCGATAAACACGAATGGATACAAACATTCTCTCGCGGTAAACCGCTGTATAAATTAAAAAAAGGGAAGGGCGTGCGAGGCCACGGAACGAAAGTGATTTTCCGCCCCGACCCCAAAATATTTCCTAAAACCGTTTTTAATAAAAAATGGATAGCCGAACGGGCGGAGACGGAGGCGTTCCTCAATTCCGGCCTCACGATTGTGGTGGTGGACGAAAGGGATGGATCCCGTGAGAGTTTCCACTATAAAAACGGTATCCGCGATTATCTTTCCAAGCTTCTTTCGAAAAAGAAATCTGTGGGTGGAGGAAGTTTTTATCATCTTCAGACCCAGGGGATAAAAGTGGAGGTTGCCCTTCAATGGACGACAAGCCCGGAGACGCGGATCTATTCATACGCGAACTCTGTCTACACGGTGGATGGCGGCGCCCACGAAAACGGATTGCGCGCGGCGCTTACAAAATCGTTGCGAGGCCATATCGAGCGGGCTAATGGCTCTTCCAGGGGGAAACATCTTTCGATCACCGCAGAGGATGTGAAGGAGGGGCTTACGGCCGTGTTGTCTGTTTTCCTGGCCAACCCGCAGTTTCAGGGGCAGACGAAAGAGAAGCTGAATAACGCCGAGGCGCATACGGCGGTTGAATCTGTTGTGAAGATCGCATTCGAAAGGTATTTACTGGAGAACCCGAACACCGCCGACGCGATTGTTTCGCGCGTGAAGCTGGCGGCCCAGGCGAGGATGGCTTCGCGCGCGGCGAAAGAGACGGTAATGCGCAAATCAGCCATCAGCCACCGGTTGACATTGCCGGGCAAACTGGCCGATTGTTCATCGACCGATCCTACGATTTCAGAGCTGTTCATCGTCGAAGGGGATTCCGCCGGAGGATCCAGCAAGCAGGCGAGGAACCGGATGACCCAGGCGGTGCTTCCATTGCGCGGCAAAATCCTGAACGTCGAAAACGCCACCGGTGAAAAGCTTTTGAATAATAACGAGCTTAAGGCCCTCACCATATCTATCGGCGCCGGGATGGGGGAGAGTTTTAACTATAACAAATTGCGCTATGACAAAATCATCATAATGACAGACGCAGACGTGGATGGGGCGCATATCAGCGCGCTTCTTCTCACGTTCTTTTACAGATACATGCCAGAGCTGATCGACAAGGGGAATATATATCTCGCACAGCCGCCACTATTCAAGATCGAGCTTGGAAAGAAAACGCTATACGCTCAAGATGAAAACGAGAAAAACAAAATCCTGAAAGAGGCGCCAAAAAATGTGAAGCCGGTGATGAGCCGCTATAAAGGGTTGGGCGAAATGCCTGGCAAGATTTTGAAAGAGACCACCATGGCGCCCGAAGGACGCATCTTGCTTAAAGTGACGGTGACAAACGCAAAGGCGACAGATAACGCCTTCGCGCGCCTGATGGGGAAAGACGCCTCGGCGCGGCTCGAATTTTTACAAAGAAACTCCGCCGCCTTCGTGAGCAGGGGAGGGGAACTGGATGTTTAGCGAAATAAAATTTAAATGGTGACGGCATATCCTTTTATTGCATTAATGACCTTTTTCATTTTGATTGCAAATGCCGATATCGGCTCTGGGGCGGAGAAGGCTAAAACAATTAAACCGTTCGAGCTTCAGGTAAGCGCCGGTGGGTCACAAAAAACCGGTAACACCGAATCGAGCGAAGCAAGGTTGTCTTTAGACGGCGCCTATACTAAAGCCAATTTTATAACTGAGTTTACCGGGTTTTATCAATACAAGGAGGTAGACAGCTATACAGACCAGAACCTGATGGAACTCAAGGTAAAAGAGCTTCTCAACACCAATTCCCATTGGCTACCATTCCTGACATACGAATTCTCATGGGATGAAATCAAGGGGGTCGAATATGATCACAATCTGGGCGCAGGAACAAAATATATTGTTTTTTCAGAAGGGGGCGGCAAACTTTCTTTCAGCACAGCGGCGCTTTATCAGGTATACAAAAACAAGGATTTTGATGAGGAGGAAAATATTGCTTTCGCTCTGGAGCCGAGATACAGCTGGAAGAGGGATCAAACGCAATTTGTCGCTATGGCGTCATATCAGGCGGACCCTGGCGACACAGATAACTTCAAATACAGTTACAATTTTAAACTGACGTATTTTCTAAATTCCGTGCTGGGAATATCGGCCGAATTTGAAAGCCGCTATAGAAACATTGTGTCAGCAGACTCGGAAAAACTCGATACTACGACCTTGTTTTCCGTGACTTTGGCATATTAGTGCAATGATCTGCTATTCGAGAGGGCAATCAAGACAACGATCCACCAAAACAGATCAGTTAACATAACATATCTTATCGGAAGTTCTATATTTGTGATCGGGTAATTCCATTATTACAAATAGCCGTAAAATGGGCTATTGACAACCGGCGCCCATCAAATTATCTTTATTTAAACCGTTGATTAAAGGACTGCTTGGGAAATGATAAAAAACATCCGGTATTTTATCGATAACTACACTTTCGATATGCTGATGAAATGGGCGGAAAACGCCGATCCAATCGCGGTTCTCCTCAACCCGGCTATCCTGGCGACAATTGTGATTGTATTCGGATTGACCGCCTATCAAAAAACGACATATCTTGGCCAGCAACTTATCCTCTATTTACCGGCTGTTGGATACCTGTTTGTGACGATAGTTATAGCGAAAAACGATAACATATCAGACGCTGGACCTTTTTTCCTGGCGATAACCTCATTTTTCATGGTTATCGGTTGGCTTATCTGGACCAGGCTTTTAAGAAATTGATTTAACTGCTTTGTATAAAGCCTTGAATTTATATATAATATAAATGTTTAATAAAACACTTTAAGGAGCGCGTTAATGGATTTAATCGAAGGTGTGAGGCTGAAAGCTCTCAAACCTATTCCGGATGAGCGAGGTCGCCTGATGGAGATAATCCGATGTGATGACGAGATATTCTCAAAATTCGGGCAGGTTTATATGACAACCGCCTATCCGGGTGTTGTTAAAGCATGGCACTTTCATCAGTACCAGGATGATTATTTCACTGTTCTGTCTGGAATGATGAAAATAGTTCTGTACGATGGACGGGAGGATTCCGTTTCGCATGGCAAAATAAACGAGTTTTTCCTGGGCGTTTATAACCAGCAGGTTCTGAAAATCCCCAGCCGCGTGGTTCATGGCTTTAAATGCATATCGGAAACCGAGGCGATGGTGCTAAACGTAACTACCGAGCCATATAACTATAAAGAGCCTGACGAGCAAAGGATAGACCCCCACACTAATCATATCGATTACGACTGGAACAGGGAAGACGGATAGAGCCGAAAACAGACCGAGTCGGGCGCCCCCCCCCTCCCCTGCGGATGGCGCAACCAGCTATTGGATAATCTCCATTTTAGCGCCACACTTGGCACAAAATTACGCTCCAATAATGCTAGAATACGCAAACGCAATTCAGGGGGGAACTGATAATTGAAGCTATTGGTCACTGGCTCCGCCGGATTTATCGGGAGCAACTATGTGCTTAAAAGGCTTTCGGCGCATCATGACGACGAAATCGTCAGCCTCGATGCGCTCACCTATGCGGGAAACATCCATAACCTCGCCTCGGTGATGGATGATAAAAGGCATACGTTCATCCAGGGGGAGATAACCGATCGAAAATTGTTAGCGGATATATTCGCACAGCGCAAATTCGACGCGGTGATCAATTTTGCGGCGGAATCGCACGTCGACAGGTCTATCGAAAACCCTGAAGATTTCCTTGACACAAACGTGATGGGGACATTTCGACTGCTGGAGCAGGCGAAGAGCTCCCATGTGGGACGGTTTTTACAAATATCGACCGACGAAGTATACGGTTCCCTTGGGCTCCACGACCCCGGGTTCACTGAATCTTCGGCGATCAAGCCGTCCAGCCCATACTCCGCATCAAAAGCTTCGGCCGATTTGCTCGCCCTCTCCTACCACGCCACCTACGCCCTGCCGGTGATCGTCACTCGTTGCAGTAACAACTACGGTCCATACCAGTTCCCCGAGAAAATGATCCCCCTCTTTGTGAACAACCTGATGAACGATAAGCCTGTGCCGATATACGGCAAAGGAGAGAATGTGCGCGACTGGATACACGTCCACGACCATAACCGCGCCGTTGATGATGTACTCGAAAAAGGGAGACCGGGGGCTGTGTATAACATCGGCGGAGGATGCGAAAAACAAAACATTGAAATCGCCGATATGCTGTTGGGCATTCTGGATAAACCGGCCCGGTTGAAAATATTCGTCCCAGACAGACCCGGCCACGACATGCGGTATGCCATCGATTACACAAAAATCAAAACCGAGCTTGGATGGGAGCCAAAGATAGATATTGAAACTGGGCTTGCTGAAACGGTAAAGTGGTACAAAACCAATCAAGAGTGGCTAACCGGGGTGACCGGCGGCGCCTATCGAGATTATTACGAGAGGATGTATAAAAACAGATGATTGTAATTATCACGGGAGCGGACGGCATGCTGGGCCAGGCGCTTCATGAGAAAATTTCGGTCGCCCCATCGGTTGATAAAATATTGGTGTACGATATTCACGATTTCGACATCACCAACCGCGACCAGATCGCCTCCGCCATATCGTCCACCGGGGCGGACGTGCTGATAAATTGCGCCGCATATACCGATGTGGAAAGGGCCGAGAAAGAGGTGGAGCTGGCGATGCGGGTCAATTGCGACGGGGCCGGCAACCTGGCCAGGGCCTGCGAAAGCGCGGGGATGAGGATGATACATATTTCCACCGATTACGTCTTTGACGGAAAGAAAGGCGAGCCTTATATCGAGAGCGACCCCACCTCCCCTGTCGGCTCCTATGGTAACTCTAAAAGGGAGGGGGAACTGGCGGTGATGAAGAACTGTAATAACGCCCTGATTGCGCGCACCTCCTGGTTATATGGGCCTGGCGGTAAAAATTTCGCGTCGACGATTGTAAAACTTGCGCAGAAACGCGATGTCATAAAGGTGGTTAACGATCAGTTCGGCACACCCACCTTCACCCAGGACATGGCCGGGGCGTTGATAGAGCTGATCGATACCGACGCAAAAGGGATTGTGCACGTCGTCAATTCCGGCTATTGCACCTGGTTCGACTTTGCCTGCGAAATTGTGAAACTGACGGGGATTAAAGGGATAGCGGTGGAGCCATGCGCCACGAACGAATTTGAAACACTTGTGCAACGGCCAAAAAATTCCAGGCTCGACACCTCTCTTCTGGAAAAGGTGCTGGGGCGCAAGCTTAGACGATGGGACGAAGGACTGAAAGATTA
>UOGE01000017.1_pt1 | contig 33045 bp, 36 predicted proteins | sample 1989811 | NCBI WGS metagenome assembly UOGE01 (sample SAMEA4712198, study PRJEB27164) | hydrothermal vent metagenome | biome: marine basaltic hydrothermal vent biome; feature: marine hydrothermal vent; material: mineral | place: Pacific Ocean | collected 2011-06-14/2011-07-23 | depth 1691 m | reverse complement strand
CCACTGGGGGCGCCGGGCCCTCAGGCGATAGATTATTTTTATATAATCCGTCGCAACATATTCAATTCCGATCAGTCGCAGGAGTATGTCGAAAGCCTGGTCCGCGCCCCTTCGCCCGGCGTCGGCGTCGGCATCGACATCGCCGGAGATGACGCGCCTAAAACAACCTTGAACCTGACGCTGGTGGGGACGGTTCTCCCCACCGATGGCCACACATATTTCGCCGCGATAGAGAACAAGGATACCGGGGAGCAACGTCTTTACAGGCTGGGCGAAACGGTCTCCGATGCGACGATCGTAAAGATAGAGCGCAACAGGGCGCTTTTAAAACGGGGGGAAAACATTGAAGCTTTGGAAATAGATTTCAGCTTGTCGAGCAAAGGCTCCTCCTCCACCTTCAGCCAGGGTGTTCCCGCGCGCCGCGGCGGCGTGATTTCCCGCGTGGGCAAGGGGGAGTATCTGGTTTCCAAAAAATATGTGGACGATCAGCTAAAAAACATGAACAAGCTTTTAACCCAGGTCCGCGCCATCCCAAACCTCGATAAAAGCGGCGCTACAAACGGGTTTAAACTATTTTCCATAAAGAAGGGCTCTGTTTTTGATAAATTAGGGCTTAAAAATCGTGACCTGGTGAAACGGGTGAACGGGGTGGAGCTAAACTCCGTTGAAAACGGGCTAGAGCTTTTCCAGGCTCTTCGCAATGAAACATCTTTCGAAGTGGATGTGGTGAGAGGATCGAAAAACACCACGTTGAAATTCAATTTGCAATGACGGGAAATCAAATGAACATTATGCGCTGGAGAATGGTTTTGACACTTGCCGCGCTTCTGGCTGTTTTTTGCGTGGGATCATCGAGAGCCGATGCCCAGGACGTGGAGGGAGGCGCCGCCCCGAAAGCCTTCCCCAAAGCTCCTTCGGGCGATATGGTGAACATAGATTTTAACGATGTGGATATAAAACTGTTTGTTAAGTTTATGGCGGAGCTGACCGGAAAAAATTTCGTTATCGACGAAAAGGTTAAAGGAAAAGTCACAATTATATCGCCTAAAAAGGTGTCGCACGGCGAGGCGATGAAGGTGTTTGAATCTACAATGGAGGTTTATGGATACGCGCTTATTGAGGCCGGCAACATTGTTAAAATAGTCCCCGCGACAGAGGCGAGGCACAGGAGCCCGTTTAAAGCAGGGCAAAAAACCCCTGGTGACAGAATGATGACCAGGCTTTTACCGCTGAAATATATCCGGGCTAACGAGCTGGTCTCCATGTTAAGGCCTCTGATTCCCCCCACAAGTTTCATAACATCCTATGCCAGGACGAACACACTCATCCTTGCCGACTACTCATCTAATATTAAAAAAATTGTCACCATCGTGACAGCGCTGGATACGCCCGGCCACGAGGAGATGGTCACCGTTATCCAGCTGAAATATGCCGGAGCCAAGGAGCTCGCCAAAAAACTTCAAAAAACATTCGGCATCACAAAAGGCAGAGGCAGAGGCTCCTCGTCCCGCCCCGGCAAACCGGGGAGGCCGCGGCTGGCGGGGAATACCGGTGGCTGGTCGCGCAACGACCCGAAGATCATAGCAGACGACAGGATCAACTCCCTGGTGGTGGTGGCCGATAAAATAGCCACAGACAGTATTTTATCCCTGGTGGAGCAACTAGACATCAAGGCGCCACCTGGCAGGGGAAATATAAACGTGGTTTACCTGAAAAACGCCGACGCGGAAGAGCTTGCCAAAACCCTGAATAGCATTACAAAACCGCAAACCAGAAAAAAGAATAAACAAAGAGGGGCGCCAGGCACATCCGTGAAACTGACCGATAATGTGGTTATAACGCCCGATAAGGCGACCAACTCGCTGGTAATAACAGCCTCGGTGGAGGATTACGTTACGATACGAGATGTGATTGAAAAGCTCGACACCCGTCGCCTGCAGGTTTTCGTGGAGGCGCTTATCATGGAGGTCACCTCCACCCAGCAGAAAAAGTTTGGTGTAGAATGGCGCACCACGGCCGACTTTAATGAGAGCGGCGAGCAGGTGATAGGAGGGTTCGGCGCAGGTGTGATGAACTCCGTCGCCGCAAACCCTCTAAACGCGCCGCAGGGGCTTGTGATAGGTGTTGTGGACGGGATAATAAGCTGGGGCGGGAAAGACTTTTTAAACCTTGGCGCCCTTGTCCACGCTTTGCAATCGGAGACAGGGATAAACATCCTCTCCACCCCGAACCTGATGACGACCGATAATGAAGAAGCCGAGATAATTGTGGCCCAGAATGTTCCCTTCGTAACGGGCCAGTCGCAAACCACGGGAGGCTCCACCCTGACCACTATAGAGCGCAAAAATGTCGGTATAACATTAAGATTGACACCGCAGATTTCGGAGTCCGAGGAAGTGCGTCTCACTGTGTTTCAGGAGATATCCTCCATATCGCCCACCCAGCTTGAAAAAGCGCAAGATTTGATCACCTTCACGAGGTCGGTGAAAACCACTGTGGTCGTCAAGGACAGGCAGAACATTGTGATAGGCGGGTTGATCCGGGACGATGTCAACGAAGTGGAGACCAAGGTCCCCCTCTTTGGAGACATCCCGCTACTGGGCTGGCTTTTTAAATCGAAATCGAAGCAACTGACAAAGACCAACCTGCTTATTTTCCTGAGGCCGCACATCATACGAAACGACGCCGATCTTGAAGCTTTGAAGGAGCGCCGTGGCAATGTTCTTGAAATGGCTCCGCCAGAGCTTCAGGAAAAGCTCCCCTCCGACCTTCGGCCGCCAGCCCCCGAAGTCGATGATGCGCCAGACGCGGTTTATGAAGACGATGACGAGCAAGAGGAAGGCTTTTAGCGTTATCGGCCAGGCCTGTTTTATAAATGGATGCGAAACAGAAAAATAGATGGGAGTTAAACCATTTCTCTTATGAATGAAGAAAACGCCAGGAACCAAGAGGCTTTGGAAAAAGCCGATTCCCGATTGAGGGAGCCGGCTGTCCAGAGCCAGGAGGACATTGCGCAAAAGCTGGGACTTCAATGGATAGATAAAATCGAAATCGCTTTGCTCGATCGCGATCTTGTCTCGCGCACATCGTTCCAGTTCGCCAAAGCGAACGTTTTACTGCCGATAAAGGTCGAGGATGGGGAGCTTGTGGTGGTGTCGGCGAACCCGTTGAACGTTCAACCGCTGGACGATCTGAGGCTTGTATATGATATGCCGGTGAAAATTGTCGTAGCCGACGCTGATGTGGTGATGGAGGCTGTCAACAAGGTATACGATCTCTCCGCCGATTCGGCCAACCAGATTATTGACGATATCGCAGGCGAGGAAAACCTGGATGCCCTGGTCAGCGGCCTCCCTGTCGACCTGCTGGAGACTTCCGCAGAGGCCCCGGTTATCCGGCTGGTGAACTCTATAATGATGCAGGCGGCGAAAGAAAAAGCGTCGGACATACATTTCGAATCTTACGAGAGGGAGCTTGCCGTCAGGTTTCGTATTGACGGAACGCTGAAAAACATTATCAAGCCCCCCAAAAGGCTTCAATCGCTTATCGTCTCCAGGGTGAAAATAATGTCCGGGCTTGACATAGCTGAAAAGCGGCTCCCACAAGATGGCAGGCTGAAAATAATAATCGCAGGCAAGGAGATAGACGTGCGCGTCTCCGTGGTGCCGACCTCTCATGGCGAGCGGGTCGTGATGCGTCTTCTCGATAAAACAACCATGCTCCTCAATTTTGAGCAGATCGGCATGGATCCTGATGTTAGCGCCAGGCTTAAAAAGCTGATTCGTTTGCCCCATGGGGTGATACTGGTTTCCGGTCCCACAGGTTCAGGAAAAACGACAACCCTCTATGCGGCCTTAAGCCACATAAATTCACCAGACAAAAACATCATCACGGTCGAGGATCCTGTGGAGTATCAGTTGCCAGGGATCGGGCAGATGCCGGTGAACGCAAAAATTGGGCTCACGTTCGCTTCCGGCCTTCGCTCCATCCTGCGCCAGGACCCGGACGTAATAATGGTTGGCGAGATACGCGACCAGGAAACGGCGCAGATAGGAATTCAGGCGTCTCTTACGGGGCACCTGGTTTTCTCCACCATCCACACAAACGACGCGGCGGGCGCCATAACACGCCTTGTCGATATGGGTATCGAACCGTTTCTTATCTCGTCTTCTCTCACAGCCACCCTGGCGCAACGGCTGGTGCGGGTGTTATGCCCCGCGTGCAAGGCTCCGTATGAACCCCGGAAGGAACATCTGGCGGAGCTTGGCATATCTGAAAACGATATTCCCGCAAAGACCATGTTCTATCGGCCCCAAGGGTGCGAGGAGTGCGGCATGCTGGGATATCAGGGGCGCATGGGAGTGTTTGAGCTTCTTATTATAGATGATGAAATACGCTCTTTAATTGTGCAAAAGGCCGATTCGTCCATGGTGAAGCAACTGGCTGTCAAACGTGGATTTGTCACCATGCGCGAGAACGCCGCCAAGGCGGTTGCCTCCGGGTTGACTTCTTTGGAAGAGGTCGTAAGAGTGACTTTGGACATTGATTAGAGGCTGATTAATATGCCGGTATTTGAATATCAGGGCTACGACGCGCAGGGCAAAAAATCGAGTGGCATCGTGGATGCCGATAATTCGAAATCAGCCAGACAGAAAATGCGACAGATGGGGGTGCTTGTTACCACCATCACGGCCGATAGCGGCGGCAAGGAGTTTGTAAGAAATCCTCTTTCAACGGTCTTCAACAGGATAACCGCCAAGGAAATCACAAACTTCACCCGTCAGTTATCCACACTGCAATCCGGCGGGCTTACCCTTGTGGAGTCGCTCGACGCGATGACAGAGCAAAGCGCTAACATCCGGTTTAAAAAAGTGATAACCGATATTCGGGAAAAGGTGGTTCAGGGGTCGTCTCTTGCCGATTCCCTGGAAGAGCGCCCGAGCCTTTTCGACACTTTATACGTAAACCTTGTCCGCGCCGGTGAGGCTTCCGGAGCCCTGGAAGGGACGTTGAAAAATCTTGCCCAGTATCAGGAAAACCGCCTGCGCCAGCGAGCCAGGCTCATAAGCGCGATGGTCTATCCCTTGATAATGACAGTTGTGGGGGGCGCGGTGCTTTTGTTTCTTATGACATATGTTATGCCCAAGGTGCTCACTATGTTTGAAGATATGCGCGAGGCGTTGCCTTTACCGACGATTATTCTTCTTTGGCTGTCTGGTTTTGTCACTAATTGGTGGCCGGCCATTTTGCTTGGTATTATGGGGGCGATAACAGGGCTTCGGATTTATATAAAGACTGAAGGCGGCAAAAGGGTATACGATGGGCTCGCGCTCAGGGCGCCGGTGTTTGGAAGCATTGTTCGCACGGCGGCGATCTCCCGGTTTGCGAGGTCGCTTTCGGTTTTGCTTTCAGGTGGCGTCAAGCTTGTGGAAGCTCTGAAAATCACCTCCGATATAGTTGGCAACGTATTACTTAAAGAGGCGATAGACCAGGCGATAGTGAGCATCACCGAAGGACAGTCGATCTCCGGGCCGCTAAAACGTTCCGGCTTGTTCCCCCCCATCGTCACGCAAATGATAGACGCCGGAGAACGATCGGGAATGCTCACCGATATGCTGTCGAAAATATCGGACGCATACGATTTCGAGGTGGAGATATCGATAGGGACTTTAACCTCGCTCATTGAGCCTGCGCTTATTCTTTTTATGGGTAGCGTGGTGATGTTTATCGTGATGGCGATACTTCTGCCGATATTCGAGCTTAGTCAATTTACTTTTTAGAAGAAAGGTTAACGGAGGATATATGAGAAACGGATATAAAGGCGGCGCTTGCCAAAGCGTAATTCCTAATATAGCTACGCGCCCCGCGATAGGGCGACACGCCCGGTTGAAAGGGAGACACGCCCCCGGGTTCACACTGCTGGAGGTTCTTGTTGTGGTGGTGATTCTTGGGATACTGGCCGCTGTTATAGTCCCCAAAATCATGGGCCGGCCGGAACAGGCCAGAAGAGTTAAAGCGCTGGTCGATATCAAATCGGTCGAAACCGCTCTTAGCCTTTACAAAATCGATAACGGAAAATACCCCGACACCGAACAGGGACTTACAGCCCTTGTTGTGAAACCCGATACCGGCGACATCCCGCGTAACTGGAAAAGTGGCGGGTATCTGGACAAAATTCCGAAAGACCCGTGGGGTAAAGAATATATTTACATCTCTCCCGGTGTGCATGGTGATTTCGATCTCTCCTCATACGGTAGCGATGGCGAAGAGGGGGGCGAGGGGGATTACGCCGATATAAACAACTGGTCGCTGGAATAGATATTGGTCAGGGCATTTTTAAAATGATTATTATGAAACACCGGGACCGCGCCGGCTTCACCCTTGTGGAGCTTTTGATAGTTATGGCGTTGATCGGGGTTTTAGCGGGGGTGGCTATCCCCAGGCTTCCCGATGTGACGGCGTCGCGCCTGAAATCCCAGGCGCGCAGGATCGCCGGAACATTTACATATTTATATCAGCGGGCCGCCGCCACGCAGGTTGTGTTGCGGCTCACCCTTGATATGGATTCTAACGAATATTATGTCTCTATTCTCAACACCGACAACCGGTTTGAGGAAATCGAGCTTCCTTTCGCCAAGAGAACAAAACTCCCTTCACAGATAAAAATTTCGGAAACCTATACCACCAGGCAAGGAAAGGCGAAGAAGGGAAATGCGATGATACACTTTTTCCCCGGTGGGCAGACAGAGCTTGCGGTGGTGCATATGACCGATAACAACAAAAATGAAATGACACTTATAACCAATCCCCTTACGGGAAAGGTGAATATAAGCGCTGGATACAAAGATGTCTCAAGAAAAATGTAAGAGAGGCGGGTTCACGCTTCTGGAAATTATCATATCCCTTGCGATACTTTCTGTCGCCCTTGTGTCGCTGTTATCGGCCACAAACAATGCGCTTAAGATGAACGCCTACTCCACGGCGCTTACCGATGCGGTGTTTCTGGCCCGCGAAGAGATGGAGAACGTATTTATCGAAGCTTTGCCAGGGCCGGGTGTGTCCGCCAAAAAGAGAAGAACCGATTATCCCGGTTACGAGTGGAAAGAGGAGGTTAAAGAGACCCCCTTTGTGGGCGTATACGAGGTGGAGGTGCTGGTGTTTCATGAGGGCGAAAGCGATAAGGACCAGGCGACGCCCGTGCTTACCCTTAAATCTTACGTGATGAAATGATAAACAATGAATAGCGCCCGTGAAAAAAAGAGTGGTTTTACGCTCCTTGAAACGCTTGTGGCCGCGGCCATACTCTCTATCGTCGCCGTCATGGTGTTCGGGGCGTTTTCCGGCGTGATGAGGGCGAGCGCCGGGGTGAACCAGCGGGCCGATATCACGCACACCGCCCGTTTCATCGCGCGAAAGCTGACCGAGGATATAAACTCAGCCTCACTGCTTCCCCACAACGAATATGGGATTTTCATCGGCCTGGAACGCAAAATCCGAACGAGCCAGGTGGATGAAATCCGTTTCACAAATTTTGGCCGTTCAACGCTGTTTACTAACGCCGGATCAGACCAGGCGGAGGTGGCCTGGTTTGTGATCAGTGGCAAAGAGCCAGATATGTTTATCCTTCTCCGGCGTGAGAACCCTTTTATCATGGGTGAAAAACCGGACGAAAAACGGGCCGATCTGTTTGAAGTGACAGACAGGCTGCGAACCATAAAAGTAAGATACTATGTGGGGGCGACGTGGGTGGAGAGCTTTGACTCCACAACAAACAAGGGGCTCCCCAAAGCTGTTTCCGTTGAATTTACACTGGAAGACGAAGATGGTCACCGGATCACAAAAAGAGTGATCGCCAGCGCAGGGGGCGCTTTATGATGGGGCGACCACTTGGGAAAAAGGATGGCATGGCGCTTATTGTCACCATAACGGTGATAGCTCTTTTGACCATTAACGTTGTAAGCCTTTTTCACACCGCCTGGTTGCAATCGGTGTTTGCCGCAGGGTTCAGGGATGACACAAAGGCTTATTTTGCCGCCAGGTCGGGCCATACCGCCGCGAAAAAAATATTGATAGAAGACGCCAGAAAAAAAATCCCGCTCGACACGCTGAGCGAGGAATGGTCGCAAGGAACGATTCCAATTCCGTTTGGCGACGACTATGCGTTTGTTTCGATTCAGGATGAATCGTCCAAGGTGGATTTGAACGCCCTCGTGAGCCGAAGGGGATACCCACAGGAGAAAATGATTAAAGTGTTCGAGCGATTGCTCGTGAAACTCGATCTTGACAAAGCGCTTGCCGACTCCCTTGTCGACTGGATAGACTCTAACTCGGAGCCGCGAACCGCGGGGGCGGAGGATGGATATTACGCCTCACTGAAAAACCCATACAGGCCTAAAAACAACAGGCTCGATTCGATTGAAGAGCTTTTGATGGTAAAGGGATTCGACCAGAAGATCATCGGTGACCTGAGACCATATATAACGGTATGGTCTTCGGGGAAAATAAATATAAACACCGCCGTTCCTCTTGTTATGTGGGCCCTTGACGAAAGCATCACCGAAGAGATGGTAAGCGGAATCGTGAGGGCAAGAACCGCAAAGCCTTTTCGCGTAAAGGAGGATATCAAGCGGGCCTCCGGCATGGCGCAGGTCTTTCCCAGGATATCCCTCTTTATAGATGTGAAAAGCGATTATTTCTTTGTGGAATCGATGGCCACTATAAACGAAAACACAAAGACCATCAGGTCGGTTTATTCAAGAAAAGGGGAGACACTCACCCCCCTTTATTACAAGGTGTTTTAATAATGTCGATAAATGTTTTCGGGATAGATATTGGCGCGGACAAGCTGAAAGTGGCGGTTGTGGAAAAAGGTTTCAGAGGTTATGAAATTGTCCGCCTTACAACCAGGAAAATATCCGGAATGGATGACGCCGACGTATCCGAAACGCTTGCAAGCGTTATAGACGAGCTAGGGTTTGATAATGACAAAGACCAGGTGGCGGCGCTATATCCGGCCCGGAAGCTTTCTTCGCGAACGATGGACATTCCCCTTGTTCAGAGGCGGAAGATACTAGAAGCCCTGCCATACGAGATAGAGTCGCAAAGCCCTTTTGGCGTCGACGATTTTGTCTCTGATTTTATAAGCGTGGAAACGAGAGATACAGGCTCGAAAATTTTCGCTGTAATAGCTTTAAAGACAGATTTTGAAAAGTTTCTGGAAGTTTTTTTTGGCGCCGGATTAGATCCCGATCTGGTGATTCCAGAGCCTCTTGCGTTGACCGCGGTGTTTATGGGGGAAGATGCGATGGAAAGCCTGAGCGTTATAATAGATATCGGTGGTGACACAACAGTGATGACCGCGCTTCAAGGTGGCAAGCCGGTATCTTTCCATGTCTTTACGCAGGGGCTCAGGCGGATTTGTCTGGAGGCGGGGGAGGAAGAGAGCCAGATGGAACATGCCATGGAGCGGCGTTGGTCGCCCGGGTCTGGTGGGGATATATGGGAGGCGCCGATAAAAAAATTCGCTTCGGCGCTGGCTCTCGAGTCGAAGCGCCTCATCATGTCGACCGGAAGGCAAATGGAGGAGGCCCGCGATGTGGAGATAATTCTTTGCGGCGGGGGAGGGGATTCCGAACGGCTGGCAAAAGCGATTGCCGACGAGACTGGCGAAAAAGTTAAAAGGCTCACCCTGCCTGTAAAGGACGCCACTATAGATGACGCTAAAATATCGGCAAGGAAACCGCCCGCGACGATTTTTGCCGGCGCTATAGGGGCGGCGTTAAGAATAGCCGAAAGAGAAAAGTATGAGCCGGTGAATTTGCGAACCGGCGGCTTCGAAAAAAAGCGAAGGTTCGCGGGTGATCGCAACCAGGCGATTGTGGCCGGGGTCTTTCTCGCGGTGGCTCTTTTGATCAGCTTTTCCTCGTTTATAATAGAGGGCTACCGGCTGGGAAACCGGTATGAATCGCTGAAAAACGAAATCCGCGCGGAGTTTAAAAAGGCGTTGCCGGAGGTCAAGCGAATTGTGGCTGAAAGCCAACAGCTAAAAAACGCCCTGGCCCAGCTTGATGAAAAGTCCAGGGCTTTGGGCCCGGCTCTTCTTGATCGGGATGTTTTCCTCGGCAGGTTGCTGGACATTTCACGGGCATCGCCAAAAGATATCCGTCTGGACGTGGAAGAGCTTGTGTATGAATGGGGCCAGATGACAATTTCCGGCAGGACGGAGTCTTTCGAGAAAGTTGAGATGTTAAAAAATAATATCGCAAAATTGCCATGGGCCAAGAGCGTGGTGGTGGACAAGGCGAAAGCCGCGCCCGCCGCCGGCGCTATAAGCTTCCGTCTCGAGATTAAAACTATCTAGCTGTCTACAGGAGCCATCAATATTGCCAATGCTTAATAATATATCACCCCGCGAGAGGGTTATGGTTTTTTCGGTGGCGCTGGTCGCCGTGATATCTTTCTTGTGGCTTGGCGTGTACGACCCTTTGGTTGAAGGGAGGGTAACGCTGAAAAGAAAAATCGATGTCAAGAAAAAGGAGCTGGTGGAAGTGTCCATCCTTTCCAAAAGGGTGCGGGAAGAAAAAAAGCGGTATGAAAGACTTCGGAAAAAGCTTAACGCGCTTCCTAGAGGTCTGTCCGCCATAGCGGCCATGGAAAGCCTCGCCACCGAGGCCGGTATCAGGGGCAAGATAGTCTCCATGTCTCCCCAGCCATCTGTGAACATAGAGGGATATAAAGAATCTCTGATAAATATCCAGATACGAAACGTAAGTCTTCAGGAAATTAAACTTTTCCTGGAGTCCAAGCAGGAGTCCCAAAACGTTTTCAGGATAAAAAGAATATCGATGAAACCAAAATTCGACGATCCATCTCTAATGGATATATCGATGTCGGTGGCAAGTTATGAGGCGATAAGATGAAACCCCATGACATTGTTTTAAAGACCAGGGGGCTTGTAGGCGAGCCGTATATGGTAAAGGCGCTTTTGTACGCGCTTTTTTTTATCGGGGCCCTCGCTGTTTTTGCTTACGCAAGGTTTCCGTCAGAGGTTCTTGCCCCTTTGATAGAGCGCCACGCATCCACCGGCCCTTTCAGGGTCTCCGTTTCCATGGCAAAACTTTCCTTTCCGCCGGGCGTATCGCTGTCCGGGGTGACGGTGACGGAAAAATCGCCAGCAGGGGCGAGTCCGCTGGTGACGGCGGAGAGTGTGACGGTCAGGCCGTCTGTTATCGCCGCGCTGACCGGCGAGGAGGGTGGCGCGCTTGAGGCCAGGCTTCTGGGTGGAGAGCTTTTTGTAAGTGGCCGGACCGATGGCGGAGCGGATGAAAAGATCAACATGGAATTTGAGCTTGAAGACATCAACCCGGGCTTGCTGGCCATCTGGGAGCAAGTCCCCTGGGGGAAGTTTAGCGGGAAACTGAGCGGGGAGGGAAACCTGTCTATCGTTAATCAGAATATTTACAAAGGGGCGGGAGAGCTTAAAGCGAGCCTGAGTGAAGGCCTGTTTACGCTTGGGAAAATTCTTTCATCCGACGGGAAAGCGGTCAGGCTCGGGGCCGGCCAGTTTGAGCTTAAATACAAATCGGGCAAGATGACGATTGATCGGGCCGAGATAAACGGAGACGATGTGGCGATTTCGGTCTCTGGCGATATCCTTCTTGTCAAAAGGCTGGAGTTTTCCAGATTGAATCTGAAAATATCGATAAAATTATCAGGCGAGTTGAAGCAAAAGTTCGACCCTCTGCTGGCCTTTTTCAAAAAAGACAACACGGGCAGAACGATTATACATATTAGCGGGGTGGCCCGCGCCCCCTCGGTTCGCTAGATCGGATTCGCCACTTCGACGAACAAAACCTCTATGCCGAATTTTTCCTCTATCCGTTTGCCCAGCGCCATAACGCCGAGGCGCTCCGTTGCGTGATGGCCGGCGGCGACGTAGTGTATCCGCTCCTCTTTTGAAAGGTGATATATCCATTCCGCCTCCTCACCTGTGACGAACATATCAGCCTGGCGGTCGATAGCTTCGCGCAGAAGCCCCGGCGCCCCGCCGGAACAGATGGAGACCATGTTAATCAGCTCCGGCCCGAACAGGTGGCTTCGGGGTTTGCGCCCGGTTACCTGGCTCACGGTTTTTATAAATGCGCCAACCGGGGTCGGCTCCTTCGTCCTGGCGATATAGCTTATGCTTTGGGCGCCATACATTCCAAAAGGCTCAGGGTCGATAAGCCCCAGTTTTTTCACAAGCTCTATGTTGTTTCCCACTTCAGGATGCCTGTCAAGGGGGAGGTGATATCCTATGAGTGAAAGATCGTTCTCGAGAAGATATTTAATTCTCGCCTTCAGGCTTCCCCTCACAGGTTTGGGGTCGGAATCCCAGAACATCCCATGATGCACAAGGATGGCATTCGCGTTTCGCCTTGCGGCTTCTTCGAAAAGCTCCATACAGGCCGAAACACCGGTCACAATCCGGCGCACATCTTTTTTCCCCTCCACCTGCAGGCCGTTGGGGCAATAATCCTTTATCCTGTCTGTCTCCAGAAGCTCGTTTGCATATGAAACGATTTCGTATAAATCCGCCATTCAAGGCTCCCGCAGTTTGTTATTACCGGTATTTTAACCTATCTGCATGTAAAGTCGAGATTTTGGCCCTATATCTCTCGATTTTTTTGAGCATTGTGAGGTTGCGGAGGGCGAAAGCTCGCTTATAATATTTGTTTTGTATATAAGCGCACTGGAGAAGATGAATGATTGGCAGAATCGCCACGATAGACCTCGGGACAAATACCGTGAGAATCCTTGTGGCGGAGGCTGGAGAAAAGGGGTTTGAACCGATGTTTTCAGACCAGGCTATCACGCGCCTCGGTGAAGGACTGCATCAGACCGGCCGGCTGGGGCCGGAGGCTATGAAAAGGACAGTGAGCGCCGTGGCCAGGATGATAAACAATGCGGAAAAATTCCGTCCTTTTGACCTGCGTGTTTACGCGACATCGGCCGCAAGGGACGCCGGAAACACAAAAACCCTGGCCGCCATGTTATATAAAGCGACCGGCGCCAACCTCACGGTGATATCGTGGAAAGAGGAGGCGAGGCTCTCCCTTGAGGGTGCGCGGCTTGTTGTGGGGAGAGAGGCGGCGGAGTTTATCCTGTTTGATATCGGCGGTGGTAGCACGGAGTATATCCATTCCTTCGCCGATGGCGGAATGAAGGGCCATGGAACCGACCTGGGCGTTGTGCGGCTGTCGGAGACATATATAACAAAACATCCGGTAAGCAACGCCGAGTATCAGCAGATGCTTGGGGAAATCGAAGAAAAAGTGGACATAGCGTTTAACGAAATTGAGGCCACAGGGGAGGAAACAATCGTGGGAACCGCCGGTACGGTCACCTCTTTGGCGGCGATGGCCCTGGGCCTCACCGAATATTCCCGGATGAAGGTGAATAACTATCGTTTAACCGCGGATAAAATAGAAACTTTACGAATAAAACTTTTCGCCATGACAATCGAAGAGCGTTCCCGTATTTCAAGCCTCTCCCACGGAAGGGAAGACCTGATTGTCCCCGGTATCGCCATTATCCAGGCCACCTTGAAAAGGGCCTGCGCCACCTTGCTCACGGTTTCAGATTTTGGGATGCGCGAGGGTATGATCGTCGACATGCTTCATGGAGGGGGTTAAGATGAAAAAACTTGCGATAGGCCTGGGGGCGATGATATTACTCACGGCTTTTGGCGATCCTGTATATTTCAACGTGAAAGAGGGGAATGAACTTTATAAAAAAGAAAAATATTCCGAATCGCTGGAGCGATACAGGAACGCGCAAAATGGGAACCCGAAGTCTAAAGCGGTCGCCTATAATCTGGGAAACGCGCTGTACAAGCTGGGGAGATACCCGGAGGCGGCCGAGGCGTATACCAGGGCCTTGACCTCTAGTGATCCGATGATAAAAAAAGAGGCGGGATACAACCGTGGCACGGCCCTGCTTAAAGGGGGTGAAGCCGCGGCGAAAGAGATGAAGCTCGATATGGCCGAGCCGATGCTTCGCGAATCGGTGAAACAATTAAAAACAACGGTTCTAAATTATCCTGACCGGCTGGATGCCCGGCACAACCTGGAGCTCGCCATCGAAAAGCTGGGCGAGCTGGAAAAACAAAAGCGGGAGCAAAAGAAAGACGAGCAAGGGGAAGACCCGGAAGAGGGGGACGATAGCGAGAGCCAGCAAAAGGAAGATAAACAAAAAAATGAGGACGACCAGAAAAAAACGGAGTCCGACAAGGGTATGGGTGATAAAGAAAAAGAGAATAAGGAACAAAAGCAGGCGAACCGGCCAGATCAGGAAATGACCGCCGAAAAGGCGCGGCAGATAATGAACGCCGTGGAGCGGGATGAACGGAAGCTGAGGGAAAAGATGCGGGCCGGTAAGCCGGAGGATAGCCAGAGACATGAAAAGGATTGGTGACCTGTGAGCCGGCTTGCGATTATCGGCGGGAGCCAGGCGCACGAACTTTTAAAGAAAGAAGCGTTCGACTCGATTAAACCGCAAAAATCGATTAAAACCCCGTTTGGTAAATCGCCAAAAATGTATCTTTGCGAAAAAAGCGGGGTCGAATTTTATTTCATCTCTCGCCACGGTGACGACGGATACAAAATCGCCGCCCCGTTTGTTAACTATCGGGCGAACATATGGGCGTTAAAGGAAAAAGGGGTGGAGAAAATAATCTCCTGGTCCGGCCCCGGCATCATCAACCCAGGGTTTGAAGTGGGGGCGTTCGCGGTCCCCCACGATTTGATAGATATGACCCGCTCCCGTCCCGGCACATTTTTCGAAAAGGGTGGGCTGGGGTTTATAAGGATGCGCCACCCGTTCTGCCCCGACCTGCGGCATGCGATTATCTATTCCCTGCAATCAAAAAATTGTAAACATTACGACCACAGTGTCTATTGCGCCACCCAGGGCCCCCGGCTGGAGACGCCGGCCGAGATAAAACTGTACCATTCATACGGCGCCGACCTCGTGGGGATGACCCTTTGCCCCGAAGCCTTTTTAGCGAGAGAGCTTGAAATGTGCTACGCCTCGATCTGCTATCTGACCAACTTCGCCGAGGGGATCGCCCAGCGCGATTACAGGGGAGGGGAGCTGTTTGAAGGGATGACGACACCGGAAGAGAAGAGGATCGTCGAGGACGCCATGGGCCACCTTCCGTCGGTGGTGATACACGCGCTAAAGACCGCCGCCACCATCGCGCGCGAATGCGAATGTAAAGACGCGATGCTTCGATACAAAAAGCGTGGGGATATCGGAAAAGATTTCCGCCAGTGGATAAACCCGAAATAACCGAAGGCTCCCTTTTGCGTATAAAAATCACTTGCCGCTTTCTGGTAATCGATTCATCCACCATCATTGAAAACGGGGGAGTGATTATCAGTGACGGCGTGATCGGGAAAATCGGCCCTTTGGAGGAATTGAAAAGGGAGAAGGCTGGCAAAACAATTCATTTAAATAGCCATATCCTGCACCCTGGCTTCGTAAACGCCCATTCTCATCTGGAGCTATCGTTTTTAAAAGGGAAGATAAAACCAAAATCATCATTTGCAAGCTGGGTGAGGGCCCTTGTGGACCAGCGTGGTAAGACGCCGGTGGAGGAGGTGGAAGAATCGATTTCGCGCGGGATAAACCGGCTTCTGGAGACCGGAACCACATGCGTGGGAGACATAACCGCCACAGGGCTGGTTTCGAAGCTGTTGCATCGGTCTGGAATACGCGCCACCATGTTTCATGAAACACTGGGGTATCCTCCGGAGGTGGCGACCGACAGATTTAATGAGCTTGTGGAAAGAATCGCCAGCGCCCCTGTAAGCCGGTTGATCACAAACGCTCTCTCCCCCCATGCGGTTTATTCCACGTCGTTAAAACTTATGGCGAAAAGTTTTGACTATGCCAGGGGGCGCAACCTTCCGGTGTCTATGCACCTTTGCGAAACGAGGGAGGAAATACTGTTTTCAAGGTTCGGTAAAGGGCCGTTAAAAAAAATGCTAAAGGATCTTGGCGTCTTTGGCTCCGGAAATTATCCCGGTGTGGCGCCTTTGTATCTGGTCCACAAGGCAGGCGGGTTACAGGGCCTTCTCGTGGCGCACTGTAATCATCCAGCCTATGGCGACCTTGCCAGATTAAAAAGAGCAAACGCAAAAATCGTAATCTCCCCTGGCTCTGGCCAGTGGTTCGGGCGGGGGATATCGGCCCCGGTTTATGACATTCTAGATCGCCAGATTACGCTGGCGCTGGGGACAGACAGCCTGGCGTCGAACCGGGACCTCGACATGGCGGCGGAAGCGCGAGGGCTGATCAGATATTTCCCCGCTATCACCGGGGCGATGGCGTTTCATATCGCCACACAGGGGGGGGCGCGGGCTTTATCACTGCCGGAGGGGTCGGGGACTTTGCGCGCCGGAGCATGGTTCGACGCGGTGGCGGTGCGGATAGATTCTGCCAAACGGATCGATCCTGTTAAGGCTATAATGAGCCGGAAAAGAATTATTGACAGAGTGTGGGTGGAGGGAACCATCCGTTATCGTAACCGGGAGGTTGGCAGATGAGCGATATGGTGATTGATTATTCTTGTGTCATGGCGGAGGCTGTCGGGCAGGAGAACGGGATTAGTGAAGAGAGTTTGACCGCGCTTCAAAAGCGGGCGTCGGGGATCCACAGAAAGCTCGCCCTTAAACGTAAATCAGGCAAATTACCATTTTACGAGTTGCCGTACAAAACAGCGGAAGCTAAAAAAATCGTGTCGGCGGCAAAGCGAATCGGGAAAAATTTTACGACAATGGTGGTTCTCGGCATTGGAGGCTCCGCCCTGGGGACAACGGCTCTCTTTAACGCCCTGCGCCATTGCCGGCATAACAGCCTTCCGCCCAAAAAAAGGGGCGGGATGAAGGTCTATGTGGCCGATAATATCGATCCCGACAGCTTCGCCGAGCTTCTCTCCACCTTAAAACTGAAAGAGACCGTTTTTAACGTTATCTCCAAAAGCGGATCGACAGCGGAGACCATGGCGCAGTTCATGATCGTCACCGACCTGCTGAAACGAAAAATAGGGCGGGGGTGGAAAAAACATCTTGTGCTCACTACAGACGTGAAGGCGGGAGCCTTAAGGAAAATCGCTGATGAAAACAGGTTGAAAACGTTTATCGTCCCCGAAGGGGTGGGGGGCCGGTTTACGGTTTTCACCCCTGTTTCATTATTACCTGCGGCGTGCGCCGGGATAGATATTCTGGCTCTCCTTGATGGGGCGCAAGCGATGGATAAAAGATGCGCAAGCCGGGACATTTTGAAAAATCCGGCATATTTGTTCGCTTCGGTCAATTTTCTGCTAGACACCACCAAAGCCAAAAAAATGATTGTGATGATGCCATACTCCGGCAAGCTGTATAGCGTGGCAGACTGGTTCCGCCAGATGTGGGCCGAAAGCCTGGGTAAACGCCGCGACTATGACGGTAACCCGGTCTTCGTCGGGCAGACCCCCATCAAAGCCCTTGGCGCCACAGACCAGCATTCGCAGGTTCAGCTATATGTGGAAGGCCCGTTCGACAAGGTTTTTTGTTTTCTAGAGGTGGGTGAGTTTTCCCAGGACGTCGCCATTCCCGAAGAGTTCAAGGAATTGCCGGGGGTTTCATATCTGGGGGGGCACACACTCGCCAGGCTTCTTAACACCGAGAAACGCGGGACCCAATATGCCTTGACGAAAAACAACAGGCCCAGCATGACGATAAAGCTGGGCGAGGTGAACGCCCATTGGCTGGGACAGCTGTTATACATGCTGGAAGTGGCCACGGCATTCGCTGGCGGGTTGTATCGCGTGGATCCTTTCGACCAGCCTGGGGTCGAGTTTGGCAAGGAGTATGCCTATGCCATGCTGGGGCGCCGGGGGTTTGAAGAGAAGAGGCGGGAGTTCGAGAAAGAGAAAAGCGAGGGAAGGAGAGAGGTTTAACAAAAGGGACTGAAAATGGCCGAGTTTATCGTTAAATGGATATACGTTCTGGAAAAGGATTATGTATATCCGACAGGGAAACGGATCGGGAAAGATTATCTGTTTAAGGACAAAGATAACAAAGCCTGGCTAAAGATAAACAAGAATGGTGATTTCACAATAATAAAGGGATACGCCTGGGACGGAGCCACACCGAAATTTTGTCTGTTCGATATATACTTTGGCGTGCCCGACGGTGTGTTGCATCCCGACACGCTGAAACCGAAAACATATTATGCCTCTCTTCTCCATGATGTCGGGTATCAGTTCCTTAAAGATGGCTTGCCTTATTCAAGAAAAGAAGTGGACCAGCTATTTCTGAAAATTATGGGAGCCTACGATTTCAGACCCAGATATATCTACTATTTCGCGGTTCGACTGCTTGGAGGGGTGGCGGTGTCGATGACAAGATGGAAAAGAGCCACAAAGGGGAAAAAAGAAGAAGTGAAAACAGGGGGGGAAGCTATTTGACAATTCTAGCAAACCGTTCTTTCAAAACCTCCCCTCCGGCGCCCGGTTTTTTTAATTTTCGTTCCAGCTTTTTTATGCGCGAGCCTGTGTCTGGATGGGTGCTGAAGAAGATCGAGCTATTTTTTCCTTCGGCTGATTTTAATTTTTTCAAAAAGGTGTATAACCCGGCAGAGTCATAGCCGGCGCGCGCGGCGTATTTCATCCCCACGCTATCCGCCTCGTATTCCAGCTTCTGGTCAAGCCCACGGGTGAATAAAATCTCCGTTGTCATGTTCACGATTTTGGAATATTCGTTCGGGTCTTTATCCATCGCCACCGCCGATAACTCCGCCAGGCCGGACAAGCCGCTTTGCCTTTTTATTGTGCCAAGGGTGTGTTCCTTTACAATGTGGGCGATTTCATGGGCCAGGACTCCGGCAAGCTCGGCTTCGTTACCAATAGTTCGCAACAGGCCCGTGGTGATGAAAATGTATCCGCCGGGGGCGGCGAAAGCGTTTATGGCGCCGTTTTTAATAACGGCAAAACGATATTTTCTTTTTTTATCGCCAAAGCTTTGCACAACCGTTTGACCGACCAGGTTTATATATCTGTTCAGGCCGCCATTATCTGTCATCGGCCCGAACCTGAGGAAGACCTCCTTTGACACAGAGCGGCCAAAGGCCCGTTCATTTTTCGGGGAGACATCGCCAGTCGCTTCAACGGTTTTTTTAAGTGCGTTAAAGAGCATAAACCCTTTCTCGATGTCGCTTGGTTTCCGTTTTTTCTCTTCGGCCATGGCAGGCCCGCAAATAAAAACAATGGCCATCGCCACCGCAAAAATTTTAACGCGCATATCGTCCCACATTCCCTTCGCGTTGAAACTTGTCAAGCTCGCCAGCGCTCACCTTCAGGCGCTCCATATTCTTAAGCGATTTATCGGCCATTTCCTTTGTCGCCCCTTTTCCCTTTTTGTCCGGGGCCTTTCTGAGGCCGCGGATGGAATGGCTGGCCGACGATTCACCGAGGGCGACCGATCTTCGATCCTTTGGCCCGGTGTCTGCAAGCCCCAGGTCGTCATCCTCAGGGCTGGCTCCGGCGGGGTTATCACTGGTGACGCGCATGCTGAAAACATAGCCTGTGACTCCCCTGGAGGTCTTGACCCGATAATATTTGCCCGATTTGCCGATTACTTTAAGGGGTTCTCCCTCTTTTGCTTTAGCGACAATTTTCGCCATACCAAACGGCTGGGCGAGGATCGCCGTCTGGTCCCGTTTGGCATAGACAGTTTCGTCCTCCCCCGCGCGCAAGGGGGCCGCATAGAGTAGCCCCATGCAAAGGGCAATGATGGTCGGTCTGTAAAAATTCTGTAGAGCCATAAAATCCGCCTGTTCTTATTATATTGGACGGACATAAAAAGAGGAAAGATATGTGAGCCAAAATAAAAAACAGGCCCCCTGTGATCGGGGACCTGCATGGAGAAGATTCTGTTGTCTGCCGGTTTTAATCAGAAAGAGAGGGAAATATCGGAATCGACCGCAAAGTCGAGGAAAGTGGCCGCGCCACCAATTTCTATTCCGTCGATTAAATCCTCCCGTTTCACACCCATCACGTCCATTGTCATTTGGCAACCGATCATTCTCACCCCCCCTTTAATGCATACGTCCAGAAACTGGGGAATTGTCATCACATTCGCTTTTCCCATCCAGCTTTTCATCATCGCGGTGGCCACCGCCGTCATGCCGGGGAGGGCCCCCACAATATTGGGAACCGATATGCCAGGTATCGGCTGTGGCGACGCGGGGTTGGCCAAAGGCGCCACCTTGAGCGATTTATGCCTGTCTTTATGAATAATATCGAGCCCGTAGAAAGTGAAAAATATAGCCGCCTCCATGTCCATAGCGATCGCCGTGGAGGCCAGAAGAAGTGGCGGGTAGGCCAGATCGAGTGTTCCGTTTAGAGCAATAAGCGCTATACGTTTATTGCCGTTTTTATCGGCCATTTACTTGTCCTTTCAAATGCTAACTACGATTTTTTAATAAAATATTGATATACTCCGTTTGTTTCATTAGACTCTATCAGCTCGTTACCTGTTCGATTGGCCCAGGCGGCCATGTCCGCCACAGAGCCAGGGTCGGTGGCGATCATTTCCAGTATCTGCCCCTGGGACAGCTCGTTAATCGCCATTTTTGTGTGCAAGATAGGCTCCGGGCAGGACAAACCCTTGCAATCAATTGTTTTATCTGGTGAGATACTCATCAAACCCTCCGTAACTGTTTATTCCGATTTTATATCTGTTTTTAAAAGAGCCAGAAAAAAGGAAATACTCTTTACCGCCAACCTCTCAGATGCTTTACATTCAAAAGGGATTCCGGCCGGGAAGAGGGCCCCGCCCCAGATCATGCGGAAAACCGGGGGGACTCGTTGAATAATAAAAGGTTTTTGCTTGCGTCACCACGGTTAAAGCGGCCAAAATAAATCAGGATTTAATTGCTTACGGGGCTTGTTTCCGGGTCGGCCAACACTTTGTGTTTTGTCGTGTAGCGCTGGTCGCTGTTTACAATCTGTTTGGCCAGCCTTGTATTTACGTTTATCACCAGCGGCCCTTGCAGGTTGGCGGTCATGTTATATGGATTTTCAGGGATAGTCACAATCGCCCGCACCATAACATCCTCTATTTTTTCCGCATTAAGGTTCGCCATATCGCTATCGGATATCTCCAGCTCATAATCCTGTATGAAAAGAAGCGGGTCGATGATGAAAAACGCCAGCTCCGGCGCGTCTATGGCCTGCAGTAGTCGTAGCGGAGACCCGTCCAGGAACTCAAGCTCCACATATCTCTTGTAATCGGGAAAGCCGATTACACCATCCGGAAAGGTGATGATTTCAGCCGCGTTAATTTCTATTTCGCCCAGCCGGGCGGATGATATTATCATTTTCCCCTCTTCTCTTCCTTCGAAGAAGGAGGGAAAATGTCGCCCAGTTTTTTCATATTCAATGGTTCCGTCAACGCCGCTCTCCTGTTCTCTTCTTGTATCTTGGCATACACTTCCTCCCGATGAATCGTCATGCTCGGAGGAGCCTCTATCCCAAGACGAACCTGGCGCCCCTTGATATCGATTACTGAAATCTTGATGTCGTCCCCAATGGTGACCGACTCGCCTAACTTCCGTGTAAGAACAAGCATTCAAAACCCTCCATGGTTTACCCTTATCTTCGCATGCGCGGCTCATTTACATCATCTCCGCTACATAAAGTCCAGCAGGCTCGGCTGTATAATCGAGGCCGACGACTTTAGCGTGGCTTGATAGGCGGTCTGCAACATCGCAAGCTCGCTGGCGGACTTTAAAAAATCGGCGTCTTCAACAAGCGATTTTATCCTGATACTATTATACTTCGAAAGATCCACCGCTTCACGGGTGGAGAGCACCTGGTTCGCCCGAGAGCCAACCTGCCCACGCACAGAGCTTGCTGTTTCCATATTAGAATCGAGAAGCCCTATGGCTGTCAGTATACCGTTCTGATCGTCTCTTTTCAACGCGGCGGACAATTTCTGTAATACGGGGATGATGTTTCTTCCGCCGCCGATGCCAAGAAGCTCCGCAGTGGCGCCAGCTCCCGTGTCGAACGCGAAGGATACCGTACCAGAAGTCGCCGAGGTCGAGTCTATGGTGAGCATCCGTCCAGCGCTATCGATCTGCACATCCGCGTTGATGGTGGTGGCCACAGCGTTGATTGTCGTCCTGACCTCTCCTACAGTTGTTTCGGAGGAGAAGGTGACAGTGGCCGAGGCGCTGTCATGAGTTAATATTATGTTATTTAACGTAAGCCCCTGGCCGCCATACAGGTCGGCCAGCAATGTGTTGTCTGTCACCGCGGGGTCGAGGTCGTCGCCCGTTATCGTGTTATTGTTCCACGAGCCGCTGATACCGAGGCTACGCGACACCGCGTTATCCTCTACTGTAAGCGCTGTTGTCGGCTGGTTGGTAGAATCATCATAGGTAAGGGTAATGGCCATCCCGTTTGAGGAGAGAGTGGCCGTTACGTCTGTTGCGGCGGCGTTGATATTGCTGATAACATCGGAGATATCATCACCTGAAGAGAGCGTTATTGTGGCTGTTGTCCCATTTCTGTCAGTTATATTAAAAGTCCCTGTGGTGACGCCGGCCCCGCCATTAAGGCTCGATACAGGGGTGGCCCCCGCCGTGGTCGATAATCTTGCGTTCATATCCGTTGTTAAAAAATCGGAAGCCTTTACCGATATCGGGATTTCCAGGCCCTCGTTTATCTCAAGCTTCAGATCGGCGCCGGAGCCTGTGTATTTGCCCAGGCTGTCTATGGCCAATTGATCCGACCGCTGGCCGGCAAAAATGTATTTGGAGCCGACCCGTGTATTACCGTACTGGATCATTTGCTCTATCATATTGTCTATTTTGACGCCGGCGGTTATCCGTGTCGCCGCATTGGCCAGGCCCCCGGCCTGTTGCAAGGCGACTTCTTTTGCGGTTTTGAGCTGATCGTTAACCGCCCCTATTGTGGAATCGGCGCTGTTTAAAACCGATTCGGCGTTATTCATGACCTTTAAATATTGATTTGATTTGCCGATGCTGGTGCGCAGACCGAGGACTTCCATCATACCGGTGGGATCATCGGAAGGCCTGTTTATCCTTTTCCCGGATGCAAGCTCTTCCTGCGCCTTCATAAGCCCCTGATTGTTACGAAACGCATTTACCAATGTATTGTTATACATCATCCGGTTGCTTATTCTTAACATCGCCTCACCTGTTGCTCTTTAGATCTCACTCATTATGTTTATCGGTAACTTATGGAAAAAGAGTTAGCAAAAAATGATCTAACGTCCCAGGGCCACAAGGGTTTGTAATAATTCATCAATAACACCGATCATTCTGGAGCTGGCCTGATAGGCGCGCTGGAATTTTATGAGGTTTATCATCTCTTCATCCAGTGACACGCCGGAGACCTGCTCCCGCCTGTTATCGAGTTCGAAATTGATAGCCTCCTGCTGATTATAGTTTGCGTTGGCTTCCCTTGATGAAACACCTATCGACCCCACTATCGAATTGTAAAATTCTGAAAATGTGGCCGTGCCGGTGGAGGAGGCGGTGTCTTTGTTTAATGTGTTGGTGTCTTGTAACTGGGCTATGGTCAGGGCGTTCGAGCCGTCGCCCTGGTTGGTGGTTTCCCCTGCGGCGATTAAATCCGTATCGGAAACGATGGACGAGTTGACCGCCATATTAAGCGATGCGTCGTTGGCCGCGTGGACGACGAACTTGTCGCCATTGGAGATGCCGGTTGTGTCAATCGCCACGTTCATGCCGTTATCCTGGAAATACGAAATATTCGCTCCCGACGAGTAACCTGCCTCGGTGGCCACATCGACCCCCCTTGTCAGGTCGCGGATAGTTAACGTTGACCCGGATGAGGCGTATGATATCCGGAATTTGTGCAGATTCACGTTGTCCGGGGCGACTATTGAGGCGGAAACCGTGGCTGTGCCGGTGTTATCCCGGTCGGCATACGATTCCGGGCTTAGCCCCGTGAAGAAATCTGTGCCGGAGCTTCCGTCAAGCCCGTAACCGGCCGAATGTTGTTTGTTTATATCGCGGATCATGGTCGCCGCCACGAGGTCGAGCTTGTCTATCACATCCGGAAACTGTGTGTCGCGCATCTCTACCCATGCGCCGATCTGTCCGTTGGTCATCTCATTTGTAATCTTGGTTTTACTGCCGCCGGCGTCGGTCCAGTATATATCGCTGGAAAGGGCGTCGTCGGGCCTGATGGTGGTGGAAAGGTTAAACACCGTCTGGTCTATCACCAGTGGCCTTCCCCCCTTGATGGCGACCATCACCTGCTTGTTCGACCCTTCCACACTGGTCACGTCGACATATTCCGAAAGATCGCGGATAAGCTTGTCTCGCTTGTCGCGCAGATCGTTTGCGTTTACATTGAATGTTTCCGCTTCATGGATCGCCTCGTTCAATTTTGCGATTTGCGCGGAAAGTTCGTTTATCTCGGTTACGCTCGAAGTGATTTTCGTGTCCAGGTCGATACGAAGATTTTTTATGTCCTGATTAACTTTTGCGAACATCTGGGTCATCGTCTGGGCCTGGCCCACCAGGTTGGTCCGCTCTGTTAGCCCTTGTGGATTGAAAGAGAGCTCCTGCCAGCCCAGGAAAAAATTATCGAAAAGGTTGTTCAGCCCGAATTCGCTTGTCTCGTTGAATGTCACCTCCATGCGGGACAAAAGGTCCTGCCTCGCGTCCCAGTATCCGGTGGTCGAATTGTTGGCGAGCCTCTGCCCTTCCAGAAAACTGTCGAACCTCCTAATGATGGCCGTGGCGCGGACGCCTGTTCCTATCATCCCTGGCGAGCCAGCCTGTTTTATGGGGAAGGCCGCTTCCAGAAGCACTTCCTGCCGCGTAAAATTGGGGTTATTCACATTGGCCATGTTCTGGCCGGTGATCTGTAACGCCGTCTGTTGCGTCACAAGGGCCATTTTGGCCGTGTTCATAGCGCCGTATATTGACATCGCTTTTGACCCTTTCCGTTTCCCTTACATTGTCTGGCTGACAACCTGTCCAGGTTTCAGCTTGTTCGGATCCATTCCACCCTTTATGTATGTGGAGCCTGGCTGTATAAGATCGTGAAGTTTCTCGGCTGAACTATAGTTGACTTTTATAAGTTGCTCTATCAGCCCGCGGTTAAAAAGGTTCATATCGGCGATTCTATCCACAATCTCTCTAAGCCATACACGCAGTTTGAGCAGGCGATCCTTAAGCGGCCCGCCAAAATTTTCGGCAAGCCACAGGAGGGTAAGCTTGGAGGCGGGTCTGCCCGTGATTTTGGCCAGGTCTTCCAGGATGCTCAAACGTTCGCCTTCAAGGGTCTGGATTTTATGGGTGATTCTGGCTTTTCGCCGGATGGATGTTTCGAGATCCTTCAGCGAGTGGGCTTTCAGGGCTACTCTCTCTATCGCAAGCTCTTCGGCCATTTCATTGTAAAAACGTATGTTGTGGGTGAGGGCCACCTCCAGCTTCTGAAGCAGTTTATCCTGTTTCATTTTCTCAAATCTCCCTTTTCTCGATATGATTTATGCTGTTCCATTTATCTATCGGGTTTCCGGCTATTTGTCCTGAGGACTAATGTCCTCGTTTTTATCGTTATTCTTATCGGTCTGTTTCGCATCGTTTCTCGTCTGGCTTATATACATCAGTTGCTCCACCAGGCTTGCCGAAAGGCCGTCTTTCTGGCTGAAAGCCATCTGCCGCGACATCTCTTCATCAAGCATCTCGGTGAAAATCTCTTCGCCCCGCCCACCATCGATAAGCCCGCTTTTGCTGATGGTGGCGCGCATGGTTTTAAGCATCTGGTTCATAAAAATGGATTCAAACTCTTTGGCCAATATAGTGAGCTTCTCTTTTTCGCTGGAGCTTTTATCCCCGGTTAAGGAGAGAATCGGCTTGCCAGCGAATCCCGCCGCGGGCTCTGTCACCTTTGGCTGGCCCTTGACCTGGTTAATATCCATAATCTTATGCGCCTGTGATAATGATTAAGGCAAATAGGGCGCCAAAATCATGTATCATTGGTTTTAGATGATTTCCAAATGCGCCTTGAGGGCGTTTGCGGCTCTAAGTGTTTGAAATATTGTTATCAGATCCCTAGGCTTGACCCCCAAAGCGTTTAAAGCTTTCGCCAGGTCGGCTATGTTCGCCCCCGGCTCCAGCACCATTACCCGGCCAGATTTGCCCCCTAGCTCCTCCACAGAGAGGATAGATTTGGGCACTATAACCGTCTGTCCAAGGGTCAGGGGGGATGGCTGGCTCACCTCGGTTCCATCTCCTATCTTTATGGTCAGGTTACCGTGAGAAATCGCCACGCGGGAGATAGTGACATTCTGACCTATGATGATGGTGCCGGTCCGTTCATCAAGAACCACTTTGGCCTGGGTGTCTGTTTGCACATCCAGCCTTTCAATTGTCGAGATGAATTCAACCTTCCTCTCTATAAAATCTTCGGGAAACTCCACCTCGAACGCGCCGGAATCGATCGCTTTGGCCACATCGGCTCCTACGGCTGTGTTAACCGCCATAATGGCCCGTTGGGCGGTTGTGAAATCGGGATAATTTAACAAAAAAACCAGCTTGTCCAAAGAATTAAAGTCAAACCCCACCTCTCTTTCCACCACGCCGCCACCCGCCAGCCGGCCGACAGTCGGGTGGTTTTTGGATATGGATGTCCTGCGGAATCCTTCGTTAAAAGCCCCACCCACAGACAAGGCCCCCTGGGCGACGGCAAAAACTTCGCCGTTGGTCGCCTTAAGAGGGGTCAAAAGCAATGTGCCCCCCTTAAGGCTTTTCGCGTCACCAAGGGAAGATACCACCACGTCAATGCGGGCCCCCTGCCGCACAAACGGTGGTAAATCGGCTGTCACCATAACGGCGGCCACGTTTTCCACGCGGATGTCCCGAAGGAACCGGATATCCGGAACGCCGGTTCGCCTGTTGATCTGTTGCCTTATATCAACGGTGGCGCCAAGGCGCTCGAGCATCGACAGTAGCGCCTGAATAGTAAACGGGCTTTTATACGATTGATCACCGGAGTTTTTAAGCCCGACAACAAGCCCATAACCAATAAGCTGGTTGCTTCGGACGCCCCGGATGGATGCGATATCCTTGAGCCGCGCCGCGGAGGCCGGCTTTGCGACAGCCGCAAAAAAGATTGCCGCAATGCTTGCGAAAATCAGTGAATAACGAAAAACAGAACTTTTTTTCATGACTGCCTCCACCATTAGAATGGCCAGATAGATTGCAGAACTTCACCCAGCCACCCAGGGCCTGTGCCGCCATCTATGCCGCCTGAGCCGGTATAAATAATATCCGCATTCGCCATCTGGCTCGATGTGATGGTGTTGTTATATGTGATGTCGTCCTTTCGGATCATTCCACGGACGATTATAAATTGCTCTTCGTCGTTGATTTTCATCCTGCGCTGGCCTTCCACGACCAGGTTGCCGTTTGGCAACACTTCCGTTACAAGGCAGCTTACGGTGGTGGAGAACGAGTCAGACCTGCCGGTCACTCCTGTTCCTTTATTTTTCAGTCCGCCACCGGCCGTGAATGCCGTGGGGACGGTGGCCGAGTCGCCTGCGGCCGAATTGAATTCGAATGTACCCGATGTTGAGCGTTCGTCGGTTGTGTTGGCTTTGTTGAGCGCCGTTGTGCTTTCCAGAACATGGACAGTCACAATATCCCCCACGGCGTTCGCCTTGTTATCGGCGAACATAAGGTTTTTCTGGCTGTCTCCGGGCCATAGGGAGCCATCCTCATAGGTCTGGCGGACAGGCTCCACGTCCACTTCCGGCCTTGGCGGCGCCTCGGTGGCGCACGACAGGGTAAACGAGGCGACAATCAAAATCGCCGCCGACACTTTTGTGTTACGTTTTAAAAACATCATTTTTCAGATCTCTACCTTAAAATTCAACTCTCACCGTTCTCGGTCCCGTCACCTGGGCGTTTATTATTTTTTTTGATGTGACGTTCATTATCGATATCCATTCGCCCCTGTCCCCGTTTTGCCTGGCCTTTCCCAGAGTGGTGATCGTAAACTGGCCCGATCGAGCCACAATGGTCACCACATCGCCCAGGCGGACTAGCTTTGGAATGGAGACACTGCTTTTCATAAACGGGGAGCCGGCGCGTATTTTTCTGTCGACCTGTTTCCCGATCACCATGGAGGAATCGGTGATAACGTTACTAAAGCCCGATCCGATCGCCTGTTTTTTCATTCTGATATCGGCGTCGGCCACTATCGCCCCGGCGCCCAGGTCGCGATTAGCCACCACAACCTCTATCATCACCTTGACCAGAGCCATAGCGTTCACCCGCGAGATTATGTTGGAGCCTTTTATAAATTTGACAGAGATAAACATTCTGTTACCCAGCCTGTTTTGCCTTGGTATGCTGATCTCCATGCTGTCATACTCCGTCGGCGGGATATAGCGCTCCGGCAAAGTGACCTTCACCGACTCGACAGTTTTTTGAGGGCCGGCGAGCTCTTCCTTTATATGATTTTCAATGGTTTTATAGAGCCACCCGGCAATATGTGCCGGTTGGCCGGATTCGCCCAGCCCGGTCGCCTTTGAAGGGAGCAAAACAAGGATGGCAAAAAGCGCCATCACTATAGCGGCTCCTGTTCTAATAAAATACTTCATCACCACCGGGCCTTTCCTCTTAAATCCTGGTTACCATTATCGTTTCAACGCGGAAGCCTGCTGAAGCATTTCATCGGATGCCTGAACCGCTTTGGAGTTCACTTCATATCCTCGCTGGGCTATGATCATCTGCGTCAGTTCTTCCACCACCGATACGTTGGACACCTCCACAAACCCCTGGAGTATAGAGCCGAATTCATTGGTCGCCGGAAGCCCGGTGATCGGTGGCCCGGAAGCTTCCGATTCCTTGTATATGCTCTTTCCATCGCTCAGGAGTCCTGCGGGATTAACAAAATTGGCCAGCTCAATCTGTCCCACCTCGCTGAAGGCTGTTGATCCTGGTTGCATAACGTTCACCCTTCCTTCCGTATCGATGGAAACCAGCGTGGCGTCTTGCGGAATCGCGATCGATGGCAACATGGGATAGCCATCGAGGTTTACTATCTGTCCATCGCTATCGACCTGGAAGTTGCCGGCCCTTGTATAGCCGATGGATGCGTCGGGCATCTGTATCTGGTAGAAACCTTTGCCGTCAATCGCTACATCGAACTCGTTTTGAGTGTTTCGCATATCACCTTGCAAAAACATTTTTGTGACGCCGGCCGGTTTCACACCAAGGCCGACTTGTATGCCGGTGGGCACCTGGCTACCTGTGGAATTGAGGGTGCCAGGCGCGCGAAGGGTTTCATATAAAAGGTCCTGAAAATCGGCCCGGCTCTTTTTAAAGCCGATTGTATTTACGTTCGCCAGGTTATTTGCTATCACGTCGACGTTAAGTTGCTGTGCGGACATGCCGGAGGCGGCTGTGAATAATGATCTGTTCATCGTATAATATCTCCTGTTTCAATCAGTTACGGTCTTCCAAGATTAGAAAGCAATGTGCCTGTCATCTGGTCTGATGTTTGTATGACTTTTGTGTAGCTTTCGGTTATGCGCTGGTTTTGAATCATCGCCGTCATTTCCCTGATGATATTCACGTTGGAGCTTTCCAGGCTCCCCTGGATCACCCTTGTATCTCTTGCGGCGAACCCTTCAGCCGGATTGTCCGATCGATATAGCCCGTTTCCTTCTTTTACAAGGTTCTCTGGTTTTAGAAACTCAACGATCTTGATCTTTCCAGCATAGTCGGAATACTCCTGAAATTCCTCGTTATTGGTGAGCCATACGCTCCCCTCTTTATCGATGGTGACATATTTATCGTTCACATATATAAGCCGGTTTGTCTCGTCCAGAACCGGATATCCCTGCGAGCTGACTAGCGCCCCATCTTCATTTTTGCTAAGGTTGCCCGCCCGTGTGAACCTCTCTCCTTCATAGGTCATCACAGACAAAAAGCCGTTTCCAGCAATGGCGATATCGTATGGAGAGCCGGTCTCTCTGATAGAGCCTACGGTGTAATCGGCATAGCTTTCGGTTGCCACCACAAATTCCGCCTGGCGAAGCGCGGCGGCGCCTTTCCCTTTTACGGGCGCCCCTGGCTCCCCTTCTCTTTCGCTTTTGGCGAGGTAGCTTTCGAACACGAGCTTGTCGGATTTAAAGCCGGCGGTGTTCACGTTGGCGATGTTATTAGCAATAGAGTCGAGCCTTTTTTGCGCGGCGATAGCGCCGGAGACCGCTACATACATGTCCTTATACACTTGTTATCCTTTCGTCAATAAAACCACCACACCTTCCATATGAGCAAAGACGGCGCCAAAATTTTCGTTCAAAATATTGACGCGGCCGCATCAGGGGCGAACATGGGGTCAATCCGTTTGGAAAACGGGTCGATTCCGCCCGATACGATTTACAAATTTTTTGATTCGGTTATAGTGAGTAAAGCTTTGAAAAACTCGTGAGAGACAATCGACGTGAGCAATAAAAAAAGATCACCCCTTGCGACAGAAGATCTGTATAAAACCCAGCGGGGCTATTACAAAAATATATATACGAAAGATAAAGCAATACCGTGGGCGGGCGCCTTTGAAGAAAAGTGGCTTTATGACACACTGGATAAAATAGGCCCGCCGGGTGGGAGGCACGCCCTTGAGATCGGGACCGGACACGGAAGAGGGGCGAAAATATTGAACGAGAGGGGGTGGCCGACTGTCGCGCTCGACTATCTTTTTGAGCCGCTGGCGAAAGCGGGGGGAACAACCCCAGAAGGGAGGGCCGGGCCGCTGTATGTGCAAGGAGACGCCTTCGAAGCCCCATTTGCAGGCAGGGCATTCGGCCTTGTTTTGGACTGGGGTGTGTTCCACCACATCCGCAGGCGCGACACACACCTCTTTTTAAACGCGATATCGGGCCTTCTTTCATATCGTGGCCTGTTTTTGCTGGGGGCTTTTTCCACCAGGTTCCGGCATGCCGGCGAGGGGGCGAGGAAAAGAAACTGGACCCGCCATCACGGCCACTACGACCGGTTTTCCACGAGGGAGGAGCTACTCAACGTATTTGGAAAAATTTTTCAAATTGAGAGCGTTAGGGACGATCGGAAAGGCTTTTACCACCTGATGATGATAAAAAGAGGATGATCGGGATACGCCCGAAAGGGCGTTACGGGGCAAAAACCGTCAATAATCACATTAGGTTTTACATTTTGAGTGAAAATGATATAGATTTATATAGTAGCGGGCATGGAATTAACCGGCCCTGAAACAAACAATAACTTTAGTGAATAGATATGCCAATACTTGAAATTTGTGACCGTTGCGGCTGTGTAATAAAAGATGGCGAAGTGAGATTTAAAATTCGCATTTTGGCAGGGGCCGACGATGGAGGAATGGAAGCCGAGGCTATTACAGACTGTGAAATAGAAAATCTTATTTCGGAGCTTGAGACAATAGACTCTTTTGAGCTGGAGAGCCAGATATTTGAGGAACGCGTTTATGTGTTGTGCTCCGCATGTAAAACAGATTTCCTTAAACAGCCGTTCGGATTTAGCCCTGATGGCCCTTTAGGGCGCGATAATATACGGGTTTTCCATTAGTAAAAGGGAAGTGTTGCCGTCTGGCGCCACAACCTTTTCCTCTTTGGTTTGGCGCCTGGATATCGAGTGGCTCTATTCTTTTCGACGGCCCTGTTTTGCTCATGCCTTTGATATGGTGTGTCGATAAAAACATATGAGCGTAATGGCCAGCAAAAAGAAAAAGCACAGGGCCGCGCTGATCGGTTGCGGCAGGATCGGCAGCCTGCTGGAAGACGATCCTCTTCGCGGCAAACCGGCCAGCCACGCCGGCGCCCTCACCGCCCACCCGAAAACCAGGATTGTGGCCGCGTGCGACATTAATCCGGAAGCTCTGAAGGCTTTCAGCAAGAGGTGGAGGGCGCCCAGCCTGTATGAAGATTACCGCCTTTTGCTTGATAAAGAGGATATTGACATAGTAAGCGTGGCCGCCTGGACCGAACACCACTGCCAGATTGTTCTGGAGGCTGTGAAAGCCGGGGTCAAAGGGATCTATTGTGAAAAGCCGATCGCCCTGAACATGAACCAGGCCAGGAAAATGGTTAAAGCGTGCGACAAATACCGGGTCGCCATGGTTATCGGGCATGAAAGGCGGTGGGATGCCCGGTATGTGACGATCAGGAATATGCTTGAATCGGGTGATCTTGGCGAACTGAAATCTATCACCGGATATGCCTTGGGCTCCGCTGTCCCCAGGCTTTCCAGGAGGAAATTTGGCGGCGGGCCGATGTTTCATGACGGCACCCACCTGGTCGATCTTTTCCGGTTTTTTGGCGGAGATATCAAATCGGTGACTGGTTTCGCCGATCGCCCCTTTGGAGAGAAGTTTATAGAGAATACGGTGTTTGGGATGGTGAGATTCAGGCAAGGGGCAAGCGGGCAGATTATTGGTGGCGGGGAACGTGGATATTTCCATTTCGAGATAGATATACAGACAGACAAAGCCCGCGTGATATTGGGGAACCACACATCCCGGCTTTTCGTCACCGAGACGAGCTCAAGGTATACGGGTTTTAAAGAATTGAAGGAAATTCCTTTCCCGGAAAACGGTGAAGACCAGAATGCCTTCGTTGGGGGGATTGACGATTTGATTAAGGAAATGGAAACAGGCCAAACGTCAAAATCCTCTGGCAGGGATGGATATAAGGCTCTGGAGATAATCACCGCGCTTTACAAATCGGCCGGTAACGGCGGATTGCCTGTGAACCTGCCCCTTTAATATAAAAACTATGTCGCCCCATACCTTTCAATGCACTATACCCTGTTATTCCCCTCCTTGTTAACCGTCGCTCCGGCGCAGACCCTGACCGATAAGGAATACCAGCTTATGCGTAATGCTGCCATCGATATCATCCGCGAGATCGGTGTTGATACGGGCGGCTCTAATATCCAGTTCTCGGT